>JGI24188J35168_1000322_pt1 | contig 27586 bp, 14 predicted proteins | sample YNPBryantNP2012_FD_35168 | JGI IMG/M metagenome (IMG submission 35168) | reverse complement strand
GACCTGTTCCAGCGGTTTAACCTGGGCAACGCCTACTATGTGGCGGGGCGTTACGCGGACGCCGCCCGCGAGCTGGACTCCATTGTGGATGCAATAGAGCCGTATGCCGACCATGCCGTTGTCGGATACGTGTTGCTGGCGAACGCTCTGTACGCGCTAGGCAAGCCGGAACAGGTGCTGGAGACCCACCAGCGTGCGCTTCGACGAGGCATCGACCATCCCGGCTTGCACTTTTCGGACGGTTACGCTTATCTGTCGTTGCGCCGATATGCGGAGGCGGCAGAAGCCTTCCAGCGCGCCATCGCCGCACGCGACAGCGATACCTTTGTGGGCGGGGATACCAGCGTCAGCGGCTTCAAGGCGTATTATGGACTGGCGCAGGCGTATCTCGGATTGGAGCGTCTGGAGGAGAGCGAGGCGGAATGTCGTCGCGCGCTGGCGGAAAATCCAAACTTCGCCGAGGCACGGTATCTGCTGGCGCAGTTGCTGTTCACGCGTGGCGAAAAACAGACTGCCCTGCAGGAACTGGAGCGAGCCTATCGGGATGCCCCCAAGAACCCCGAAATCGCGCGGGAGCTGGCAACACGTTATGAGGAGGCGCAGCGATGGGCAGACGCCTACGCCATTTGGCGCAGGCTGGCAAGCTCTTTCCAGAACAACCCCGAATGGCGCTGGCACAGTGCCACCTGCGCGGAGAGGCTGAACCTGTGGCAGGAAGCGCAGGCGGACTACACCGAGCTGACCGTCACGCAGCCGCAGTTCGCTCCGGCGTGGGTGAACCTGGGCAGGGTGCATCTGGCGCAGGGGGATTATGAAGGTGCACTGTCCTGCTTCACCCGCGCCATCGAGCTGAACCCAGAGGACGCCAACGCCTTCTTCAACGCCGGCGATGTGCTGTACCGATTAGGCGCATATGAGGCGGCAGTGGAAACCTACACAGCAGGTTTACAGCGCGACCCGCACAACGCGCAGGGCTTTTTCGTGCTGGGCAACGCCTATTTCCAGATGGGCGCGTACGAGCCGGCAATGATGGCTTTCCAGCAGGCGCTTGCCCTACAGCCCGACCACCACGCCGCCCGTCACAATCTGGAACTGGTGAAAGAGCAGCTGCGCGAACGGGTCGCTTAGGGTAAAGCGGCATCCTGTTCGGTGTATAATACCAGCAGGATGTCCGAACGGGCTGACATCACGCATGCTATTCGTCAGCAGGCGCATGAAGTGGGGTTCGACCTCGTGGGTTTTGCGCCGCTGGAAACGCCTGCTCACGCAGACTTCTTCCGCCACTGGCTGCAGCAGGGCTACGCCGGCGAGATGCACTACCTGCACCGTACGGCGGATGCCCGCTGCGCCCCCCAGCAGGTGCTTCCCGGCGCGAAAAGCGCGGTGGTAGTGGGGCTGAACTACGCCCCTGCCGTGCCGATGGTGACGGATGACCCCACGCGCGGTGTCTTCGCCCGCTACGCGCTCGGCGACGACTACCACGAAGTCATGACCCACCGGCTGCAACAGCTACTGGAGTTCATCCGCCAGCTGCGCCCCGACTGTCAGGCGAAGATATATGTGGACGCGGGTCCCGTGCTGGAGCGAGATCTGGCATGGCGGGCGGGACTGGGCTGGTTCGGCAAAAACACCATGCTCATCCACACACGACGCGGCTCATACTTTCTCGTCGGCGAGATTCTGCTGGACATCGAGTTGGAGTATGACCAGCCCGCTTTCGGCGGGTGCGGCACCTGCACCCGCTGCATCGACGCCTGCCCGACGGGCGCCATCGTCGCGCCGTATGTGCTGGATGCACGTCGTTGCATCAGCTACCTGACGATTGAACTGCGCGGCTCCATTCCCGAAGAGCATCGCTCGCAGCTGGGCAACCGCATCTTCGGCTGTGACATCTGTCAGGAGGTATGCCCATTCAATCAGCCACGTTCCCATGCTCCTGAACGTGCCGCCCCAACCCGCGAACCTGCGTTTGCTCCGAGGGAAATTACCCTTGCGCCGAAGCTGGTAGACCTGCTGCGGATGCGGGAGGAGGAGTTTCGCACCGCGTTCCGTCGTAGCCCGGTCAAACGCGCAAAGTGGCGCGGTTTCCGGCGCAACGTGGCGGTTGCAATCGGTAACAGCAGGCAGGCGGATGCGATACCCACGCTGCAGCAGGAATTGGCACAGGAGACCGACCCGATGGTGAGCGAGCATCTGGAGTGGGCACTCGACCGCCTGGCGGAACGATAAGCGGTTGCATGACACAGGAGTTTCTCCCTCGCTTGGCGAAAAAGTGAACTGTCGGTGGATAGGTGACGCAGATGGAACGCCTTCCAAGAGGGTTCTGGACGGTTGGTGCACTGGTGGCACTTACCTGCGGCATCCTGCTGTGGCAGGGGCTGACGTTGCTGAGTCCGTCTGCACTGGCTCCACCCCCTGTCTCTCCCCCAGAGACCTTACAGGCGCCTGAAGCGACATCTCCGTCAGGTGAAAACGAGAGGGCGACCTCCACGACCCAACTGGACGCGGCACCTGCCCCAAGCGACGAAATTGTGGTGCATGTGGCAGGGGCGGTCAAAAATCCCGGCATCGTGCGCATCCCGCGCGGCAGCCGAGTGGACGATGCGGTCAGGGCAGCGGGTGGCTTCAGCAGCAAGGCGGACCCCGACCTGGTGAACCTCGCGCAGCCGCTGGAGGACGGAGTGCAGGTGTATGTGCCACGCAAAGGCGAATCGGTAACGGTGGAAGGTCGGGTGGGGAGTATCTCGCCCGGCGGGGTAACCGTTCGGGGGTCACCGGGGCGTCAGGAGCCTCCCGCTGGCAAAATCAACCTGAACACCGCGAGTGCCGCGCAGCTGGAGATCTTGCCCGGAGTTGGCCCCGCAACCGCACGTGCCATTCTCGATTACCGCAAGCAGAATGGGGGCTTTCAATCGGTGGATGAGCTGATCGAGGTGCGCGGCATCGGTCCCAAAAAGCTGGAGCAGATACGTCCTTACGTGGTGGTGCGCTAATTCTGGCAGGAGGAGATATTGACGATGTGGCGACATGTTCCCGTGAAGAAGCCCCAGCCCAACGCTCAGGAGTTCGTGGACATCCTGATGGGGCGGATTCCGCAGCATCGCACACCGCTGGTGGAGTACATCGTGGACGACGTGGTGATGCGCCCGATTGTTACCGAACTGATGGGCAGGGAGTGGGTTACCCCGCAGGGCGACCGCGAGTCACTGAAGGCTTTTCTGGATATGGTCATTGACTTCTGGTACCGCATGGGTTATGACTTCGTGCGGCTGGAGATTGGTTTGCCGTTTCAGGAACGCCATCTGCTCACCGCCGATACCGCTTCCAGCAAGCAGCGCGCGTGGGCAGATGAGCATCAGGGCGCCATTAGCAACTGGGAGGAGTTTGAAAAATACCCCTGGCCGCGCATCGAGGACGTGGACTTCTTCGTGCTGGAGTACATCAACGACCATCTGCCCGAAGGCATGGGCTTTATCTCCTCGCACGCAGCGGGTATCTTCGAGCATCTCTCATGGGTGATGTCGTTGGAGGGGTTGTGTCTTGCGCTGTACGACGATCCTGCGCTGGTGCAAGCCGTGAGCGACCGCATCGGCACGCTGATTACGCAGTTTTACGAACACTTGCTGCAGCTGGACAGGCTCATCGTGGTCTTCCCCGGCGACGATATGGGCTTTCGGTCGGGCACGTTGATCGCTCCCGACGTGCTGCGCAAATACTGCCTGCCCTGGCACAAAAAGTGGGCGCAGATGGCGCACGAGCGCGGCTTGCCCTATTTCCTGCACTCCTGTGGCAACCTGCAGGCGATTATGGAAGACCTCATCGAGGATGTGCGCATCGACGGCAAGCATTCCTTCGAGGACGCCATTATCCCCGTGCAGGAGTTTCAGAAGCAATACGGTGACCGCATCGCGGTGCTGGGCGGGGTAGACCTGAACATCCTGTCGGCAGGCACGCCGGAGCAGGTGCGCGCACACACCCGCTATCTGATAGAGACCTGCGGGGCACGGGGCAGGTACGCGGTGGGGTCCGGCAACTCCATCCCCAGCTATGTGCCGGTGGAAAATTACCTGTCGATGGTGGACGAGGCGCTGAACTGCATGACAGCAGGGGAAGGATGAGATGCTGACCGGCATCCACTTTCTGTTAACCTACAAATGCCTGTATGAGTGCGAGCACTGCTTCGTGTACGGCAGTCCCCGCGCAAAGGGTACCTTCACGCTGGCGCAGGTAGAGGCGGTGCTGCAGGAGGCGCGCAAGACGGGCACGGTGCAGACGGTGTTTTTCGAAGGCGGAGAGCCCTTTCTGTACTACCCGCTGCTACTGGAGGCAGTGCGTATCGCGCGCTAGATGGGCTTCCACACGGGTATCGTCACGAACGGCTATTTTGCCACCAGCGTGGAAGACGCGATGCTCTGGCTGAAGCCGTTGCAGGAGGCAGGTATCGGTTTCATCAGCTTCAGCGATGACCAGTTCCACAGCGGTTCGGAACAAGACACCGCGGCGAAGCGTGCGATGTCGGCGGCTCAGCAGCTCGGCATTCCCTGCGGGATGATTGCCATTGAGCCGCCGACGGTAAGCTATCTCGAGGAGGAGCGGGGCACAAAGGGCGAACCCATTGTGGGAGGCGGGGTGCGGTTTCGGGGGCGGGCGGTAGAAAAACTGTCACAGGGACTGCCAACGCGCCCATGGCATACCTTTACCGAATGTCCCTACGAAAACCTGCGCGACCCCGGACGCGTGCATGTGGACGCCTACGGTAACGTGCATCTCTGTCAGGGATTGTGCATGGGCAACCTGTGGCAAACTCCTCTCTCCGAGTTGGTGGCGCGCTATCGGGCGGAGGAGCATCCGATATGTGCGCTGCTGGTGGAGGGAGGTCCTGCCGGGCTTGCTCGGAGGTTCGGTTACCCCGTGCAGCCGGGCTACATCGAAGCGTGTCATCTCTGCTACCTCGTGCGCCGCGCGCTGAGAGAGCGTTTCCCCGAATATCTTGCACCACCGCAGGTGTACGGCGAGTGAGTCCAGTGGGATTGACAGGTGGCTGGTCACTTCGTTTTGGTGTATCATGAAACCGCCAGCTGTTTTTGCCCGTCTGATAGGTGGAAATAGTAAGACACGGGCTATCCGTATGCTATAATGGGATGGAATGCATAGTGAGGTTGCTATTGATGGACAGAACGTCTCGGCAAATCTATCTGGTGATGATGCTCGTGGTCAGCCTTATGTTTGGAGGGCTGGCGATAGAGGTCTTCGCTCAGCCCAAGGCGGAAGAGGACCCTGAGGTGCGCATGGGCAGGGAAGCGGCTCAGGAGATCGAGCGCACCCTGCGTATTGTCAATGACGCGGCTCTGGTGGAGCGGGTGAACCGCATCGGGCAGGAGATTGCCGCGATAGCCAACGCCTCCGAGATTCCCATCACGTGGGGCATCCCAAAAAAGTCGCAGTTCCAGTACACGTTTAAGGTGGTGGATGATAAGGATGTCAACGCCTTCTCTCTGCCGGGTGGGTTTATCTATGTGAACAAGGGTTTGCTGGACTACGTACAGTCCGACCACGAGCTGGCGGCGGTACTGGCGCACGAAATCGCACACGCGGCGCATCATCATCTGCTGCGTCTGGGGCAGGAAAACGAGAAGATTAACCGTCGGGTGACGCTACCCACTCTGCTGGTGATGGTTCTCTCTGGCGCGCCGGCGCGGGATTTGAGCAATGTCATGATGGGAGTTCAGCTGTATCAGATAGCCAAACTGAACGGCTTCACTCAGGAAGCGGAAGTAGACGCCGACCGCGCTGCTATCCTGTACCTGATGCAAACGAAGTACAATCCTGTGGGCATGCTGACCTTTATGGAGCGACTGGCGCGCGATGAAGCGCGGCGACCGGAGAGGCAACTGGGCATTTTCCGCACGCACCCTCCCTCGCGAGAACGTGCACAGGCGATGCTGAACCTGTTCCGCGAGCTGAACATTCCCGTCAACCGCAGGGCGGTGGCACGTATTTTACCTGTGGAACTGCACGAGAAAACGGTGCAAGACCGCAATCTGGTGGAGGTNTACCTGGACAGCGTTCCGGTGTTTGCNCCTGCAGACCGCGACGGACAACCCTCCGCCGAGCGCGCCCGACAGATTAGCGAGCGACTGGACAGCCTGTTGAACGACGGCATCCAGATGTTTGACATCCGCCTGTCCAGCGATAAGCGCACTGTGGTGGCGCGCAACCACCCGATACTGACCATCGAGCCTGAGGACGCCGCCCTGTACGGCAAGAGTATGCAGGAGCTGGCGGAGCAGGTCTCCAACGCCATCAAGCGTGCCCTCTGGAATGAGCTGATTCAGCGGGCATATTAACCAGCGTCGTGTATCTGGATGGCGAAACTCCGGGTGAGCNAATCCCCACCTGACCTCCCTGCGGGTGGAGCATCTCACGGCTTGGCGCGAGCCNCGCCCTTGCATGTGGCAAAGGACGGAACCTGCCTGCCGTCGTATTCTCCGAAACGGTGGACGTTACACAGGACGTCCACGAGGTGGAACGGGGGGGAACATCTGTTGAAAACGGTCAGCATCCTGATGGTTATCGGCTTTGCAATAGCCGCTGCGGCACAGAAACAGTCGCTGCAGACATGGAACGCGACGGAAGGCACCTTCGCCTTGGATGAACAGGTGAAGCGCGGCAGCAAGGCAAGTATCCGCCTGCAAAACTCCACCGCCGATTTGCGCAGCGGCGTGATGCACGTGATCGAACTGAACCAGAGCAAGCCTGTTCCCCTGCGGGTGTCGGCGTGGAGCAAAGCGCAGGATGTCTCCGGCAGCGCGGACGCGGGCTACTCGCTGTATATCGACCTTTACTACACCGACGGCACTCCCGAGTGGGGCTTGATCGCTCCGTTCAGCACCGGCACGCATGACTGGGAGCGGCGCGAGGTGCTGGTCATCCCCCGCAAGCCGATTGGCAAGGTGTATGTGCATCTCTTGTTGCGCAATCATGCAGGTACCGTGTGGTTCGACGACATTCAGATGGAGATACTGGAGNGGCTGCAGGTGCTGGATATGCAAACCACTCGCCAGCCCACCTTGCGTGCGGGCAAGGGCGCGGTGCGCTGGGGCAAAGCAGATGACCTGCAGGTGCAGTTCGACGACGCTGGGCTGGTAACGCAGCTGCTGTGGCGGGGCAAGCCCTTGCCGAAGGGCAAACTGCCGGGCGGCTGGTTCCTGCGCGATATGCAGCAACCCAACGTTCTCGTGCCTTTCAGCGGCAGGTGGACGAGTCGCAGTCCTCTTATCTGGACAGGCAAAGCAACGGATATACAGCTGGAGGTGCGTTACGAACAGGTAGGCGACCTTCTGCAGGCAACCGCCACACTGAGCATTCCGGAGGGCAGTCCCGACCGCGCGGTGAGCCTGCTCTGGGCGGTACCGGTGCAGATGCAGGGCGCGTTCTGGCATGACGACATTCGCCAGAAGGTGGAGGCGGCGGGCAGCGAGAAGGCGCATCTCATACGCATCAACGGCGGCGCCAACGGCATGATGAGCGTGTACCCTCTGGCGTGCCTGTCGGACAGGGACTGGAGCATCGCCTGGGGGTGGCGGATGGACGAGCCGCGCCTGGTGCGACTGTTTGCCAATCCGCAGTGGGAGTGGGCGTGCGCTGCCTTTGACGCCGTGCTCAGCGGCAAGACGCGCAAGTTTCCCTATCGCGCCCAGTTTCACCTGCTGCTATGGTCTGCCGACCCGCAATGGGGTTTTCGATCCGCCCTGCAGCGCTACATCACAGCCTTCCCCGACTGGTTCCGCAACCGCTTGCCCAAGCAGGGCATCTGGATTGCTTTCACCGCACCGCATACCGTGCAAAACGTACAGGATTTCGGCATCGTGTTCCATGAGGGCGATAACAGCGTAGCGGAAGATGACCAGCTGGGCATTCTCTCCTTCCGTTACACCGAGCCGATGAGCTACTGGATGCCTATGCCCAAAACGTTTCCGCGCACCGACGCCGGTGTGGACGACTGCCTGCAGCAGTATGCGCAGGGGAAACTGGGTGACGCCTGGCAGAAAGCGCAGGCGCGGGCAACGCTGAAATGCGGTATCATCTCCGACCAGAGCGGCAGGCTGTATCGCTACATCACCGTCGCCCCCTGGAACGACGGCGCAATGTTCCTGCTCAACCCCGACCCGGACATCCCCTCTACGCCCGATGACCCTTCCAAAGCCTACCTGAACTTCCCGCCCTCTCATGCAGAGCGAGCCTACACGAAAGCGGGCACGGAGGGACTGGACGGCGAGTACCTCGATTCGCTGGAGATGGGCGGCGAGATGCTGAACTACCGTGAGGAGCACTTTGCCACCGTCGACGTGCCGCTGGTGTTCGGCACGGGCAATCTGCGTCCGGCAATCCTGCAGATGTTCAGCACGTGGGAGTATACCCGTTACCTGGCAGGGGAGATGCGCCGGCGCGGCAAATGGCTGTTCGCCAACGCGGTCGGCTGGCGGTTCCCATTCATGATGGCGCAGCTGGACGTTTCGGGCACGGAAACCAACTGGTGGCAAAACGGCGGGTGGAAGCCAGTTTCTCCGGCACAGATGGACATCTGGCGCAGCATGAGCTACCACAAACCCTACGTCCTGTTGATGAACACCGATTATGAGACGTTCGGGGGGCAAGTGGAGCGCTACTTCCAGCGATGTCTGTTCTGGGGTATCTATCCCAGCATGTTCAGTCATAACGCCGCGGATAACCCCTATTGGCAGAACCCGGCATGGTATAACCGCGACCGTGCGTTGTTCCAGAAGTATATCCCCCTGATTCGGCGGGTGGCGGAGGCAGGCTGGGAACCAATCACATACGCCACCGCCGAAGGTGGCTGGGTGGAACGCTACGGCAAGAAGACATTTACCGTGTTCAACCCGGAGAGCACGGAACGCGAGGTGCAGCTGCGAATCGACCTGCACGCTTTGGGGCAATCCCCTGACGACGCGAAGCAACCGGTAGAGCTGGTGCATGGGATACCTCTGGATGCCAAACTGGAAGGCAGTACGCTTCACGTTCGCCTGAAGCTGGCTCCTGAGCAGACGGCGGTGATTACCTGGTAACTACCACACGCTATCCCAGGGCGAGCCGCGGCGGACGTCGATGAGCCGTTGCAACAACAGGCGCGTGCAACGCACGTCTTCCAGCGCGTAGATGCCCAGCGTGGTGAGCGCTTCAGAGTTAAAGAGGTGCTTCCACTGATTCCACAAGTGCACCGCGTCCTGTCCGCGCATCATCTGCACGCTCGGGTGTCGGGGCACGCGCAGGTGGCTGAGGAGCGTTTTCAATTTCAGGTTTGGCGTTCGCAACAGTCCGATATCGCGTAGCGGCATCGCTACCTGCGTGTAGATATCCAGATGCTGCCATGTACGGAATAGCGGACGCACCTGCGGCAGGCGGTAGGCGATAAAGGGCAGGTCAAACTGCTCGCCGTTATAGGTAGCGATGCGCGACAGGAACTCCGCATGTTGGGCAAACTGCTCTAACGGGCAGACGTTGATACTGTCGTAAGCATACTCCTGCGCTTTTTTCTCGATGTGGCGCAGGGTCTCTGCCGCATCATGCAGATCGTTCACGTAAAGCCTCGCCTTTTTGCCGGTATCATCTTCCTGATACAGCGCAATCAGGGTCAGCTCGCTATATGCGGGATTGATGCCAGTGGTTTCGATGTCGAGAAACACCGCGTCCAGATAATCTTCAATCTGGTGTGTCACGGACGTCTCCTTTACGGACAGAGTGGGCACAGATATACTATCACACAATCGCAGTTCAGAGGAAGAGATGGAACGACGGAAATACCTCCCGGAGATTTTTTCTATGAAAACATCCAAAAAGCCTCGAAAACCCCTTGTTTTCCTTAGCATTTGTGGTATACTACCAATGTTCGGTGTTCGTTGCACGCAACGGTTCGGTTCCGGGGTCCGTATACCTCATGGGAGGAGACCGCGTTCGAGCCTGCCGGCAGCACCGTAACGAAAAATCCGGGAGGCGAAACGCTTCCCAAACATGAGGTAAAAAAATGCCAGAAACCACTTCTTTGTTCGTGGGAAACCTTCCCTACGCCACCACCGCAGAGCAACTGCGTGAGCTGTTCTCTCCGTGGGGTCCCGTCGAGGATGCTCGTGTCGTAGAAGGACGCGGCTTCGGCTTTGTGGACATTCCCAGCGAGAACATGCAGGCAGCGATTGACGCTACCAACGGTCAGGTGTTCATGGGCAGAACTATCACCGTGAACCAGGCACGCCCCCGCACCGAGCGGCGCGAGGGTGGCTTCCGCAGCGACCGCGGTGGCTACGGCTCCGGGCGGCGCGACCGACGCTGGTAAGCCCGAACCAAAGCATCAAGTGCAACGGCACGCCGATTGGCGTGCCGTTCGCGGTTATTTCAGGGTGACTATCGTCACGCCGTCTCCACCCTCTGTGGCATCTGCCCCCCGATACGACGCCACCAGCGGATGCGTGTTCAGGTACTCCCGTACCGCCTTGCGCAGAGTGCCAGTGCCTTTGCCATGAATCACGCGCACCTGCTGCAGCCCGGCGGCATACGCCTCGCTGAGATACTGGTCGAGATTGGCAAGCGCTTCGTCCACCCGTTGCATCCGCAACATGATTTCCGGCGAGATGTTCGCCGCTCGCGACAGATTGACCGGCACCGAAACCAGCGGTGCCTTGGAAACCGGCTTCTCATCGATGCGGCGCAGCGCCTCACGCGGAACGGTGACGCGAATCGCTCCCGCCTGCACCACCGCCTCTTTCGGCGTCAGCTGCAGCACCGTGCCCGTGACGTTCAGCGTAGTCACCTTCACCGTGTCGCCCTCGCGTATCTCGGTAGGTGCAGCAGCAGGCGGAGCCAGCAGCTGTTTCATCTGTTCGGCCGCCTGTCGCACCTGCTGACGGGCTTCTTGGGCGACGCGGTTCTCGCGGGGTTGCTCGCGCAGGCGGCGGTATGCTTCTTCCGCCTGCTGCAGGATTTGATACAGGCGGTGCTGAACCTCCTGCGTCACCTCCTCGCGCAACCGCTGCCGCTCCGATTCCACCTGTTCCAGTCGCTGTTGCAGCTGTTGGCGCAGGGCTGCGGCTTCCCGACGCTCCTGTTCGGCTGCCTGTCGCGCCTCCTCCACGTGACGCTGTTCTTCCTCCAGCCGGCGCATGATGCTGGTCGCCTCCGTCTCACGCCCGGCAAGGCGCGCCTGCGCGGTCTCGATGACCGAAGACGGTAAACCGAGCCGCTGCGCGATGACAATGGCATGGCTGGAACCCGGCGTGCCGATGCGCAGATGGTAAGTCGGACGCAGGGTTTGCAGGTCAAACTCCACCGAGGCGTTCTGCACGCCCTGTCTGGCGTAGGCGTAGCTTTTCAGCTCGCCATAGTGGGTGGTCGCCATCACCCGCGCCTGGCGTGCCAGCAGATAGTCCAGTATCGCCTGCGCCAGCGCGGCACCCTCGGCGGGGTCGGTTCCTGCGCCCAGTTCATCCAGCAGTACCAGTGTATGCTCGTCGCACTGGGGTAGCGTAGCTGCAATGTTGGTCATGTGTCCGGAAAAGGTGGAAAGCGATTGTTCAATGCTCTGCTCATCACCGATGTCGGCGAAAACCTTCTGGAATATCGCCATTTCGGTGCCGGTGTCGGCAGGCACATGTAGACCCGATTGCATCATCAGCGTCAGCAGTCCCACCGTTTTCAGGGTCACCGTTTTGCCGCCCGTGTTGGGCCCTGTGATAAGCAGGATTCGGAAGCGATAGCCCAGTTCCACGCCGATGGGCACGACCGGCGGTTTCAGCAGGGGATGCCGTGCTTTGCGCAGGCGGATTTTGCCCTGTGTGTTCAGCACCGGCTCGATGGCATCCCACTCCGTGCTGAGACGGGCACGGGCATTGATGAAATCCAGCTCGCCCAACGCATCGCAGGTGAGCAGGATGGAATCGCTGTGCTTACCGACGAGTGCACTGAGTTGTGCGAGAATACGCTCCACCTCGTTCTGCTCGGCGATTTGCGCTTCGCGGATCTGGTTGCCGAGGTCCACCACTTCCTGCGGCTCCATGAACAGGGTGGCGCCCGATGCGCTCACGTCGTGAACGATGCCCCCAAACTGCGCGCGGTATTCCGCCTTGACCGGCAGGCAGTATCGGTCACCACGCATGGTGATGACGGGTTCCTGCAGCATATTGCGGATGCGCGAGGAGTTCAGCGTGGCTTGCAGTCGCTCGGTGATGCGGGAGTGCAGGTGGCGCAGTCTCTGCCGGATGCGGGCGAGTTCAGGGCTGGCGCTGTCGGCAACGGTGGCATCTTCCTTCAGGCAACGACGTACCTCGCTTACCACCTCGGGCAGTGGCTCCAGCTGTCGCGCCAGCACACACAACGCAGGACACTTCTCTTCTCTTGCCAGCAGGAAGCTGCGCAAGCGTCGTGCGGTCTCTATCGTGTCGGCAATGGAAAGCAGCGATTCGGTGGAGAGTATTCCCCCCGCCCGCGCCAGCGATGCCGCCGAACGCACATCCTGCACGCCGCGCAGAGGCATCTCCTCCGCGAGGTCTATCAGCCTGCGCGCTTCCGACGTCTGTTGCAGCCCGAGACGGATAGCCTCTTCTTCCGTGCGCGGTGTCATCTGGCGTGCCCGTTCCGCGCCCATGGGGGTAGCGCAGTGCGCCATCACCCTCTGCCGGATGGCGTCGTATTCCAGAACCCGGAGGGTGTGTGCGTTCATGAGTTCACGTCAGCTGCTCGGGAGCTGCTCGGGGTCAATACCCATCTCGCGCAGTCGCTGTGCCAGTCGTTCTGCACGCCGTTCCGCCTCTTGTGCGCGTAACCGCTCCTGTTCCGCTCGCTGCCGTTCCTGCTGTGCTTCGCGCTGTGCCATCTCGGCCCGTTGCCGTTCTTGTTCTGCCTCGTGCTGTGCCTGTTCGTAGCGACGGCGCAGCTCGACGTAGGGCACAAACCGCTCGCCATCGGGGCGGTAGACCACCAGCGCGCCGTTTTCTACGCTGAACCGAACGCCCAGCAACGGGCTGACCCAGCCCTCCATCTGCGGCACCCGCACCAGCTTGCCGTCCTGTCGTATCCAGCCGTCCAGTGCGCCCGTATCGGGGTCGTACATGTAGTACTCCTGCACCCCGTATCGCTCGTAAAACAGCGACTTCTCTACCATGGCGGCGTGACGGTTGCTGGGGGACAGTATTTCGAACACCACCTGCGGCGGGATGTTGCCCTCTTCCCACTGCAGATAACGCCCGCGATGCCCCTTCGGACGCCCGAGGACCACAAACACATCCGGCGCCACGCAGATTTCGGGATGCCCTTCCACTGGATACCACAGTAAGTCCGCAGCGACGAACACATCCTCGCGGCCGGCGAAGAGGGCAGACAGGTTGTCGTACAGGTAGACGATATATTCCAGCTGCTTCGTATTGTCCGCCATCGGCTTACCGTCCGACTCGGGATAGATGATTGTCCTGGGTAGCTGCTGTACTGCCATTGTGCATCACCACCCCCTATTATAGCAGATAAGCGGGAGATGGGCGCATCGTCGGAGCAGCTGCACGACCTGCGGTTCTCATTCTGATACGTGTCGGGATGATGAAGAGAAGCGAATTTCGAAGAAAAATTTCCGATAAACATCCAGCAACTAGAGGAATCGCTGAATTTGGGCCATAATTTCACATAGTAAACACAAAACCGCTTCCTGTTCCTGCGAAGCAGAGATATGACCAATCACTATGAAGTTGTGGGAGGGGCTGGCATGAGGTGCTGGCTGCTGGTCATTTGCGCATTGCTGGCGGAGGCTGTTTGGGCGCAGGGGGAGACCGTTCGCCCGTGGAGCGTCCGGCTGAGTGTGCAGGTAGGAAACTATCGCGACAGTGATAATCTGCTCGGCTTCAGCAAGGTTTCGCGCGCTTTCATCGATCCCCCTTCTGCTCCTGACAATGCGCCGAGAGTTCGGTTGACCTTCGCACATGGCGGCTCGGTAGACATACGGGCGTTCTCGCGCTCACGCACCCGCTGGGAGTTTACCGTGGAGACGGATGTGGAAGACTCCGACGTGGTGCTGCGCTGGGAGAACGTGGCAAGGGTGCCCCGCGGGTTCAATCTGCGACTGATAGACCTTGAAACCGGGCGCCGCTTGTGGATGCGCACCGCTCCGTCCTACACCTTCCGCAGCGGAAAAGGCGTCACTCGCCGCCAGTTCGCGGTGGAGGTGGACAGCGAGGCACGTATCCCCCTGCGCATTTCGCAGTTAAAAGCACAGCAAACGCGCGGCAGTACGGTAACCGTGCAATTTGCGCTGAGTCAGCCTGCCAGTACCCACGTGCGTATCCTCTCGGCGAGCGGCAAAACCGTGAGGGAGTTAGAGCGCGCTGCTTCTCGAAGCGCAGGACTGCACAGCGTGCCTTGGGACGGAAGGGATTCTGCTGGCGTCGCACTTCCTGTGGGAGCCTACATGGTTGAAGTTACCGCAGTGGCTGAGGACCTAGAGCAAGCCCGCGCGGTGATTCCCATTGTACTGAAGAGGTAGTCCAAGCGTTGTGAGCGAGGAGGGTGTGTGATGAAAACGGCTTTCAAAGTACTCTTTTGCCTGAGCATCTGTTTACTCGCCAGCGCGCTGCACGCGCAAGACAAACCAGACCTGGATACGCGCGGGGTCAGTGGTCAGGACTTCGTCGCGCAGAATGACTTCCTCGATATCCGCGTGGGACCTGTCAGCAGCACACAATGGATTTTCCGTTACGCACAGGGCCAGAGCGCGGATGCGGTCTACCTCGAGCATTACGGCGTTTGGACGCCCGATTGGGGCGGCATTGTGCCTTCGGAGAGTATGAACGTCGAACAAGGCTTCCGCGAGCTGCAGCCCGACCGCCTGGCGGAAGCCGTCATTACATACAGCCAGAATAACCGCTCGCTGCGCATTATACGCCGTGTGCAGTTTTACCCGGGCGCCTCGCGCCAGTTCAACATTACCTATGTGCTGACAAACACTGGTTCCCAACCGATTCGGGATGTGCGATTCTTCCAGACCATCGACTTCGACATCGCTGGTGCCGGAGGCGATTACGCGTGGTATAACGCCTCCTCGGACAGCGTGTTCATGAATGATGACAGTTATTATCGCATTGGGTTCACCGGTAGTATTCGCTCCAGCCATCATGGAGTGGGATACTGGAGCTTTATGCTGAATGATGACTGGGATGATGGTCAGCTCAATGACCAGACCCGTTACCCCGCTTCTGGTACAGCGGATGGTGGAGTGGGGCTTCAATGGAATCTCGGCGACCTTGCACCCGGACAGAGCTGGGAGGTCACGGTGACCTTCTTCTTCGGCGGCGCGGCGGGTATCCAGGCACTGATTCCCGACCGCACTGTGGGGCGGGGCAGAGAGGTGGTACTGGACGCGTCCGCCTCCAATTCGGTGGGACAAATCGTCTCCTATGAGTGGGACTTAGACGGCGACGGACAGTTCGACGACGCGACCGGCGTACAGGTCACCTATCGCTGGGATACGATCGGGCAATACATTATCTCCGTACGCGTGCGCGATAACGAGGGTCGCGTAGACGAGGACAGTGCAACCATCACTGTGGTGCCCGACCGCGACCTGCAGATAGCCAGTGTGGAGCTGCAACCGTCCGAGAACCTGAAAGATGGGCAGACAGTAGCAGTCAACATACGTATTCGTAACGAGGGTATCGACTCTGTTTCGCAAGCTTTTCGGGTGGTCGCCTTTGCCTCCTCGGGCGGAGCCAATGAGCGTCTTGTTGCCTCGCAAGATGTGCCCAGCTTAGGAGCGAACGCGACAACCGACATCGTCATGCCGGTGCGTCTGCGCGGCGGCGATTCACGCGTGCGCATCGTGGTGGACTACTACAACTGGGTAAATGAGGTCAGCGAGTCCAACAACGCGCAGGTGCTGGAGTTCGTTCCTGTGCCTGCTCCGGACCTGGTTGTCTCTAGTGTGCGTATTCAGCCCGATGCTGGTCTCGTGGATGGACAGCGGGCGGAAGCTGTGGTGACGGTGACCAATAACGGCGCGGACACGCTGAGTGATTTCCGCGTCAGCCTGTTGCCCGGTGTAAACGGTAGTCCTATGCCGGTCAACGCCAACGCGCGGATCAATGGTGGTCTGGCTTCGGGGGCAAGCATCGAGGTGGCTATCCCCTTCGAAGTGCGTGCGGGGTCGAATCAGACTATTGGGGCACAGGCAGATGACTTGAACGAGGTCGGCGAGAGCGATGAGAACAACAACGGTATCCGCTCGAGCGACCCTACGGTACAGCAGAACGCGGAAGCGCGCATTCCAGACATCGCGGCGCCCGACTTGGTGGTGGAGGCTCTGTCTCATGTACCGTCGTCAGACATCGCCTACGGGCAATCCGTACGTCTACAGGCGGTGGTTCGTAATGCGGGCGGTGCCACATTGCGTCCCATTACAGTGCAGTTCCTCATTGACGATAGCTCTGTCGCTCTGCTCGATCTCAACGGCATAGCAGAAGGAGCCTCGCAGCCTCTGTCTGCCGAGTGGACGGCAACTACTGGTACACATACCTTGCACGTGGTGGCGGACCCCAACTTCCGGGTTCCCGATCCCAACGCCGACAACAACCGCGCCTCGCTGCAGCTACCGGAGATTATACCACCTGACCTGGAGGTAGCGAGTCTTACCTATTCACCGGACAGCTTTGCGTTCAGGCAGCGCGTGAGCGTGGCGGTAGAGGTACATAACGCGGGACAGGGGCGCATCAATGCCGCCGTGCCAGTGCAGTTCCGGATTGACGATACTCCTCTGCAGACGGTGAATCTGGTACCGCCGCTACCGCCCGGCTCCAGCCAGATTGTCCGCGTCGACTACACGGCGCAAGCCGGGCAGCATCGTCTACAGGTGATTGTCGACCCCAACCGTACGCTGGGTGAAGCAAACCTTGCGAATAACGTGCGTGAGGTGACTCTACCGGATGTGCCTGCCCCCGATGTGACGGTTTCTGATATCGAGCTCCTGCCAACAAACCCTCAAGTCGGACAGGAGTTCGTAACAACGGTGCGCGTACGCAATNTGGGCGGACAAATGGTAGGAGGCACCCGGTTGATTCTGGAGCAGCTGAGCGCAGACGGACAAGTACTAGCGACCGCTACCGCCAGTATCGCCTCTCTTGCGGCAGGGCTGGACCAGCGCATCAACATCTCCAGCAGCCGCCCGATGGGTGCCGCTCGCCTGCGCGTGCGTGTACCTCCAGACGAGATTGGTGATGCTCAGCCGGACAACAACGCCTTGGAAACCGACCTGCCGACGGTTCCTCCGCCCGATTTTGTGCTCTCGCAGCTCTCAGCGCAGATACCGGGGGACCTGCGCTTCGGCAGCTCCGTGCGGTTCAACGTGCAAATCCGCAATGATGGGGGCAATTTCCGCTTGCCTATCGGCTATCCGCAGGGCATCCCTGTGCGCCTTTACATCAATGGGCAAAGTGTCGCACAGGCGTTGGTTGGCGGGCTTGATTCCGGCGTGACCACCGAAGTCACTATTAACTGGAATGTGGACCGTCCGCTGGACAACCCAGTAGTGCGGGTGGTGGTAGACCCCGAGAATGTGGTCTCCGAGGGCGATGAGACGAACAACGCCTCCGAGCAGCAGTGTGCGATGCGTGTGGAGCCGGTGGACTTCACTGTAGCCGCTATTGACATCCAGCCGGTGGGCAAAGTGGCAGGCGATACAGCCAATGTGGTGGTCACTGTGCGCAGCTCGGGGGCATACGTAGGTAGGCTACAAGTGGCAGCTGAAGTGGATGGTAACCGGCTGGCCCCAGTGGAAGCGAACGTGAATATCCCTGAAGGTGGAACGACGCAAGTGAGTTTGCGCTGGCCGGTGACGCCAGGTGACAGCCGGGCTATTCGTGCAGAAGTAGACCCGAGCAACCTGGTCGCTGAGACCGATGATAACAATAATGTGCTCAATCATGTGGTGAATTATCCCGTCGGCGCCCCGGATTTAGTGTTTGGAGAACTGCAGTATGCACCGACCGAAGGATTGCGGCAGGGCGACACCGTACGGCTCCAGCTCCAGATACAAAACAACGGTGGAGCTTATGCAGGCAACGTGCCGGTACGTGTCAGCATCGGAAGCGGCTTCCTGCGCACATACTCCATCGCCGTGCCTCCACCCGGAGAGAGCAGAACGCTCCTTGTGGACTGGCCTGCATTGCAGGGAAACAACCACCCCTTGACCGCCGTCATTGACCCCGATAACGTAGTGCCGGAGAGCAATGAGGACAATAACTCCCTCGCGCGGTTGCTGGCCTTGAATGTCGCACCGCGACCAGCGCTGGAATTGGCGCAGGTGACTGAGCCACCAGTGCCCATTGCACCAGGGCAGACGGTGGATATCGACATCGTACTGGCTAACAATGGGCAGGTGGAGCTCATGCCGGTGCTGGAGGTTACAGGGCTTCCCGAAGGCTGGGGCGACCTGAACACGCTGAGTCTGCGCCTCACACCTGGACAGCAAGTGGGGCAGCGGTTGCGCATTCAGGTGCCCCCCAACGTTACCAGCCGCGATGTGGTGTTTGCGATTATTGCTACCGCCAGTGCATACGGTCTGCAGGTGTCCCAGCAGCGCACTCTGCGAATCATCGCCGAGCCGATTATTACCGTTCTGACGCCGCCGAACGGAGCGACCGTCGGTACAACGGACCTGACGGTTCGCTGGGATACCCATGTAGCGGCGAGCACGGAAGTGCTGTACAAGAGCACCGCGGATGCCGAATGGAGTACCGCGATGGGCGAGCCCGGTACCCAGCACAGCGTCACCATCCGCAACTTGCGGCGCAATGCTCGCTACGTGTTTGTGGCTCGGAGTACCAACGCCTACGGCACTTCCCAAAGTGAAGAACGCACCATCACGGTCACCAAGGGAATCGCGTTCTCCGAGGCGCGGATGCAGTTCGAAGCACGTAAAGATTATGACCAGCGGTTCGTTGTGTCCATACGTAACAACGATAGCCGCCCCCATCAGGTGCAAGTAAGTGTGCTGAACAGCTACCCCGATGCTCCCGCCGGCTTCATCGGCGAAGGAAGCTTTGATGAACCCATTATCATCCAGCCAAACAGCGTGGCGCACCTGACCTTCGCCTGCCATTTCCAGGACGCCCGGAGCAGCACATACACGTGGCGATTTGTCGCGCGGACGGTCGGGGGAACAGAGCAGATGCAGGACGAGGCGGAAGCCAGCGTACGTGTGCGTCCTTCGCAGGCGCAGCTGGCAGTTGACCTGATGAACGAAGACCCCGTCACGCGTGTGCAAACCTACCGTATCCGCAACATCGGCTCGGACCCGGCTACTGATGTCAACGTCGCTCCGGACAGTGCCGTAAGCGGACAGGTAGGTATTGAGCCGCAAATCAGTCACGCTCTGCTAGCGCCCGGGCAGGAGATTGTGTTCAAGGTGTTCCCGCTCTATTCGGCGCAGGGCGTGGGAGGGATGCAGTTCGAGAACATTACAGCAGCGATGCTGGAATTCGAAAACCAGGTGCCGCCCGGCTCCAACGTGGTTCCGTTCGACCTGTACATCTACATGAATGGTGTGGAGATTGGAGCGTTGCAGAACCAGGTGCCACTGGGGATACGGGTGTTCAACGTCCCAACAAGGGTATTTCCGATGGTTGCTCGCTCTGCCCGAGTTCCCCCTGGCACTGCGCGCCGTTTAACTCCCGAGGAGGTGGCGGTTATCCGGGCATCCTCCCGGGCACAGGGTAACCTGCGCATCTGGGAGGGTAATCAGCCGCCGCTGCATATCGTGGTGAACACCGACTGTCCGCCGGAGGAAAACAGGGACCTGTACGAGGTAAACCTCGGTCCCCGGGTGCTCGTCCGTCGCTTGGTGTCCACCCACTGTGCGAATCAACCGGAAATCTGGATCACTATCGATTCTCCGCCCGGCGGGGAGATCCGCATCCGCAAGAGCAACTTCAATGATGGGCATTTCTCCAACATTTCCAATATCAAATTGAAGTTGTGCATGCGCGATGTGATTGTGACCGTATGTGCACGCAGCGCAGAGGAGGCTCTCGCTATCGCGGAGGCGCGACTGCAGGAGCTGTACCAGCAAGTGCCGCGAAACTTGAGCATCGGCAGCGTGGAACTGCTGAACGTGTCCGGCATGGGTTTCGAGCCGGTGCAGGAGCCTTTCAACATCCCCTGGAGCGGCAACATCCGTGTGCAGATAAGCGGTAGCGGCAATCTCAGCGAGGCGCTGGTGAAGGTCGATTTTGACAACGGCGACCCCACCGTAGTACTGAAGCCGCTGGGAAGCACCGGCGTGTTTGTGGGGGGCGTCAGGCTGAGTAATACCCCCCGCACCGCCACTACGACCCCAGAAGGCGACCTCTTGGGGGTCATTCGCGCCACCGTGACAGCTATTGGTTGCGAAGGACCAGTTACTGCTTCACGCAACCTGCATGTGAAAACCGCACCTCTTATCATCCGTTTCACCAACCCGCCAATGACCGAAACGGGACAGTTTGTCGAACCCATCCGGGTTCCCTTTAAGGGTACAGCAACGGTGATGATCAAGGGCGTCGTGCTGGATGCAGAGCGGCAGGAACCGGTGAGTAACGCGATCGTGAGGCTCACTGGTAGCCTGCGGAAACTGCTACCAAGCACTTTCTCACCCACTGTACGGTACAGCGAGGACTGGCGCCGGGTGGGGCAAAACGGACAGTTTGTCTTCGTGCTGCTGATAGAGGAGCCCGGCGAGCTGGAGGCGACAGTGGAGGCGCGCTACGAGTCGGTATTGACAGCCCCCGGTACCAGCGCGGACCCGTTCCTGCAAACAGCGAGCAAAGGCTTCCACGCCCTGGCGGTTACCACACTGCGCTATCACGTAGAGGCGCAAAACTACCGGCAAATAGAACCAGAGGGAGATGTGGAAGTGGAGCTGCGTCAGGGGTTGAAGGAGCTGCGCGGAACGGTGACGGCCTGGCAGTTACAGGATGACCAGACCTTGCAGCTTAAGCCTTTGCGCAATGCAAGCATTGTCATTGAAAACGGAGGCACCATTCGCACCGATGGCAATGGCAACTACTCTTTCACCGTGGACAGCCGGGGAACTGACACCGAGGTGCGTGACTTCAAACTACTGCCTGAAGACCTGCGTCTGCACGTTTATGCGATACCCGAAAGCATGATTGGACGTTCGGACTTCACCGGCGTGGTTGGCGCGGCACTCGGCAAGGAACTGCAGGTTCGCCTTCGCCAGCAAACCGGCTTGCCTGCGGTGGAGACAGGCACCATCGTACGTGGGCGACGATTCCGTATCGAGGTAAGCGCCGGCAACCTAGGCGAGCAGGCTCAGGAGCTGCCTCTGGCGATCTACTATAACCCGCCACAGAACTTTGATGACCCATTCATGAGGGTGGAAGTGACCGCGACTGATGAGGAGATACCGCAGTTTACCGAAACCAGACGCTTCCTCGTATACAAGAACGCCTTCCTGCGTTACAGCAAGATTGGTTTTGTGGATGTCAGTGCCTTGCTTCCTGTGGGCAACGGACCCGTCGCGCAGGTTCCGGCAGCCGTACGGGGTAGTGTGAAAGAACGACAATTCAACACAGTCCCCGCCCCCATTGCGGATGTGAACGTGCGCGCGGTGCTTCAGGACAACGATACGGACCCGCGAACGCATGCCGACGCGCAAGGGTTGTTCCGGCTGGATATTCTCTCACCGCCCGAACCAGTGAACGATCTGAACGACCAGTTCATGCAGTTCGACGAGACTGTCCGTCAGCTGTTCGCTACCGTCGCCCCCATGGAAGAGAAGTTCCGAATGGGGTTTTCACCAGAAAGGGGCTTTTCGGATTTTCCGCTTACCGACTACCTCATGGAGTGGGCACAGCAAAGCAGCGAGGACCAGCAGAAACTGCGAAGTCTGCTCAGCGCAGCCGCGCGTCTGGAAGCAGCGATGCCTGCCCTGAAAGAGTTCTACGATGCCAAGAAGCAGTACGGCGAAGAGCATATCAAGGCGGCAATCGATATCCTCTTGTTCTTTGCCAGCGAGCTGAAGCTGTTTGAGAAAGCAACCGAATCCTTCACGGTGGTGAAAGGATGGAAGTTAAACTCCAAACTGGCAACTGGCGCGTTAGACGAAGTTGTTCAGGGTAGTACCGAAATCGCAGATGTGTTCGCCAGAAACCCCGGACTGCGCGAGGAGATTGCTGACATTCTCAAAGCGGGCATGAGTGACAGCAATATCGAGACGGCAAAGCTCACACTCAAAACAATGATTGATCCCAAGGACCCCAAGCGGGACCTAATCGTGGAAACCTTTGGAAAGGGACTACTGCGGGAGCGCACGCGCATACAGGCATCGCTGGAGGCTCTGGTTTCCACCGTGCGCGGGGAAGTTACCGGGCTGATCCGCAAAATGGCGCAGCGGTTTGGTCCGCCGCAGACAGCAGAGGGCACTTTGAAAACCGGCAACGAATTGGCGGACCGGGTCATAGACGGCGTTTTTAGCGCCATTGACGGGGCTATTCAGACGGCGTTACAATCGAACTTCCAGGTTTCCATCACCACGATTTACGATAGCGTTGTTTCCGCTGCCGTCTGGCCCTTTGTTGAAAGCTCGTGGACGGAGAACAAGGCAATTACCAGAAACCAACTACGGGCGCTGGATCAGACTATCCGCAGCGGCAACAGGCTATCCGGAGACGATGCCATGCAGCGAAGCCGCATCATAGAGGTGCGGGATACCATCCAGAATGACCGGCAATGGCGTCAGGCAATGGGACAGCCTTTCGGTCTGCTTGCCGGATGGTTGAACGATACGTTACGTAGTTCACGGGACGTCATCCTGGGTAACACGCCGTGGTGGGCACATGTGCTGAACTTCATCGGCTCGATAGGGGACGGGCTGCTCCCGATTGGTAAGGTGGCGCAGGCAGCCACTACGCAGCTTGTCTGGGCGCGAGCAGAAGGCGCGCATCTGCTAATCTGGAACTACGCCTTGTTTGGGGAACCTGAACCCGCTCCCCTGCAGTACTTCGTGGGGCGGAACCTGTTGAATGAGCTAAACAGCTGGCTGACGGGCACTGGTGGACGTGGTGTCTACGGTGGGCGCACACGCCAGTCAGCGCAGTTTGAGGCAGCAGCCCGGCGCCTCGCGACCCTCTTAAGCAGCGAGCAGGTGACACCGCTTCATCTTCAGCAGGCGGTCACCGATTTAGTGGCGGCTGCCAACACGGTGAACGAGCGGATCCGCGCACGCGAGCAGGTGCTGAACGAAACCTGGCTGGAAGGCTCAGCGAAGGACTCCAATTTCGCCGCGCAGGCAGGAGCAGTAGCGGACACTGTGGATCGGGGAAGCGCACGGCGAATGCAACTACTTGCAGCAGCCGCGGGCTTTGTGGAGTCTTCCGACCCCACCGAGGCGGCGAACGCCGTACAGACCTATAACAACCTTCTGGAAGAGACGATAGCCCTGACCGCCGGCTCGGAGACGGAGCTGGAGCAGGCATTGCAGCGGGTTCAAACATTGGGTGTGCAGTTACCGGCTGTGCTTTACGTCACCGGAACAGCTACACCACAGTCTGACGGCACGCAACAGGTGCAGGTGCTGGTACGTAACGAGGGTAGAGCGGCATCTTCGCCTGTGAATGTGCAGGTACAGGTCTCCGGAGCGTTTGATATCTTGTCTGCAGGGGCATCGACGGTCCCATCTCTGGCTCCAGGGCAAGAGTTCACCTTCACTGTTGTTGTGCATCCTGTGCCCGCGCGTGGTTCCACAGGCATCATAACGGTCAACCTGCAGAGCGATACACTGGCGTCCTCAGGCTGGATCCCGCTCTCCAGCGTGGATACCATCGCGCCACAGATAATCGCGCTTTCACCGGCGGCAGGCGAGACGGTTCGCTCGGCTCAGCCGTTGGTTGCGGCGCAGGTGCTGGATAGCGGCGGCATCGCTCCTGCCAGTGTGAGGATGACCATCGACGGCGGCGAGGTGCAGGCAGTATACGACATGCAAACCGCGATCCTGCGCTATCAGCCAGCCACCTCTCTGGCGACGGGTGAGCATCGAGTGCAGGTCTCCGCGTCTGACCTTTCAGGCAATGTGGGCAGTGCGGAGTGGACCTTCGTCGTGAACCCGGATGCACCGGCAGAGGTGAAGGAACTGACAGTCGCCCCTGACCCCTTCAGCCCGAATGGGGATAATCTGGACGATGCGGTTCGCGTGCGCTTCCGTCTGACCGGTGAGGCGCCGGTGGAAGTGGTGGTGCTGAACAGTAACGGTCAGGTGGTGCGCACTTTGCACGCACTGGCTCCGCTGAGCGCACAGGCACATGAATTCATGTGGGATGGCAAAGACGATGCTCAGCAGCCGTTGTCGGCGGGTCGCTATGTGGTGCGCGTGCGCATCCCCGCTGATGGAACGCAAACGGAACAGATCGCCGAAAAAACGGTGCGGCTGGTGGAAGGCGCGTTGACCATCACGGGCGTGTCGTTGTCGCAGGAGAGCTTCAAGATTGGTCGGGAAGCGACAACCCTGCGATTTAACCTCTCTCAGCCTGCGGATGTGGTGGTGCGGGTATTCCGGGCCGCCGATACCACGGATGAGGGCGCGGTGGTGCGACAATTCCGTCTGGGCACGAAGAGCGGTGCGCAGAGTATCACCTGGGACGGTACGGGCGATAACCGCGTTTATACCGCCAAAGGGGTACACACCTTCCAAATAGTAGCGGATGCGGGCACGGAATTGGTGAAACTGGATGCCGCACAGATCAATGCAATTGGCTTGCCCAACCTGATGCCGATGCAGCTCAGTGCCGCAGAGGAAGAGGGTAGGACCCGCCTGAGCGTGGTGGTACGCAATGGGGGCGAAGAGCCTGCGGAGAACATTGCAGTGCGCCTGATGTATGGCTCTCAGAACATCGGGGATGTTACCGTCGCTGCACTGTCACCCAGACAGCAACAGACGGTCTCCCTACTGTGGGATGCCCACCGCGGATTGCTCACGCGCGACATCACTGTCGTCGTCGATCCAGATAACACCATCGAGGAGATGAACGAGTACGATAACACACTGTTACAGAGCGTGGACGTGGCTCCGCTGCGGCTAACGAATGATTTTCCCGCTGGCTTGTCGCTCATCTCGGTGCCGATGTTGCCTTTGGAGGCTAATCCGGCAGCTGTGCTGGGCATTGACCCGACTCAACTGCGCATTGCCTGGTGGGACCCGGTAGCAGGTACGTACCGCNTCGGTAACGATATCACCGCACTGGAAGCCGGCAAGGCGTACTGGGTGCGACTGCCTGCGCCGGCGCAGAGGCTNCTGGCAGGAGTAAGGGCTTCGCGCATGGTGCACCTGCAGCCTGGTTGGAATCTATTCGGAATCACCACAGAGTCGCCCGTCGTCTGGGACGTGCAGCGGATTCAGGTGCGGGCAAACAATCAGGTGCTGTCACTGGCGCAGGCGCAGCAGGCTGGCTGGATTGAGGACTATGCATGGGGCTGGCAACAGGACCCTGCCGACCCCAACCGCGGCAACTACGTGCTGATTTACGACGCCAGCCTCATCCCCGGCATCGGTAATCAGCTGGAGCCGTGGAAAGGCTATTGGATTAAGGCGAATGTGGAGTGCGACCTGATACTGCCTTAGGGAGGAGCGCAATGCGAAAACGTCTGCTGGGCTTACTGATGGTGCTGGCGACCGCTGTCGGCTTGACTGGGTGTGGCGGGATGTTCCTGTCGGGAGCACAACCCATGACCCCGCCGTCCATTAGCAATCTGCAGTTGGAACCGACGCGCTTGCGCTTCACGGGAGGGCAGGTAACGGTCAGCGTGCAGGTGCGCGATGATAACGGTGTGCGCGCTGTCACGTTGCTGGTGGTCGCACCGGATGGCGCTCGCTCGTCAGTAGCGATGGACAGTGAGGGACAGGATATCTTTCGAGCAACCCTCAATCTATCGCCGAACATCGGTACGAATGTGCAGAGGTATCAGCTCACGGTGGAAGCGGAGGACATCTTCGGCATACGCGCTCAAAGCAGCCCCCTCATGCTAGAGGTCGAGGGGCTTGAATTGCCGCCCGGCGAGCCGCCCATTTAGTGGGCGAGAATATCTTCTGCAAAAGGCGGGCAGGCATTCTCTCCGTCAGCGGTGTATCATAACAGGCGAGGAGAAATCGGATGACGAGGCAATCCTGTAGTGGACGAGGAAAGAGAACCGCTGAGTTTTGAGGAGATATGCACTCGCTGGGGGGAGGAGCCTGAGCGCTATCTGGGCTCGGTGGTGCCGCCCATCTTTCAGAACAGCCTGTTCACCGTTCCCAGCGTGGGAGCGCGCTCGCGCAGGGCGGGCCGCTACATTTACACCCGCGAGTCCAACCCGACCACCGACATCCTGAACGCCAAGCTCGCCGCACTAGAGGGGGCAGAGGACGCACGGTGCTTTGCGTCCGGTATGGCGGCTATCAGTGCGGCGCTGATGTCCCAGCTGCGCAGTGGCGACCATGTGGTGTGCGTCAAGCACGCCTACTATCCTGCCCGTGCCCTGCTCCAGGATTACCTGAGCCGGTTCGGGGTGGAGGTGACCTTCGTACGCGGCGACCGGGTGGAGGATTTCGAGCAGGCGCTTCGCCCCAATACGCGCGTGTTTTACCTGGAAAGNCCCACCAGCATCAACCTGTGGCTGCAACCGCTGGAANAGGTCTGTTCACTCGCCCGGTCGCATGGCATTACCACGATTATCGACAACACGTGGGCAACGCCTATCTTCCAGCGACCGATGCAGCTGGGGGTGGATATCGTGGTGCATTCGGCAAGCAAGTATCTGGGCGGACACAGCGATGTGATTGCAGGAGTGGTGTGTACCTCACGCCAGCACGTCGAAGCGATTCACCGCGAGATGACGCTGGTTGGCGGTATTCTGGACCCCTTTGCCGCGTGGCTTATCCTGCGCGGGCTGCGCACACTGCCCACGCGCCTGCACCAGCACCAGCAGAACGCTCTGAAAGTAGCGCAATGGCTGGAGCAGCACTCGGCAGTGCATCGCGTACTGTACCCGGGGCTGCCGTCTCACCCGCAACACGAGCTAGCACGACGCCAGATGAGCGGTTTCAGTGGACTGTTTTCGTTCACGCTGAAGCAGAACTGGCGCGAGGCGGCGGTGGGCGTGGTAGATGCACTGCGGATGTTCCATNTCGGCGTGAGCTGGGGTGGATACGAAAGCCTTGCCCTGCCAATGCTCATCGANGACTACGACGGGGAACAGCGGTGGGGCTTGCGGGTACACATCGGGCTGGAACCACCGGAGAGGCTGATNGCAGACATGGAGCAGGCATTACGCCATGCGGAGGATAAGGGACGTTAGCCTTTCTCGCCCTTCAGTCCGCTGATGAACTTCTCGAAGAAGCTCTTCTCTTCTTCGGGCACGTCGGTAAAGCGCTCGCCGCAGGCGGCGGCAAACTGGCGCAGAAGCCCGCGCTGTACCTCGTTCAGGTGGGTTGGGACGTGGATGTTCACGTGTACCAGCAGGTCACCTCGTCCCTGTCGGCGGTTGGGCAGACCCTTGCCTGACAGGCGGAACACACTGC
>JGI24188J35168_1000321_pt1 | contig 27618 bp, 26 predicted proteins | sample YNPBryantNP2012_FD_35168 | JGI IMG/M metagenome (IMG submission 35168) | reverse complement strand
ACGGCGGTCAACGGCACGGGCTTGAGCCGCGCGTGCGCGGCGGCCGAGGTGTCCACGACAATGGGAGAGGGATGGGTCATGGTCGCTCCTTTCAAATTACAGGGCCAACGTACTTTTTGCTCGTAGGGGGTCGCCGCACGGGCATGAAATGCCCGTGCGGCGTTCGGCGGCAATGTCAGCCCGCCCGCTCCTGTCGAATTATAGCATAAGCGGATACGTTTCTTGCTTATTGCCGTTGTGTGGTTGTACAATTGGCTTTACCCATTCGTGCATTCGTGATCTCATTCGTGGATGGCCCCGCGGCCATCGAACACATCGGGAGTTCGCATCTATGCCGCACGACACCATGACCCCGCGCGAGCGCTGGCTCGCCGTGTTGACTCGTCAGAAGCCCGACCGTGTTCCCATGGATTACTGGGGCACGATCGAGGCGACCGTCAAGCTGATCCGTCACCTGGGCCTGAGCACCGACAGCGAAGCCGCGCTGATCGCCGCGTTCAAGCGCGGGGGCCGCGCGGCGCGGCTGGGCACGCGGCGGGTGGATGCGCTGCGCCGGCAGATGTTCGACCGCCTGCACGTGGACTACGTCGTGACGGTCGCCCCGCGCTACGTCGGCCCTCCGCTCAGGCCGCATACCGATGTATTCGGCTGCCGCTACCGCGATATCGAGTACGGCACGGGCGCATACGGCGAGTGCGTCTATCACCCGCTGGCGCAGTACAACTCGGTCGAAGAGATCGAGCGCAACTACACCTGGCCCGATCCCGACTGGTGGGACTACAGCGAGATCCCGGAACAGATCAAGGGCTGGGCCGACACGCATCCGATCCGGGGCGGCGGCTCCGAGCCGTTCCTGATCTACAAGAACCTGCGCGGCCAGGAACAGGCGTTCATAGACCTCGTCGAACATCCCGACATCGTGCATTACTGCCTGGATAAGCTCTTCGACCTGGCCTACACCAACACCCTGCGCATCTACGAGCAGATCCCGGGCCGGGTGATGATCACCTACGTGGCCGAAGACATGGGCGCGCAGGAGGGCCTGATGTTCTCGCTCAAGCACATCCGCGAGTTCCTCCTGCCGCGCATGAAGCGGATCATTGACCTGGCGCACAGCGCCGGCGCGTTCGTCTTCCACCACAACGACGGCGCCGTCCGCAAGGTCTTGCCCGACATGATCGCCCTGGGCATTGACGTGCTCAATCCGATCCAGTGGCGTTGCAAAGGGATGGAGCGCGAGGGCCTGAAGCGCGACTTCGGCGATAAGCTCGTCTTCCACGGCGCCATGGACAACCAGTACACCCTGCCCTTCGGCACGGTGGAAGAGGTGCGCCAGGAGGTGCTGGACAATCTGCGCATCCTGGGCGCGGGCGGCGGCTATATCCTCGCGCCCTGCCACAACATCCAGGCCGTCAGCCCGCCGGAGAACATCGTGGCGATGTACGAGGCGGGATATGAGAACGGATGGATGTGAAGGGGCAAATCGGTAAACCGGCAAATCGGCAAATCAGCAAAGCGCAACGAAAGGACTGCCATGACTAAGTTAGCTTTTATCGGCGCCGGCAGCTTGGGGTTCACGCGCGGGCTTGTCCGCGATGTGCTCACCTTCCCGCTGCTCCAGGATTCGGAAATCGCCCTGATGGACATTGACCCGGAGCGGCTCGACTTCGCCTATCGGGCCGTGAGCCGCATCGTGGAGATGGGCCACTACCCGGCCAGGGTCACCGCGACCCTCAACCGCCAGGAGGCGCTCGCAGGCGCCGATGCGGTGATGGTGACCATCCTGGCCGGCAGCGTAGATGTCTGGCAATACGACATCTTGATCCCTAAAGAATACGGCGTGGACATCAACATCGGCGACACGCGCGGGCCGGCGGGCATCTTCCGCGCGCTGCGCACCATCCCGGTGATGCTCGACATCGCCCACGACATGGAGCGCCTGTGTCCCGACGCCACCATGCTCAACTACACCAACCCGATGGCGATGCTCTGCCGCGCCATGCAGCGCGAGACGAAGATCAAGCTGACCGGCCTGTGCCACAGCGTCCAGGGCACCGCCATGATGTTGGCCCGCTGGATCGGCGCGCCGTACGAGGAGATCACCTACACCTGCGCCGGCATCAATCACATGGCGTGGTACTTGAAGTACGAGTGGAACGGAAAGGACGCGTATCCGCTCATCCGCAAGGCGATCACCGAGAACCCGGACATCTACAACGAAGAACAGGTGCGCAACGAGATGTTCCTGGCGCTCGACTACTACGTCACCGAATCGTCCGGGCACAACTCCGAGTACAACTGGTGGTTCCGCAAGCGGCCCGATCTGATCGAAAAGTACTGCACGCACGGCACCGGCTGGAATCCGGGCGAGTATGCCTACATCCTGAAACACTATCGGGCGCGCGAGGACAGTTGGAAGGAAGAGGCGAAGCAGTGGTTCGCGCGGGAGACGCCGATCTCGTTGGAACGGGGGCACGAGTACGCCGCGTACATCATCAACGCACTGCAGGGCGGCGAGCCGTTCCAGTTCAACGGCAACGTGCCGAATACCGGCCTGGTGACCAACCTGCCGCAGGGTGCGTGCGTCGAAGTGCCGGTGTGGGCCTCGAAGAAGGGCCTGGAGCCGGTGTACGTGGGCGCGCTGCCGCCGCAATGCGCCATGCTCACCAACCTCAGCGCCCAGATCGAGGAGCTGGCCGTCGAGGCCGCGCTCACGGGCAACCCGCGGCTGGTCTACCAGGCCATCGCCCACGATCCGCTGACCGCCGCCGTCCTCTCGCTGGCCGAGATCCGCGAGATGACCGACAAGATGCTGGAACAGAACCGGCCCTATCTGCCGCAGTTCAAGCACTTCAAGTCATGAACCTTCTTTTCCAGAGGAGCAGGCTTGCCTGATTTTCGCGATCGCATCAGCGTGCTGGTCTGGGTCGTGTTGGCCGGGCTGGTCGCACAACAGCTCCTGGTGTTTCCGACGGTGGTGGTGGCCGGGACGGTGTTCGGCTCGCCGATCGCCCTGACGATCACCGCCAACACGGCCCTGGCGCTGATCCTGGCCGCCTTGATGGCCAGCGGCGTCGAAGCGGTGGTGCGCGTCCACCCGTTGAGCCAGCAAGGGGAGCTCGGCCCGCGCTGGCTCTACTGGGGCGTGCCGGTCGCGCTGGTCGGCGTGGCNCTTCTCCTGTTGCCGGGTTCGCCCTCGCGCCTGTATTGGCTGATCGGACTGATCTTGACCGGCGTGGCGCTGGGATTGAGCCTGGTGGGCGTCTACTACACCATTGACCCGTTCGCCACGGGCTATCGCCGCGCCCGGCTTGCCATGAACGCGCTGACCTACGGGGTGGCTTTGGTCCTCTATCTGGTCGTGTATCGCACCCGGGTGCGCAGCATCCTCTCGGCCACCGAGGTGATGCTCGTCAGCGCGCTCCTGGCGCTGGAGCTGTTGCGGGGCAGCCAGCGGCCGACGTTGCAGGTGGGCATCTACGCGGCGATCGTCGGGCTGATCCTGGGCGAGGCGACCTGGGCGCTGAACTATATGCGCCTGCAAAGCCTGACCGGCGGCCTGATCCTGCTGCTCATCTTCTACGATCTGGTGGGGTTGTCACAACACGCGATCCAGGGGCGCATCAGCCGGCGGGTGGTGGTCGAATTCGGTCTGATCACGATCGCCGCGCTGGCCCTGATCTGGGAGTTCGCGCCCCGGATCGCCGGCTGAGGCGGCCGGCCGCGGGGCTTCGGCCGGCCGGAGGAGCAACACGGCGGCCGCGATGCCGGCCATGCCCAGCCATTGGCCCGGCTCCAGCCGCTCGCCGAAGAAGAGGTAGCCGAACGCCGTCGCCACGGCCGGCTCCCAGATCGCCACGATCGCGGCCATGCTCACCGGGATCCATTGCACGCCGATGGTGAACGCCAGGCTGGCGATCAACGTGGGGACGATGCCCATGCCCAGGATCAGCGCGATCGCGCGGGGCGACGCGAAGCCGCGCGCCAGATCGGTGGGCGGGAAAAGCACCAGGAGCACGCCCGCACCGATCAGCAAGCCGTAGGCCTGCACCACCCACGGCGCGTTGCGGCGCACCAGCAGCTTGTTGAAGATGCTGTACAATCCATAGGTGATTCCGGCGCCCAATCCGGCCAGGATCCCCAGGCCGTTCAACCGCAACGCCTCCCAGTCGTAGATGCGCGCCACCAGCGCCGCGCCGGCCAGCGCACAGCCGAGGGCCACCATTCCCCGCCGGCCCAGCCGCTCGCCCATCCAGCGCCACGAGATGAGCGCCACCCACACGGGCGAGGTGTACATCAGCACGGCCGCCACCCCTACGCCCGCCAGATGGATAGCGTTTACATAACAAATAAAGAAGAGGGCCACGCCGACCACGCCGTAGGCCAGGAAGGTGGGCCAATCCCGGCGCGGCACCCGCAGATCGACCCGCAGCGCGAGCAGCGCGAGCAGCAGGAGCAGGCCGCCCACGCTCCCGCGCAGGGTCGCCGCGGTCAACGGCCGCAAGCCGAAATCGTTGATGAGGAACTTGTAGAAGACGCCGAGCGAGGCCCACAGGGTGGCCGCCACCAGCACCATGAGGTAGCCGCGCACGCTCCGGTTCATCGTCGCGATGGATCGCACGGCCGCGCCTCAGGCTTCGCCCAGGTACGCCTTGCGCACGCGCTCGTCGGCCAGCAGTTGCGCGGCCGGGCCGGCCAATACGATGCGTCCCGTTTCCAGCACATAGCCCTTGGTGGCCAGCCGCAGCGCGGCGCGGGCGTTCTGTTCCACCAGCAGGATCGTTACCCCCGCTTCGTTGATCTGCCGGATGGTCTCGAAGATGGCCTTGACGAGCAGCGGCGCCAGGCCCAGAGACGGCTCGTCGAGCAGCAAGATCTTGGGATCCGACATGAGCGCCCGGCCGATGGCGAGCATCTGCTGCTCGCCGCCCGAGAGGGTGCCCGCGAGCTGATTGCGGCGCTCCTTCAGCCGGGGGAAGAGCCGGAAGACGCGCTCCCGGTGCTCTTCGATCGTCTCTTTGGCCCGGCCCAGGCTATACGCGCCCATGTTCAGGTTTTCGTTGACGGTGAGGGTGGTGAAGACGCGACGCCCCTCGGGCGCGTGAGAGACGCCCAGATAGACGATCTCGTGCGCCGGCCGATCGCGCACCGATTGCCCGGCGATCAGGATGTCGCCGGCGCGCGGCCGCACCAGGCCGCTGATGGNGCGCAGGGTGGTGCTCTTGCCGGCGCCGTTCGCGCCGATCAGCGCCACGATCTCGCCGGCCGCCACCTCCAGCGAGATCCCTTTGAGCGCGTGGATGTGGCCGTAGTAAGCGTGCACATCGCGAACTGCGAGGATCGGTTCAGGCATGGTAGCGGATCCTCTCCTCATCTTCCCGGCCCAGGTAGGCCTCGATGACCCGCGGGTCGGCCTGGATTTCGGCCGGCGTGCCCTCGGCGATCTTGCTGCCGTTGTCCAAGACGATCACCCGATCTGAAACCCCCATGACGACCCGCATATCGTGTTCGATCAAGAAGATGGTGATGCCCATGTCGCGAATCTGGCGGATCAGGGCCATCAGGCTGGCGCTCTCCTGTTCGTTCAGGCCGGCGGCCGGCTCGTCCAGGATCAGCAGCCGGGGGTCGGTGGCCAGCGCGCGCGCCACCTCGACGCGGCGCTGATCGCCGTAGGGCAGGTTCTTTGCCAGCTCGTGCCGACAGTGCCAGAGGCCCATGAAGCGCAGTTGGCGCTCGGCCTGGGCCAGGATCTCCTGTTCTTCGGCGCGCTGTTGCGGGGTGCGGAAGAGCGCGGCGATCACCCCGGCCCGGCTGCGGCAGTGCCGGCCCGACATGACGTTCTCCAGGACGGTCAGATTGGGGAAGAGCCGGATGGTCTGAAAGGTGCGGGCGATTCCCTTCTCGGCGATCACGTGCGGACTGAGGCCGATCAGGTCGTGGCCGTCGAAGACGACCGTGCCGCGGTCGGGCCGGTAGATGCCGGTGATCAGGTTGAAGACGGTGGTCTTGCCCGCGCCGTTCGGGCCGATCATGCCCATGATCTGGCCCGACTCGATGGCGATGTCCACGTTGTGCACGGCCATCAGGCCGCCGAAGGATTTGGTCAATCCCTTCGCTTCCAGTAATGCCATGTGGTTGGCTCCCTTTGCGTCTAGCCGCGGCCCTCGAGAGCCGGCTCCTCGATCTCCTCGCCCACCAGCTCGGCCGCCACGCGGCGGCTGGGCCACAGGCCGGCCGGCCGGAAGATCATCATCAGGACCATCGCCAGGCCCACCAGGCCGTCGCGCCAGTCCTTGACGAAGCGGAAGAGCTCGGGCAGGACGACCATGCCGAAGGTGCCCAGGAAGACGCCCGGCAGCGAGCCGGTGCCGCCGAGCACCACGATGCAGAAGATGATCACCGACTCGAGAAAGCGGCCCACGTCGGGCGAGATCACGGTGATGCGGCTGGCGTAGAGCACGCCCGCCAGTCCCGCCAGCGCCGAGCCCAACACGAAGGCGATCGCCTTGACATGCACCGTATCCACGCCCATCGCCTCGGCCGCCAGCTCGTCTTCGCGCACATACGTCCAGGCGCGGCCCAGCCGCGAGTTCTCCAGCCGACGCACGCCGATGATGGTGAGCACGACGAAGAAGACCACCAGATAATAGTTCTTGATGATCGAATCGAACGTGAAGCCGAAGAGGCTGAGTTGCGCGATGCCCGAGAGGCCGTTCGCGCCGCCGGTGATGCCGAACAGGTTGTTCACCAGCAACATGCGGACGATCTCGCCGAACGCGATAGTGACGATGGCAAGGTAGTCCCCGCGCAGATGGAGGATCGGCCGGCTGACCAGGTAGCCCAGCACGCCGGCCAGGACGACCGCCACCGGCAACCCCAGGATGATCGGCACGCCGAGGTACAGGTTGAGGATGGCGACGGTGTAGGCGCCGATGGCGTAGAACGCGGCCTGGCCGAGCTGAAAGAGCCCGGCATAGCCGACGATGATCGTCAGGCCGAGCGCCAGCAAGACGTAGATGCCGGCCTGCCAGAGCACGGCCAACAGGTAGTTGTCCAGGAAGAGAGGCAAGATCAGGGCGATGACCAGAAAGCCCGGCGCGAGCCAGGAGGCCGGCACGCGCCGCAGGCGAACGAGCAGATCATTCATGGCATCTCTCGGTTTCCGTTGATGCTGCTTTACGTGCCAGGCACCTGGAAGGGTGCCTGGCACGTCCGGCGGACGTTTTTCGGGTTCGGGCCCCGCGCGTGACAACGCCGGGACCTCACAGCTTCTCGGCCACCCGTTCGCCCAGCAGGCCGGTGGGCCGCACCAGCAGGATGAGCACCAACAGGACGTAGGCGATCACGTCCTTCCATTGCGGCGAGATGTAGCCCGCGCCCAGGCTCTCCACGATGCCCAGGATCATGCCGCCGAGCATGGCGCCCGGGATGTTGCCGATGCCGCCCAGGATGGCCGCGATGAACGCCTTCAACCCGAACGTCCAGCCCAGGGTGAAGTCGAACGAGCCGTAGCGCACCGCCACCATCAGGCCGGCCGCGCCGCCGAGCGCCGGGCCGATCAGAAAGACCAGGGTGATGATGCGGTTGACGTCGATCCCCATCAGCCGCGAGGTGTCGTGGTCGAGCGAGACCGCGCGCATCGCCGTGCCGACCTGGGTGTAGTTCACGAAGGCGTAGAGCACGGCCATCAGCAGGAGCGACATCACCAGCGCGATGACCTGCATGAGCCCCATCGTGACGCTGCCCACCACCGTGAAGCTGCCCGCCACTTCGGCCCAGCCGGGATACGTCTTGTAGCTGGCCCCGAAGAGGTTGCGCGCCAGGCTTTCCAGGATGAACGCCGCGCCCAGGGCCGACACGATCGGCGGCAGACGGCCCGCGCTGCGCAACGGCCGATAGGCCGTGCGCTCGATCAGCGCGCCGAACAGCGCCACGGTGACCATCACCAGGACGATGATCGGCACGAGCGCCCAGACGCCCGGCGGCAGGCCGAGCAACATCACCAGGCTCAACCCCACCCATCCCAGATACGCGCCCCACATGAACAGGTCGCCGTGGGCGAAGTTGATCAGCTTCAGCACGCCGTACACCATGGTGTAGCCCAACGCCACCAGGGCGTAAAACGCGCCGACCGTCAGTCCGTTGATGAGGTTTTGGACGAGCAGTTCCATGTTACGGCTGCTTCGGATTCGGCACGAACTCGCCCTTCTCGTTGATCACGTACGCCTTGTGGATGGTGCCCAGCCGGTCCCCTTTCTCGTCGAAGCCCAGGATCGGGCCGGTGATGCCGGGGAAGTTCTTGAAGTCCTTGTGCAGGTATTCCGCCAGCTTCTTCGGATCGGTGGACTTGGTGGCCTTGATGGCCTGTTCGATCACCCGATAGGCATCCGCGGCCATGACGGTCCAGACGCTCTCCGGTTCGCTGCCGTATTTGGCCTTGTAGTCGGCGATGAACTTCTTCGCCTCGGGATAGTCCAGGTCGCCGGGCAACGGCTCGGTCGTCACATAGACCCCCTTGGCGTTCTCGATCCCGGCGATCTTGATCAGGTCGGGGTTGTTCATCGCGTTGCCGCCGATCCACTGCACCTTCAGGCCCACCTGCGGCGCCTGCTTCAGCAGCAGGCCGCCCTGGGCGTAGTAGCCGGTGAAGTAGATCACATCGGGATTGGCCGCCTTGATCTTGGTCAACGTGGCCGTGAAGTCGGTATCCTTCGGATTGATGGCATCGTAGAACACGACGTTGGCCTTGCGCTCTTCCAGGTACTTCTTGGTCCATTCGGCCAGGCCCTGGGCGTAGGTGGAGTTGTCGTGCAACAGGGCGATCGCCTTGGCGTTCAGGACCTTGGTCATGAACTCGGCCGCGAAGAGGCCCTGGCGATCATCCAGGAAGGCCGTGCGGAAGAAGTTCTGATAGCCCTTTTGCGTCAGGCGGGTGGCAGTGGAGGAAGGCGTGATGTGCAGGATGCCCTCGCGATTGTAGATCGCCGAGGCCGGTTCGGTGGCGCTGGAGTTGTACGCGCCGATCACCGCGATGATCTTCTTGGCGGCCAGCCGGTCGGCGACGAGCGAGGCCTCTTTCGGATCCCCTTTGTCGTCTTCGACCAGGAGCTCGACCTTTTGGCCGTTGATGCCGCCCGCGGCATTGGTCTGCTCGACCAGGAGTTTGACCGCCTTCTCAAACCCCTGGCCNTCCAGGGCGTAATCGCCCGTCATCGGCCCTTGCAGGCCGATCTTGATCGTGCCGCCGGCCGCGACGCAGCCGGACAGCAACAACCCGCCGATGAGACACAGAGACAGGAACAGGACAAGGTGTTTCATGGGTCTCTCCTTTCTGAGATTGGTGAAGAACCGACGCGAAATTTGGCGTTACGCTGCCTTGTGATGTATAATCGCTTCGTAATCCGCCCCCATAGCTCAGTGGATAGAGCGCCGGCCTCCGGAGCCGGGTGCGCAGGTTCGAGTCCTGCTGGGGGTACTGTCATCTCGAAAGCGACCCTCCCGAGGAGGGGGTCGCTTTTTCATTTGTAAACGCAACCTCCAAGCCCGCTTCAGCGGGCGCCGCCCGGGTCGCACGGGCATTTCATGGCCGTGCGCTCCATCATGCCCCTATGGCCCCACATGTGCGCGCGGCGCGCCTCCCTCTACGGCAACCTCACTCCGGCCGCCGCGGCCGATACTGGAGCGCCTCGGCGATGTGNGCCGGCTGGATGCGGTCCGAGCCGGCCAGGTCGGCGATGGTGCGCGCCAGCTTGAGCACGCGGTGATAGGCCCGCGCGCTCAGGTTGAGCTGGCGCATGGCGGTGGCCAGGAGCTGACGGCCGGTCTCGTCCACCTGACAATAATCGCGCACCTGCGTAGGCCCCATGTCCGCGTTGCACGTCAGCTTCGTGCCCGCGAAGCGCCGCGTCTGGCGCTCGCGCGCGGCCTCGACGCGCGCCCGGATCGTCGCCGATGGCTCTCCGCGACGCTCGTCGCTCAGCTTCTGAAACGGCACGCGCGGCACCTCCACATGGATATCAATGCGGTCGAGCAGCGGCCCGGAGAGCCGCTTCTGNTACCGGCTGATCAACGTCATGCTGCACGTGCATTCGTGATCGGGATCGCCGTACCAGCCGCATGGACACGGATTCATCGCGCCGACCAGCATGAAGTTGGCGGGGAAGGTGAGGCTCCCCTCGGCGCGGGAGATGGTCACCACCTTGTCTTCCAGCGGCTGGCGGAGCACCTCCAGTCCGTGTTGGCCGAACTCGGGCAGCTCGTCCAGAAAGAGCACGCCCCGATGCGCCAGGCTGATCTCGCCGGGCCGCGGCCAGTGGCCGCCCCCCACCAGCCCCGCGTGCGAGATGGTATGGTGCGGCGCGCGGAACGGCCGCTGGCGAATCAGCGGAGTGTCGGCCGGCAACATGTCGGCCACCGAGTAGATGCGCGTCACATCCAGCGCCTCGGAGAGGGTCATGCGGGGCAGGATGGACGGCAGAGAGCGGGCAAGCAGCGTCTTGCCCGAGCCGGGCGGCCCGCTCATCAGGACGTTGTGGCCGCCGGCCGCGGCCACCTCCAGGGCGCGCTTGACGTGTTCTTGTCCCTTGATGTCCTGGAAATCGGCCGCATAGGTCGGCGGATCGGCGTCGAGATCCAGGGTGGCGCGGTACGGCTCGATGGGGTGATAGTCGCGCAGGTGGGCCACCAGCCGGCCGAGGGTGTCCACCGGATAGACGGTGATCCCTTCGATCAGGGCGGCCTCGGGCGCATCGGCCTGCGGCACGAAGAGGGATTTGAACCCCTGCTCGTGCGCCAGGTGCGCCATCGGCAGGACGCCGTTGACGTGGCGCACCGAGCCATCGAGCGACAGCTCGCCGAGGAAGAGCGCGCCTTCCAGGTCGGAGGGCACCTGCTCGGCCAGGATCAACAGGGCGACGGCGATCGGCAGATCGTAGGCCGGGCCTTCTTTGCGCAGGTCGGCCGGGGCCAGGTTGACCGTCAGCCGGCCGCGCGGATAGCTCAGCCCGGAGTTGAAGATGGCGGCCCGCACGCGCTCGGTGGACTCCTTGACGGCCGTGTCGGGCAGTCCGACGATGGTGACCGAGGGCAACGAGCGCGGGTTCAGGTCGGCTTCCACCTCTACCACGGCGCCTTCCAGGCCGATCAGCGCGCAACTGAAGACTTTGGCGAGCATGGTCACATCTCCGGCAGAAGAGATGGCCGATGAAGACGGGATGGCTCCTGCCAGACCCCGGCGCATCGTTTCGCATCGTTCGGATGCGCGGGGCACGGATCGCCGCGTAGTGTACCACAAGGCGCGCGAGCTGGCAAACGAGACGGATCAGGCCGCAACGGCCAGATCGTGATCTGGCAGGATCGTCTCGGCGTGGCGGATCGCGGGCACAGTATAGGCGATCACAGGCACCAGCAGGCAGAGCACGCCGCAGAAGAAAATCACCAGGCCCATGCCCCGGCCCCGTTGGCGAATTGGCGATTCAGACTTTAGGTTAAATTTATTGCCATTTCCTCATTTGCCAGTTGACATTTGGGAAAAAGGGTGGTATAGTAAACCATATAGCGGAATTTCATGGAATAAATTGGGATATCATCCCAACAGGCCGCTGTGAACGAACGGAGATGCGCTGCCATGTTCTCGGGCGAATATGAGCACACGATGGACGACAAGGGCCGCGTCTCGTTGCCCGCCCGTCATCGCGAGGAGCTGGGAGCCGTCGTGATGATCGGCCGGGGCACGCGCGGCCAGGTCAACGTGTTGCCGCTTGCCCTGTGGCAGAGCATGGCCGAACGCGCGCGCCAGGCCAGCCAGGATCGCGGCGACATAGACGACACCGTCCGCTTCCTCTTCTCCTACAACGAGGCCGAGATAGACCGCCAGGGTCGCATCGTCATCCCCCCTGCGCTGCGGCGTCACGCCGAACTCGGCACCGATGTCACGATCCTGGGCAACGGCGATCGGGTCGAGATCTGGAGCCGCGAGCGCTGGCAGGCTCGCTGCGAGCAGGTGGTCGTCGAGCGGCAGGCGCGGGCAACCGGCGACGATCCGTCGAAGGTGAACGCCCTGGCGCTTAACTTGTGAACATGACGCACGTTCCGGTCTTGCTGCGCGAGGTGCTCCACGGATTGGCTCTGCGGAGCGGCGCGGCGTGCGTGGACGCGACGTTGGGCGGGGCCGGCCATGCCGAGGCGATCTTGCAGGCCACGGCGCCCGACGGCCGGCTCCTCGGTCTCGACGCCGATCCCGAGGCGGTCGAGCGGGCGCGCATCCGGCTGGCGCCCTTCGGGTCGCGCGCCACCCTCGTGCACGCGAATTTCCGTGATCTGGCCGCAGTGGCGGCCGACCACGGCTTCGCCGACGTGGATGCGGTGTTGCTCGACCTGGGAGTGTCGTCGTTTCAACTGGCCGGCGATGCGCGCGGGTTCAGCTTTCTGGTCGCCGGACCGCTGGACATGCGCATGGATCCGCGTTCGCCGCTGACGGCCGACGAGATCGTCAACCGCTGGCCGCAGGAGAAGCTGGCCGAGATCATCTATCGTTACGGCGAAGAGCCGGCATCCCGGCGCATCGCCCGGGCCATCGTTGCCGGCCGACCGGTGCGCACCACGGCCGAGCTGGCCGAGATCGTCGCTCGGGCGGTTGGCGGCCGCGGGGAACGCCGCATCCATCCGGCGACCCGCACGTTCCAGGCGCTCAGGATCGCGGTGAACGATGAACTGGGTGCGCTCGAAGCCGTCTTGCCGCAAGCGGTCGCCCTTCTGGCGCGGAGGGGGCGACTTGCCGTGATCGCGTTTCACTCGCTCGAGGATCGGATCGTGAAGCAGTTCATGCAGCGCGAAGCGCGCGATTGCCTGTGCCCGGCCGACCTGCCGGTGTGTCGGTGCGGCCATCGGGCCACGCTTCGCCTGGTGACCCGCAAGCCGATCCAGCCGACCGGGGAAGAGGTGGTCGCGAATCCGCGCAGCCGCAGCGCCAAACTCCGCATCGCCGAACGCCTGTGAGCGGCGCGGATGGGCTGATGCCACCAGCCCGGCCGCAGAAATCATCGCCGAGTTCAACCAGGAGGGACGATGTTGCACCGCACTACGGTCGCCAGACCATTGGGAGGCGCGAGCTGGGGTCCGCTGCAACGCGGCCTGGCATCTGTCCCCAGCGCCTGGCTCATCCAGCTTGCATTGCTCTTCGCTGCTGTTTGCCTGTTGGCCTGTATCTATCTGTGGCAGTCCAGCATCGTCGCCGAGATCCAGAAAGATACCGCGCGCACTGAAGCGGCCATCGTCCGCCTGGAGCGCGAGAACGCCGCGCTGATGGTGCAGGTTGCGCGCTGGAACCATCCCGCCTACATCGAAGAGCAGGCGCGCAAACAGGGCCTGGTGCCGGCCTCTGCCCCCGTCGTCCTGGAGGTGCCGGTCCCGGCGCAGGTCCCGGCCGATCGTTCGTCCGTTTCCAGCTCTCTGCTATCCGCCTGGCGTCAGTTCGTGGACCGCCTGCCGCAACCGGCCGCGTCCATCGCATCCATCGCCGCCCGGATTCGCTGAGCCGATTCGTCGCGCAGAAAGCCGCCCATGGACGAAACGCCGCGGTGGAGACGCCGATCAGTTGCCAGCTCTCGCCCATCCGCTTCCCCGGCCGAGGCGAGCGCCGGCGCGGCGCGGCCCGCGCAAGATGTCCAGCCGACGGAGGGCGCGCCGGTGCCGCCGTGGCGCGTCTGGCTGGTGATGGCCTTCTTCGTCATCGTCATCCTGGCGATCATCGCCCGAACGGCCTATTGGGCTTTGGCCGGCGCTCCCCTGCCCGGCGATCCGCCGGCGCAGGCGCAAGACGTGCCGCGCAGCCGCATCGTGGATCGCAACGGCCTGTTGCTTGCCACCGACACCTTCGCGTGGGAGGTTTATGCCCGGCCGCAGGAGATCAGGAAGGACGAGCAGCGCGACCGGCTGATCGCCGACGTGGCCCGCATCCTCGACCGGGACGTGGCCGCCATCCAGGCCAGTCTCGCAGTGACCTATCCGCTGGTCATCCTGGCGCGGGGGGTGGACGAGAAGCCGGCGCGCGAGCTGAACGCACTCGGCCGGCCCGACGCAGTGTGGGCCGACGATCGCCGCGCGCGCACCTATCCGCTGGCCGGCCTCGCCGCGCATCTGATCGGCTTCACCAATTACGACCGCCAGGGGCTTTACGGGGTAGAGGCCAGCTACGATAGCTGGCTGATGGGCCGCACCGAACTGCCGGCCGGGCAGATCGGCCGCAAGCCGCAGCCCCTCCCCGACGAGTGGCGCATTTATCTGCCCTCTCCGGGCCGCCACGACCTGGTCCTGCACCTGGACGCGGCCCTCCAGCACGTCGTGGAGCGCCACCTGGCCGAGGCCGTGGCGGCCTACAAGGCCACCGGCGGCACCATCATCGTCATGGACCCGCGCAACGGCGGCATCCTGGCGCTGGCCAACTACCCGGCCTACGACCCGAACCGCTATTCGGCCGCCGATCCCGCATGGTGGGCGAACGCGGCCATCAGCGGCCGCTACGAGCCCGGCTCGGTGTTCAAGCTGGTGACGATGGCCGCCGCGCTCGATGCCGGCCAGGTGACGCCGGAACAGACCTTCACGGATACCGGCCTCTTGATGGTAGACGGCCAGCCGATCCGCAACGCGGAAAACAAGACGTACGGCACCGTCACGGTGCAGTACGCGCTCGCCAAATCCATCAACGTCGTCACCGCGCGCATCTGCCTCGACATGGGGGCCGACACGTTCTATCGCTATGTGCGACAGTTCGGCTTCGGCAGCCTGACCGAGGTAGACTTGAATCTGGAAGACGCCGGCTTCTTGAAGGAACCCGGCAACCCTTATTGGAGTCGTTTCGATCAGGCGACCAATTCGTTCGGCCAGGCGCTGATGGCCACGCCGCTCCAGATGATCAACGCGGTGGCAACGATCGCCAACGGCGGCACGCGCTATCAGCCGCGCGTGGCCCGGGCCCTGGTGCAGGACGGCCAGATCTACGAGCTGCCGGCCCGCGTCCTGGGCTATCCGATCCGGCCGGAGACGGCTAAGGCGCTTGCCCGCATGATGGTGTACAATGTGGAGAGCGCGTCGTACCGCGGGTTCGTGCCGGGCTACAAGGTGGCCGGCAAGACGGGCACGGCCGAGATCTCGACCGCGAGCGGCTACACCAGCCCCGACACGATCACCAGCTTCGCGGGCTTCCTGCCCGCAGCCGACCCGCAGGTGGTCATCCTGGTCAAGCTCGACCGACCCAAGACCTCGCGCTGGGCCGAGCAGGTGGCCGTGCCGGTGTTCGGCAAGGTCGCGCAGGACGCGGTGCGCATCCTGCGCATCCCGGCCGACGCGCGCGATCCATGAGCAGGGGTTCGACGGCGCAAGCATTTCGCGAGACGATGGACGGGACAGCGATGTTGCAGCTTTCAGACATCTGGCAGGCCCTGATCGGCGAGACGCCCCCGGCGCCCGCCGAGCTGGCCGGCCGGGCCATCCACAACGTGGTCATTGACTCGCGCGTGGTCCAGGAGGGGGATCTGTTCGTGGCCCTGCGCGGGGAGAAGACGGACGGCCATCTCTACCTGGCCGACGCGTTCGCGCGCGGCGCGCGGGCCGCCCTGGCCGGGCCGAAGGCCCTGGAGATGGGGTTGGTCGGCACGTTCCTCCTGCCCGATGGCGCCGTGCGCCGGCCCGAAGGCGCGGGGAGCGCCGGCCCCTATCTCTTCATCGTAGACGACACCCTGGCCGCGTTGCAGAAGCTGGCCGGTTGGTGGCGCAGGCGGATGCCCGCCATCGCGATCGGCGTGACCGGCAGCGTGGGCAAGACGACCACCAAAGAGATCATCGCCAACGTCCTGGCGCAGCGCTTCGTCACCCTGCGCAGCGAGGGCAACCTGAACAACGAGATCGGCCTTCCGCTCACCCTGTTGAAGTTGACCCCGCGCCACGAGCGGGTGGTGCTGGAGATGGGCATGTACGCGCTGGGCGAGATCGCCAACCTGTGCCGGCTCGCGCGGCCGCGCATCGGCGTGGTGACGAACGTCGGCCCGACCCACCTGGAGCGGCTGGGCACCATCGAGCGCATCGCCCAGGCGAAGGCCGAGCTGGTGCAGGCGCTCCCGCCGGCCGACGAAGGGGGCGTGGCCATCCTGAACGCCGACGATCCGCTGGTGAGCGCCATGGCCGGCCGCACCGCGGCGCGCGTCTTCACCTACGGCCTGGACGACACGAGCGACCTGTGGGCCGACGAGATCAGGAGCGAAGGGCTGGAGGGGATCCGTTTCCGCTTCCACTACGGCAGGGAGGTCTTGCACGTCCACCTGCCGATGTTGGGCCGCCACAGCGTGCATACCGCGCTGCGCGGGGCCGCGGTGGGCCTGGTGGAAGGCCTGAGCTGGAGCGAGATCATCAAGGGCCTGCAACAGCAGCGCGGCCAGTTGCGCCTGATGGTGGTGCGGGGATTGCGCGGCTCCATGCTCATAGACGACACCTACAACGCCAGCCCGGCCTCGATGCTGGCGGCGCTCAACCTGCTCGACGACCTGTGCAACGACACGCATCGGGCGATTGCCGTGTTGGGCGACATGTTGGAGCTCGGCTCCTACGAGGAGGCCGGCCATCGGCTGGTGGGCGGCCGCGCCGCCCAGGTGGCCGACAAGCTGATCACGGTCGGCGAGCGGGCGCGCTGGATCGCCGATGAGGCGCTGGCGGTCGGGATGCCGCGCACCCACATCTACACGACGGCCAACAAAGACGACGCCATCGCGATCCTGTTGGGCCTGTTGCGCGAGGGCGACATCGTCCTGATCAAAGGCTCGCGGGCGCTGGCGATGGAGGACATCGTGGAGGCGCTGGCGCAGCCGGCCGAAAGCGAGAGCTGAGCTATCATGCAACAAGCGCACCCTGTTTCGTTTGCCCTGGCCCTGGCCACCGTCTCGTTCCTGATGGCGGTGGTGTGGGGCCGGCCGCTCATCAGCGAACTGAAGCGCCGGGGGATCGGCAAGAAGATCCACATCGAAGAGCCCGGCGGCCATCAGGTGAAGACCGGCACGCCCACCATCGGCGGCATCCTCTTCCTGGTGCCGGTCTTCCTCATCACCGTGGTGCTCAACCTGGCGAACCTGCTGAGCGGCCTGACGTGGGGCAAGGCGATCCTGCGCATCTTCAACTTCGCGGAGGGAAGTCCGCTCATCGGCAAGAGCATCCTCTTCCCGCTGGTGGTCATCGCGGCGTTCGGCTATCTGGGCGCGCGCGATGACCTGGCCGGCATCCGGGGCAACCGCAACGATGGCCAGGGCATGATCGCGCGGGTCAAGGCCTCCTATCAGACGATCCTGGCGCTGGCGATCGCCTGCGGGCTTTATTTCGTGCTCGACATCCACAGCGTCGCCATTCCCGGGGTGCAACAGAAGATCGACCTGGGGTTGCTCTACATTCCGATCGCGACGTTCATCATCGTCAGCATGACCAATGCGGTCAACCTGACGGACGGGCTGGACGGCTTGGCCGCGTCCACTTCGGCTGTGGCGTTCGCGGCGTTCGGCGTCATCGCCATCTTGCAGGAGCAGTACCCGCTGATGTCCTTTTGCTTCACGATGGCCGGCGCGCTCTTCGCGTTCCTGTGGTACAACGCGTATCCCGCCCAGCTCTTCATGGGCGATGCCGGCGCGCTGGCGTTGGGCGCGGCGTTGGCCGTCGTGGCGCTGATGACCGGCCAGTGGCTGCTGTTGCCCGTGATCGGCGTCGTGTTCGTGGCCGAGACCCTCTCGGTGAGCTTGCAGGTGCTCTATTTCAAGTGGACCAAACGGCGCACCGGCCAGGGCCGACGCATCTTCAAGATGGCGCCGCTGCACTATCACTTCGAGCTGTTGGGCTGGTCGGAAACGCACGTGATGTTTCGCTTTTTCATCGTCAGCATGTTGGCGGCCATGTTGGGAATCGCGTTGGCGCTGCTTTAGCGGGGGTGATATGTCCGAGATCATGCACTTTCGCGGCATCCTGCCTCCGGCCGGCCAGGAGTTCGCCCCGCCGCCGAGCCAGGCCAGTCCGGGCGGCCTGATCCTGCGCGTGCTCCATCCGCTGCGCGGCGATCTGGCCGCGGCGCTGGCCCAGGGCGATCAGGGCCGCGCCCTGCGCATCGCCTACACGGCGCTCGGCCAGGTGGCCGATGCGCTGGCCGGCCTGCGCGGCGCGCGCCTCGGCCCCGATCAGGCGCGCATCCATCTGCTGCTGGTGCAACTGACGTGGTTGCCGCTGGAGGTGCATGCCGACGGGACGTTGAGCGAAGCCGGCACGTTGGTCGAGGTGCACTACCGCGATTGGGTGGTGCCGCGGGCCGATGCGCAGGCGTACGCCGACCGACTGATGGCGCGCTTTCAGGCGCTCTGGCCGGGCGCGTGGGTGGTGGTCTCGGACTGATGGGTGGTGAGAGATGAGCGTGGCGGTGCAGTATTCGGCTTCAGCCCAAGCCAACGGGCATGGTTCGCAGCGCGGGCCGGCCGGCCGGCGGGTCGTCATCCTGGGCGCGGCGCGGCAGGGCACGGCCGCGGCGCGTTTCTTCCTGGCGGCCGGCGCGCANGTGACCCTCAGCGACGTGCGGCCCGCCTCGGAGCTGGCCGGGGTGGCGGCCGCGCTCGAGGCGTTCGCCGCGGCCCAGGCGAGCCGCCCCACGCTGCGCTGTGTGTTCGGCGGCCATCCGTCGAGCCTGTTGGACGAAGCCGATCTGCTCTGCCTCAGCGGCGGCGTCTCGCCGGCGATCCCGATCGTGCAGGAGGCCGTGGCGCGCGGCATCCCGCTCACCAACGACGCCGCGCTCACCTTGCGCTATTGTCGGGCGCCGATCGTGGGCATCACCGGCTCGGCCGGCAAGACGACCACCACCACCCTCACCGGCCTGATGTTGGAGGCCGCCGGCGATACCGTGCATGTCGGCGGCAACATCGGCACGCCCCTGCTCGACCGGCTCGATCAGGTGGGGCCGGGCGACAAGGTCGTCATGGAGCTGTCGAGCTTTCAACTGGAGCTGTTCGACCGCAGTCCGGCCATCGCCGGCATCCTGAACATCACGCCGAACCATCTGGACCGTCATCCGTCCATGAGCCATTATGCCGCGGCGAAGGCCAACATCTTGCGCTTCCAGGGCGCCGGCGATTTTTGCGTGCTCAACGCCGACGACGGCTACACCGGGCCCTGGTTGCGCTCGGGCCGCTGCCAGATCGCGGCCGGCGAGGGCCAGGAGGCCGTCTATTTCCCGTTGCGGGCCGGCCGGCTCGGCTTCAGCCTGGAGGCCGAGGTGGAGGCGGGCGCGTTTCTGGGCCGGGCCGGCGCGTCGGCCGTGCTGATCTGGCGCCAGGCGGGCCAACCCGATGCGCTCATCTGTCGGGCCGAGGAGGTGCGCCTGCGCGGCCGCCACAACCTGGCGAACATCCTGGCGGCCTGTTGCCTGGCGGGATTGGCCGGCGCGCCCGCGGCCGCCATGCGCCAGGTGGCGATCACCTTCGGGGGCGTGCCGCATCGGCTGGAGATCGTGCGCGAGCGCGAGGGGGTGACCTGGGTCAACGATTCGATCGCGACCGCGCCCGAACGCACCATGGCCGCGCTGCGCGCCTTTGCGGAGCCGATCGCCGGCCGGCCGACCGACCAGGCCGCGGCCCCGCGACGGATCGTGCTGTTGGCCGGCGGCCGCGATAAGCACCTGCCCTGGGACGAGTGCGCGGCGGCCATCCATGAGCATGTGCGCCACGTGATCCTGTTCGGCGAGGCGGCCGGGCTGATCCAGGCCGCGCTGGAGAAGTTCGCGGCCGATCACGGCCGCGAACCGGTGGCGATGACCCGCTGCAACGATCTGGCGCAGGCGGTGGCCGCGGCCGCGCGGGTGGCGATGCCGGGCGACGTGGTGTTGTTGTCGCCGGGCGGCACCAGCTTCGATGCGTATCGGGATTTTGCAGCGCGCGGAGAGCATTTTCGGGCGTTGGTGGAGGCGTTGCCATGAGCGGACGTTCGGCGTCGTCATCGGATCGTGCCGGCCGTTCGGGCCGGCCGACCGCAACGCCGCGGCCGGCGTCGCGCGCCTACAAGACGGTCGCGGCCGCGCCGGCCGCGTCGCGGGCGCGCGGCGGCACGGTTGTAGCGCGCGCCGCGGCCGGCCAGTGGGATTATCCGTTGCTCGCCATCTTGGCCATGCTCCTGGCGTTCGGCCTGGTGATGGTGTTCAGCGCGACGTATTATCGCGCCGGCGTGTATTATTTCCAGCGGCAGCTCGGCTGGGTGGTGGCCGGCCTGGTGATCATGGTGATCTTTGCGCGCCTGCCGCTCGACTGGTGGCCGAAGCTGGCCATTCCGCTCATGATCACCGCGCTGATCTCGTTGGCGGCGGTCTATCTCTTCGGCGATGAACGGTTCGGTTCGCGCCGTACCTTTTTCGGCAGCATCCAGCCGAGCGAATTCGCCAAGCTGGCGGTGGTGGTCTACGTTTCGGCCTGGGTCGCGTCGAAGGGCCGCCAGCTCGCGGACGTGCGCGGCGGGCTGATCCCCTTCGCGATCCTGATGGGGCTGGTGGCGTCCCTGATCATGATCGAGCCGAACCTGAGCACGGCCCTGGTCGTGCTGACGATCGGCTGCGTCATCTTCTTCGTGGGCGGCGCCGACATCAAGCAACTCATGGCGGTGGTCGCGATCGGGGCCGTGATGTTCGTCCTGGTGCTCTGGCAATCGCCGTATGCGCTGGAGCGGATCACCGGCTGGTGGAACATGCTTTCCGATCCCAGCATGGCGCCGGAAAACGTCCGCCGCGCCATCGAGCTGATGCGCCGTCGCGATGGCCTGTTGCCCGATGCCAGCGTCTGGAATCAAAAGCTGTCGGTGGCGCTCCTGTGGAGCGATTTCCTGTTCGCCAACATCGGCGCGGACCTGGGACCGGTGGGGCAACTGGCGGTGGTGGCGCTTTATGCGGCGGTGGGCTATCGCGGGTTGGGCATCGCGCTCGGCGCGGCCGACCGTTTCAGCACCTTGCTGGCGCTCGGCGTGACGACCTGGATCTTGACCCAGGCCTCGATTCACATCGGCACCTCGCTGGCGCTGATCCCGGCCACCGGCCAGGCGCTGCCGTTCATGAGCTATGGCGGCTCGGCGATGGTTTCGTCGCTGGCGGGGATCGGCCTGCTGTTGGCCGTGGCCCGCGGCAAAGCGGAAAAGAGGACATCGGATGAGGATCTTGTTGTCGGGGGGCGGGACGGGCGGACACGTGTACCCGATCCTGGCCGTGGTGGACGCGCTGAAGCAGGACGCCGGCCGGCAGAGCCCGCCGGGGGCACTCGCCGCGGCACGCGGCGCTGAGGCCGTCGGGGAGCCGGTCGAGTTCTGTTACGTGGGCGCGGCGGCCGGGGTCGAGGAAGAGCTGGCCGGCCGGGCGGGCATTCCGTTTCGAGCCATCGAGACCGGCCAGGTGCGCGGCCAGGCGCTGGGACCGGCCCTCCGGAGCCTGTGGCGGATGCGCCGCGGCGCGGCCCGTTGTCGGTCCATCCTGGCCGATTTCCGGCCCGATGTGGTTTTTCTGACGGGCGGCTACGTGGCCGCGCCGGTGGCCTGGGCCGCCTGGCGGATGCGCGTGCCCATCCTGATCTATCTGCCCGACGTGACGCCCGGGCAGGCGATCCGCCTGACCAGCTACCTGGCGACGCGGGTGGCCGTCTCGTTTCCCGAGGTGGCGCGTTACTTCGGCCAGAAGGCGGTGGTGACCGGCTATCCGGTGCGCCGCGAGCTGTTGACGGCCGATCGGGCCGCGGCCCGGGCCGCGTTGGGCCTGACGGCCGATCTGCCCGTGTTGCTGGTGATGGGCGGCAGTCGCGGGGCGCGCAGCATCAATCGGGCGCTGCTCGCCGGGCTGAGCACGTTGTTGGAGCGCTGTCAGGTGGTGCATGTGAGCGGGCCGTTGAATTGGGACGAGGTCGCGCGGGCCGCGGCTGCTTTGCCCGCGGCCGCGGCCGGCCGCTACCACCCTTATCCGTACCTGCACGAGATGCCGTTGGCGCTGGCGGCCGCCGACCTGGCGGTGGCGCGCGCCGGCGCCGCGACGCTGGGCGAGTTTCCGGCCGTCGGGTTGCCGGCCATCCTGGTGCCCTATCCCTATTCCGGCCAACATCAGGAGGCCAACGCGGCCTACCTGGCCGACCGGGGGGCGGCGCTGGTGGTCAAGGACGGCGAGCTGGCCGGCCGGCTGGTGGAGACGGTCTTGGGGCTGTTGGCTGCGCCCGAACGGATGGCCGCGATGGCGCGGGCCAGCCGGTCGCTGGCGCAACCCGCTGCCGCGGCCAATATCGCCGCGCAGTTGCGCGCGTTGGCCGGCACGCGATCGCAGCCCACGAGGTGAGCCGGCGATGATCCTGTTCATTGTGCTGTTGATCGCCATTACGATGACGGCCTTCGGGCTGATCGGCTTCCTGCGCGTGCCGCGCGGCTCTATTTTGACTCTGGTCATCTTTTTGGCCGGCCTGGTGGTGTTGCGCGCGTTCGGCCCGAAGCTGGTCACGATCGCCAACCGTCTGTGGGTCTTTTTCGCGGCCGGCGGCCTTGAGGCCCTGGCATCGGCCGATTCGGCCAAAGCATTGGGCGAGGTGTTCGGCAAGTCGAGCAAAGGGCTCATAGATCCGACGCGACCGGCCTTTTTCTACCTGGTCGTCTTCTATTTCTTCGTGCTGGTCGGGGTGCTCGTCGGCTCGCTGCAACGCTTCAGGCTCAGCGGCCGCTTCTCGTTCACCGGCCTGCTCCTGGGCCTGGTGAACGGCTACCTGGTCATCGCGTACACGTTGGCCGTGCTCGTGCCGGAGCTGGCAATCCTGCCGACGCCGCTGGGGATCAAGGGCATGACGCCGACGGCGCCGCCGGCGGCCGTGGCGGCCACCGGCAACGTTGCGGCCGTNGAAGGCGAGATATTGCGCTTGTTGCGCGATCTGGGCAACCACCCGTCGGCGCACTTCTTCATCGCCGGCCTGATCGTGGTGTTCATCTTCATGGCCGCGCGGCTGAGCGCCAGGAAAGGGTAGCGCATGGGCCCGGTGGAGATCGTCTTCGTCACGGTGTGGGTCGTCTTCGGCCTGATCGGCGTGGCGCGCGGCATCTGGCGCGAGCTGGGCGCGACGACCATGTTGCTGATCACGCTGATGGTGGTNCAATTGCTCACCCAGCCGACCGCGCCCGGCTACAAGTATTGGATGATGCTGATGGCGTTCTTCGCCAGCGAGCCGGCCGCGGTGCAACTGCTCAGCAACGCGATGGCGACCGTGTTCACGCTGGTGATGACGTTTATCAGCTACGAGGGGGAAACCCTCACCTTTCCCGGCAAGGGCTCCAACTGGCTCTTCAGCCTGGGGACCGGCCTGTTGAACGGCTACCTGTTCGCCGGCAGCATCTGGTTCTACCTGGACAAGGCGGGTTGGCCCGGCGGCCTGATCCGCCAGCCGTTCACCGAGTTCTACACGACCATGCTGAAGCTGTTGCCGCCGGCCGTCCTGCCGTGGTGGCTGTTGGTTATCCTGGTGGTGTTCATGATGATCATGCGGGTGCTCAAATGAGCGAGACGATATCTTCCGGCCGGTCGCAACCGCCGGCCTGGGCGGCTCTCTTGAACGTGCCGTCGGCCGAACGTCGGCGCACGCACATCCATCTCGTCGGCATCGGCGGGACGGGCCTCTCGGCGATTGCCGAGCTGTTGCTGCAAAGGGGCTACACGGTTTCGGGGTCGGATCAGCGGCCCAACGAGGTGACCGCGGAGCTGGCGAAGCACGGCGCAACGGTCTATCACGGGCACCGCGGGGAGAACATCGCGGGCGCGCATCTGGTGCTCATCTCTTCCGCGGTGCCTGAAGACAATCCCGAGGTCGTGGCCGCGCACGCGGCCGGCATTCCGGTCGTCAAGCGATTCGATTTCCTCGGCCCCCTGATGGTCGGACAACACGGCATCGGCGTCGCCGGCAGCCACGGCAAGACGACGACCACCGGCCTGATCGCCATCATCCTGATGCGCGCCGGCCTCGATCCGAGCTTCATCATCGGCGGCCGGGTGATGGTGGGCCCGGCCGAGGGGCTTCCCAGCGGCGCGGTGTCGGCGCACGCGGGCCAGGGGCCGTTCGTCATCGAGGCCGATGAGTACGACCGCATGTTCCTGGGCCTCGAGCTGGAGACGGCCGTGGTGACCAACGTGGAGTGGGATCACGTGGATTGCTACCCCACGCCGCAGGCGTTCGTCGAGGCGTTTCGCGCGTTCGTCGGCCGGCTGCCGGAATGGGGCTTCTTGCTGTTGTGCGCCGACGACGCCGGCAGCGCGGGCCTGAGCGATGCCGTCCGGCCGGGCGTGACGGTGCGCACCTACGGCCTGTCGCCGGAGGCGAACTGGCAGGCGCGCAACCTCACGCCGAACGCGCGCGGGGGCCTCGACGCCGAGGTCTGGTTGGACGGCGTCCAGGTGGCATCCCTTTCGCTGGCGATTCCCGGTCCACACAACGTGCGCAATGCGCTGGCGGCTATAGCGGCGGCGCACTGGCACGGCGTGAAGCCCGCGTGGGCCGCGGCCATGTTGCGCGATTTCACGGGCGCGGGCCGGCGTTTCGAGGTGATCGGCGAGGCGGCCGGAGTGGTGGTCATTGACGACTACGGCCATCACCCGACCGAGATCGCCGCTACCCTTGCCGCGGCGCGCATCCGCTACGGCAGCCGGCGCATCTGGGCGGTATTTCAGCCGCATACCTTCAGCCGCACGCGCGCCCTCTTGAACGACTTCGCGCGCTGCTTCGATGACGCGGATCAGGTGTTGTTGCTCGACATCTATCCGGCGCGCGAGAAGATAGACCTGGGGATCCACAGCACGCACCTGTTGACGCGCATGGATCACCCGGCCGTGCATTATGTAGGCGCCATCCCCGCGGCAGCCGACTACCTGCTGGCCCACGTCGAGCCGGACGATGTCGTCGTCACGCTGAGCGCGGGCGACGGCAATCAGGTGGGGCAGTTGCTGTTGGCGGGTTTGCGCGCACGGGAGTTGGGGACACGGTGACACGGCGACACGGCGATTCAGATGTGTGGCAGTTTGACACTTCGCCGTGTCACCGTGTCGTTATCCCTGCGCCGCCGGCCTTCTACGAGGCGGTGGAGGCGCTGGGGATCACGATGGCCGCCGACGAGCCGTTGGCGCGCCATACCACTTTTCATATCGGCGGCCCGGCCGATCTCTACGCGGCGGTGGATGATCTCGCCCGGCTGGAGCGGCTGGCCGAAACGGCCGCGGCCCATGCGGTTCCGTTCACGGTGCTGGGCGGCGGAAGCAATATCCTGGTGAGCGATTGCGGCATTCGGGGCCTGGTGATTGCCAACCAGGCGCGCGAGTTCAGGTTGGCCTCGGCCGACGAGGCCGAGGCCGCAGGGGCGCACGCCGGGCGCCCAGGACCGCTGGTCATCGCGGAGGCGGGCGCGGCGTTGGCCGGCCTGGCCCGCTGGACGGTGAAACAGGGGTTGGCCGGGCTGGAATGGGCCGTGAGCATTCCGGGCACGGTGGGCGGCGCGGTGATCGGCAACGCGGGCGCGCACGGCGGCGACATCGCCGGCAACCTGGCGTGGGCGCTGGTGTGGTATCCCGACCGGGGCCGCGTGCGGCTGACGGCCGAAGAGCTGGCGTTCGCCTATCGTACCAGCGTGCTGAAGCAGCAGCTCGGTGCTGGCGGTCGGCCGCCGGTGGTGTTGGCCGCGGCGTTTCGGCTCACGCCGGGGGACGCGGCCGAGATCGCGGCTCGGGCCGACGCGTTTCTGGCCCGACGCCGGGCGACCCAGCCGACCGAGCCGAGCGCCGGCAGCATCTTCCGCAACCCGCCGGGAGATCACGCCGGCCGGTTGATCGAGGCGGCCGGGCTGAAGGGCTATTGCATCGGCGGCGCGCAGATCTCGCCCCGCCACGCGAACTTCATCGTGAACGTGGCGCACGCCGCCGCGGCCGATGTGGTGGCGCTCATTGATCTGTGTCGGCAGCGGGTTTTCGAGCAGTTCGGGGTGGAACTGACGCCGGAGATTCAGTTTCTGGGCGACTGGCCGGTTCAACCTCCGTACAAATCACTATTTACAAGATAATATAGTTCCCATAAAATAATGTAACACAAGCTTCCGGCTTGTATTCGTTTCGTGTGCCGCAAGCCGCCGGCTTGCGGCATGGGCACATTCGTATTTGGTTATGTGCAATGTAATCTTATTCGCATAGAATGGCAACGCATTGCGTTTGGAGCAGCAGATGTCTTCCCGATTGCGCGTGGGCGTGATTTTCGGCGGTCGCTCTGGCGAGCACGAGGTCTCGTTGGCTTCGGCGCGCTCGGTGATGGCCGCGTTGGACCCCGCGAAGTACGAGGTGGTGCCGATCGGCATCACGCACGCGGGCCGGTGGTTGACAGAGGGCGATCCGCTGGCGCGGCTGGTCGCGGGCGAAGACGCCGCGCCGGCCGGGTCGGCGCTTGTTGGGCCGTCGGCCGGCCGCCGCGAGCTGGTGCCGGGGGCCACCGGCGAGCGCTTCCCTCAGCTCGACGTGATCTTTCCGGTGTTGCACGGGCCCTTCGGCGAGGACGGCACGGTCCAGGGCCTGTTCGAGCTGGCGGGGGTGCCCTACGTGGGTTGCGGCGTGCTGGCGAGCGCGGCCGGCATGGACAAGATCGCCAGCAAGATGCTCTTCGCGGCCGCGGGGTTGCCCCAAACGCGCTACCTGGCGTTCACCCGCCGCGAATGGGAACAGCGGCCCGCGGAGGTCGTGGCGCGCATCGAGGCCGGGCTGCGCTATCCGTTGTTCGTGAAGCCGGCCAACCTGGGTTCGAGCATCGGCGTCTCCAAGGTCAAGGATGCCGGCGCATTGGCGNCGGCGCTGGCNGAGGCGGCGCGTTACGATCGCCGCCTGGTGGTCGAAGAGGCGGTGCCTCACGCGCGCGAGATCGAGTGCAGCGTGCTCGGCAACGAAGAGCCGATCGCCTCGGTGCCGGGGGAGGTGGTTCCCTCCAACGAGTTTTACGATTACGCGGCCAAGTACATTGACGGCAAATCGGCGCTGTTGATCCCGGCGCCGTTGCCGGCCGCGCTGGCCGAACGGGTGCGCGAGCTGGCCGTGCGGGCCTTCAAGGCGATTGACGGCGCGGGCCTGGCGCGCGTGGATTTCCTGCTGAACGGCGTGACCGAGGAGCTGTTCGTCAACGAGGTCAACACCATGCCCGGTTTCACGACCATCAGCATGTATCCGAAGCTGTGGGAGGCCAGTGGATTGAGCTATTCGGAGCTGTGCGATCGGCTGATCGCGCTGGCGTTGGAGCGCCACCGCGATCGAGCGCGCTCGTTGACTTCTTACGCGGGCGCCATGAAGCCGGACGTCGGCGCCTGAATCACGGAACTGCCATGTCAGCGCGCCGCCGCATGCGAGAGCAAAAGAAGGAGGATGAGCCGTTCATTCCGGCCGAGCCGTGGTGGCGCCGGCGGGGGCGCCTCTCTCCCTCCTCTGGCGCCCCCATCTCCCCCATTTTGGGGGTCGGGGGGCGGGGACGGGGGAGCAGGTATCCGCTTTCCCTCAACCCTTTCCCTGCGAGGGGAGGGGAGCACCTCTCCCCCGGCCCCTCC
>JGI24188J35168_1000316_pt1 | contig 27726 bp, 26 predicted proteins | sample YNPBryantNP2012_FD_35168 | JGI IMG/M metagenome (IMG submission 35168) | reverse complement strand
GCAGCGCGCCGTGGCCCCATTTCAAAATCCTGGCCGTAGTCTCCGTGGATCTGGGAGTACCCATCCTGCGGTTCGTTTTCGGAGAAGCTCAAATGGGCGGGCGCTGCGCCGTGGTTTCGGGCTACCGGCTTCGCCGCAACGAGGATGGCACCGATGCCGGGCTGGAAATCTATTACGAGAGGTTGGCCAAAGTGGCCTTGCATGAGGTGGCCCATACCCTGTCTCTTTTCCATTGTGAAGATCCTCGGTGCCTCATGCATTTCGCCGCCTCCACCAAACACCTGGACCGCATTCGGCTGTTTTTTTGCCCCCGGTGCACCTTTCTGCTTAAAGAAACCCTGAAAAACCTGGCCCTTTCCGCCCGCCCATAAAAGAGATGGAGCGGGTGGAAGGCGCCTTGACAAGAAAAAGCCCATTGGATATAGGTTGATCTGTGAAAATTGTCTCATTGGCTGCGCCGCCTGTGCCATCAAGGGGACCCCCCGAAGCGAGTGTTCGATGAGCGACTTTGAACCCAGGATTGTGGCTTTTTGTTGCATGTTCTGAGCCTATACGGCAGCGGACCTGGCAGGTTCGATGAGGCTCACCTATCCGCCCAATGTGCGCATCGTCAATGTGCCGTGTACGGGTCGGGTGGACATGATCCATCTGCTCAAGGCCATCGAGACCGGGGCGGACGGGGTGTATGTGGCGGGCTGCATGGAAGGCGAATGCCATTTCCGCAACGGCAACATCAAGGCCAAGCGACGGGTCATGGCGGTCAAGAAGATCCTGCAGGAGGTGGGACTGGAGCCGGAGCGGGTGGAGATGTTCAACGTGTCGGCTTCCGATGGCCCTCGATTTGCCGCCATCGCGCGGGAAATGACGGAGCGGATTCGGGGCCTCGGCCCCAGTCCCTTGAGGGACACCGAGGCCTGTGTGGTGTGGATGGAGGCGGCTCAGTAGGCCGAATTTTCAGGGCTCGGTGAGCGAACGCGCAGTGGGGGGGTGCGGACGAACGCGGCCCGCATCATGGGTGACGGACCAGTCCAAGGGTGCGCGGCATCCGAGGACGCGCCAAGGGAGGAAGGATTTATGGTTGTAGCCGAACGGAAACCCATCGAGGAAATCCTTGCGATGGTCGCCGACTTCAAAAAGGTTCTCCTGGTCGGCTGCAAGGGTTGCGTGACGGTCTGCTGTGCCGGGGGCACCAAGGAAGTGGGCATCTTGGGCTCTGCGCTTCGGATCGCCAGGAAAAAGCAAGGCAACCCCTTAGAGGTTGTCGAGCACACGCTGGAACGCCAGTGTGACCCCGAGTATGTGGATCAGTTGGCGCCCATGCTCAAGGAAAACGCTTTTGACGCGGTCCTGTCCATGGCGTGCAGCGTCGGCCCGCAGTTCATCGCCAAGAAGTACCCCATTCCGGTCTACCCCATGCTCAACACCACATTCATCGGCGGGGCTCTGGAACACGGCGTCTGGGCCGAATTTTGCCAATCGTGCGGCAACTGCATCATTCACAACTTCGGTGGCCTGTGCCCCATTGCGCGCTGTTCCAAGAGCCTCATGAACGGCCCCTGTGGAGGCTCGGCCAACAAGAAATGCGAGGTCAGCCCGGAAATCGACTGCATCTGGCATCTGATTTACGACCGGATGGTGGAACTCGGGCAGCTGGAAAAGCTTCGACCTGTCTTCCCCATCAAGGATTGGTCGACGAGCCGTGATGGTGGTCCCCGAAAGATCGTGAGGGAGGATTTGAAGCTATGAAAGCCGGAAGCAACCTGGAGAAGGTCTTTACCCAAGGGCATTTCGCGGTCACTGGCGAGTTGGGTCCTCCCCGCGGCGCATCCGTTGAGGTGATTGAAAAGAANGCGAGTTATCTGCGCGGGGTGGTGGATTCCATCAACGTAACGGACAATCAGACCTCGGTGGTGCGCATGTCCAGCGTGGCCGTGTGCAAACTCCTGGTGGACATGGGCCTGGAGCCCAATTTGCAGATGGTGTGCCGGGATCGCAACCGCATTGCCATGCAAAGCGATCTTCTGGGGGCCTACGCTCTGGGCATTCGCAACGTGTTGTGCCTGTCCGGGGACCATAACCGATTCGGGGATCATCCCCAGGCGAAAAACGTCTTCGATGTGGATTCCATGCAGCTCATCACCATCGTGAAGAAACTCCGCGATGAAGGCAAGATGCTGAGCGGCCAAGAATTGGAGGGAGTTCCNAAGTTCTTTATCGGGGCGGCGGCCAACCCCTTCGGCGACCCCTTTGAATTCCGGGTGACGCGCCTAGCCAAGAAGATCGACGCCGGCGCGGACTTCATTCAGACCCAGTGCATCTACAACATGGAAAAATTCCGCAAATACATGCACATCGCCCACGAAGAAGGCCTCACGGAAAAGTGTTACATCATGGCGGGTATCACCCCGCTCAAATCCGTGGGCATGGCTCGGTACATGGCCAATTTTGTGCCCGGCTTGGATGTGCCCGCTTACTACATCGAGCGGCTGAAAGGCGTGGACAAAAAGAAACAGGCGGACGAAGGGATTAAGATCGCCGTGGAGCAGATCCAGGAAGTGAGGGAAATTCCGGGCGTCAAGGGAATCCACCTCATGGCCATCGAATGGGAGCACAAGGTGCCCGAAATTCTTCAGGCCGCAGGGCTCCTGCCGAGGCCGTCCGTCAACTGATCCGACCCGATGCCGGTACCTTGAAAAACGGGTGGGACGGTGGTCCCACCCGTTTTTTCTTGCGGCAGCCCACCCGGTGGTCCGTGATCCTTGGTGTTCGGCGCGGGCATGAAAGGCTCGCTGATGGAGAAACACCCGCTGCGGTACCCATGTCTTTGCGGGGGCGCAGTTGACAGGATGCCGTCGCCCCGAATAGGATATTTCGCCTTCCCGAGGGAAGGTAAGGCGTGCTCACAAAAGGAGGATTCCCCATGGGACTGACGGTGGCTTTCGGCGGAAAAGGCGGCACAGGAAAAACCACCCTGGCCGGCCTTTTGATACGATATCTGATCGAAAAAGACATGAAACCTNTTCTTGCGGTGGACGCCGATTCCAACGCGAACCTGAACGATGTCTTGGGCGTGCCCTTGGCCGAGACCCTCTCGGATGCTCGGGAAATGATGAAAAAGGATGTGCCGACGGGCATGACCAAGGACATTTTCATGGAAATGAAGATGGAACAGGCAATGGTCGAAGGGGACGGCTTCGACCTCATCGCCATGGGCCAACCGGAAGGACCGGGCTGCTATTGCGCGGCCAACAATCTGCTCAGCAGCCTTCTCGACCGTTTGATGAAAAACTACAACTATCTGGTCATCGACAACGAAGCCGGCATGGAACACTTCAGCCGCCTCACCCAAAAGGATGTGGACGTGCTCGTGTTGGTGTCCGATCCCAGTCGGCGAGGGTTGACGGCCGCCTGCCGGATCGCCGAGCTGGTGGATTCCCTTCCCATGCGTGTGGGCCGTAAGGTCCTGGTGGTCAACCAGGTCCAGGAACCGCCCGACCATTGGCCTGTGGAGGTCGCCAAGATTTTTTCCAACGGAAACATTTACACCATGCCCGTGGATCCGCTTTTGGCCCAGTTCGATAGGGAAGGAAAGCCCACGAGCCGACTTCCGGAAGATTCCGAGATGGTCCGGGCCGCGTGGGCTCTTTTTGACAGGATCGTCCAAGATGCCCAAAAATCCTAAGGCTTCGTACCGGGGCGCCGGCAAGGAGGGGAAGCCATGGTGGCCGTGCGACAAGCGTTGCTCAGCGTGACGGACAAAACGGGCTTGGTGGAATTGGCACAGGGATTGGTGCGCCACGGCGTGCGCCTCTTGTCCACCGGTGGGACGGCCAAGGTGCTCACGCAAGCCGGCCTTTCTTTGCGAGAGGTTTCCGACTACACGGGCTTTCCCGAAATGCTCGATGGGCGGGTAAAAACCCTGCAGCCCAAAATCCACGGCGGGATTCTGGCCATGCGGGATCGTCCCGAACATATGGAAACCTTGGCGGCTCACGGCATTGAACCCATCGATATGGTGGTCGTAAACCTCTACGCCTTTGAAAAGACGGTTGCCGATCCGCACTGTCGCTTTGAAGATGCCATTGAAAACATCGACATCGGCGGCCCGGCGCTCATTCGGGCAGCAGCCAAGAACCACGCCCATGTGGTGGTGCTCACCGACCCGCAGGATTACGGGCCGGTGCTGCGCGAAATGGATGAGAACGCCGGCAGGGTCTCGGCGGCCACGCGGTTGCGTTTGGCCACCAAAGCATTTTGCCTGACCCATCGATACGACGGGGCCATTTGCCGTTATCTTGAAAGCCTGTAGGGCTTTTTCGAAGGAATCAAAGGGCCCGAGGGCCGTGGCGAGCGGGGAACTTCCCCGCTTTTCTGTTCCTGTTTCTTCAGCCTGTGGGGAAGAGGTTCATGAAGGTACTCGTTGTGGGAAGCGGCGGCAGGGATCATGCCATTGCATGGAAATTCGCCCAAAGCGATCGGGTCAAAAAAGTTTACGTCGCCCACGGCAACGCNGGCATTTCTCAGACNGCCGAATGCGTGGATGCCCAAACCCCTGAAGCCATCGTGGATTTCGCCGAAAAGGAAAGCATCGATCTGACCTTCGTAGGTCCGGAAAAGCCCCTTTCGGCAGGGATCGTGGACCTTTTTGAAAGTCGCGGCCTGGCCATCATCGGGCCCGATCGGCGGGCAAGTCGGTTAGAATCCAGCAAGTGCGACACTAAGATCATGCTCCGTGATCTGGGCATCCCCGTGCCGGACTTTGAGGTGTTTTCGGATCCCGACCGGGCGCGGGACTACGTCCGCTCCGTGGGTTATCCCGTGGTGGTCAAAGCCGACGGGCTGGCGGCGGGCAAAGGCTCTTTGGTGTGCAACGATGTCTCCGATGCGGAAGCCGCCATCCATGACATTATGGAGGCGAGAATTTTTGGGGATGCCGGGTCCCGGGTGGACATCGAAAGGCGCCTTTATGGCAGGGAACTGTCGTTCTTCTGTTTTGCCGACGGCTACAGCTTGGTGCCCATGGTGGCCGCTCAGGACTATAAAAGGGCCTACGACGACGATCAGGGAAAAAATACCGGGGGCATGGGTTCCTATTCTCCCCATCCCTGGCTGGATGAACCGCTCGTGCGCACCATCATGGAGCGGGTCGCCGAACCGTTGATTCGAGGCATTCGGGAAAAATACGGGATTCTCTACCGCGGGGTTTTGTACCTGGGCTTGATGCTCGTGCAGGAAGGCTCGGCGATCACCCCCTATGTGCTGGAGATCAATATCCGGTTGGGAGACCCGGAGGCCCAGGTCATCCTGCCTCGGCTGGAAACGGACGTGGTGGAGGTGTGCGAAGCTATCCTGGCGGGGCGCCTCAAGGATGTGCCGTTGCGCTGGGACCCTCGGTATCGCTTGTGCCTCATTGCCGTAAGCGGCCGCACCAAAGGGAAAAAGGGCTGGTACAAGGGCTATCCGGACCGCTACAAGATCGGGGTTCCCATCCACGGCTTGGAAGCCGTGGACCCCGAGTGTTTGGTTTTCCATTCCGGGACGGGATGGGGCGAGAATGGCGAATTGATCACCACAGGAGGGCGGGTCTTCGGCATCGTGAGCACGGGGGAAACCCTGGATGAAGCGCGAAGCATCGCCTACCGGGAGATGGAAAAGGTGACGTTCGAAGGCATGTACTACAGGAAAGACATCGGCAGGGATTGAGAACCTGCCGGATGAGCGGCGCCTCGAGTTTTCAAAAAGCGAGATGGAACCACAATGACAAAAACACAGCCTCTTGTGGGCATTCTCATGGGAAGCGATTCCGATCTTCTGGTGATGGAAGGGGCTTTCGAGGTGCTTCGAAAATTTGAAATCCCCTTTGAGACGGCGGTGCTTTCGGCCCATCGCACACCGGATCATGCGGCGCGATACGCCGAAACGGCGGCCGCGCGGGGCCTGAAAGTGCTCATTGCGGCGGCGGGTTGGGCCGCTCATCTGGCAGGCGTCCTAGCATCCAAAACGACGCTGCCCGTGATCGGGGTTCCCATTGATTCGTCACCGCTCAAGGGCCTGGATGCTCTGCTGTCCACGGTGCAAATGCCGCCGGGTATTCCCGTGGCCACCATGGCCATCGGCAAGGGCGGCGCCCGGAATGCGGCCCTTTTTGCGGTCCAGATCCTGGCCCTGTCCGATGAGGCCTTATGGGAGGGGCTTCGGCGGTACAAGGCCGATATGGCCTCGAAGGTTCTGGCCAAGAATGAGAAGATCGATGCGTCCGTGAGGGTCCGAAACTTGTGATGAAACCATGTCGGCGATGGATCCCGCCTTTTGTCCCTGTGCCTCGGGATTTGGAAGAAGTCCTGCACCGAGGCGGCTTGGTGGTGTACCCCACGGAAACGGTTTACGGGCTGGGCGGAAATCCCGAGATTCCCGGCGTTATGGACAGAATCTACGGCATCAAAGGGCGTCCTTTAGGCAAGCCTCTTCCCCTGATTGCCGCCGATGTGGAAACCGTTCGACAATGGGCGGTGTGGCGGTCCGATCCCCTGGATCGGCTCGCCGAAGCCTTCTGGCCGGGGCCGCTGACCCTCGTTCTGGAAGCGTTGCCCCGAGTGCCGAAAGGTGTGGTATCGTCGGAAGGGACTGTGGCCGTGCGGGTAAGTTCGCATCCTGTGGCCGGGATGCTCGCACGCCTCTGCGGCGGCTGGATTGTGGCGACCAGCGCCAATCTTTCCGGACAACCGCCGGTCTNCGACCCGGTGGCGCTTCCCGAGGCTTTGCTGCACGCCGTCGACGGGCTTGTGGACGGCGGCCCCCTTGTTCCGTCGCGCCCATCGACCCTGATTGCCGTCCGGTTCCACCACGGGCGTGTTTCATGGGCCGTTCTTCGTGAAGGCGCCGTTTCTCGGGAAGCTTTATNCCTGTTTTTCGGCCGCGAAAAGACCGCGGCGGCAGCGGAGGAACTTTGATTTACGGGCTGGTTTCGGTGGGTTTTTTCTTAGCGGCTTTGGCCGCCGCGGGATGGTGGTGTGCCCGAGCCTGGCGAAGGGACCTCAAGGGCCCCAGGCGAGTCGTCCTCACCGGCGGCGGCACGGGCGGCCATGTGAATCCCGCCTTGGCCATTGCCGAGGCCATCAAGAATCGGGAACCGGACACCCGGTTTCTCTATGTCGGGGTCGCCGGCAAGGCGGAAGCCGTCATTGTGAAGCGCGCGGGTCTGCCCCTGCGGTTCGTGTCGTCCCGGGGTATGCCCGGACTTCGGCCGTCTGCGGCTCTGCTGCGCTTCCTCATCGCCTGGGCATGGGGGACTGTGCAGTCGGTGGCGATTTTGGTTCAGTTTCGGCCCCATTGGATCATTGCGACGGGGGGCTACGTGAGCGCTCCCATCGTGACGGCGGGCGTGGTGCTCAGAGCGCTCGGCATCGCCCCATCGAAAATCTTTCTCCATGAACAAAACAGTGTCCCGGGCCAAATGAATCTTTTTCTCGGACGCTATGCCCNGCGGGTGCTCCTGACCTTTCCTCAAACCTTGGCCTACTTTCCCAAAAACGGCGTCGTGGTGGGCTATCCGGTGCGCCGTTCCATCCTGGAAATCCCCAAAGACGAAGCGCACCGAAGGCTGCCTTTTAGAATTCCGGAAGGACGNAAGGTCGTTTTCGTTTTCGGCGGGTCGCAAGGGGCGAGAACCATCAATCGGGCCGTGGTGGAAGCCCTCTCGGTGCTGGCGAAGCACCGGGACCGCCTTTTCCTTATTCACGGCATGGGTTTNGCCGCCTCGGAAGACTACCACGCCGTGCAGGATACCGAAGCCTTGTTAAAGGTCCGCTACGGGGACGAGGTCCTCGCCTCTTTCCAGGATTTTTATTACCGGCAGGACTACTTTCATAACATTGCCGAAATCTACGCCGTGAGCGATCTTGTGGTCTGTCGAAGCGGCGCCGGCAGCCTGAACGAACTAGCCCGGCTGGGAAAAGCGTGCCTCTTGATCCCCAAGGCCAATCTTCCCGGGGATCACCAGGTCATGAACGCCCGGGCCATGAAGCAGGCCCGGGCCGCCGAAGTGCTCTTTGAAGACACGGTGGTGGAAGAAGGAGGGCTTCGAGACCGCATCGACGGTGTCCAGCTGGCGGAAAAGATTCTTGAGCTCCTCGCCGATGACGACAAAAGGGCCGAAATGTCTCAAAAATGCCGCCAGTTTTTCAGAAAGCAAGCGACAACGAGAATCTTGTGCGAGCTCTACGAAGACCGCAGCGTCGATAACGGGTGGACGGCCCACTCCCTGGAATCCCTTCCGCCGCTGCTCACCAACACCCAGCTCTTGCACCGCCTTCAGAAGGCCTATGAGGCCGATCCTCACCATTACGATCCGGAGCGCATGGCCGGCATCGCCGAAGACTTGGCCTACTACCGCTACCGAGCCGCCGCCCTTTTGGTGCACCCTGCGTGGTCGGCGCGAAACCTGGGCGTCAAACTCATCGGCCTTACCCGGTACCAAGAAAAAGTGCCCACCCTGATTCACATGCTTTTGGATCGCACGCCGGCCTCACGCATGGAGCGCCTTTTTGGCGGCGACTACCGCCACGTGGGCTTCATTCGCCGAAACGCCGTGGCGGCCTTGATGGTGATGAACCGTATGGACGCTTCGGTGGAAGAGGCCCTCATGGCGGCCATGGAAGATCCCTACTATGAAGTGAGGGCCCAAGCGTGCCGAGCGGTGTCGCATTTCGGCAGGCATTTGGCCGGCAAGGAACGATGGCTGAAAATCCTGCTCAAAAAACTGGAAGACCGGTGCTTTGAAGTCACGGTGGAGGCGGCCCGGGCTCTGGGGGAAACCGGCACGGACGGGCGCGCCTTGGAGGCGCTTTTGAACCTTGGCGAGGCGTTCCATTGGCAGGTGCGCAATGCGGCCTTGCTGGGGGTGCGACGACTCATGGAAAGGCAGGTCATCTGGCCGTGTGAAGACCTGTTTCGGCGGGTCAGCCGCTTTATCCTGAACGCGCCGGATTTTCGCCCTCATTTCGTCATTCGCGAAAACTACAATGCCGTGATGCGATTATGCCGGCACTCCGGGGCGGTGAACCCGAAGGCCGAGAGTCCCGAAGCCGAAGTCGTTGCGGGAAAAAGCTCATGATTTACGAGATTGCCAACATCATTTTGGATTCGTGGCCGTTTTTTTCCTTTCTGCGCCTGATCAACTACCTGACCTTCAGGGCCATCGTGGCGGCGCTCACCGCCGCCGTTTTTATGTTTCTTTTTAGCCGCCGTTTCATCCTCTACATGCACCGGCGCGGTTTCCAGGATCAGCAGCGGGAAACGGGCCTTTCGACCCATGACAAGAGCGGCACGCCCACCATGGGCGGGCTTCTCATCGTGGGCGCCGTGGTTTTTTCCATGCTTCTGTGGGGTAACTGGCGAAACCCCTTTTTGCTCCTTCCCACGATCGCCATGCTCTGGCACGCCCTCATGGGCTTTTGGGACGACTACACGAAGATTCTAAAAAAAAGCGGAAACAGGGGCCTTTCGGAAAAAACTAAGCTGGCGCTGCAGAGCGTTTTTAGCGCCGGCTTTGCCTGGATCATGGTGGGTCCTCTGTCTCCGGTAGGGCCGGAGATGGCCGTGCGCCTCTATGTGCCGTTTGTCAAGATTCCCATCGCTACCCTGCATCCCCTCGTCTACGCGGTCTTCATTTTTCTTTTCGTGATCTTTGTCTCCAACGCCGTCAACATCACCGACGGTCTGGACGGATTGGCCATCACGCCCTCTTTGTTTGTCATGGGTGTCCTCGGGGTCTTCGCCTACGTGCAGGGCAACACCATCTATTCGGCCTATCTTTTCTATCCCTATCTCAAGGGGGCAGGGGAACTGACCGTCTTCGGGGCGGCCTTCGTCGGTGCCGGCTTGGGGTTCCTCTGGTACAATGCCTATCCGGCTCAAATTTTCATGGGCGATACGGGGTCCTTGGCCATCGGAGGGACCGTGGCGGTGGTGTCGGTTCTGCTGAAGCAGGAATTTCTTTTTCCCATCCTGGGAGGCCTCTTCGTGGCCGAGGCTTTGAGCAGCCAAATTCAGGACAAGATCGGGGTGCGGTGGTTGGGGCGCCGCCTTTTCTACCGTGCGCCCCTGCACCACAATTTGCAGCATCGAGGCATTGCGGAAACCAAGGTGGTCATCCGCCTGTGGATCATCTCCGGCCTTTTGGCCCTCGTCGCTCTGGCCACCTTGAAAATCCGCTAACGCTCGCTTTTTCCCGAGGGGTTTTCATCGGATCGTGACGGGCCGGCCCACGCATTCATAACGGAATCCCAGCGCCTTCATCTGGCTCGGCTCGTAGACGTTGCGAAGGTCCACAAAGACGGGCTGGACCAGCAGGGACTTGATTCGGGCCAGATCCAGAGCGCGGTATTCGTTCCATTCCGTAAGCAGCACCACGCCGTGGGCGCCTTCGCAGGCTTCGTAGGGCGATTGACAGTACGTGACCTCCGGAAGGTGCTTGGCGGCCTCTTTCATGGCTTGAGGGTCGTGGGCCCGCACAAGGGCGCCATGTTCCATGAGCGCCGGAATGATGGTCAAAGCGGGGGCCTCCCGCATATCGTCCGTTTCCGGTTTAAAGGCCAAACCGAGAACGGCAATGGTTTTGCCCGCTTCGCTGCCGCCCAAAGCTGCACGAATCTTTCGAACCATGCGGGCTTTCTGCGCCGCATTGACTTCCACCACGGCTTCCACGATGCGACAGGCGACCCCGTGTTCCTGCGCGATGCGCAGAAGAGCCAGGGTGTCTTTGGGAAAGCACGAACCTCCGTAGCCCGGACCCGGATGGAGAAATTTGCGCCCAATCCGTCCGTCCAGGCCCATGCCTTTGGCCACGGCATGGACGTCCGCCCCCACTTCCTCGCACAGGTTGGCCATTTCGTTGATGAAGCTGATCTTTGTGGCNAAAAAGGCGTTGGAGGCGTATTTGATGAGTTCCGCCGTTTCGATGGTCGTGACGACGAAGGGCGTTTCGATAAGGTAGAGGGGGCGATAGATGGCCCGCAACCTTTCTTCGGCTCGCGCACTGTCTACGCCGATGACGACCCGGTCAGGGCGCATGAAATCGGCGATGGCCGCACCCTCCCGCAAAAATTCCGGATTGCTCGCCACGTCGAAATCGGCTTGGGGGTTTTCCTGGGCGATGATGCGGGCCACCTGACGGGCGGTTCCCACTGGCACGGTGCTCTTGTTGACCACCACCGTGTAGTCCCGCAGACGGGGGGCGATGGTTCGAGCGGCGTCGTAGACGTAGCTCAGGTCGGCATAGCCGTCGCCACGGCGTGAGGCCGGGGTGCCCACGGCGATGAAGATGACGTCGGCGCGGCCGATGTGAGGATCGAATTCGGCGGCGAAAGCAAGCCTTCCCGCCGCACAGTTCTTCTCCACCACGGGCTGCAGTCCGGGCTCGTAGATGGGCAGATGGCCCTGTCGAAGTCTCTGGATTTTTTCGGCGTCAATGTCGATACACGTCACCTCGTGGCCAAATTCGGCAAAACACGTGCCGCTGACCAATCCCACATAGCCTGTTCCGATCACCGCTATTTTCATTGTCTCCTCGTCTCAGGATGCTGTAATGTTCCCATGGCCCGGGCGAATAAGCCTTAGCGGTCGCCACTTTAGCACAGCCGCTCAAGAAGTGAAGAGCCAAGCCATGCGCCGTGCGTCTCTTGGCACGAAAATCTTTGCCACCCTTGTGGCCGTNAGCGCCGTGACCCTTGCCGCTTCGGGTGCTTTCCTCTTCCGGTACGAGAGTCACCTGCTTCGGCTCAAAAGCGCGGACGAACTGGCCACAGCCTCGGCGGCCGTCGCCCACTTTGTGGATCATTGCCTGGAAGATGCCCTGCGGTATGCGGAATCCTGCATCCTTGTGAGGTCCCTCGGCCTTGACGATCACGANATGGATTCTGAGGCGAAGANAGGCGAGGATGCAGCGTTCAAGGCTTCTTTTCAAGAGGCCGGTCGCGCCTTTTTGCAATCCTTTCCCTGGGTGAAGGCCGTGGCTGTGCGAGATGGCCATGGACACATCCTTGTCGCTTACGGCAAAGAAGACACCCTTTCGCCGACGGTCCCCACCTGTGACGCCATGCCGCTGTCTCCCAAAGGCTGTCTCGTCAAGGGGGCCGAGTCTTCCAACGGCAAGACGGCCCTCATGGAAGTGGGGCTGAGCCGACAGGGAAGCGGCCAGAGCCTGCGCTGTTCCGTGACCTTTTCGGTGGATGTGTCCCTCCTGTCTTTGTCGGCTCCCGTGCCGGAAAAACTTTTCAAAGATACTGTCGTGGTTTTGGGTCGGCCGGGGCGAGCCGACGGGGTTCTCCTCAAAGGATCGGATTGGGTGGACGAAAACGTAAGAGAGGAGCTGACCCATCGGCTGGGCCAACGTTTCCTCAGCGGCCGGCACGAAANCGCGGGCCCATGGGACGTGCACGGGCGCACGCTCTTGGTGGCCTCCACCCCGTTGCCGAAGCTGCGCTGGCCCCTGGCTTTGGCTTATCCGGCCGAAAAGGCCGGGATTCCCTCATCGGTCCTCTTGACCGCCGTGGCCGCGGCATGGGGCGTCGGCCTGGCTTTTTCCCTTCTGGCCTCGTGGTATGCCGCGACATCATTGGTGCGGCCGATCCGGCGGCTGCGGGAGGCTTTTCGGGAATTCAGCCAGGGACGCTGGGATGTTCGTGTTCCGGTCACGTCCCGTGACGAAATCGGTGAACTCACCGACGGTTTCAACGAAGGGGTGGCCTTCCTCAATGCCCAACATCGAAAACTCAAGAGATTTCAAACCCTGGTCCATCACGCTCAGGATGCCGTGGTCCTGTGTTCTTNCAAAGGAACCTTCGTGTACGCCAACCGGTCGGCCTACGACTTTTTCGGTTTTCAGGGCCGGGAGGAAACCGTTTTCGCCCGGCTTCACGAAAGAGTGTGTCCGANGGAACGGGGGCGGTTTGAAAAAACCATCTGGCCCCAAATGTTGGAAGGCCCGTGGGAAGGGGAGATTCAGTTCTGTCGCCGAGACGGCCGCGTCCTGGTGGGCTGGGTCCGTGCGGGAGGGGTGCCCGGAGAAGCAGGCGAACCGAACCTGGTCTACGCCATCATTCGGGATATTTCCGAGCGGAAGGCGGCGGAAAAGGCGGTACGCGATGCGGAAGAATACTACCGCACCCTCTTTCGAACCAGCCGCGACGCCATCGTGGTGACGGACCCGTCGGAAATCATCGTGGATGTGAACGAACCGGGTTTTCCCAGCATTTTCGGATACCAACGCCAAGACGTTTTGGGTCGTTCCGTAACCGACCTCATGGCCGATGCCTTCCCCGAAAGCGCTCCCGATACGGCCTCCCGTCCCGTCGCCTCGGGGCGGTGGACCCTGAAGTGGCGACGCAAAGACGGTTCGGTTTTCGTCGGAGAAACCACCGTAGACGCCTTGAAGGGGGGAAAGGACGAAGTTCGGGGCGCCGTACGCGTCATCCGTGATGTGAGCGAACGCGAAGCCTTTTTGGAAAAGCTGGAAAAGGCCTATCGGGACCTCAAGAGCCTGGATGAGCTCAAGGATAAATTCCTGGCGGGTGTGAGCCACGATCTGCGGACGCCGCTCATTCCGGTGAGGGCCTTTTTGGAAAAGCTTCTTCAAGGGCGATGGGGTCCTGTGACACCGAGACAGGAAGAATTCCTTCGCTACTGCCTCATCGGGGTCAGCCGGGAAATGATTTTAGTGGAAGAATTGCTGGACTACACGCGGATCAAATCGGGAAGCCTGAGCCTTCGCACCGAAAGAGTGGATCTGCAGGACGTGATTCGGGCGAGTCTCTTTCTGCTGAAAATTCTCGCCGAGACCAACCGGNTGACCGTGGCCGTAGACATGCCCGGNGAACCCGTGCCCGTCNTGGGCGATTACAACAAGCTTCTGCGGATTTTCCACAACCTTTTTTCCAATGCCGTAAAATACAACAGGCCGGGAGGCCACGTGACGGTGCGGGGATCTTGGCGGGGCGCCGATCGGTTTCGGGTGGCTGTGGAAGATTCGGGGATCGGCATCCCNCAGGAAAGCCTGCGGCGCATCTTCGANGATTTCTTCCGCGTGGAAGGACCGGGGGTGGAAGCACGAGGGTCCGGGATCGGTTTGGCCGTCGTTCGAGAGTTGGTGCGGTTGCACGGGGCCGAACTGGACGTGCACAGCACCTTGGGGGTGGGCAGTGTCTTCGCCGTGACCTTTCCCGTGATCNCGGAAAAAAACGCCGANGAAGCCCGCTGAAGCCGGGGATATGGCCAAAGGTCGGGCATGGAGGAGTCGCCAGTGGACGGAAAGGAAGGGAAGCGCGCCGTGGAGGTGTTTAAGTTCTCCAAAAAGGGAGACGGGGGAGAAACCAGCCTGCTGACCGGCGAAAGGGTGTCCAAGGGAAGCNTGNGGCCCGAGACGTACGGGACTTTGGATGAGGCCAGTTCCGTGCTCGGCCTGGCCAAGGCCTTCAGCACCAATGAAAGGCTTCGGGCCATGGTGCAGACCATTCAGGAGGATCTTCTGGTTTTGGGGGCTCAGTTGGCTGGCACGCGGGAAAAGCCCAGCGACTGGAAAGTGGAAAACCGCCATGTGGATCGGCTGGAAGAATGGATCGAAGCCCTGCAGCACGAGGTGCCTCTGCCCCGTCGCTTTGTCCTGCCCGGAGCCAACCCGGTGAGCGCCGCCTTGGATATGGCCCGAACCGTCGTGCGGCGTGCCGAACGGTGCGCTGTGAGGCTTAAGGAAGAGGGACTGGTGGAAGAGCCCCTGGTGCACGCCTACCTTAACCGCCTGGCGGACCTTCTGTTTACCCTGGCCCGATATGCCGAAAAACACCCGTAGAGACAACTTTCGGGGTAGCCCCTGAAGGGTTGCCCTGGCCGGGACGTTTCGCTCCCCGAAGCGCGGAAGCGCTCCGGGGTGTTTTTTTTGGGGTCTTGGCCCCATTGGCCCCAAGGGATGGCCCTCGGCATGGATATGGTGAAAAAACGCAAAAAAAAGAAAAACAAAAAAAAACGGAGATTTCAATTCGCTTCCCTTTGAGCATGGGGAAAAATCGGTTTTCGAAACCTTTCTTTTTTCTTTTTCGGACTTGCCATTTTGGGGGAATGCCTTTATTGACTGCTAGCACTCAATGGCAATGAGTGCTAACATCACCGCAGGAGTCGAAAGGAGACCAAGGCCATGAAGTTACGTCCACTGCATGACCGAGTGATCGTCAAACGCTTGGAAGAAGAAGAACGGACCCAAGGCGGCATCATCATTCCCGACACGGCCAAGGAAAAACCCCAGCAGGGCAAAGTCTTGGCCGTGGGCAAAGGCAAGCTCCTTGACAAGGGCGAGGTCGTTCCCTTGATGGTCAAGGAAGGCGACCGAGTGCTCTTCTCCAAGTATGCCGGCACGGAAGTCAAGGTGGAAGGCGAAGAGCTTCTCATTATGCGAGAAGACGACATCCTGGCCGTTCTCGACTGATCGCATGGATGAGGAGGACCAACCATGGCAGCCAAGGAAATCAAATACTACAGCGAAGCGCGTTCCAAAATTCTTAAGGGTGTGGACATCTTAGCCGATGCGGTCAAGGTGACCCTGGGGCCCAAGGGCCGCAATGTGGTCATCGAAAAGACCTTTGGTTCCCCCACGGTGACCAAGGACGGCGTGACCGTGGCCAAGGAAATCGAACTGGAAGACAAGTTCCTCAACATGGGCGCCCAGATGGTCAAGGAAGTGGCGAGCAAGACAAGTGATGTGGCCGGAGACGGCACCACCACGGCGACCATCCTGGCGCAGGCCATCGCCCATGAAGGCTTCAAGCTGGTGGCCGCGGGCCATAACCCCATGGCCCTGAAGCGCGGCATTGAAAAGGCCGTGGCCAAGGCCGTCGAAGCCCTCAAGGAAATGAGCAAGCCCACCAAGGACCAGAAGGAAATCGCTCAGGTGGGAACCATTTCCGCCAACAACGATTCCACCATCGGGGACATCATCGCCGAAGCCATGAACAAGGTGGGCAAGGAAGGCGTCATCACGGTGGAAGAAGCCAAGGGCATGGAAACCACCTTGGACGTGGTGGAAGGGATGCAGTTTGACCGGGGCTACATCTCGCCCTATTTCGTCACAGACCCCGAAAAGATGGAAGTGGTCCTGGAAGACGCCTACATCCTGTGCCATGAAAAGAAGATCAGCGGCATGAAGGATCTGTTGCCCATTTTGGAGCAGATCGCCAAGATGGGCAAACCGCTGCTCATTATTGCCGAGGATGTGGAAGGCGAAGCTTTGGCGACTCTGGTGGTCAATAAGCTGCGCGGGACCTTAAAGGTCTGCGCNGTGAAGGCTCCGGGCTTCGGTGATCGGCGCAAGGCCATGTTGCAGGACATCGCCATTTTGACCGGCGGTCAGGTGGTGTCCGAAGATCTCGGCGTGAAGCTGGAAAACGTGACCCTCAAGGATCTGGGGTCGGCCAAGCGGGTCGTGGTGGACAAGGACAACACGACCATTGTGGACGGGGCCGGATCCAAGGAAGCCATCGAAGCGCGGGTCAAGCAGATCCGGGTCCAAATCGAAGAGACCACCAGCGACTATGACCGCGAAAAGCTTCAGGAGCGGTTGGCCAAGCTGGTGGGCGGCGTGGCCGTGATCCGCGTGGGCGCGGCGACCGAAACGGAAATGAAGGAAAAGAAGGCTCGCGTGGAAGACGCTCTGAACGCCACTCGGGCGGCCGTGGAAGAAGGGATTGTTCCCGGCGGTGGTGTGGCCCTGCTGCGCTGCCAGAAAGCCCTCGACGCCCTCCAGCTGGAAGGCGAAGAAAAATTCGGCCTGGACATCGTCCGCAAGGCCTTGGAAGCGCCGTTGCGCCAGATTGCGGACAATGCGGGGCATGAAGGGTCCGTGGTGGTGGAAAAGGTTCGGGACGGCGAAGGGGCCTTCGGTTTCAATGCGGACAAGGAGGTTTACGAAGACTTGATCGCCGCCGGCGTTATCGACCCCACCAAGGTGGTTCGCTTCGCCCTGCAAAACGCGGCCAGCGTGGCTTCCCTGCTGCTTACCACGGAAGCCATGATTGCCGAAAAGCCCAAGGAAAANAAAGAAACCCATACGCCGCCCATGGAGGACATGTATTAATCCCGTGGCCGTGGCAGCGGTGCCGTGCAAGAACCCGGACGTGGTCCGGGTTCTTTTTTGTTGCGCCGAAGACTGCAAGTTGCTATGCACGGAACGTTCCAAATCCGGATTCGGGCACGAAAGGAGAAGCCGTTATGGCTCGTGTCACTGTGGAAGACTGCTTAAGGCAGGTGGAAAATCGTTTCGCCTTGGTGCATCTTGCGGTCCGCCGCGTGCTTCAGTTGCGAAAAGGGGCCACGCCCCTCATCGAGGCGCCCAAGAACAAGGAAGTGGTCATTGCCTTGCGGGAGATCGCGGCGGGAAAGGTCACCCCGCAAAACATCCTGGAATTGGAAGCGCGCGAAGACCTCAACGGGGAAGTGTTGCGACGCCGTCGAATCGCTTCCACGTCCGAAGAAATCCAGGAAGTGATGGAAGAGTCGGCCCCGAGCGGCTCTTTGGAGGAGTCCATGGAAGAGGCGGTGGCCGAGGGGCAGAGTGAAAAGGACGAAGACGCCGACGTGTGAGCCGNATGGCNGCAAGGCGGGGTGAGGCGGCGATGGGAAACGACGGTTTCTTGTCGTGTTTGGAAAAGCGTGAGNTGCTCAATCGCACGGCGGTCTCCGTCGATGAGCTGTGTGCTCGGGCCCAGGCCCTGGAAGAGGCGGGCCTGATCCACGACGCGGTGGACTTTTATGAAAAGGCCCAGGCGTGGAGCGAGATCGAGCGGCTGATTACGATGGCCGTGGATGAAGGGGACGCTTTTCTCTTTACCCGACTCTACCGCCTGTTGAAGAAGGACCCGCCCGCGGAGCAGTGGCGGGCTTTGGCGGCGCGGGCTCAAGCCCTGGGAAAGACGCTTTACGCGCAGCGCGCCTTGGAGCAGATTTCTTGACAATCCCCCGCAGCATGCTTAACAAACGCANGTCCACGCGGCCCTCGGCCAAAGTTTGTCAAAGCGTTCTTCGGCATAGGTGAAAGAGATTATGGCAGCAACCCGGGACTATTACGAAATCCTCGGTGTCTCACGCAACGCCAGCGAAGAAGAGATCAAGAAAGCCTACCGCAAGCTCGCTCTTCAGTACCATCCCGACCGGAATCCGGGGGACAAGGAGGCGGAGGAGCGTTTTAAGGAAGCGGCCGAGGCTTACGAAGTGTTGCGGGATCCCGAAAAGCGCCGGCTCTACGATCAGTTCGGCCATGAAGGTCTTCGGGGCGCGGGTTTTCAAGGGTTCCAGGGCTTCGACGACATTTTCAGTTCCTTCGGGGACATCTTTCAGGAATTTTTCTCTTTCAACTTCGGCACGTCCCAGAGGCCGCGCACCAGTGCCCGTCCGGGAAACGATCTCCTGTACGAATTGGAAATCACCTTTGAAGAGGCCATTTTCGGTACCGAAAAAGATCTGGATATCGACACCTATCGGCAGTGCGAGCGCTGCGGCGGCAGCGGGTCCGAGCCGGGATCGTCGGAAAGCACGTGCCCCCTGTGTCGAGGGCGCGGCCAGGTCGTGCAAAGCCAAGGTTTTTTCCGCATCGCCACCACCTGCTCGCGATGCCACGGATTGGGCCGCGTGATCACGACCCCGTGCCGGGACTGNGGCGGCCAAGGTCGAGTGCGGCGCGTCAAGAAGGTGCATGTGAAGGTGCCGCCCGGAGTGGATTCCGGAACGCGGCTGCGCTTGCGCGGTGAAGGCGAAAGCGGTTATCGCGGGGGCANGGCGGGGGATCTTTACGTGCGGCTTAAGGTGCAGCCGCACGAAATCTTCGAAAGGGACGGCAACGACCTCTACGCCAAGATTTCCGTCTCTTTTGCCCAAGCCATCCTGGGCGACGAAGTCACTTTAAAGACTTTGGACGGTGAAAAGACCATCACGATTGAACCGGGCACGCAGCCCGGAACGGTTTTGAAATTCCGCGGCGAAGGGGTGCCGTCTCTTCGGGGTTATGGACGCGGCGACCTCTTTGTCCAAATCGATGTGACCATCCCCTCCAAGATCACGCCCCGCCAAAGAGAGCTTCTCCAGGAATTTATGGCCATTGACGAAGAGAAAGCCGACAAGAAGATGCGCAAATGGCCCTGGAGCAAGCGCCGTCAGGATAAAGACCGAGTTGTGGGCGAAGCCGCCCGCTAGAGCCCGGGTTTTGGTTTCCCACGCCGATTTCATGAAGGGGGCAGCTCCCGGGTCACGGCGGGTGCGAAAGGAGGGTCGATCGTGTGGGTTGACCAGCATCCCGGCCAATACCAGGATTTTCACGCCACGGCACTCTATTGTCCCCGGTGTCGGCAGGCCATGCCGGTGCGCAGCCGGCTTCTGCTGATCCTGCCCGACGGGGAACTCCACGAGTATCTTTGCGGCGTGTGTGCCACGTCGGTGGGGACCAAAACCGTCAGACAGGAGCGCAATGCGCGTCTTTTTATGCCGTAACGGGCAAGGGCTCATTGGGCCAAATCCGTGAAAGACGCAGTGCCGTTCTTACGCGCAGAGGTGGACAGCGATGATCGAAGCGCATGGTTTGACCAAGTGGTACGGCCCCGTGCCGGCCATCCAGGATGTGAGTTTTGAGATCGCCAAGGGGGAAGTGGTGGGGTTTCTCGGCCCCAACGGCGCCGGCAAGTCCACCACCATACGCATCCTCACGTGTTTCATGCCGCCCACGGCGGGATCCGCCACAGTGGACGGCCTGGACTGCCTGGAAAACTCCCTGGAAGTGCGGCGCCGGATCGGGTATCTTCCTGAAAATGTTCCCTTATACAATGAGATGACCGTGCGGGGCTTTCTTTCCTTTATCGCCCAGGTCAAGGGCGTGCCGTGGAAGGAGACCCGCAAGGAAGTGGATCGCGTCATTGAGGTGTGCGGTTTGGGTTCCGTCCGCAACCGCATGATCGGCAACCTTTCCAAAGGGTTCCGGCAAAGGGTAGGGCTGGCCCAAGCCCTAGTCAACAATCCGCCGGTGCTCATCCTGGATGAGCCGACCATTGGGTTGGACCCGACCCAGATTGTGGAAATCCGAAAACTCATCCAGGACTTGCGGGAAGACCACACGGTACTCCTGAGCAGTCACATCTTGCCGGAAGTGGCCCAGATCTGCCGCCGTGTGCTCATCATCAACAAGGGCCGCATCGTGGCCACCGACACCCCAGGAGCCCTCACGGCCCAGTTGCAAAAGTCGGCGAAAATCCGCCTCACCGTCTCGGGCGACGGCGCCGGGTTGGCTGAGTCCCTGAGGCGCCTTGACGGGGTTTTGCACGTCCATACGGAGCCGGGCAATCCCTCGCAGGTGGTGGTGGAAACCGATCGCAGCCGGGATCTTCGGCCCACCCTGGCCCGCACCGCGGTGCACTCCGGGGTGGATCTCTTGGAACTCAAAACCGTGGACCTGAGTTTGGAAGACATCTTTATGCACCTGGTGACGGAAGAGCCTTTGGAGTCGACCGGGGGCATCACCGAAGGCCTTCGGGAGCCGGCGNACAAGGAGGGTGCAGGATCATGAGGGGCTTTTGGGCTGTTTACCGCAAAGAACTTTACGCGCTTTTCGCCTCCCCCATTTTCTACGTGGTGGCGTTTATCTTTTTCGTGCTTAACGGCTACTTTTTCTACACGGCCTTGGCCTACTACAACATGGTCAGCTTTCAGGCGGCCCAGAATCCTTTCATGGCCCACCAGCTGAATCTCATGGATATGGTCGTCCGACCCGTCCTCATGGATCTGAGCGTCGTCTTGCTCCTCACGGCGCCCCTTTTGACCATGAGGACTTACGCCGAGGAAAGACGGTCGGGCACCATGGAGCTGCTTTTCACGCTGCCCGTGACGGACAAGGGCGTTCTGGCGGCCAAGTTCGCCGGGGTGCTCACCACCCTGGTCCTGCTTCTCGTGGGGACGTTGCCAAGCATGGCCGTTTTGGGGGCGGTAGCCGATCCCAACTGGAAAGCCATCCTGTGCGCCTACCTCGGTTTGTTTCTCCTCGGCGCCGCCTTCCTGTCCCTGGGCATGTTTTCATCGGCTTTTACGAAGAACCAAATCGTGGCGGCGGTCCTCTCCTTCGGCGCCCTGCTGCTCTTTTGGGTCATCGGATGGCTCAGTTCCATCATGGGCCCCACGTCCATGCGTGTGGTGGAATACCTTTCCATTGTCCGCCATTTCGACACCTTCTCCAAAGGGGTGCTCGATTCCCGGGACGTGATCTACTATCTTCTTTTTACGAGCTTTTTCCTCTTTGTGACTGTGCGTCAGATCGAATCTTACCGGTGGCGCGGCTAAAGTTGAAAAGAGCGGACCGAAGATGACGGAGGCGTCCCATCATGCCGAAGACGTTAAGATCCCNACGGCTGCACTACGGATCCAGCGCAATCTTTTCCACCGTGGTGTTTCTGGCCATCCTGGGAGTGGTGGCCCTCATCGCGGAACGACACCCGCTCCGGGCGGATCTCACCGAGACCGGACAATTCAGCCTCTCCGAACAAAGCCGAAAGGTTGTCTCCTCGCTCCAGGAGCCCATTACCATCAAAGCCTTTTTTGCGGGTGGGGCACCTGAGGCTTCTCGGGCCAAGGATCTTCTGGAAACATATCGCTATTACAACAAGAACATCCGCTACGAATTCATCGATCCGGATAGGGAACCGCAATTGGCCCGGCAGTACGAAATCCGGGATTACGGGGTTCTGGTGGTGGAGGGGCTCGGGCGCAAGGAAACTGTGCCCCGCGCCGATGAAGAGACCCTGACCAATGCTTTGTTCAAGCTCAGCCGAAACGAAGACAAGACGGTCTATTTCCTCACGGGACATGGGGAGCGCTCCCCTGAGGAGATGAACAAAACCGGGTATTCTTCCGCAAAATCGGCCCTGGTCAAAGAAAACTACCAGGTGAAGCCGCTCAATTTGATGCAGCATTCCCAGGTGCCTCAGGATGCGGCGGTGGTCCTCGTGGCTGGGCCCCAAAAGCCCCTGTTTGAGGAAGAAACGGCGTCCCTGGAGGCGTATCTGCTTCGCGGCGGAAAGATCGTGTTTTTCCTGGACCCTGAAAAAGACGGCGGGGTGCGGTCCCTCGTGGAAAAATACGGGATCATTCTTGGGGACGACATGATTATCGATAAGCTCAGTCGCGTCTTCGGTGGAAGCTACCTCATGCCGGTCGTCACCCAATACGGTTCCCACAAGATCACCCAGGGATTCAACGTGGCGACCTTTTATTCCGAAGCCCGTTCCGTGGCCGCGTCCCAAAACCCTCCCGAAGGCGTCACCCTGGTGACTCTCGCCTCGACGTCGGAAAACGCGTGGGCCGAAACAAACTTGGAACGACTCTTTCGCGGCGAGGCAAGCTTTGAGGAAGGCAAAGACAAACCCGGCCCCGTGTCTCTCGGGGTGCTGGCGGCCGTCGAGACGAAGAAATTCAGCGAAAAGGGCTCCGACGCCACCCAGCCCCATAAAGAGCCCCAAGATTCTGAGAAACCGGCGCGAGAAACAGGTGCCTCCGAAACCAGACGGACCCTGGGCTACCTCGTGGTTTTCGGGGATGCGGATTTTGTGGATAACACCCACTTCGGCGTGTCGGGAAACGGGGACCTCTTCCTCAACATGGTCCATTTCCTCGCGGACGAAGAAACCCTCATCACCATCGAACCTCGAAAGCAAAAAGCCCAGACCTTAATGCTCACGGAAAACCAAGCGCGAATGGCCTTTTGGACGTCCATGGTGGGCGTCCCGCTGATCGTCGTTCTTATTGGATTCGGGGTGTATCGTGTGCGGAGGTCACAGCGATGAAGTGGCGTCACTCGCTGATCTACCTTGTCATCCTGGCGCTCCTCGGCGGCTACTATTACTACTTCGAAGTGGTGAAGAAGCGGGAGAAGGACGAAGCGGAACGGGCCAAAAATCGGCTTTTCTCCGTCGCCGCGGAAGCCGTCGATGAAGTCATCCTGGAAGCCAAGGACAAGCCCGCCGTGCACGTGCGGAAAAAGGACGGCGCCTGGGTTTTGGAGCGGCCGGTGAGGACGGAAGCCGATGAGAGCGCGGTGGACACGTTGGTCCATTCCCTGGTGCACCTGGAAAGGAGCCGCAATGTGGACGAAGCGGCCAAGGACATGGGCCTTTACGGGCTTTTGGACCCGGCCCTCGTCGTACGCTTCCGCTCAGGGGAAACCTGGCACCGCATTCGCTTCGGGTCCAAAAATCCCACGGGAGAAAGCCACTACGCCGCCAAGGGGGATGAGAACGCCGTGTTCCTTCTGGCTGCAGGGAGTGTGAACGCCCTGAGCAAGGGACCTGATGAGCTTCGACGGCGGGATCTTCTGACCTTCGAAGACGAGGAGATTCGAAGCCTGTCGGTGTCCTGGGCCGACGGACATCGCCTAACGCTTGTTCGCGACGAGAAAGACAAGGACATGTGGCGGTGCCCTGAAGAGCCCGAACGGCGCGTCAAGCGCACCAAGGTGGATCATTTTCTCAACCGAATCCGGTGGGCTCGGGCCAAAACCTTCCTGGATCTCCCCGCGGAAGATTTCCAGGTGTGGTCCGGGGAAGCTCCGGACGTGCACGTGATCGTGCAGGGAGGCGACGGGCCGTCTCGGGAGGTGAAGATCGGCCGCAAAAAAGACGACTCTGAAACCTATGTGGCCTGGAGTTCCCAAATGTCATCGCTTGTCACGGTGGACGGCTCCATCCTGAAAGACCTGCCCAAGACCGTCCGTGATGTGGAAGATCGTTCGGTGGCGGCGCTGGATTCCAAGAACGTGACCCAGGTCCACTATCGGATTCGAGGCGACAAGGGCGAATTGGTCCTTCAAGACGACGGCACATGGGCGCATGTGCGCGCGGACGGGTCGCGGCGGATGATCAAAGAGTCCTGGCGCGTGCGCCCTGTCTTTTGGGAATGGGAAGACTTGGAATACGAAGAAAAGGCTCCTGCAGACGCCCAGCGCCCCGAAGAACAGAATCTTCACCATCTGGAATTTTCCACAAAGGACGGCGCGACACTCGCCGTGTCCTGGCCGGGAACGAACCGGGACGAGAGCGCCCAAACCTTGCCGCTTTGGACGGGTTCGGGCGAGGCCTATCTGGTGAAAAGCGAAAAAATCAAGGAAATCGAAGAAAAGATCCTGGACGTTCTGAAAAGAGCCTCAGACAAACCCTCGTCCTGAGACGATCTGGGGCAGGATTGCCGGGCGGGTGACGAGTGCCGACCCGAAAGGGCCTCTGTGCCCGCCTTTTATTCCCGGCCTCCCCGGTAGCTCACCTTTTCCAGCGGCAGGGGCCGGCATCCCTCCGGGAGCGCTCCTGTTTCCACCACCACGTCGATGGTGATGCCGCCGCGGGCATACCACAGCCCAACAACCCGCAAGTACTTGGGATCCATGGCTTGGTGCAACCGCTTGTGAATGATGACCGTGCACGCTTCGTGGAATGCCCCGTAATTGCGGAAGCTTCCGAGGAAGAGTTTGTAGGACTTGCTTTCCACAAGCCTTTGCCTCGGCACGTAGTCCACGACGATAACCGCAAAATCGGGNTGTCCCGTGATGGGNCACAACGATGTGAATTCCGGAGCCGTGAGGCGCACCACATAGTCCACATCGGGATGAGGGTTGGGAAAGGTTTCCAAAACTGCCTCGTCCGGATGGCTCGGAAGAGGGGCAGGGCGTCCCAGAAGGGTCAGTTGGTNCTGATCATCGTCTGGCATAGGAGGTTNTCCTTCGAGGCCGGTCCTGCGGAAATCCTTGGTTGGCAGACACCGGTTGCGTTCGAAAAGGCTTCAGCGCATAAGCCGCTTGATCTGATTGTGATGCTTGCGGAACACATCTTCNGCGAGCCGTCCCAGGTCGTCCTGGATCAGCGCCGGNGCAGGAAGATCCAGGGGGGGTGGCAAGNTGAATCGGTCCATCTTCATGGGGTGGATGTACAGCTTTTTTTCCACGGACATAATCTCTTCCGCCGTGAAATTNCTTCCCAANAAGTGTTTGTGTTCCAGCCCGCACACATCCAGGCTTTTGAGAAAGTTGAGGATGGTCAGGAGATCGAAATTGGACTGAAAGGCTTGGATGTTGATGTTAAGGGCCCGCACTTCCAATTCAAGGTCCTGGATGGCATCCTTGTATTTGGCCATCCAGGTGAGCAACCGGTTGTAAGATTCCAAAACGAGCTTTCGGAACTTCCCCTTGTGGGTCAACGCGGTGACTTTGATGAATCGAACCCCTCGGGCGAAGGGTTTTTGCAGGCATTCCCGCCAAAAGGACGTTTCGGGGATTTGCAGGATGCCGATAAGGCGCTCCAGCATTTCCGCGTCCATCATCAAGTATCCGAGCCGCGTGAAGCGCTTGCCTACGTCCTGGGCCAAGGCGCGTACGGCTTCCGCCTGAGCTTCCACATCCTCCGTTTCCAGTTCGATAAGCCGCCTCTGGGTCAGGTAATTTTCGAGGACTTCTTCTTTGACCTGCCGCGTAAGACATGTAATGAGGTCGTCTTGCACACCGTCACCTCCCGGGAACGCCCCCTTCGCCCAATCCGCGACCTCAAGGCCCCTCGCCGCTCCACGGACCGGCGGCGAGGAAGAGGCAATGGCTGGAAGCGTTCCTTTGGGCTTAGGAAAGTCCCTGGGCTCTCCGTCCTTCGTGCGCTTGCGCCAGAAGAAACGTTCGGGGATTGAGAACCAGCGCCGCATGGTCCGGTTTGTATCGATCGCCGTGTTTCAAAACCACCATGGAAATCGTTTGCGCCTGCGGTTCCAAAAGGATAATGGCGTCAAAGAGATCGTCCAGTTCATGGCAGGGATAAGGGATGCCGTGATCGTTGGCGATATCGATATGCCGATGGATGCGGCAGGAAAACCACACGGACGCGCCGTGAATTTCCGCTGTCTTCTGGATGGCTTCCAAATGCTTTCGCGAAACCCGCTCAAAGTCCAAGCCGTCCAGTATGATGACGGTGGGTTCGAACTGCACCTGTTCCCGAAGACTCCGAATGTTTTCTTCCAGTTTGCCGGGAGTGAACGTGTGGTGCATGTAGGACATGATGAACCGAGAGCTCACCATGCCGTCTCTGATGGTTTTTAAAAGGGCTTCATCGGCGATGGCGGTCTTGAAGTTGCGGTACAATTCCTCATACCAGATCTTAATTTTGTCGGGCAGTTCGTCGATGCACGTGTGGAGCACCTTTTCCCCTTGGGCGAGCGCCTCCAGGGCGATATGGGTGAGACAGGCGGTCTTGCCGACCCCTGCGCGGGCCAGAAGCACGCCCATCTGTCCGGGGCGAAGCGGATGTCCGAGACAGGAGCGGACGAGTGTTGCCGGAAAAGGTGTGGACCCGTCGAACGATGCCATGAAAAACTCTCCTTTAAGAAAGTCCGAGGAGGGTGAACGATTTCATCCGTGCCAGGGGCTCTTGCCTCTGTATGATACACCACAACCCGGGTCGAGGGGTAGTCAAGAAAGCCCCCGCTTTATCGGCCTTATGCCTCCTTTTTGCGCCGGATCACTTCTTCGGCGATGCCTTTGGGCACGGGGCTGTAGCGGGCGAATTCCATGGTGAATTCCGCCTTGCCCTGGGTTGCCGACCGGAGCACCGTGGAATAGCCGAACATTTCGGACAGGGGCACTTCCGCTTCGATGCTGGAAAACGTGCCGTCTTCCGCGGTGCTGATGATGATGCCGCGGCGTTGGTTCAGGGTGCCCAAAACCACCCCTTGGAATTCGGACGGCGTTTCGACGACGACGCGCATGAGCGGTTCCATGAGCTGCGGTTTGGCCTTTTCGTATGCTTGGCGAAAGGCGCCGATGGCGGCCTGCTGGAACGCCAGATCGGAGGAGTCCACCGGGTGCGTGTTGCCGTCGTGGATGGTGACGCGCACGCCCGTAATGGGAAATCCTCCCAGGGACCCTTTCTTGAGGCAGGCGCGGAATCCCTTGTCGCACGAAGGAATGAACTCCTGGGGAATGACGCCGCCGGTAATTTGGTTGACGAATTCGTAGTCCCCTTCGGCCAGCGGTTCAATAAAACCAGCNACGCGGCCGTACTGGCCCGCCCCGCCGGTTTGTTTCTTGTGGGTGTAGTCGAAATCGGCCCTCTGGGTGATGGTTTCCCGGTAGGCGACCTTGGGCTGGCCTGTGGACACTTCGGCGCCGTATTCCCGCCGCATGCGTTCCACGTAAACATCCAGGTGCAGCTCCCCCATGCCGCAAATGATGGTCTCTCCCGTTTCTTCATCGAGAAAAGACCGGAATGTGGGATCCTCCTTGGTGAAGCGCGTCAGGGCCTTGGTCAGGTTCATCTCCGCCTTCTTGTCCTTGGGTTTGATCGCCAAGGAAATCACGGGTTCCGGCACATAAATGGACGTCATGGTCAAGCGGCGGCTTCCGTCGGTGAAGGTATCTCCCGAAGCGCAGTCGATCCCGAAAAGGGCCACAATATCGCCCGCTGCGGCCGCGTCGATGTCTTCCATCTCGTCGGCGTGCATGCGGCCGAGGCGGCCCACTTTGGAGACTTTCCCCGTGCGGGTGTTGACGATGGTCGATCCCTTCTGGATGGATCCCTGGTACAACCGCACATAGGTCAACTGCCCGTAACGGGTCACTTCCAGCTTGAAGGCCAACATGACCAAAGGCAGATCCGGGCTGGACTTCAGCGGAACTTCTTCATTGTCTCGGTC
>JGI24188J35168_1000312_pt1 | contig 27830 bp, 34 predicted proteins | sample YNPBryantNP2012_FD_35168 | JGI IMG/M metagenome (IMG submission 35168) | reverse complement strand
CTGCCCACGCGATAAGGGGGGGTATAAAAGCGCAAATTGCAAGACATCTTGATAAGCCTTCCTTTGCACTCCTCTAGAACACGGTTTTGGTTAGAATATACACCTTATATCAGCGTTTTGTCAAGCATTTTTCGCCGACGGACAGAAAAAATCTAAGGGTTCACGCCATTGGTGCCTCGCCCCCCAGCCTTGCCACCGCCTCCTCCGGCGTGGCCACCCGCTGCGCGCCGTTCGCCTGCAGTTGCTCAATCAGCCGCAATGCCTGTCCGCCGGTAAAATCGCGCTCCTGCCAGTCGCAGTCCGCCAGCAGCACCCGCTTGCCCGCCCCTTGCGCCTCTGCCACCGCCTGCAGGTTCGCCAGATTGCCATGCCCAAACGCCACCGGCGCCACCACAATCGCCTCCGCCNTCGCCAGCGCGTCGNGCAGCAACTGCAGGCTCTCTTCCGAAATCGGGGTAAACGGCGCCTCGCTAATCACCTCTGCGCCCAGATCCTGCGCCAGCTCCTCGTCGCTGTCCAGCAGGTGCACGACCCCCACCGACACATGCCACCCTGCCCGCACCAGCGCGCCAATCCACGCCGCCCCCGTGCCGCCGCCGCACACCACATGCACCCGCCTGCCGTTGCCCTCTCCCGCCTCCACGTGCTGTAGCGTGCGGGGAAGCACATGCGGACGCCCCGTCGCCGGGTTCACCCGCACCCATGCATCCAACCCAAACACCCGCGCCAGCAACGACGGCGTGATGACCTCCGACGGTGTGCCCTCCGCCACTAGTTGACCTTGCCGCAGTACCAGCAGTCTATCGCAAAACTCCGACGCCAGGTTGATGTCGTGCAACGCGGCAAGCACCGTCAATCCCTCCTCGCGGTTCAACTGGCGCAGCAACGACAGCGTGCCCACCTGATGTGCCACATCCAGATGCGTCAGCGGCTCGTCTAACAACAGCAGGGAGGTCTCCTGCGCCAGTCCCCGTGCCAGCACCACGCGCTGTCGTTCGCCACCGCTCAGTGAGCCGAACGCCCGTTCCGACAGCGGCACACAGTCCGTCCGCTCCATCGCCCGCCGCGCCGCCTGCACGTCCTCCGCCCGCTCCTTGCCCCACCAGCCGATGTAAGGCGCGCGTCCCAACAGCACCACTTCCCACGCGCTGAAACCGAATGCGACCTCCTCCCGCTGCGGCACGAACGCCAGCCGACGCGCCACCTCTTTCGCCCGCAGGCGCGACAGCGGCTGCCCCTCCAGCCACACCTCCCCGCGCGTGGGTTTCAGCACCCCGCTTAACACGCGCAACAGAGTGGACTTGCCGCTGCCGTTCGGTCCCAGCAGCCCCACGAACTCCCCGCGCCGCAGGCTCAGACCAACGCCCTTCAGCACGGTGTTCGTACCATAGCCTGCCCAGATGTCTTCTGCCCGAATCACCTCGTCGCCCATCATCGCCTCATTTGACAACCGCTTCCCCTTGTGCTATGCTGTCCGTACTTTGATGAAAGGAGGGAACACCCTGATGCCACGCGCTTCAGTCCTTTACACGCTGATGTGCGCTTTCTCCTTCACACTGTGTCTCTCTGCAACCTATGCTCAGTATACCATTATCGATCTGGGCGCGATTACCGCCAACGGTCAGAGCCGCGGCTATGCCATCAATAACAAGGGGGAGGTCGCAGGCTGGTCGGACGGGCGCGCTTTCTTCTGGACGCAAGGCGTGATGATAGACCTCGGCACGCTGGGTGGTAGCGGCAGCGAGGCGCGCGCCGTCAACGACGCCGGACAGGTGGTCGGCTGGAGCGATACCCCGCAGGCGCGTCATGCCTTCATCTGGCGCGACCTCAACGGCAACCGTCGTGCCGACCCAGGCGAGATGGTGGACCTGCGCCCTCTCCCAAGCACCTGGCAGGGCAGGGCATACGGCATTAATAACGCCGGGCACGTAGCAGGCTGGTCCGCCATCAACCCCGACGGCGTCTACCATGCCTTCCGCTGGAGCTACAACGCCGGCGGCTGGTGGGATTGGTTCGACCTCGGCAACATCAGCGGCAATCCAGACGAAATCAGCATCGCCAACGCCATCAACAATCGCGGCCAGGTGGTAGGCGGTTCCGGAGCGGCGGGGAGCCGTCGCGCCTTCCGCACGCAACCGTACAGTCCCATCAACCCGCTGACNGACGCCCTGCCCTACTTGCCCGGCGGCACCACGGCGNAAGCCTTCGCCGTCAACGACCGCGGGCAGGTGGTGGGCTCGTCCGACACCCGCGTCGGAACCACTACCCTCACGCGCCCCGCCCTGTGGCAGGACAATACCGTCATCAACCTCGGCTCCCTGGGGGGCAACGTCGCCCGCGCCTTTGGCATCAACAATATGGGACACGTGGTTGGGCATTCCTATTTGTCGGACAACGCCTCGTTGCGCGCCTTTCTGTGGGTGAACGGCGTCATGACCGACCTCAATACCCTCCTGCCTGCCGGTGCGAACTGGATACTTAACGAAGCGCGCGCCATCAACGACTTCGGGCAGATTACCGGTTACGGCGCACACAATGGGATTACCCGCGCCTTCCTGCTGACGCCCGTGCCAACGGAGGTGACCATCTCGCTGAACGATTACACAGGCGACTATTCCGCACTGCCCCTGCAGGTGGAGGTGCGTTCGACAGGTGGCCAGACTCTGCTCACCTTCTCGCCCGAATTGAACGCCGAAGGGAAATTCCCGCTCACCCTGACGCCGGACACTTACACCGTCGCCTTCAAGGCAGACCGTTCGCTACGCCGGGTGTTCACAAACATCGCCCTGCCAGCGGGAACGCTGACCGTAACCCTGCTCAACGGCGACGCCGATGGCGACAACGAGGTCACACTGTTTGACTTCGCTCGTCTGGTGAGCGCGTTCGGCAAGCTGCAGGGAGAACCGGGCTTCGAACCCACCGCCGACTTCGATGGCGACGGCGAAATCAGCCTGTTCGACTTTGGCATTCTGGTGCGCCACTTCGGACAGGTGGGCGACGATTGACGGCTGGAACGCGCGTAAGCGGCGGTCCCCCGTCTGTTGTTGCCCCCACCCCAGCCCTCCCCGCGGGCGGGGAGGGTGTTTGTGTTCCTCCCCCGTCCACGGGGGGCAACCCTGTTCCCGTCCACGGGGGAGGTCAGGAGGGGGCATCCGTGTTCCCGTCCACAGGGGGGCAGGAGGGGGATCTGCCCTCACTGGCTCCACACCGCCACCTTCACCGCAGGCGCACTACCGATTTTCAGCACCGCCACGCGCCGCACCGTGTGGGTTACTCCATCACGGGTGATGCTGTCGCCCGGGTTCAGCGTCTCCTCTGCCGCCATCACCCCCGCCCAAATCGGTCGGTTGTAGTTCAGCAGGTCTTCGTCCGTAAAGAAGGTGCGCAGTAGTCCACTCGTCGCCACGAACACCACCATGCGCACCGTGCGCGTGCCGTTGACCACTACCTCCTCGCCGTGCCGCTGCACCAGCGACCGCACCCGCTCTGCACGCTTCGCCATCCGCCTCACCTACCATCTTGTCATCGCCTGCTCGGTAACCTGCCGCTGGCGGTCGCGCGTGGTGGATTGGGTGTACACCGGTTTCAGGAACGGCATCAACCGCGCCCACCCGCGCTGTATCAGTCCGTAGGGGTCGCCCAAATCGGCGCGGGAATGTGGGCTTTCGCCCACGCGCACGCCACCCGCCTCGAACGACTCCGTCGCTCCCTCCTCGCGCAACCGCTGTGCCAGAAACTCGCCCGCGATAATCTCTGTCGCTCCGCGACTGAGGACCGCCGCCGCAGCGCTGTCTGCCAGCGCATCCGACGACAGAGTGTATTCAATTACCGGCACTAAATCGGCAATCAATGCGTCTATCTGGGCATCGTAAGTCGTGGAAGACACTGCTACGGCGCGCTTCACCGCCTCGCGTGTGACTAATATCCCCATTGTTGATGCTCCTTTCCATCTTCAGGGCAGAAACAGGGGTCCGCCCCTATGCCTGCCGTACCGCTTCCCACTTGCGGAAAGCGTCGGTAACGTCGTCCAGCCGGGAAGCGCGATAGTCCCATACCTCGCCCTGAGCCGGCAACTCGCCGAACAGCTTCTCTATGGCAGTGGCGGATACCGCGAACTTGTCCCCGGTGTCTATGTTCACGAGCGCAATGTTAGTGCCGACCGATTTCACGTAGAATCGCATGGTTACACCTCCCTTAAAGCACTGTGAAGACGATAGCGGTGCGGAAGTTGCCCGCTGATGCCCCGGTATTCTTGACCTTGACCCGGTAGGCTCGACCGCCATGAGACTGGAAGATGGGCGTCACAGCGAAATAGCGCGTCACGGCGTCAGTGGTGGCATCGGTAGCCGTGCCATACCAAATCGTTACCCAGTTGGAGCCGTCCAATGTTGCTTCAAGCCAGCACGTGAACGGATGGTCACCACTGTAGTACGCCTGCACATGCACCTGCTCCATGTACCCGTACCTGCTGGAACCGGTACCTACGGAACCCGCTGCCAAGGCAGTGAATGTGTCCGTCTGTACCTGAACTGTACCAAGCGTAGCGTTACTCGGCGACGCAATGAACGGAGTGTTGGTCAGGCGCACAGGGATAGCCATGTTGTCTATATGGTGTCCCTGCGGACCGGGCACGATAATGTCCGCTAACTGATACGCCTGCACCCGATGAACCTTCAAGCTGCTCGTGCCGGCTAACCCGGCCAGACGAACACGGAACGGACCCCTGGGTATGCCGTGCTCCCGAATGCGGTGGACTTCGTTGCGCCCTATCTGGGAGTTGACCGACCGGTATGACCATATCGCTTCTCCAATACCGACATAGATGCTGGCCAGCCTGTAGCTATTGTTTGCTGCATTGACGTAGATGTTGGTCTGGTTGTCCGCAACTCCACCCGCTTGCATCACCGCGTCCATGTTGTTGGGGTTGGTTCCGGCAGCCCGCCATTCCACGTAGTTATTGTCGTCGGTGTAGAAGCCCAACCGGAAGTCGTCGCCGGTGGCTCGCGCGGTCATACAAGCAACGACTTCCAACAGACAGGGCGGCTGGAACCCTTGTTTGCTCAGTAGTACCGTGCCGCTCGGTATGGTTAGTTCGCTGTTGACAGGGGTCGGGTTGCCCGATACGACTTCCCATGCATCGGTATCCAGCGAAGCGAAATCATCGGACAGCCACTGCAGTACCTGACCACCCGCCACCGGAAAAGGCATATCGCTTCGCACAGTCCGCCATCGCCCTGTTCCATCCGTGAATCGCAACATCTCTCACTCCTTTCCACCGGTCATCCGTCGCGTGCCGTTCAGTTTGACACCTGCAAGGGTCTCCTTCAGTGCCTGCAGCGCCTCGGTATTGCCACGCACCGCCTGCTCCAGCCTCACCAGATGTTCCCGCAGCGTCTGTTCCTGCGCCTGAATGATGCGCTCTAAAGCACGCAGGGTCAGCCTGGCAAACGCCCACTGCGCTGATACCATGGCTCCAATGAGTGTCATCACCTGAATGCCGATGTCCATCTGTGCACCTCCATTGCGGTTTCCCCCCTCTCCCAGCTGTTGGGAAAGGGGGGAAGAGAAGGGAATTAGCTGGCGTTGCTGCCGAAAGCCGTCTGCCACAAGCCGTAGCCCACGCCATAACGCGCCCGCGCACCGTAGTACACTACATCCCGCAGGAACACGCTCTCGCTGACCGACGGGTCCTCTAACGCCGAGAACTCCACAGGCACGTCCGCCCGCTCCTGCAGAATCACCGCGCGCACCGCCCGGCTGGTATCCAGCACAAACCATTGATTGCCCGTGATATATGGGCTGACCACCAGCCGCAGCGCACCCTGCAACACGTTCCGGTAGGGTGTGTTGTCGCCGGAACCCGATTTGACCACCACTACCTGCGACTCCAGCAGCTCCATCGCCGTCCAGCGCAAGCGTGGACCCACCAGCAACGTATCCGGCAAGATGCCCAGAGGCACACCCTGGTCGTCCTTGAAAAGCATCATGCTGGAAATGGCGCTTTGTAAACTGTCGGGATTCAACGGCTGGGTGGTGGTGTTGCTCTGGGTGCCGCTATCGCCCTCCGAGTGTGCGTTCGAAAACAGGGGCTGTCCGTCATAGCAGGGCGCTGTGAACCCATCCAGCAACGCCTTAACGACCAGAAAGTCCTTGTGTCGCGCCGCCTCGCGCCCCAAATCCTGCACACGCAGCCGAATCGCCCCAATCTGCTCGTCCTCAATCGCGCGCCGCTCTACAGCGATGGTGCTCTCCCACACTGTATCCTGAATGGCGTAGTTGTAGGCGCGTAACCCCCTTGGCATCCGCTCATCCACGAACTCGCGCATCGCGGGCACGCTGCCAAGCCAGCCGTACTTCTGTACGGGCAGCTCGGTCTGAACTACCGTCGCAATCTGCGGGTAGACGGCGTTCTCAACCTGCCTGCGATATGCCTCAAAGAAGTCCGCACGTAACCCCGCCTCCAGCAAGTAGCCCATCTCGTTCCTGGTAATTGCTGGCATCGCTCTACCTCCTATCGCACCGCGTTGTCAATCCGAATGCGCGCCTGTGTCGCCGAAAGCACCTCCACCACGTAACCTACCAGCTGGTTGTTGGTAGATGTGGTGGTCAACGTGTTATCGTCCGCCGCATACATGGCTTGCCCGACGCTCGCTTGCGTGAAGCCGCTGCCGTTGTACACGTAGGTACCGCTCTTCCACACACGCACCGATTTGGCACCAGCCGAGCCGCCCGTGTTGTCCGCACTCTCAAACGCTACGCCGACAAACACATCACTGCTCGTGCCGCTGCGCGACGGATAGGCGTAACCATCACTGCGTACGCTCACCAGCGCGCCCTTGTGGATCACCGCGTTCGCGCCCACTTTGTAGCTCACCAGCTCGCCCGGTTTGTCCTGTGGGTCGTAAGCTCCGGTCAACGCTGCCATCTGCTATCGCCTCCTTCCTTCGCGAATGTAGCGGGCAATCTGTTCGGGCGAAAGGTCGCCCCAGTACTTGCGTAAAAAAGCCTCCTGCTCTGTGCTCAACGGCTGCTCCTCATCGCCTGCAGGCGCTACCTCCCCAAAGCGCACCATCGGCGGCAACGCCTCCACGAAGCGGAAAAACACCTCCGCCACGCTGGCATTGCCACCTGCAAAGGTCACCGCCTGCGTGCCCTGTAGCAATAGCGTCTTTGCCATCTCACGCACCGCAGGCGTCAGCTTGCCCGCACGCAACCACCGCTGAAGGGTCTCTTCCACCTCCCGCTCGCGCAGCGCGAACTCCGCCGCCTCCGCCCGCCGGCGTAACGTCTCCATATCCTGTTCCAACGCCGTCACCTCCGTCAGCAAAATCTCTCCCGAAAACGTCACTGCATGTGCGCTCAGCAAACGCGCATCTGCCACGCGCGGCGTTGCCGTTACCGACACCTCCACAATGCGCTTGACGTCGGGCGTCACCGCTACGCTGATGCCGCGAATGCCCAGCCGCTTCAGCAACGCCTCTGCCTCTGGCAAAAGCGCCAGCCGTCCGAACAGCTCCTTGCCCCGCCGCCATAACGCCTTCAGATGACCGATTTGCCAGCCCTGCGGCAGGTGTTCGAGCATCAGCGGAACCGGCGTACTGAAGCTGTCCACCAGTGCCTGCAGCTGCTCTTCGCCGACATCCAATCCCTTGTCGGGGTAGGAACCCGCTTCGAACAGCTTCGCCTCGCGTTCCACTTCCATTGCGCTCACCTCCTTCCACCCTGTACACGCACAAAGTATACATTTGTCAACTTATTCCTTGTCGAACGTGAGGCGTTCGGGGGCGGATTCGGCTGGTTCGCCGAGGGGATGGTGGGAAGGAAAGAGATACTCTATTTGTGCAAGAGTTACGCAGTTGAAAGGCTGTTCGGGATTTTATGATATAATGGGTCGCGCCGGCAGTCAGCAGGAGCCGTGCTTGCCCCCGACAGCCGCCAGATACGGGCAACTGTTATCGAACAGAGAACCTGAGGTTACGGCGCGTTTGTTACCCGCGGAAGAGAGCGTACAGGATAAAGGCTATCCAGCCCAGCGCGAACAGGGCGGTAATGACCAGCAGCACAACGCCAATGATTCCCAGAATGTATCCCGCCTCTGCCATACCGCGTCCCGCTTCGGGAGATGCACCGCGGTCGATAGCCTGTCGCTCCGCTTTGCCAAGTATCCACGCGGGTATGGCAAACAGCCCCATGCTTAACAGCCCCAGTATCCCGAATACCAGCGCGAGGATTGCACGTGAACTCGGATACTCACCGGTTTGCATCGGTTTGGGTGGCTTCACCGACATCGACACCTCACCTCCTGCCATTGCACGTTCCATCGATAAAGACACCACACCGCCTTCCGTGTTCCCCACTGGGGGGAGGTTTCCCACACGTATCGGACTGTGCCTCATTTGTTCATCCGTGTTCTTCAATACCTGTGCATCGTCCCGTCTTCGCGTCGCACAAGGGGCATGAACGCCCGCTGGTAGGGATACCTTGCTGCTAACTCCTCGTTGATGTCCAGCCCGATGCCCGGGCGCTCGGGGGGATACGCGTAGCCGTCTCGGAATTCACATGCCCCCGGCATCACCTCGTATGCCTCTTCGGGAAACGTCACCCACTCCTGCACGCCGAAGTTGGGTATGACCATATCCAGGTGCACCGCCGCCGCCTGCGCAATCGGTCCCAAATCTGCCGCGCCATGAAACGCCATGCGTACTCCGAACGTTTCGGCTACCGCAGCCACTTTGCGCATCTCCGTGATGCCCCCGATATGCATTGGGGCGCAGCGCAGGTAATCAATCCACCGATTCTGCAGCAAGGGCAGCGCATCATAGCGGTTATGCACGATCTCGCCCATTGCCAGCGGAGTGGTGGAAGCCTGCCGTACCAGCGCAAAGCTCTGGATTTGCTCGGGCGGCAGGGGGTCTTCCAGGAAGAACAGCCGATAAGGCTCCAGCTGCTTCGCCAGCCAAGCCGCCTGAATCGGCGTGAGCTGTTCGTGCACGTCGTGACACAGCTCGATCGAATCACCCAGCTGCTTGCGCAGGTACTCAAACAACTTCACATGTTCCAGCATGTAGGGCGTGGGGTCAAAGTACTGAGTGGGCGGAATGCCGGGGCGCGGCGACGGCTCCGTGCGCACCATGCCTGAACCACCATAGCCTCCTATCTGTGCGCGGATAACCCTGTATCCTTTCGCCTGCAGGCGGCGCACGCTCTCTTCCACCTCCTGTGGACTGCGCCCTCCGGCGTGTCCGTAACAGAGCACCTTATCCCGCGCTGCGCCACCAAGCAGCTGATACACCGGCATTCCGGCGATTTTGCCCTTGATGTCCCACAGGGCGATGTCTATCGCGCCGATTGCCGCCGCATACACCGGTCCTCCCCGCCAGTAGGTGTGGTGGTACAGGAAATACCAGATGTCCTCGATGCGCTGTGGGTCCATGCCGATAAGCAGATGCGACAGGTGTTCGATAGCGGCGGCAACCGCGAGTTCGCTGCCGTTGAGTGTGCCGTCCCCAACACCGTACACCCCTTCGTCGGTCAGCACCTTCACCAACACGTAGTTGCGCCCCGGGCAGGTGAGAATAACGCGCACTTCGGTGATTTTCATGGCGTGCCTCCTTTCAGATGCTCTTCGGGCAACAGGTAGCGCGCCTGCCAGCCCAGCTCGCGTCCGATCTTTGTGGTGCTATACAGCCCCTGTCTGCCTGTAATCCCTTCCGCCAGCGGCAGCCACTGCGGCAGGAAACGGGCAATCAGGTCCCTTGTCGGCTCGGGGCGGTTGGTGGACGGCGCCACCACATAGTACACGGCAAAGCCGGGCGCGTCGTCCGCTTCCAGTGAAAGCCGAAACGCCTCTGCCGCATCCACCGAATGCACGTAGTGCCACGTGCTCACCAGATAACCCTCGTGATTCGGGCGTTTCAGCTGTTCCAGTGGGCGAGGGCGGTAGGTCTCGAACCACTCCGGTCGCCAGATGCCGCACAGGCGCAGGCAGTGCGTGCGGATACCGTATGCACTGAAAAACGCACGCGCCGTCAGCTCGTTGACGTACTTGGACAGGGAGTAGTTGTCCTGCGGGTCGGCGAGTTGTTCTTCGTCTATCGGTAACCGCTGCAACGGGAACCCTTTCTCCGAAACGCGGTACGGTCCCAAGCCGAGCGCGTTGATACTGCTGGCAAGCGCGACGCGCTTCACGCCGTGCGCCTGTGCAGATTCGTACAGGTTCCACGTGCTGACCGTGTTCACCATAAAGGTATCGGGTCCTGCACCGGCGATAGCCCCCAGATGCGCGATGGCGTCTATCCCTTCCGTCACGCGAAAGCAGTGCTCCTTGTGGGTCAAATCCCCCTGCAGGAACGGCATGTGCTTGCGCACGTCCTCACAGCCTTCCGGCAACGGGTTTTTATCCGTCAGTATCACCTCATGTCTGTCGCANAGCGCCTGTGCCACATACTGGGCGAGCTTACCCGCTCCTCCCGTGATTAACACACGCATCTTCTCAACGGTTCCTCCATGTCAGTGCCTTCATGACACCTTTTCGGGTTGTGCATATCGCTCTCCTGCCGCAGGAGAACACGGTGCATACGGGGAATAGAGACAGCGCTATGGCTTCCGCGAAACGAGACTGGTTGCCCTCCCGGTTCGCCCTGTTATTGAGCTGTGTGCCGCATCTGGGGGAGCGTCAAATCGCACAGGTGCTGCACCGCTGGGCGCGGTCGCGGGTGTCTGTGGACGAGTTCCTGTCCACCCCACTGGAGACGTTGCAACAGGAGTGGGGGCTTTCGCCACAGGCAGCGCAGGCACTGACCGAACCCAGCGCGGGCTGGCGCAAGCAGTTCGGGCAGATGCACGCACTGGTGCGGCGGCACGGCGTGGAGGTGCTGACTGCACAGCACCGGCTGTATCCGCTCGCGCTCGAAGCCTTCTGCGAACAGCCGCCACCGGTGCTTTTCGCGCATGGGGCACTCCATCTGTTACAGGAAGGCTGGCGTTTTGCGGTCGCTTGCTCGCGCGGCGCACCCCATCTGGCGCTGGAGGCAGTAGACGAGATTACCCGGCAGGCAATGCACGAAGGCGGCATCCCCGTCACCGGGCACAACACGCCGTCCTATCAACGAGTCGCCATCGCGGCGGTTCGGGCGGAAAAGCCCTCGGTGACGGTGCTAGACAGGGGGCTGCTCGACGCGCTGGGCGAAGATTTGAACCGTCCACTGTTCCCGGCAGCGAGGTTGTATGAACTGGAGTTCCGCACCGACCGTGACCTGGTGCTCTCGCCATTCCCATTACAGGCGGGCAGCCTGGGCTTGCACAATCAGCGCAGGGACGAACTGGTATTCGCGCTGGCGGATGTGGTGTTTGCGGTCTGGGTGCGAGCTGGAGGTGTCATGGAACTTCTCTGTCGGCGGGCAAAGCAGCTGGGCAAGCGCATCGAGGTCTGGAAAGCCCCCGACGGAACCATCTCCGATGGCGTCAAGCGGTTGATGGAGGAGACACCCTCGCCATGAGCATAGCGGCGGAGTATAATACCGATAGAGGGTTCCGCGCCACGCAGGGGGTGTCATGATGAATGCAGAGGAACGTCGCACCTTGCTGGANGCCGAGCTGGGGCGCTGGGTTCGTCTTTTAATCGAGAACTATAACCCGCAGCGCATCCTTCTGTTTGGCTCGCTGGCGACAGGGGAGGTCGATGAGTGGTNCGATGTAGACCTTGTGGTCGTGAAAGAGACCTCCCTGCGCTTTCTGGACCGCATCCGTGAGGTGTTGCAACTACTGCACCCGCACGTCGGCGTAGACGTCTTAGTCTATACTCCGGAGGAGTTCGACCGCCTAACGCAAGAGCGCGGCTTCGTTCGGCAAGAGATTCTGGAGAAGGGGCAGCTGCTGTATGAGCGAGCAAGCTGAAAGATGGATGGCCTTCGCGCGAGAGGACCTGCGCATGGCAGAACTTGCGATGCGGGAAGGTATTTTTAATCAAGTCTGCTTCCATTGCCAGCAGTGTGCAAAGAAGGCAGTGAAATCGTTAATCGCCGCACAGGGTGCGTCGATTCCGCGCACCCATCGCCTCACAGACCTGCTTGAGGGTGTTGCTCCAGAAGAGAATCCTATAAAGCATCTGGCTGCAGACATCAAATTGGTTGACCGTTACTACATACCGACCCGTTATCCTGATGCCTTACCGGGCGCCCTTGAAGCCAGCTTGCCGGATAAGTCAGATGCTCTTGAGGCGCTTTACACTGCCCGTCGCACGTTAGATGAGGTGGAGCAGTATCTCCGGGGCAGGTAATGGTTGGAACCCATGGCGTTTGCCGACTCAACGATAGACGACAAAGGGTTGAGTATAATAACATCAGCGAGGAACCTTCAATGGAAGTAACAGGCGGTCTGGAGCGGTTCATCAACCAGATTGTGGAAGGAGACTGTCGGGAGCTGCTGCCGCAGCTGCCGGATGAGTGCGTGGACCTCATTGTGACTTCCCCCCCATACGCCGACCAGCGCAAACACGTGTACGGCGGCGTTCACCCCGACGAATACGTCGAATGGTTCCTGCCCATCTCTGCTGAGCTGAAGCGCGTGTTGAAACCCACCGGTTCTTTCGTCCTGAACATCAAAGAGCGCGTGGTCAACGGCGAACGACACACCTACGTGATCGAACTCATCTTGAAAATGCGCGAGCAGGGTTGGCTCTGGACAGAAGAATACATCTGGCACAAGAAAAACACTTACCCGGGCAAGTGGCCCAACCGATTCCGCGACGCTTGGGAGCGATGCCTGCACTTCACCAAGCAAAAACAGTTCAAAATGTTTCAGGAAGCGGTCATGGTTCCGATGGGCGAGTGGCGTCACTCCCGACTGCGCAAGCTCAACGAAAACGACCTTCGCCGAGATGTCTCGCGCGTCGGGAGCGGCTTCGGCAAGCGCGTAGCGAACTGGATTGGGCGGGAGTGGGCGTACCCTACCAATGTGTTGCACATGGCAACAGAATGCTACAACCGGAACCACGCTGCTACTTTCCCTGTAGACTTGCCCTCATGGTTCATCAAGCTCTTTACAGAGCCGGGCGATGTGGTGCTGGACCCCTTCATCGGTTCTGGAACGACGGCGGTTGCCTGCGTGCGCTTGGGACGACGGTATATCGGCTTTGAATGGAACCCGCAATACGTGCAGGTTGCGAGGCAAAGGCTGGAAAAGGAATCTCGCCAGCCGAACCTGTACACCTTCGCCGAAGAGAGGACGCCTTATGACCCCTGATGAACTGGAGGAACTCATCAAACAAAGGCTGGAACGCTTCTACGAGCGGCGGATTGCGAATCTGACGCAGGTGCAACTGTTTGATGTGCTTAAACGAAAGAACCCTTACTTGCTACGTGCCATTGGCATCTCCTCCGCAGCCCAGCTGGTAGAAATCCTAATACAGCAGCATATCATGGCTTCCGACGAGACGATCTTTGGAACTGAGTTTATAGAGCCTGTCGCATTGGCGGTGAGTGGGGGCAAGAAATCGTCTGCGGAGGGAATAGACATCGAGGTCGAGGGGGAGGTTTCCTATAAGGCGATTTCTGTGAAGTCTGGACCAAACATTTTCAACTCCAGCCAGGCGAAGAAAATGAACGAGCAATTCGAGGAGCTGCGTCGGCGTTTGCAGCAATATCTTCGCCAGACCCGCAAGCAGTTTGACCCGATTCTCGGTGCTGCTTATGGCAAGCGCAACTTGCCAGCAAGAGGAAAGCGTTCTTATCGGCATGTCGCAGGACAGGCATTTTGGCAGGAGATAACAGGCGACCCAGATTTTTACCTGAAGGTTATCCGTTTGATGAAAGACTATCCGGAACAACACCGAAGAGTTTTCGAGCAAGAAATGGACAAAGCCAAGAACCGGTTCGCGCGTGACCTTCTGAACCAATTTGCCGAAGCAGACGGAACCCTGAGCTGGGAGAAGCTGCTGAAGTATAACAGTGGAGGAGACGACCAATGAGCATTTTGCAACAACTGGTGGAGCTCTCGCACTGGCTGGGAGCCGAACATCGGGAACTGGCTATACTGGGCGAAGGCAATACCTCGGCTCTGGCGGAAGATGGCACAACCTTCTATGTGAAAGCCAGCGGTACGCGCCTGATGGACATCACCGAGCAAGGATTCGTGCGCGTCGGCCTGCAAAAGACCCTGCACGCGCTGGAACACGCCGCCGAAACCGACGAAGCCACCCGCATCGCTCTGGAAAACAGCCGGGTGGACCCACAGGAGAAACAGATGCCCTCGGTCGAGACCTTCCTGCACGCCTATCTGCTGTCGCTGCCGGGCGTTCGCTTTGTCGGACACACCCATCCGGTAGCGGTCAACGCCCTGCTCTGCTCGAAGCGCGCCGAGGAGCTCATCGCAGGACGCCTGTTCCCCGATGAAATCGTGGTATGCGGTATCGCGCCGCTGTGGGTTCCCTACACCGACCCCGGTCTGCCCCTGGCGCGCGAACTGCGCCGACGGGTGAAGGCCTACGTACATCAGTACGGCGTGTTGCCCAGAGTCATCCTGATGCAAAATCACGGCTTGATTACTCCCGCGGAGACGCCTCAGAAAGTGATAGCCGCCACCGCGATGGCAGTGAAAACCGTGAAGATACTTTTGGGTACAATGGCAGCTGGAGGACCGAACTTTCTTGCGCCGCATCACGTGGAACGGATATATACCCGCCCCGATGAGGCATATCGGCAGGCGATTATCGCCCAGCTGCAAGCCGCGCGCGAGAACAACCCGAATGACGAAGGAAGGTGAGTACAATGGACAAATGGACGAGATATCGCCAGGCACAGCATCCCATCCCTCAGAAGATGCTCCGCTGGCACCTGTACGGGGCAGGGCTGGAGAACCTGGGGAAGAACGGACAGCCCGAAGAGGTGCCCGTGCCGGAACCCGGCGATGATGAACTGCTGGTGCGTATCGACGCGCTGGGACTGTGCTTCTCGGATACGAAAGTGGTCTCGCTGGGCGAGAAGCATCCCCGGCTGGTTGGGCGTGACCTGCAAAAGGAGCCGGTGGTGCTGGGGCATGAGGTGTCCTGCACCGTGGTAAAGGTAGGCAAGAACCTGCAAGACCGCTTCCACGTCGGGCAACGGTTCATCGTGCAGGCTGATGTGTTTTACAAGGGTCAGAGCATTGCCTACGGCTATGTGTTACCCGGCGCAATGACACAATACGGCATCATTGGCAAGGAGATTCTCGAAGGGGACGAAGGTTGCTACCTGCTACCCATCCGGGACGAGGACGGCTACGTGGAAGCCGCGCTGGTGGAGCCGTGGGCGTGCGTGGTGGCATCCTATTCCCAGAAACGCCGCCAGCACATCCAGCATGACGGTGTGGCGCTGCTGGTGACGGGCGAGCGCATCCCGCACACCGATTTTACGCTGGGCGATGCCATCACCGATACCCGTCGTCCACGCAAGGTGGTCGCCCTCGGTGCGGGGGGACAGGTGCGTGCCGAGCTGGTCAGGCTGGTTACCGAGGCGGGCATGGAGATGATGGAAGATGAAGCGACCGTAGACGCCGCACGCCGACATGCCCCGGAAGGCGGTTACAACGACATCCTGTGTATCGGCGAACTGCCTCCCGAAACGATTGAGGGCGTGGCTGACCTGCTGGGAAAAGGTGGCGTATTGTGGATACTGCGTCATACCCCGTTCGAACGCTGCCTGAGCCTGGACATCGGGCGCATCCACTACGATAGCCTCTGGGTGGTCGGCGCGTTCAGCGACAACCTTGCCGATGCGAACGCCATCCCGCTGCGCAGCGACCTCCTGCCGGGAGGTACCTGCTGGATAGTGGGCGGCGGTGGACCGATGGGGCAGATGCACGTGCAACGCGCCGTACAGCATCCGAACCCGCCTGCCCTCATCGTGGCAACGGATGTGGACGCCGTACGCCTCGAAGCGGTGCGCGAGCGCTACGCTTCCTCTGCCGAACAGCGGGGAATCCGCTTCGCCATCCTCAACCCGAAAGAGTTCGAGCCACAGGCTTTCCACCAGCGGTTGCTGGAACTCACCGACGGCAAGGGCTTCACCGACATCGTGAACATGGTACCAGTGGCGGATGTGGTGGCGGACTCCGCGAAGCTGCTCGCCGATGGCGGTGTGTATAACATCTTCGCGGGGGTGGCGCGCGGCGTCAAAGCCTGTCTGGATGCAAACGCCATTTGCGGGCGTGGTGTGCGCTTCTTCGGCAGCAGTGGCTCATCGCTGGCGGACATCCGCCTGACGCTGGAGCAGATGGAAAGCGGTCAATTGCAGACCCGCGCCTCGCTGGCAGCCATCGGCGGCATGAAGGCGGCACACGAAGGCATCAAAGCTCTCATGGAGGCGCGCTTCCCGGGCAAGACGGTCATCTTCCCGCAGATACCCGACCTGCCGCTCATGTCGCTGGCGGAGCTGAAGGAGAAGTTCCCTACCGTCTACGCCAAACTGGAGGGGGGTCGCTTCTGGACAAAGGAGGCGGAAGAGGAGCTGCTTCGCGTGCTGCTGCCGCCAGAGTAATATCTAGGCAAAAACCAGTTGACTTCCGATACTATATATGGTATCATAAGGCGGAACATGAAACGAGCCGAAAAGCTCTACGAGCAGTGGAGCAAGTATTGTCCGCCAGAGGTATCGGTGGACGAGTTTGATATCGTCATACGCTATTTTCTCGGTGAATGGCTTGAGGTTCGGACAGGCACCTCACACCGATATCACGTTACCCATGAGGCTTTAACATGGGTTTCATACAACTCGGGGTACCGATGCTTGACAGTACCCGTGACTGGTGGACGCAAAGTCAAAGCGGTGTATGTTCGTAAGGTCCTGAATGCAATCAGGGACATCTACGAAGCAGAGGGAAGACCTCTGCCTGGAGGAGAGTAAGATGAAGCCAGATTTGGAGTTCTACATGTCGCTGGACTATCCTGTGGAAATCCGTCGCCTTCCGGAAGAGGACGGTGGCGGCTACCTGGCTTGCATCCCCCATCTGGGGCGATGGATGTTCACCGCCGCGGGAGACACCATCGAGGAAGCGCTTCAGACTCTGGAAGAGGTCAAGCGCGACCATTTCGAGCGGCTCTTGTCGGAAGGTAAAGAGATCCCCCTTCCGCCGCCGGTCGACGCAGAAGCAGCGTATAGCGGGCGGTTCTTGGTTCGCATCCCGCGCCACTTGCATCGGCGACTAGCACAGCTGGCTGAGCTGGAAGGCTGCAGTCTCAATCAGTACGTCACTACCCTGCTGGCAGAAGCGTCCACCGCAGAGTGGTTGGAAAAGACCTATTCGCTTCCCAAGCCGACCGGACGAGAGGGAAGCGTCTCCTCCTGGTCGGGAAGGCGATAGGCTTTTGCCCGTCCGATACGACGAGTTTTGACCAGACCCTTTCGTTCGAGCGGGTTCGAGACGTGCGGATGCGTTCCGATTCCCTTTCATCACGGATGATGTGTTCGTAATAATTACGCTGCCACAGACGTCCGACAAACGGAGGCCATCCCGATTGTTTGACCCCGCGCGTATACAAAACCGTGGTGATGGATTTAGATTTAAACGCACCCACCACATCCCCCACCGTAGGGGCAACCCTTGTGGTTGCCCCTGTCGTTGCCGTTGCATGGGCAGGCGTGTCCCCCACCGCCGTTTTATGGGCAGGCACATCCACCACCGCTGTTTCCTGTCACTGCACCATGCGACGCACGAAAAGCGCGTCGATTCCCAGAAAATAGCCCTTCGAAGCGGCGTTTTTGCCCTTGTTGTGCAGGGTCAGCGTGTAGGTGCCCGGCTCCAGATAGCCCAGCTCCACCACCTGCTCGTGCAGGTAGGGACTGCGCGCGTACAGGTCAAAGGTCGCGAGTGGCTTGCCGTCCAGCTCCAGGTCAAAGATGCCGAAGTCGAACGAGTAGGTGGTAACCAGGAACAGCACGTGCCGCCCAACCTGTTTCACCTCGATGGGCAGGCTCAGCGTCTGTCCCTCCGTGTCCGGCGTCCAGAACAGCTGCGCCCCACCGCTGAACAGGGGCAGTTCCTGCCGTTCCACCCTGCCCGCGCTGACCGTGACCTTCTCCAGCAGCGTTTCCGCCTCCGTGCCGTTGTTGGCGGCGGTGTGGAACACGCGGGCGTAGCCTTTCGGCATCGGTGGGAAGGGCTTGTGGGGTTCCAGCTGATACCAGAAAGCCACAGATGAGAAATCGTCCTCGCGCTCCTCGAAGCCCGATTGCAGGCTGCCGTCTGGCTTGCTGGTGGCACCCTTGTGTTCCATCTCGAAACGCAACGACTTGCGGAACGTGATGGGGTCGTTGATGTGCCAGCGGAACGCGCTGGATCGCGCCCCGACGGTGTCGCCCTCCATCAACGGCACGCCGTAGAAAGGGCCCGAATGCTGGCGGAAGCCCCACGCATCGCAGAAGTAGTCCTCCGTGCCTGTGCCGCGCAGGCTCGGTTCCTGCTCACCGTCGATGAAGAAAAAGTCATCTCCCTCGCCCCACCACCGGCGGGCAAGCTGGCGGCAACTGAGCACCGTGCCTACGTAATGCCCGTGCCCCTCGATATCGGCGATAAGATAGTTGTGCCCCATCACGGTGGGAAACTCCTGCCGATACATCGCGTGGAAGTAGGGTGTGTTTTTGGGCAGGCTGGGCACCTGCCGCCAGTCGATGGCGTAGAAGAACAGGCGCACGGGCAGTCGTCCCTCGTTGGTGACGGTGATTCGCGCCGATTTGCGGAAGGGCATCACCCAGTAGCAGTTGCGCGCCCTGCCGTTGGCGGTCACCCGTACGGGCAGAGAGTCATAAGACACATCCCAGCCATGCCCCAGCCCGAAGAAGTCGCCCAGCGGACACTCCACCGAAGGATGCTCCTCGCCATCCCAGTACATTCGCAGCACCAGCAGGCGCGAGTACTGCGGTTCGGCGGCAGCGACCGTGCACCAGATGTGCGTGATTTCGCCCGGTCCCTTCAGGTCGGCGAGCACCAGCGTCTGGCCCGGCTCGATGGGGCGGGCGTCGCGGTTGCCGTTGCGCCAGTCGGGGTCGCTGCTGGACTCGCGCCGCGTCACCTCGTTGCGCAGCTGCGTCAGGCTCTGCAGGGCAGGTACCTGGCTATCCGCCGGTAAGACGCTGACCAGTAACAGCAGTAAGGCTATAACCGCACGCATTTGGTGTTCCTCCTTGTCATTCTCACGCTATCGACGCATCCACCACACCGCCAGCACCAGCAGCCCCACCGCCAGTCGGTACCACAGGAACAGATTCACCGAGTGCGTGCGCAGATAACGCAGCAGAAAAGCGATGGACAGATAGCCCACGATGCCGGAGGTCAGCACGCCCACCACCATCACCATCAGCTGGTTCCCAGCGGGTGGCGATTTCACCAGATGGCGAAACGTCCACAGCGTGGCTCCTAAGGTAATCGGCGCGGAAAGCAGGAACGAAAACCGCGCCGCCGCCTCGCGCGTCAAGCCGAGCAGTAACCCCGCGGTAATCGTCGCCCCCGAACGCGAGACACCGGGTATCAGCGCCAGAGCCTGCGCACAACCGATTAGAAAACCCTCGACGGTGCGCAGGGAATCCACCGAACGCTCGCGCCTGCCAAAGCGGTCGGCAAGGAAAAGCACGACACCCATCGCCATCAGCAGCACGGCAATCAGCGCGATGCGCGTGCGGATGCTCTGCTCAATAACGTCCTCGAACAGCGCACCCGCCGCCGCACCCGGCACACACGCCAGCAGAATCATCCACGCCATGCGACGATCATCCGCATGAGGGTTCGCCGGGCGCAGCAGTGAACCGAAAATGCGCCGCAAATCCTGCCAGAAGTAGCCGATGACCGCCACCGTGGTACCGAGATGGAGCGCAACGTCAAACACCAGTTTCTCTTGCGGAGTGCCCTCCTGCCAACCAAACAACCAGGGTGCAATCAGCAGGTGAGCCGAGCTGGAGATGGGCAAAAACTCGCCCAGCCCCTGCAAAATGCCGAGCACCACAGCTTCTACCATGTTCATGTCCTGACGACTTCCTCCGTTCTGAAGGTCGGGCTCTTTGTGCGTTGGGGAGCAATCCAGTAGCGATGCAATACCACGCGGATAATGGCTGCCACAGGGGGAGCGAGAAACATCCCCATCAGCCCGAAAAACTGCGCACCGGCAAGCAACACCAGTATCACCGTCACCGGATGCAGTTTCACCCGCTCGCCGATGAGAATGGGTAGGATGAGCTTGCTCTCGATAAAATGCAAAGCACTGAAGAACAGCAACACATGCACTGCCACCATCAGGTTATTCGGGAACTGTAACACCACCAGTAACACGATAGGGATACCCCCCAGTATCGGACCGATGATGGGGATAGCACGGGTGATGCCTGCCAGTACCGCCAGCACCAGCACATACTTTACTCCCAGCAAAGCCAGCCCGATGCCCACCACCACCCCGGCAATCAGACACAATATAATCTGCCCAATCACGTAGTTTTCCAGAATCAGGTTCGCCTGCCGCATCAGCCACAGTGTGTCGCGCCACCAACGCCGCGGTACCAGCGCCACGAACTCATGTTTGATGTTCCGCGAGTCGGTCAGAAAGTAAAAAGCCAGCACTGGTATCAGTACAATCTCCACAATGTGCCCCACTAAGGATACCGAAGCGGTCACTATCCCCGTCGCCCACTGCCGGGAGAGCTCCACCACTCCCGTCACATTTTGGCTTTCTATCAGGCGGCGCACATCGGGAGGCAGCGTCCGGTACCACTCCTGCACATCCCGTGCCAGCTGCTGTATCTCCTGCTGATACAGGGGCCAGTTCGCAATGAGAGCACGCNTTTCGGACTGGAACGGCGTGATGAGTATCCGGATGCTGAGGTAGGTCAGGTAGCCGTACAGCACAAACACCGCCAGCGTGACGAACGGACGCGCTATTTTGCGCGGCACGCGCGATGGCAACAGGCGACAGAGCAGGTGAACCAGCCACCCCGCTGGATAGGCAAACAGCCCCGCCACGATGAGCGTGACCAGGATGGAGCGAATGCGCACCACCACATACACCGCCAGCGCTATCGCCACCACCCGCAAGATGAACAAGCCCGTCGTACGGGCAATGAAACGCACCCTGCTCTGCCAGGAGTACCAGTCGTTCATGCGCTTACCCCGAAATACTCGAACAACACCTGCCGAATGCGCTGAGCCGCCTTGCCGTCACCATACGGGTTTACCGCACGCGCCATCTGTCCGTAAGCTTCTTCATCGGTCAGCAGGCGGCTTGCCTCCTCCACAATGCGCTCGGTATCTGTGCCTATCAGCCGGGCAGTTCCTGCTTCCACCCCTTCTGGTCGCTCGGTGGTCTCACGCAGCACGAGCACCGGCTTTCCCAGGCTGGGAGCTTCCTCCTGCACGCCGCCCGAATCCGTGAGGATGAGGGTCGAGTGCTGCATCAACTTCACAAACGGCGCATAGTCGGGCGGGTCGGTCAGGATGACGCGGGCTACCCCGCCCAGCACCTCCGTGGCTGTTTGGCGCACCAGCGGGTTACGGTGCATGGGGAAAACCACCTGAATATCCTCAAAGCGCTCCACCAGCCGCCTGACCGCTATACATATACGACGCAACGGCTCACCCCAGTTCTCACGACGGTGTGCGGTGAGCAGTACGGTACGCAACGGCGACGCCAGTGCCTGCTGCAGCAACGGGTCGGTCATCGGATAGGGTTTCTCCGCCACCATCAACAGGGCGTCGATACCGGTGTTGCCGGTGACCCAGATGCTTTCGGGCTTCACTCCCTCGCGCAGAAGGTTTTCTCGCGCTTTCGGGGTGGGGGCGAAGTGGAAATCGGCGATGGCTCCCGCCAGCCGACGGTTCATCTCTTCTGGGAACGGGTTATACTTGTGGTAGGTACGCAAACCTGCTTCCACGTGCCCAAAAGCCACCTGATGGTAAAACGCCGCCAGTGCGGCCACAAAGGTGGTGGTGGTATCACCCTGCGCCAGCAGCACATGCGGTTTCTGCGCCCGAAGCAGGGCATCCAGTCCCTCCAGCACCCGCACGGTGATTTGCGTCAGCGTTTGCCCGTGTTGCATGATGTTGAGGTCGTGGTGAGGCGTGATACGAAAGACCTGCAGAACCTGGTCCAGCATCTCACGGTGCTGGCCGGTCACCACGACCTTGACCTGCACGTGCGGCTCATACCGTTGCAGTTCCAGCACCACCGGTGCCATCTTCACCGCATCGGGGCGCGTGCCGAACACTGTCATCACGTGCAGAGGGGATGTCATGTGCAGCTACCTCGTCATCCGGTACAGGGTGAAAGCAGCTGCGCCGAACAGCAGCCCAATGCACCAGATAACGACCACAGCGCGCCGGTGTCCCAACCGTCCCACCAGCCAGTGGTGAAAGTGCCTCATGTCCGCCTTATGCAGAGGCTGGCGTGCCAACACGCGGCGCGAAACCACAAAGAAAGCATCGAAGAAAGGCACTCCCAGCACCAGTAAGGGCACCAGCACCGAGATGGTGGCAGCTACCTTGAACGTACCCACTATCGCCAGCGTTGCCAGTACAAAGCCGATGAACTGCGCACCGACAGTCCCCATGAAGATAGAAGCGGGGTTGATATTGTGACGCAGAAAGCCCACACACGCACCAGCCAGCGCAGCGGCAGGAATGGCTATCGCCGGTTGCTTCTCCGACACCGCCATCAGGGTCAGCGTGCTTGCGGAAATCGCGGTCACACCGGCCGCCAGCCCATCCAGCCCGTCGATCGCATCCACCGTTTTGGTCACCACAAACACCCACAACGCGGTGACCGGAACGCTCCATAAACCGAGCGGCACCCAGTACTCCGGGCGGTATTCACCGGGCATCAGCGGAGCGAAAGGATGAGTAACGCCCTCAATGCGGATGCCGAACAGAGTGAGACCCACACCTGCCCCCAGCAATATCAGCATCTGCCACAATGGGCTGAGCTGATACCTGTCGTCAACCATGCCGAACAGCGCGATGACCGTTCCCAGCACCAGAATCGCCGTCAACGCATTGCTCCACGTCCCCAGCCACAGCGATATCAGCACGACCGCTGTCCAGAAAGCGACGTAAATGGCGATGCCACCCCAACGCGGCGTGGGCTTGCGATGCACACGGCGATCGTCCGGCTGGTCAATCACGCCCATGCGTATGGCAAACGTCCGCACCGCAGGTGTCACCAGCGTGGCAATTATCATCGCGATGATGAAGGCAAAAAGGGCTACTCGCACCGGCGTTCTCTCCTCTTGCCAGGGAAGATGCTCTCCGCGACCCCGTCGCGCAGCCGCACGAGCTCTATCCCTGACTCCTCGAACAGCTCCATCGCAAAGGGGTCTGGATAGTCTCCTTCGAATACCACACGCTCGATACCCGCGTTGATAATCATCTTGGCACAGGCGTTGCAGGGCTGGCAGGTGACATATAACGTNGCACCGCGCGTGGACACCCCGTTCAGTGCCGCCTGCAGAATGGCGTTCTGCTCCGCGTGCAGGGCGCGCTGGCAGTGCCCGTCCACGATTTTACAGCCCACCTCGGTACAGTGTGCCAGTCCATGCGGTGCACCGTTGTAGCCGGTGGTGAGAATGCGTCTATCCAGCACAATCACCGCCCCCACCGACCGCCGCGGGCAAGTGGCGCGTGTGGCGACTTCTTTGGCGATGCGCATGAAATACTCGTCCCACGATGGTCTCGTGTCCGCCATTTTCACTCCCCACTTATCATTATGCCAGTACCGGGAACTGGTCGCAGAGGGCAAGCACCTCCCGACGCACTGCATCCAGCTGCGCCGCGTCCTCCGGTGCCTCCAGCGTGCGGGCAATCAAATCGGCGATCAGTTGCATCTCCGGTTCCGCCATACCGCGCGTGGTTACTGCCGGTGTACCCAGACGAATGCCGCTGGTGACGAAGGGCTTCTCGGGGTCAAAGGGTATCATGTTGCGGTTGACGGTGATATGCACGCTATCCAGCACCACCTGCGCTTTACGACCGGTCATCTTCTGTGGGCGCAGGTCTATCAGCATCAGGTGATTGTCCGTGCCTCCGGCGACAAGCCGAAAACCACGCTGAGCCAGCCCATTCGCCAGCGCACGGGCGTTCCGGCGAATCTGCGCCTGATACAGCTTGAACTCCGGCTGCAGGGCTTCTTTGAAACAGACCGCCTTTGCCGCAATCATGTGCATCAGTGGCCCGCCCTGCATCCCGGGAAACACCGCCTTGTCGATCGCCTGAGCGTACTCCGCCTTGCACAGTATCATCCCCCCGCGCGGCCCCCGCAGCGTCTTGTGGGTGGTGGTGGTGACGAAATCGGCATAGGGGATGGGCGATGGATGCTCGCCTGCTGCCACCAGACCGGCGATATGTGCCATATCCACCATCAGCTTCGCGCCCACCTCATCGGCAATCTCGCGGAAGGCGGCGAAGTCGATGAGGCGCGGATAGCAGCTGGCACCCGCCACAATCAGCTCGGGGCGATGTTGCCGGGCAAGGTCACGCACCTGGTCATAGTCTATCTCTTCGGTATCCGGACGCACGCCGTAGTGCACCGCGCGATACAATGTGCCCGAGAAGTTCACCGGGCTCCCGTGGGTGAGATGCCCACCCATTGACAGGTCCATCGCGAGGAAAGTATCACCCGGCTGCAGCACCACACTGTACACCGCCTGATTCGCCTGTGCGCCAGAGTGGGGCTGTACATTGGCATGCTCCGCACCGAAAAGCTGCTTCGCTCGCTCGATAGCGAGGCTCTCCACCACATCCATATTCTCGCAACCGCCGTAGTAGCGCTTGGCGGGATAGCCTTCTGCATACTTGTCGGTCATCACCGAACCCATTGCCTCCAACACCGCTTTGCTGGCGATGTTTTCAGAGGCGATGAGCTCGATATGATTGTGCTGACGCTTCTTCTCGTTCTCAATCGCAGCGAATACTTCCGGATCCACTTCGGATAGCGGAGCGGTTCGGTGGTAATGCATGCTGAGGCGGTTATCCAGTAGGCTCACGTTCGCTTTCTCCCTCGGTATAGCGTTTCTCCAGCATCTTCACCTTGTGTACCCGACGGACATGTCGCTCCTCGTCGGTAAACGAAGCATTGAGAAATGCGCTCACGATTTCCATTGCCAGCTCGGCGCCGACAATGCGCCCGCCCATACACAACACGTTCGCATCGTTGTGCTGGCGCGACAGCCGGGCGGTTACAGGGTCCTGCGCGTGCGCGGCGCGAATGCCTTTGACCTTGTTCGCGCTGATGCTCATCCCCACGCCCGTGCCACAAATGAGTATACCCAAATCGCACTCTCCCTGTGCTACCGCGTTAGCCACCATCATCGCGAAGTCGGGGTAATCGCATGGGGAGTCGGTGTGAGTGCCAAAGTCGCGTACGGTGATGCCTTGCTGCTGCAGGTACGAGCGTACAATGTTTTTCAGGTGGTAACCAGCGTGGTCTGCGCCTAAGCCGATAATCATCGAAACCCTCCCCCCAGAAGTACCGGTTTATTGTAACATGACAGAGGAAGATGTTGCAACCTATCGCCGCCGCTGTATCCGCACACCCGTTGCCTGTGCCGGTACTTTCATCGGAGGCAGCAGCTTGCGCACGGTGACCTCTACCGCCGACGCAGGGAAGTTCTGCAAAATGTCCTCCGCGATTCGCTCGGCTAACGTTTCGATGAGCCGAAACTGATTCTCGGTGCCGATGGCTAACACGCGCTTCGCCACCGCCGAGTAGTTGATGGTCTTCGTCAGGTCATCGCTCTGGGCGGCGGAACGGATGTCGTATTCCAGAACAATGTCCACGCTGTAGCGATGCCCCACCGCCTGCTCTTCGTCGGAAGCACCATGATAGGCATGAAAGGTAATTTCCTCTATCAGTATGGCGTCAGGCATAACGTTTCTCCTTGATGAACTCGGTTTCACCAGTATACTGAGCAAAAGCACACTGCCAGCCTACGAACCCACACTGGTGCGGAAGATGTTGCCATATCTGTTTGGCGAGCATGGAGAGCATCTCCTGCTTACCGCTCTGTCGCACGTCATGAAACAGAACGGCATGCGGCGAGATGATGCCGGGCTGTCGCTTGCATCGCAGGATGTTCATTCTCGCGGGCATGCGTTCCATTGTTTGCAGGACAACCCGTGCCAGCAGAGAACTGTCTCCCAACACGGGTTCCTATCCTTCCCATAAACGGTGAACCGGAGACCTACCTTTAGGAGGACGATACCATGAAAAACGACAAAACGCATCACGACCTCTCCCGACGCGAGTTTCTGCGCTGGAAAGGCGCGGCGTTGAAGCGGCAAGTCTTGCAGTGCTATAATGACGGCGGGGGGTAGAGGGAGGGTGGGGCGCTGCGAAAGGGGGCTGGAGGAGACACCCTCTCCGGGCGCACCTTGCCTGACAGTGGCTACACCACGAAGCCGACCGGGAGATATAAGGAGGTTGCCGCATGTATCATTGCTTCACGATACGCCGTTTTCGTTGTTTCGAGGAGCTTACTCTGGGAGACCTCGCACGGGTTAACCTCATTGCCGGCAAGAACAATGTCGGCAAAACCGCTTTGCTGGAAGCCATCTTCCTGCACTGCGGGGGACAGAACTCCGAACTGGCTATTCGGGTCAATACTTTTCGTGGCATGGAGAATGTTAGCGTAGCGCAGTTTCCGTGGGGCGAACCGCCGTGGGTATCGTTATTCTATCGTTTTGATACGCTTCGGGACATTGAGATCGAGGGACAAGACCATCTTGGCAAGGCGCGAACCTTGCGCATTCGTTCCGAACCAGAGCCAGTCGTTGTTATGGCTCCAGAGCTAAAGGCGCCAAAGTCGTTCTACGAGGCGACTTCTGCTCACCGCTCGATCCTTTTCGAGAGCCAACAGGATGGAGAGAAGACCACCCAGAGAATGAGCATTGACCTTACGGGAGTGCGCATTGAGGGGTTTTCAACACCACCTTTTCCCGCCTTCTTTTATGGCGCACGAACGCGACTCCCGTGCAGAGAGCAAGCCGACCTCTTCAGCGCCCTTGAAGTGCAGAAAAAGGAGCAGTTCGTCGTCAGGGCGCTGCAGATTTTGGAGCCGCGTCTGGAACGTCTCTTAGTGGCATCGTCAGGGGGGCAAGTGATGCTCCACGCAGACGTAGGTACTGATACGCTTGTGCCACTACCTCTGATGGGCGAGGGAATGGTGCGAATCGCAGATTTCGCCGTATGCTTAGGAAACGCCTCTGACGGAGTGGTGCTCATTGACGAGTTCGAGAACGGTATCCACCACTCCGTGCTGAAAAAAGTTTGGTCTGCTGTGGCACAGGCGGCACGCGAATTCAACACACAGGTGTTCGCCACAACCCATAGCTGGGAGTGCATTGTGGCAGCACATGAGGCGTTTTCCGAAAGCGACGAATATGACTTCCGTTTACACCGGCTCGAGCGGAGCGATGGACGCATCTGTGTTATCACTTACGACCAGAAAACCCTTCAGGCGGCTATCGAGACGGGTCTGGAGGTTCGGTGAGTGAGAACCATCGCTATCACGGAACGCAAACTCGTTGTCGTAGAAGGCAATGATGACAAACGCTTCTTCGAGGCATTGCTGAAACACCTGAAGCTAACGAATGTGCAGTGCATCGCTCTGGGCGGGCGGGACGAGATGCGAAAAACCGAAACATGGAGAGCTCTTATAGCAACGCCGGGGTTTTCCGGCCTAGAAGCCATCGCCATCATCCGGGACGCCGATGAAAGTCCACAGAGCGCTTTCCAGAGCCTCCGCGATATTTTGGGCAATGTGGGGTTGCCCCAACCCGCCGCACCTTTCCAAGTTCAGCATAGCGACCCAAAAGTGTGCATCTTGATA
>JGI24188J35168_1000309_pt1 | contig 28089 bp, 16 predicted proteins | sample YNPBryantNP2012_FD_35168 | JGI IMG/M metagenome (IMG submission 35168) | reverse complement strand
GCCGATGGTTGACAAACAGGCCCAGGTTGTTGCTGAGCGATTGGGAATCCGGGTCTATAGTTACGTTGAGGACATTGACCCGGCGATCCTGGGTCATCCTGGCACAACTGAACGGTAGTAATCTCCACTATCGGTGCTGAGCACAAGGCTGCCCCGCGTAGAACTGTGCCAGGTCGGCCAGCACTATCTGGGCATCATTCAACTCCGTCCCATCCGCCCCAAAAGCCATTACACGTTCCCCTGTAGCCAGACTGTACCATCCTACCTTTACCAGAAGTGGTGTACTGGCGGAGATACTCTCTTCTGACACAGTGATATAGTGTTTATCCACCCACAAATCGCCACGTATCCATAAAGAGGTGGGACAGCGCCCCTGACAGGGGGGAGCATCTGCCTGAGCCACAAGCCCGGAGGTCCGCCCATCTATGACGTGGACAAAGACGTGATAATCTGCCGGAATTGCTTCTTTGCTTTCCATCCGCCAGTAGAGGTCAAGCCGGACAACATTTGACTCGATCTGGGTCAACCCATACCCAATCAGCCGCGCCCATGGGCCTATCCTGATCCCGGTGACGCAGGGTGGCGAAGGTGGCCGCCCGGGACGACGGAGCATCACCTGCCCGACGGTAACGGGGGCATTCTCCGTTTCCCTGCTCTCAAGTTGCAGGCCAACGAGAACGTTGGCCAGACCTGGCTCAACCTGCTCACCAATGCGTAGACGCACCTTGTCGGCCACGACGACATCCGGGCTCCAGGCGGGTGGCGGAAAGCGCCCTGCGGTGGGGATGCCGTCACATCCAGCCAACACCTGACCATCTGGAGTGAGCAGGCGGATGTACCTGTACGGAGCGAGCTTTCTGGCCTCGTCAGTGAGTGGGCGATATGCCCTCCAGTAGAGCGTCAGCGACCATTCCCGCCCGATTACCGGCGCCGACGCGTGCCAGCCGACCACTTCCCACCATCCCCCCAGTATAGCCTGGGCAACCGGTTGAGCGGTCAGAGGTAGCTCTGCGCGGGCAGGGGGTGTGTGAACCGGCAACAACAGGCACAACACAACACATATCGAGAGGACCATCGGCCCACAGAGGAGTACACGACAAGCCCGTTCCCGTTTTTCCTGCGGCCACCACGCTGACCAGCCGGTGGACAGCAGTGTCGCGATGGCCGGCAGAGCCGGGAAGATGAAACGTCCCTGGGCAGCCACTGTATCCTGACTGAGTCCCAGCCTCCACGTCGAGACGAGGAATCCTCCTGCGATGAGAGACAGCACGGTCATCCTGCGGGATTCCACGGTCCCGTTACATCTGTGCCTGAGCAGATGTCTGAAAAGGCCACAGAGACCGGCCAGTGTTACCAGCAGCAGGAGCACGTAAAGGCCAATGGGAAGCATCACCCGCCCCCACCCGAACTTTCCCCAGAAAGAGGTGAATTGATCCCAGAGGAAACGGCCGATATAGTGCCATGAGATGGGGAGCTTACGGGCGAACTCGGAGTAGGTTGACATCCACACATTCCACGCAATGGGGTCCCCATAAAGCTGGAGATTGCGCCAGAGCCACCAGCCCGAAACGAGGCCGGCTGTGCAGAGCACCAGCACTCCATTGAGGACGGCGCGTTTAAGTATCGGCCTGCGGTTGCCATATTCCTCGCCCAGGAGCAGACTCCCTGCAATTGCAGGTAACATGGAGAGCAGACTCACCTTGCACAGTATGCCGCATCCCCACAGCAGGCCCAACAGCGCGACTTCGCGTGTATGACGTGCCGGAGACAGCGGTTGCAGCAGACGCATCATCTGCCAGGTAAGCAGCGCCCCGGCGAGTATCGCGCCGTTATCGTTGTTGATGGCGGCGCTGATGTAGGTAAGTTGAGGAATGAAGGCGAATGTCCCGGCGGCCAGTAGAGGAAGCCACTTTGAGCCAGAGGAGATGCTGGCGGCAATGCGGAAAGTCAGCAGAAGGCTGAGACAGCCCATTGCGATTGAGACGAGCCTGGCTATGTGAGCTGCCAGCAATGGCCCACGCCAGGGGAAACGTTCCTGGATCGGATGAAGGAATTGCTGAACGGCCTGTGGATCATCGCGGCCGATTGGCAAATATGGGTTAAGGTACTGGTGATACGGTTGGTATGGAGCGAACCAGCCGGTCAGGACGGCGACAAGTGCGTAATAGGCCGGGGGATGATGGCCCTCCTTGACTTCGTTGCGGTCTGCGCTGAAGGATTGCTCGGGAAGACGGTGTTCCTCCAGCAGATAGCGGATATAGGCGTAATGTGCTCCTTCGTCGGGAGGCTCTCCAAACGGGACGATGACGCTGTATAGCACCCCGACCAGTGCATACAGCATCACCAGATGGGAGATAACCTTTGTGTGGTTGCTCACCGGGCATTACATAAGCAGAAGTGGGCAGGTCGGTTCAGCATCACAAATGTTCCATCTCATCCCAGTTCTGGCCGACCTTCAGATCGGCCTTCAGGGGAGCGCGCAACTCAAAGGCATGCTCCATAATATCGCGCATCAGGGTTGCGACGGCCATCACTTCCTCATCCAGGGCCTCGACGACCAGTTCATCATGTACCTGGAGGATCATACGCGCCTGCATCCCGCGTTCCCGCAATGCACTGTGGAGACGAATGGTGGCGATATTGATGATGTCGGCAGCGGTGCCCTGGATGGGAGCATTGATGGCCATTCGTTCGGCAGACTGCCGCACGTTGTAGGGGGCTTTACTGCCAGGCTGGAGCTCCGGGAAATAGCGTCGCCGTCCCAGCAGCGTTTCCACGTACCCCTGACGACGTGCCAGGGCTTTGGTATTCTCGATATATTCCCGCACTCTGGGGAAACGTTCAAAGTAAGTCCTGATGAATTCCTCTGCCTGGCTCTGTGACAGGCCGGTGGCCTGAGCCAGACCGTAGGCGGTCTGGCCGTATGAGAGGCCGAAGTTCACCGCTTTTGCCAGCCGGCGCATCTCTGGCGTCACAGCGTCCAGCGGGACGGAGAGGATGGCGGCGGCAGTGCTGGCATGGATGTCCTCGCCCCGGGCGAAGGCGCCCAGCAGCCCCTCGTCGCCGGAGATGTGGGCCATAACGCGCAACTCCACCTGGGAATAGTCGGCCGCAATCAGTTTCCTGCCCGGTCCGGCGACAAAGGCCCGCCGTACCTGACGTCCCAGTTCAGTACGGATGGGGATATTTTGCAGATTCGGTTCACTGCTGCTCAGCCGCCCTGTGACTGTGCCGGTCTGATTATACGAGGTGTGCACTCTGCCGGTGCGCGGGTTCACAAGCTGGGGAAGTGCATCCACGTAGGTGGACTTGAGCCTGGCCAGCTCCCGTTGCTCCAGGATAAGATCAATCACCGGATGGGCGCCGCGCAGACGCTCCAGTACCTCGGCGGCCGTCGAGTAGTGGCCAGACCTGGTGCGGCGCGACCCCTGGGCGGGCAGGCCAAGGGTCTTGAACAACGCTTCTGAGAGTTGCTGGGGTGAATTGACGTTGAAGGGATAGCCCACCAGCTCCTGAATCCGGGCGTCCAGTTCTTTCAGGCGTGCTGCCAGCTCTCTGGACATATGCTGCAGAAAGGGAACGTCGAGCTGTACCCCTGCCATCTCCATCGCTGCCAGTGCCGGGATCAGGGGCATTTCTACCTCGACGAAGACCGACCATAGCTTCTTCTCCTCAAGTTCTGCCTTCAGGATGGGCACCAGCCGATGGGTCATATCCACATCGGCACAGGCATAGGGTGCCACCTGGGCTACCGGTACCTGATCCATGGTCAACTGTTCTTTGCCTGTGCCGATAAGGGCTGTGATGGAGGTCATTTCCTGCTTCAGCCGCGCCCAGGCCAGGTTTTTCAGCCCCAGGTTGGTAGAGGCAGGGTTGGTGAGCCATTCCGCGACCATGGTGTCGAAGGCCAGGCCGCGCAGCTCGATGCCGGCCTGTGCCAGCACGATGAAGTCGTATTTGATATTGTGGCCGTATTTGGGGAGATCCGGGTCCTCCAGCAGAGGTGACAGCGCCTCAAGTACTGTGCTGCAATCAAGGCATGGCTCGCCCGGTGGGGTGCTCATGGGCACATAATAGCCCCGGCCAGGGCCATCAGTCAGGGCGATACCGACAGGCCGTGCTCGCATGGGGTCGGTGGCGGTTGTCTCGACATCGAGGGTCAGCGCAGGGGCCTCTCTCAATCGGGCGATTAGCTGGTGGAGTGCCTGGATGTCAGCAATAACCTGGTAATCGGTTCCTGGGGCTGGTGTGGCGGGCACAGCTCCGGCCTGTTCGCCGAACAGGGTGAGCTGTAAGGGGATGCCAGGGGCAGAGGGGCGTTCACCCTCACTCGCCAGCTCCGGGAGCCGCTCGATCAGCGAACGGAACTCCAGCTCGCGGAAAAGGGGGAGCACTTTCTGACGCTCAACGGGGCGCACACGGCAGGCGTCAAGGTCAAGCCGAACCGGTGCGTCACGCACAATCGTCGCCAGGCGACGGCTGAGAAAGGCGGACTCTTTCCCTTCAAGCAGTTTGGCCCGGTAGCGAGGAGGCACACTATCCAGATGTTCATAGATTGCCTCAAGCGAGCCATACTGCTGAAGCAGTTCCACAGCCGTTTTCTCTCCCACGCCGGCCACCCCAGGGATATTGTCCGATTTGTCCCCTACCAGCGCTTTGAAGTCCACAAGTTGGGAGGGAAGCAGTTTGTAGCGCTCCTGTACGCCTTTCAGGTCGTACACCACCGTGTCGGAGAAGCGCCAGCGTGAGGTAAGCACTTTGGTGTGTTCATCTACCAGTTGGAGAATGTCCATATCGCCTGTGACGATGAGCGTATCTACTCCCTGCTCACCAGCCTGACGGGCCAGGGTGCCGAGCAGATCATCCGCTTCGTACCCCTCCAGTTCGTAGATCGGGATGTCCAGTGCTTCGACCACCTGCCGTACCCGCTCCATCTGCGAGTGCATCTCTTCGGGCATTTTAGCCCGATGGGCTTTGTACTCGGGGTAGGCGTCATGGCGGAAGGTGCGGCCCTTGTCGAAAGCGACAGCGATGTGAGTGGGGCGCTCGTCGCGCAGGACGTTGAGCAACATCGAGGTAAAGCCGTAGACAGCATTGGTCGGCTCGCCCTGCGATGTGTGCATATCCTCAGGCAGGGCATGGAAAGCACGGTAGGTCAGTGCATGTCCGTCAATTAAGATAAGCTTGTAGGGTCGGGTCATAACGATCAATGGTAACTATCCTGCGGTGACCGGCGGTCACCTTTTGAGGCCTGCGGCCGGTGGACGATTTCATCAATATTTCTTTACGATGGCTCGATAGGCGAGCGGCTGGCGGCACTGCAAAATCTGGCTTTCCTCACGGTGTTCCCGGACCTCATCCAGGTCTATCCTGGCGATAGCGTACCCTTCAGTCGGTTCATCTATGCTGGCATAGACTTTGCCCCCCGGCCCAATGATGGCACTGTGGCCGAAGAAGGTGTAAGACGGCTCCTCGCCCACGCGGTTGGCAGCGGCGATGAAGATGGCGTTTTCGCAGGCGCGTGCAAGAAGATAGGTACGCCACTCCTCTATGCCGGGCTGCTCCCAATTGGCGCATACAATCACCAGTTCAGTTCCTTCCAGCGTCAGGCAGCGTGCCACTTCAGGAAAAGCCAGGTCCCAGCCGATCATCAAACCAACCATTCCAAAGTCGGTCTCGATGGGAGTGAACTTGTAACCCGGGCGGAAGGCGATTCGTTCCTCACCCCGCAGGTGCACTTTGTTATATTGGCCGATGACGTCCCCATCTGGGCCGACCAGGACAGCAGTATTGTACAGAATGGACTCCACTCTTTCCTTGCTGACCATCCCGAAGGCGACGTGCACACCGAATTCGCTGGCCCGCTGGGCGATGAGGTTAACGGAGGGTCCTGGTATGCGCTGGGCCAAATCAGGGAAACGGGGGCCGTTCTCATAGCCTGTGGTGATCAGTTCGGGAAAGACGATCAGGTCCACCGGCTGCTCGGTGGCGATGCGGGAGATGAAATCGCCCATTTTGATGAGATTCTCTTCCACCTGGCCCAGCTCTGGCTTCATCTGGACCGTTGCGACGGAGATTTCACGCATTTTGCACTTATCCTCCTGGTCAGGTTTCAGGGTAAAATCAGGCGTAGCAATGTGTAGGGGCGCAGCGCCGCACGGGGTGAGGTGTGACCGATGATGATATGGCCGATAAGAAGCGCCAGCCTAGCATCCTGTCGCAGGCGGTTGAAGACCCGGTTAAGCAGGCCAGGAGCCGCAAGCACCAGGCGCAGAAGAGATGCTGCCCGGTGATCGGCCTCGAAGCGTGCCTTCAGTGCCCTGCTATAGGCAGCCAGCGCACGGGCTGAAAGGTCCCCGGTTTCGAGTGCTGCCAGTGCGTATGACGCCGCCAGTTCACCGCTTTCAAGCGCCTGCGCAATGCCCTCTCCGGAGAGCGGATTCACCAACCCGGCAGCATCGCCTGCTACCAGGATCCGGTCGTCATGAGTGCGTGCCCCGTTCAATTGCATGCGCAAAGGATGCCCCTGAAGCGGGCCGGCCGGTTCGGCTCTGGCCAGACGTCCCTCTGTGAGCGCAGTGTCGGCGATAAAGTCATCGAGCGCCTCTCGCAGTCTGAGTTTCCTGTCGCGGACATGGTGTCTGAAGGTGCCTATGCCCACGTTCACGCAGCTCTCGCTGATCGGGAAGATCCAGGCGTACCCCGGTGCGATGTGCGGGCGGAAGTGGATCTCCAGCCGCTCCTGGGGGCCGACGTCTCCTGCAAAGTAGCGGCGGATGGCGATCATTTCGGGCTGGCCTGTGCTCAGTCCAAGCCGACGGGTCAGCGGGGCAGGGCTTCCATCGGCCAGGATAACCAGCCCGGCGGTGAGCCTCAGCTCCCCGGCGTTGACATACCTGCCGTTTTTCTCTGCCGGCCCTATCTCTCTGACTCGTGTCCCTTCTATCAGGCGTGCTCCGGCCCGCACTGCCGCGTGAGCCAGTTGTTCATCCAGCAGGCGGCGTGGTATGGTGCGGCCATAGCAGTAATGGTCATCCGGATGGAGGCGCAACTCAATCACCTGACCATCCGGCGAGCTCATGCGCCCAACTCTGGGAGCGGGAAAATGGGACAGCCACCCGGCCAGCGCACTGCGTTCCAGGACTTTCAGCCCCCTGGCGGTGACCCCATCCCCACACGGCTTGTCGCGCGGGAAGGTAGCCTGTTCCAGAAGCACAACCTTGACGCCCGCGGCTGCCAGGCGCTGCGCAGCCGTTGACCCGGCCGGGCCGGCGCCGATGATGGCGACATCAACCTGCACAGTTCAAGCCCTCAGTGCGGATTTTTTTACCCAACAGGTGAATATTATAGCACACCGCAGGTGGCGGGCAAATAGGGCGGGGGGAGGGTGTGTCCCAAAATTGCCGCCTGTGGGAAAACCGCAAAGGGCACAGACCTGTAGAAATCTTTGCGCCCTTGCGGTGAATTCAATCTAACCGCACAGGTCGCAAAATTGGGACGCACCCCAGGTGAAGCTTTCCCGTGCGGTGCAGCTACCGCCTGAAGGGTGAAAGCCCGGGATTGTGTAAGGCGCAGGCCGCCAGACATACGTACTGACAGCCTGCGCCGCACCGATCAGCCGCTGTAGTCTCTCAGCACAAGTGGCAGGTAGACGTTATGAGCGATGGCGAAGGGTCGTGCGAGCGGGCCGTAGGAAGTCCCTTCTACCTCCGCCGTGGCAATGGCGATGTAACCTCCGGCGGGGATACCCACGGCCTCCCAGGAGAAGGGGAAAGAGACCTGGCTCTGGCCGTCAACCTGGCCGGTCTGTGGCCCAAGCTCCGCCACTGGGTGCCCTTCCTCATCATTAATTGTCAGGCTTACTGTGACTGTCACCTGGGTGGTGCGGTAGTTGGCAAACACGGCCTGGAACTCCGCACGCTGTCCGGGCATCACAGTGGTCGTGGGGACCTCAAGCCCGGTGAGCGCGCCCCCGACCACATGGACGCCGCCAGTCGCTGTGCCCAGAGCACGGCCATGCCACCACAACGTCAGTTGCATGGCGTAGTCCCCCTCGTCGAGCAGGCCGTCCCATTCAAGCTCCAGCTCCTCCTCTCCGCCCGCGGCCACTGAGAATGGCCCGCTGTCCTGCCAGCCGACCCCGTTGCCGTGGCTATCCTCCAGCCTCAGCGTGGCGGTGAAAGTGGCCAGTGTGTCACCAACGTTGGCGACAACTGTGGTCACGGTGACAGGCTGACCGGGCATAAGTGTATCTGACTGTGGCACCAGCCCGGATACTGCCAGCGGCAAAGGAGCATCATAGGCTACCTGGAACACCATCTGCGAGCAGAAGCGGGTCGCGTTGGTGGTGGGGTTGTGCTGAATCGGGAACAGGGTAAAGAGCATCTGGTCACCCTGCTGTTGCCACCGTACCAGGTCCTCATCGGGCGGGTAGAACGTGTTGATGTCGGTGGTGGTGGTGAAGCTGGTACCGCCCTCGGTCCAGGGGTGGGCAACGATGATGGGAATTTCATACGTTCCCGCATCGGCGCAGGTGCGGTTGGTGAGCGTCACGCCCTGTACGGTGGCACTGAACGGCAGCGTCAGCGTGTACCCCGGCACGTATGGGAGCAACGGCAGGCCCGGCGCGAGTGCCATAGCGCCGCCGGGTATGGAGAGCACATCGTAAGTGGTGCTGTCTGTGATGACTTGTGTCGCGGTATAGGACGCCGTTGCCAGAGTAATCGCGCGGGTGTAACGGAAGCTCCCATCTGTATGGACAGTCGCTCCGGCCGTGACGTTGAAGGCAGCCCTGCCCCTGCCGTAACGCGCCGAGCTGCTGAGCTGCTGCGCTGTGCCGCCCGGATAATCCAGCCGTTGCCAGGGCACACCATAGAGGACGAATTCGGTCACCGTCTTACGATCCAGGCTATCGCTATCGCCAAAGCCAAAGACGTAGACGTCCCTGGCCTGGCGCAACGCCTTGCCGATGGACTGGCTGTGGGAACCTGCCGGCAGAAACCCGTCGAAGAAGTGTTGAAGCAACCGTTCACCCCAGGTCGTCGCACAGAGCGAGCCGGGCGAGCCGTAACTGAAACCGGTCGCGCCGATGTAAGCCCGTCCGCCCTCGTGGACCACGTCGTAGACCATATCGTGATCCACGCCGCCGGGCACGTCTATGGCCGGCACGGTCAGGCCACCGTGGCAGCCAACGATGAAGGTCAGAGGATGATCGTCGTCGAAGCGGTGGTAAAGGCAGGTAGCGGCTGCGCACGTATCGTCGGGTGAGAAATCATCGCCGGGAATGCTGGCATGGTCATAGCTGTTGTGGCCGCCGATGAAGAAGATGTCCATCCCGCCGTTGGCCGCGCTGCGGAAGCCGCTGTTCCAGTNATCGGGATAAGACAGCACATCCACAGTGCGAGGCGTTTCGGCATCGTTGAGCACGTTAAAGCCCCGCGCCACCAGGCGCTCGNGGACGTTAAGCACATCGTGGATCTCAGCGCCACTGCAGGCCGGGCTTTCCGGCAGGCCCAGCTCCCAGCCATCAACGCTTGCCATCACCGCCCGGCCAGTGCTTCCGTCCGTAGCCAGACTGCTATCGAGCAGAGCCAGCATGTCGGCTGCTGACGCTCCGACCAGCCGCCCCACGGATAACTCCAGGTCACCGGTCTGCCAGTCAGTGCCGCCCCCCAGGTCGGCGTAGGGGTTGTCGGTGAAGAAGTAGTCTTCGTCGGTGGCATGGATGGCCGGGTTGGTAGCGCTATCTACGCACCACCCATGAGCGCTGGGGCATGCAGGTCTTTGTCTGACACCTTCATCGTCAGAGGGATCGTTATAGCGGTAGAACGGGATTATGTCGTCGTCGCCAACGATGAGCAGGTACTCAGGCTGCCAGGCCGGAGGGATAGTGGTCGAGAAAGGCAGATGGATTGACCAGCTCCACGTGGCGTCTTCTACCCAGTCCTCGATCAGGCTGTCAATCGCATTGGCGACGGTATTGGCAGTGGCCTCGCTTGTGTAATTCACAGAGGCATTATTCCAATCGCGGGCCTGCGTGCTGTAACGGTCCACGTAGTAGATTACCCCGAGCGGCTGGTCATTATACGGCCCTCCCTGAGCCACGGTGTAGAGCTGTTGCAGGAGCTGGTTAACCTGGTAACTCTGGTAACGGTCGTAGAGCAACTTACGGTTGGTGATGATCAGCGCCGAGGGGAAGTTTACCAGCCGCAAGGTGGCTTCAGAGTGGCCGTCAGTGACCATATAGCCGGGCAGGCTCACATCGCTTACCAGTTGCAGACTCTGCGGCAGGATGGCGTGAGGAATCTGAAAACGCCACACAATCTGCCGGCGATAGGTGCAGAATGTGTAACAGGGTAAAACCGGTAACAGGTCGGTGGTCACCAGGTACCTGCCACCACCCAGGTTGGTGTAAGAGACTGGGGTCAGTGTGCCGCCCATACTGCTGCGCACCCAGGTGTTCACCGGCAGGCCCAGCATGTTGTCGGGCACAGTCAGGGTGACTTTGACATCATCCATCGCAGCGGGGTTGGTCGTCCAGACGTTGGCCACCACATCCACGTAGTTCAGACTGGTCGCTCCGGTGCTGTCGCCGATGAGCTTGTTCACCACCACTCCCGGCGGGGCGTCCTCGATGCGCAGAGAGTCGTGGATGCGAGTCGTTGGCGGCAGAACGAAGGTGATGGGCGTGAAGTTGATGACGGTGAAATTGAAAGCGTTGGGGGTTGTGCCAACCCAGTGGGTGCCGGTGTAGGCATCAATCTGCCATGTGTAGCTCGTGCCCCAGGTGAGGGTTACGCCCACCTGGTAGGAGGTGGTCGCCAGGCCCGAGCGGTGCTCGATCAGTGCCCAGTCCCTCGTGCGGTTCAGTTGCAGCGTATACCGCCCGGCCTCCGGCAACGATTGCCAGGTGAGGGTGGGAATGGAGGTGAAGACTATTGCTCTATCTTCTGGTGAGAGGAGCCTCATACGTTTGGGCAGGTCCAGATTCCTGATCACATTGCTCCGGCCCACAACGAGTGAGCTGGCAACCCATCTTACATACTCCTCCGACGGGCCGTAGCGCTTGAGCTGGTAATTGCCGGGGGTGACGTTGCAGAAGCGGTAACGGCCTGCGTTATCTGTGTAGGTGAACTGGGCAGGAGTGGCCTCGGGGTCGCTTCCGGCGATCAGCTCCACCCGGACGTTCGCCAGCGGTGTCGCGGCGTAGGTGACGATGCCCTCCACACAGGGGAGTGGCGGCGGTGGTGTGCGGACAACAATCTCTATATGGTCCTCTATGTCCTCTCCACCGCAGTTGCTCGCTTTGACGGAGACGACGTAGGTGCCGGCTTTATGCCAGTAATAGACCGCCTGTGCCGTTCCCTGCCCGGCGGCCGGTGCCGGGGACCAGATGTAGGAGATTGGCGGTGTGGCATTGACCGGCCTGATCAGGGCCGTGAGGGTGATGGGGATACCGACAGTGGTTGTGTTATCTCCTTCAATAACCACACTCTCTAGCGGCACCGGGCATTTGCCCAGCGAGGTGGCATAAATATCATGATGGATGATCTGGACGATGTTTCGCCCATCATCCCAGATGGCGTAGACGCCGCTGCCGGAGGCAATGGCGGGGTGGTGCTGAGGGCGGCTGGAGCGGTCGTCGTTGACCCGTCCCGGCGTGCCCCAGCTCAGGCCGCCATCGGTAGAGCTGTTGTAGTATATGTCATGGTCACCGCCGGTCGCGGTCTGTTGGTCCCACACGACGTATACCACACCGCCTTGAGCGGTGACGGCCGGTTCGACCGCCGGGGCGAGTGTGCTCGCCTGCGTTGGAGCGTTCCAGGTGACACCGCCATCATTTGAGGCAGTGTGATACACCATATGATGGCCGGAGGTGCTGTCATCCCACACCAGGTGCACCCTGTTTGTGGAACGGTCCACGGCGATATCGGGGTCAGCCTGCTGGCTTGCTGCCCCAAGCCAGCCAAAACAGCGGCGATCGACCCAATTCAGACCGCCATCCTTCGAGCGGGCGTAGCACACAGCCTGCTGGTTGGCGCCTGATTCTTCCCAGGCCAGGTGGAGCACACCGTCCACTCCCACGGCCAGCGCCGGATCGTACACGCCGTAGGTGGCCGTGATGATCGGCCGTGTTGAGGTGATCCAGGTGACACCCTCGTCGGGAGAGCGGGCCAGGTAGAGGGCGGCCATCTCTGACCATACCACGTAGACATTCCGAACATTGTAGACGGCGATGTCGGGAGAGTTGGCAGGCCGCTCCGTTGGTGGAGAGCTGAGCAACAGGTCTGTACCCCAGCTTCTCGCGCCATCGGTCGAGCGATCGTAGTAGACGCCGGTGTAGCCGTAGATGTCGCCGGTCCAGGCCAGGTGGACGGTGAGGGGGCCGGCGGCAGCCATGGCCGGGGCGTAGTAAGCGTAGACGCTGCTCTTCTCGTCGTTCACGCGCACGCAGGGTCTGCTCCAGGTCTGACCGTCGTCGGTAGAGTAGGCGGAGAGCAGATTGGTACTGGTCGGGCTATCGCGGTGGTCAATCCAGGCCGCATAGACGATATCGCTGCCCACAGCGATAGCCGGGCGCTCCTGGTTGGTTTCCCCGGGGTCGTCGTCAACACGGACGTTGGCATTCCAGGGCGGGTCCAGGAGCGGAATGGATGGTGATGCCGCCTGGGCTGCCAGACCCGAAAACCACAGTGCTCCCAGCAGCGCCATCAGGAGGGCCGCCGACAAGGAAATTAGAATCCTGTACTTGCTCTTCATAGTACTCCTTTCAGCTATAACTCAACCGGTTGGTACAAGCTCCCGGCGGCGAGGCTATGATGAGGGCTGTGAGGGTAAAGGGGTGGGTAGAAGTATGGAAACAGCGGGTCGCCGGAACATAAATAATTATATTGCAAATGCCCTGGTATGCAAGCTGGGGGTGTGTCTCGATTTTGTCGGGCCTGGCCGCTTTGCAGGACAACTGCGAGCAGTTGTCCTACAACTTTGCCGCCTGTGCAATCGGAAAACCGCAAGGACGCAAGTTTCATTCAGTGCCCAGGCGGCCGCTTCCCAATGTGTGACTCCGTCCTTACCGGCATCCAGGGAGATGGCGATAGCTGGCACGCCCAGCAGGTGCGCGGTCAGCGCCGCGCCCACGGTGTCCGAGTAGAAGACATCATGGCCCAGGTTAGCGCCCTGGTTGATTCCGCTGACGACCAGATCAAAGTGCTCACACAGCGCCCCGCGCAGACGACGTGAGCGCAGGCCGCCGGTGTGCCTGCCAGGCCGTAAGCCTTGACATTGCGAGGCTGCCCGTCCGGATGCCGGTAGGGGAAACAGGAAAAAGAATGGGCCGGCGGGAGGGCTGCACCGTAGCCGCTGTAGTTCGTCGTTGGCGCCACAACCGTGACTTGCCCCACTTTGGCCAGAACACGTGCAGCAGCCCAGAGACCAGGCGTAGCAATACCGTCGTCATTAATCAAAGAATGTTCACCACCGCACTCCCCGGCCAGCCGTTCAGGACTCTCACCGCTGCGGACCAACACCCGGGCGACTTCACTGGCCAATGCCATCCGCCTTCCCCCAAAATCGTGTCGGATATTCCGGCTGCCATATAGCCGATGGAGTCGGGTCAAAAGGGTCTGGGACGAAGGGCAATGGTTGGCTTCTCGCGCTGACGTCATAATTATTTAGCCTCCTTCAGGACGCTATGCTGATTCTACGAGAGAATATTACAGAGAGTCATAAAATTTACGCTAAGAGCAGGTTATGGTTGGGAAGCCGCGCCCCTCCAGCCACCGCCTGAATTTATTAAACGAAAGTTGAAGCTGTGTGAGAGGCATGCTATAATAACACCAATGCACCAGACTTCGAGACTCTGCCTGGCATCTATTAGAGATGTCAAGTCGGGCACCGAACTGGCATCAGGTTTGCACGCGGGTGTGAGATACGCATGACTTGATTCCTCGCGTCGTTATCACCACCACCGGGCCTGCTGGGCCACAGTCCGGGTGGGCACGGGTTGTGACCTGCACTGCACTTTTGTGATCCGCGCCGCACCGTTGCGACCCGCGCGCGGGACAATAGTCGTGCCCGCAGGGCCACAGTCCGGCGACCGGAGGCGCGGGTCACGGCCCGCGCAGCGCCGTCAAGAGATGGGTCAGTGCGTCGCACCTCAAAGTCAGTTGTGTGAATGATAAAGCCTGTGCGGGGATGGATGCCAGCATTATGGGATGCAAACAAGTGCGCATAAACCTCCAGGACACAGCCATCCGATACGCAAAGAGGGCAAACACCCTCCCTGGAATATTTATGATCATAGCCATCAGCCTTTTATGTTTTTACCCAATTTCTACAGCCCAGGCCCAGGTAGACTCCCTGTTTATGGACGTACAGGTCGGATTCGATGGCTATTGTCGGGTGGAAGAGAACTGGGGGTGGTGCCCGGTCCGCATAGTCGTCTCCAATGAGGGAGCAGATATTGACGGAGAAATTCAGGTCTCCACCATAGAGGCAGACGCTGACGTATACTGCGTCCCTGCACTCCTGCCGGGCCGCTCACGCAAAGCATTTTACGTCTACATACCTGCCGATAATTCCTCTGCTCGCCTGTCCATCCGGCTTCTTGCTGAGGGAAAAGAGGTGCTCTCCCGTCAGGTCACCATATCATCATGGCTCGGACAGGAGGACCATCTCTACGGTGTCGTCGGGGGCCAGCCCTCAGCATTTAACTTCCTGAGCGATATAGCACCGGCTGGCGGCCGGGCGGCGGTGGCGTATCTTGATCTGGCGACAATGCCACCTGATCCTCTGGGCTGGGAGAGCCTGGACGTGTTGATACTCAGCGACATTGATACGGCTGCTCTGGACAGCGAGAGGCGCCAGGCACTTGAGGCCTGGGTGAGCCACGGAGGGCATCTGATTGTGAGTGGTGGCGCCGGGGTATCTCGTACTGCAGCAGGAATCGCCTGGTTGTTGCCGGTTGTGGCTGGAGGCATCCGGTCAGTAGAGAATCTGGACGCGCTTGGGGAATGGACCGGAATCGCCGTCCAGCCAGGTCCTTACGCTGTAGCCATGGCCTCCATGTGCGAGGGTAAGGCGCTCATTCGCCAGGGCGATCTCATTCTGCTGGCACGTCGCCTGTACGGCGCCGGGCGGGTGGATTTCCTTGCTTTCGATGCGACCCTGAATCCATTCGTCAATTGGGACGGTCGAGTGAGGCTGTGGCAATCCATACTCGAGACACGTGCAAGAATGGTCGTGACACCGCATTATTCGTCCTCTGCCCGCGATGCCGTCAACGCAATACCCGGTCTCTCCGCGCTGTCCGTGGCACAGATAGCGCTCTTCCTGCTTATCTACATAGTTATCATAGGTCCGCTGAATTATCTGGTCCTGCGCAGGCTGGACCGCAGGGAGCTTGCCTGGTTCACCATACCGGCTATCGTTGCCGCTTTTACACTCCTCGCTTACGTGACCGGTTTTCAGCTCCGGGGAAGTCGGTCAATTGTGCACCAGTTGGTGGCCGTGTGCGTACCGGAGGGCATGGATACGGGGCGCGCGAGCAGCATCACAGGGATCTTCTCCCCCAGACGCACAAGTTACGAAGTGATGGCAGCCCATGCGCTGGTGCGCCGCCTGCCTGAAACAGACCAGAGCGGACCAGACAACCGACCCTTGTATGCCTGCCAGGAGGAAGAAGGATCACTGGTAAAGCTGCCGGTTAACATAGGTGGTATCCGCTCGCTTGTTACTGAGGGGTACGTAAAGGTTCCAGAGGTAGGAGCTGATCTGAAGTTAACTGCTTCGGCGGGAGAGTTGATCCTGGAAGGGGATGTCTTTAACGGCGAGTTGGCCCTCAGTGATGCTGTCCTGCTCACAGATGGTGGTGAGCAACGCCTGGGCGAACTTCCCGCCGGAGGCGTGGCCCACGTCTCCATCCAGTATGGTCAGGTGTACAATAGCCTGCCTGATCGCATCGGGGGGATTTACCGGGAAGGTCAGGAGTTATACAGACGCTATCGGTTCCTCCAGGCGCTCTTCCCGTCACAAATCTGGGAACCGGGACAGGGTATCTATCTTATCGGCTGGGCCGAATCATCCCCCCTCCCTGTTGAGATCGTGGGAAAGCCTTACCGGACATCAAGCGAGGTCCTGTACATCTACGCTTTGCCGGTAGAGTTCCAGTTGGACCCAGAGGTCAGTATACCTCCGTCGGCGATCAGACGCCGGGTGTACAGCCAGGCAGGTGACGTGCGCATATGGGGTGGCGGGTTTGATTTGGGGGAGTCCTCTGAGGTTGTGTTTGCCTTCTCCATATGGCCGGCACTGATGGTCAGCCAGGTTGACACAATGACACTGGAAATCCAGGGTACCAGTTATGGCAGCGATATGCCGACGGTATCGCTGTGGAACAGGAAGACCTACGCATGGGAAGTTATGCCGATCCGCTGGGGCAGTAATCTCATTCCTCATGGCGAGAATTACTTCCTTCCCTCAGCTACCGTGCTCGTGAAGCTGGAGACCGGCGCTGAGCAACGCCTGGAATTACAAAGCCTGACCATCACTCTCGCTGGCCGGAGGCGGTGATGNGGATCATCGAGACACGAGGATTGACCAAAAATTACGGACGCATTACCGCGCTGAGCGAGCTGGACCTGACGGTTGAAGAAGGCACCATCTTCGGATTCGTCGGGCCTAATGGCGCGGGTAAGACAACAACCATGCGGATATTGGCGGCATTGCTACGCCCGACGGCAGGAGAAGCCTGGGTGGCGGGGCATTCCGTGCTCACACAGAGGCGGGAGGTACGGCGGATTATCGGCTATATGCCGGACTTCTTCGGTGTCTACGGTGATATGAAGGTATGGGAATATCTGGACTTTTTTGCCGCCTGTTACGAGATACCGGCCGGGATCCGCCGCCGCCTGACGGATGAGCTGCTTGAGCTGGTAGACCTCTCCCACCGACGTGATGACTATGTCGACACACTTTCCAGGGGGATGAAGCAGCGGCTGTGCCTGGCGCGGGCACTTGCTCACGATCCCCTGGTACTCATCCTTGACGAGCCGGCCTCCGGTCTGGACCCACGCGCCAGAATCGAAATCCGCGCGCTTTTGCGCGAGTTGCATGCAATGGGCAAGACCATTTTTGTCTCCTCCCACATCCTGGCGGATATTGAGGAGATATGCACCCATATCGGCATCATCGAAGCCGGTCAACTGGTGGCTGCCGGGACACTGGCCGAGATGCGTCAACGCATCTGCTCTCAGCATCTCGTCAGAGTGAAGTTGACATCACTTATAGAAGAGGCACAGGCCTGGCTTGCCGGGCACCCTGCCGTGCTTCAGGTCGAGCGGCTCACGGATAACGATGGTAACACATTGCGGGCTACCGTCGCGGGAGATGAGGAGTCACTCGTCCGATTGCTGAGAGAGCTGACCGGCACAGGCTTCCCGGTATTGGCCTTCTATGAGGAAACCGGTAAGCTGGAAGACGTGTTCATCCGCCTGACAAAGGGCATTGTTTCCTGAGGTCTGATCCTGTATGGAAAACACAATTCAGCCCCAACCCTGCCGCCTGTCGGTGGGCGAACCCAACCCCGTCCTGGTCAAAGAGCTGCGAGGGCGTATGCGTGGAGCGCGGGCATTCATCATGCTCACTATGTATCTGCTCTTGCTTGGCTGCTTCATGCTCTCCGTATACTCCGCTTATGCCGACGATCTTACAGGCGCAGATATGACTGAGCTGGGCCGGACTACCTTCTTAGTCATAACGCTGATCGAAATCCTTATGGCCACATTCATCGCTCCGGCCTTTACTGCAGGAGCGATCAGCGGCGAACGAGAGCGCCAGACCTATGAACTTCTGCGCACGACGCTGTTGCCGGCCCGCAAACTTGTCTATGGGAAGCTCCTCTCGGCATTGACATATATGTTCCTGCTTATCATGGTCGCTGTGCCGCTGGAAAGCCTGGCCTTCATTTGGGGAGGTGTGATGGTGGAGGAAATGGTAGTGGCATTAGTGCTTTTACTGGTGACTGCCATTTCCTTCGCTGCCATCGGTCTTTTCTTTTCCAGCATTGTGCGCTCCACACACTCTTCGACCGTGTTAAGTTACATCGCAGTGCTGCTGCTCGCAGTGGTCCTGCCGATACTGTTATCCATCCTGCTAGCCCCTGGCATTGATAATGGTATGAGCTGGACGGCGTATCTGATGTTTCTGGCTCTCAGCATCAGTCCCATCACCGCAGCCGTAATCACTGAGGGACTTATAGAGGAAAACATACTGTACTTCTGGTGGGACAGTTTGTTTTACAATCCACACACAACAACTCACGTTCCTGTCCCACTTCCATGGATCATTTATACGCTGTTCTGGCTGGCGATAACGGCGATACTGCTCTCGGTAACCATATCACGAGTAAGGGCACAGGAGAAATAATCCATGACAGGCAGCACGCGGGCAATTTTGAGGTTGCTCTACCGGTGGGGACTGCGATTGCGCATGGGCGAAAGCCTGACCTGGGGACCGTGGGGGGCTGCATGCGGGGCCGCCACAGGACTGCTCGTAGCGCTTGTGGCACGAGTATGGCCATTGATGCTGACCCGCTGGCTGATCGCGCTGGGCGGGACGCTCGCGCTGGCGGGCTTTGCCATCGGCGTGGTGGCCCCCTGGCTGCGTCCACGCTCCCCGCTGCGCCTGGCGTACATCTTCGACCGCCGCTTTGGGCTGGCCGAGCGCCTGACAACAGCGTTAGAGTTGGGCACAGGCAGGATCAGGACCACTCAGGAGATGGCCCGTGCCCAGATAAGCGATGCTTTGCAGGCAGCCAGGAGCGTTGATGTGCAGGCTTTGCTCCCACTGCGGACCTCCAGGCGTGCGCTCTTCGCGTTGGGCTTTATGGCGCTTGCGCTGTCGCTCGCATGCTGGCTGCCCAATCCCCAGGACCGGGTGCTCCTGCAACGAGCTGCCCTGCACAAGACCATCGAAGCGCAACGGGAACGGCTGGAGGCCATACGCGAGGAAGCGGCACAGGCTGAAGGGCTGAGCGATGCCGATCGTGAGGCAATTCTCCAGGCACTGGACCAGGCATTGGACGCGCTGGATAACAGGCGAACGCCACAGGAGACAGTGGCAGTGCTCTCTGATGTGGAGCGCAGACTGGCAGAGCTGCGCGATCCCGGCGCGGCGCCCCTGCAGACCGGCCTGGAGCGCGCCGCTGCTGAGATGGCAGATTCTTCTGTCACAAGCGCCATTGCTGCAGCGCTTGCGCGGGGCGATTACCGGGGAGCCGCCCGTGCGCTGGAAGCTTACAGTGGCACAGAAGGTAGACCATTGACTCGCGAGGAGGAACTGGAGCTTGCCCGTGAACTGGAGCAGGCCGCCCAGATGCTTGGTGATACGGACCAGAAGCTTGCCCGGGAGCTGAGTCAGGCTGCCGAGGCCATCAGACGCGGCGAAATTGCCCGGGCACGCCAGGCGATCAGAGAGGCGGCCCGGCAGATGGATGCCGCAGGAGAACGTATCACGCGAGAAGGGACGGTCGAGAAGACGTTATCCGGGTTACAGGATAGCCGCCTCCAGATTGCGGAGAAGAGCGGGTTGCAGCCGGCCACAGCAGAGTCCATAAGGGGCGGGACAGGAAAGCTGCCGGAAACAGAAGAGACCGGCGGATCGGCGCAGGGTGGTGCAGGAGAAGCTCAACAAACGGGCATGAGCCCGGGGCAGCTCGGAGATCATGAGGACACCGGAAGCGGTGCCCCGTACGATGAGGTCTATGTTCCATACCGTATGGGTGAGGAAGGAGTGGAAATACGTCTCGGGCGCGAAGGAGAAGGTGAGCCTGTGGCCGGGGCAGGTACGCTGCTTCCGCCGCAAACAGCCCAGGCTGGCGTACCGTATCGTCAGGTATACGTCGAATACGCGACCCGGGCCGGAGCTGCGCTTGAGAGCAGCTACATTCCGCTGGGGATGAAACAATATGTGAGGGACTACTTCAGCGCTCTGGAGCCATGAATTTGCACAATCCAACAAACGGTATCGTAGCAGTCATCTTCGATCTTGACGGCCTGATAGCCGATAGTGAACCACTGTCCTGGTGGGCCTGGGGACAGGTGTTGGCCAGCTACGGGCATAAGCTCGACGCTCACACCTTTCGCAGTGTCCAGGGGCTGCGGGTAGCGGATTATGCTGCATTCCTGTGTTCCCGCTTCTCGCTACCCCTCAGCCCAGAGGAGGCGCAGGCCATGCGTGAAAGGCTGGTGTTGGAGGCCATCCCGGTCAGGCTGCAGGCCCGGCCCGGGCTTTACCAGCTCCTGGACGAACTGGAGGCACGCGGCCTGCCATTGGGCATTGCCACCTCATCCTCACTGGAGCATGCCCATCTTGCAATTCAAACGCTCGGGATAGGAGAGCGTTTTCAGGCACTCGCTACCGGCGATGAAGTGGTGAGGGGAAAACCCGCTCCCGATCTCTACCTGATCGCGGCAGAACGGCTGGGCGTGTCACCGAACGGATGTCTGGCACTGGATGATTCGCCGCGGGGGATCGAGGCAGCAATAGCAGCGGGGATGCTCCCTGTGGCTGTGCCGACGACCTGGACGGCCTCCTTGGAATTTCCCGGCTGCAGGATATACTCGTCGCTCCACGAAGTTGCGGCGTCACTGAACGAGTTATTGAACGCGCAGCCTGTCGAACGTTATCTCGCGGCGGGCAGCGTTGTCGTGCATAACGGGCATGTGCTGGTGCTCCACCGACCCGGCTGTGGCGAGGTCAGGTTGCCTAAAGGCCACGTGGAGCGCGGAGAGACCGCTGTGGAAACCGCCTTGCGTGAGACACGCGAGGAGAGTGGCTACGCAGACCTGATCATAAAGGGCGACCTTGGCGCGCAGACCGTTGAGTTTACCCGACCGGACGGGCGTCACGTCGTCCGCACCGAGCGGTACTTCCTGCTCATGCTTACAGAAGAGCATGGCAGAACAACCCGTCAGCCGGAGGCGGGAGCTCACGAATCCCAGTTCGAACCCCTGTGGCTGACCTGGGACGAAGCGCAGGCGGCGTTGACTTTCGAGGCGGAGCGCGCATGGGTGCGCCTGGCAAGAGCCAGAGTGTACAGCGAATCCTCATAGATGTAGACTCAGGTGGATACTGCGATGAACAATGAACATTATTATCTTGCGAGGTGTCTGGTTATGTCAGTTCTGACAGCCACAATAATTGCCGCGTGTGCCCCCACACAGGAAACGACCCCGGCACCGACGGCAACCTCTACCCTCCCACCGACAGCAGTGCCGACACCCACACCGACTTCGGCGCCAGCCCTGCGTGTCCTGACCGAGAGACACAACCTATACATCGGCGCGGCGGTGGAGCCAGGGTATATCAGGAGCGAACCAGTCTACGCGGAGGTCCTCGGGCGCGAGTTCAATATCTTGACTCCCGAGAACGTTATGAAGTTCGAACTGATCCATCCCCTGCCGGGTACATATCGTTTTGACGCGGGAGATAGCCTGGTCGCCTTCGCCGAGGAACACGGCATGCAGGTGCGCGGCCATACGCTGGTGTGGCACCAGCAGTTGCCCGGCTGGGTGAAGACGAAAGAATGGACGCGGGATGAGTTGGTCGAGGTGCTGCACGATCACATCGCGACCGTCGTGGGACACTATCGGGGCAAGATCATCGCCTGGGACGTGGTCAACGAGGCGGTTGACGACACCGGCAAGATGCGGGATTCCATCTGGATGCAGGTCATCGGACCGGAGTACATCGAGATGGCCTTCCGCTGGGCACGTGAGGCCGACCCGGATGCGCTGCTGTTCTACAACGATTACAACGGCGAGGGACTGGGACGCAAATCCGATGCCATCTATGACCTGGTAAAGGGCCTGGTCGAGCGCGGCGTGCCGATTGATGGAGTAGGCCTGCAGATGCACATCCCGCTGACGGGCTATCCATCTCCACAGAGCATCGCTGCCAATATGGAACGCCTGGCCGCACTGGGACTGAAAGTGCATATCACGGAGCTTGATGTGAGAATACAGTCACCTGTGACACCGGAGGAGCTGGAGAAGCAGGCCAGCGTGTACGCTGATTTGCTCAATGTATGCCTGCAGGCTCCAAACTGCCAGGCCTTTGTGCTGTGGGGGTTCACGGACGCTCATACCTGGGTGCCTCATTTCTTTACCGGTTGGGAAGCCCCGCTCATCTTCGACGCGAAATATGCCCCCAAGCCAGCCTACTACGCACTTCAAAATGTCCTGGCGACGGCGCCGCCTCGATAAACCGTACGGCCTGCCAGCTCCGATGGCCGGCCGTGCTGGTGAGGCGCATTTGTAAGCGTTGTCCGGGTGACCCGATCGGCCCGCACGCGGCGACACCGGGGCTTTCCTCCTCACCTGCTCGAAGCCGCCTCTTTCGACAGGGCAGATCGGCAACCAGGTACAGGCTTGCCGACTTACGCCCGCAGGATACTTTTCCGAAAGTGTGAGGTGGCAGAACGGCGGAACTTTTTCGTCCGCGTAGCGTCTTCTATTGCAGAAGCTATGAATTCAGTGGGAGGAAAGATGGATACCATCAAGTGTTGGCTAAATACTGTTCTGCACGTGACTATTATCCTCGCCATTGTCTCCGGTTTCGCCGCACTGTGGTGGGTGGATACCCTGCCCTCTCGCCTCGATGAACAGCAGACAATCCTGATCAGCCCACGAGCTTTTGCCCCCGGTAGTAAAGGCGCGCTGCGCGTCGTCGTGCAGGACTTCGGACGCGGCCGGCCCATCGCCGGCGCCGTGGTCCAGGTCAGCCTCAAGCCCGCCACAGGCCGCGCCGTCCCGCTCTTCGAGGGCCAGACCGACGAGTCCGGCAGCCTGCCCGTCAGTTTCCACGTCCCTGCCGACGCGCCTCAGGAGGCCACACTCGTCGTCGAGACGCGCTCGCGGGCCGGGCGGGATCGAGTGGAACAGCCCGTGACCATCCGGCGCGACTACCGCCTGCTCCTGACCACTGACAAGCCGCTCTACCAGCCGGGCCAGACGATCCACATGCGCGCGCTCGCCCTCAGCGCCCTCGACCTGACCCCCGCACGCGGCGCGACGGTCAACTTCCTGGTCGAGGACCCCAAGGGCAACAAGGTCTACCGGCAGAGCGTCGTCGNCTCCGACTTCGGCGTCGCCGCCGCCGACTTCACACTGGCCGACCTGGTCAACCAGGGCAGCTACAAACTCTCCGTCTCCATCGGTGATACGACATCCGAGAAAACCGTCGAGGTGCGCCCTTATGTGCTGCCCAGGTTCGCTGTGAACGTCTCCACCGACCGCACCTTCTATCTGCCCGGCCAGCGCGTCGAAGGGGTGGTGCAGGCCGATTATTTCTTCGGCAAGCCCGTCGCGCAGGGCCAGGTGCGCATCGTCGGAAGTGTGTGGGAGATCGAGCGCACGGTGGTGGTGGACCTGCAGGGCCAGACCGACGAGAACGGCACATATCGCTTCGCTTTCGGCCTGCCGCAATATTTTGCCGGCAGCGGGCTGGAGGCGGGGCAGAGCCAGTTCGCGCTCGAAGTGACCGTGATTGACCAGACCGACCACGCCGAACAGACCAGCACAGTGCTCCCCATCGCCGCGCAGCCGCTCGTCATCGAGGCCGTGGCCGAAAGCGGTGTGCTCAAGCCCGGCGTCGAGAACGTCATCTACATTCTCACCTCTTACCCCGATGGCCGCCCCGCGCCGACGACGCTCCGTGTCAGCATGGGCAACGGCCCCGTCAGTGAGCTGACCACCGGCGAGTACGNCCTGGCCGAGTTCACTTTCACGCCGCAGCAGGGCGGCTACTACGTCCTCAATATCACCGCCCGCGACGAGGCGGGCCAGCAGGCCGTCCGCGCGATTGATTTTCAGGCCGAATCCGGCAGCGATAGCGTCCTCCTTCGCGCCGACCGCGCCGCCTATGTCGTCGGGGAGACGATGAACCTGGTCGCCCTCACCCCGGTCGAGTCCGGTTCGATCTACCTGGACATCGTCAAGGCCGGGCAGACGCTCTCCACCCGCTCGGCTCCGGTCAGGAACGGCAAGGCAGAGTTCGCCGTGGACGTCAGCCCTGACCTGTACGGGACGCTGGAGTTGCACGCCTACAAGGTGCTGCTCGACGGCACCATCGTGCGCGACACGCGGCTCGTGGTGGTGGACGCGCCCAACGAGATCGCCATCGCCGTGACGCCCGATAAGGAGACCTACCTGCCGGGCGACCCGGCGACGATCAACTTCCAGACGAGCACCGCCGACGGCGCGGGTGTGCAGACGGCGTTGGGTGTGGCGATCGTGGATGAATCGATCTTCGCGCTCCAGCGCCAGGATCCGGGCTTCGCCAAACTCTACTTCCTGCTGGAGCAGGAGCTGCTGGAGCCGTTTTACCAGATCAAGGGCTTCGAGCTGCCCGCTGCCATCCCGTCTGAAAAGCCGGAGGTGCGCGCGGCGCAGGACGTCGCGGCCCGGGCGGCGACGGCGCAGGTGATGGGCGCAGCGGGATTGGCCGCGCCCGCGCCGGTCAACTCGCGTCCGCTCAANATGACCGCCGCCTACGCGGCTCAGGAGAAGGGCTTCGCGCGCATCGGGCAGGCAGCGGCAGTCGGCCTGCTGCTCATTCCGTTGCTGGCGTGGGGCGTGACGATCGCCGCGCTGTGGCGCTCCGGAGTGGTCAAACGGGCGCTCAGACGCTGGGCGATTGCACTGCTCGCCATCGGCCTGTTCGGCTGCGGCCTGGGCGGCTGGTTCATCGCGCTGACCGATTCATTCTACTACCTGGACCCGGAAGACATCTTGATCCCGTTCGCCATACTGCTCGGGGTGGTTGTGGTGGCGTTCACCGGCTATGTCTGGGCGCGGCACGACCGGGCCGGCCGGGTACTCTCGACGTTGACGCTGGGGTGGGTCGCGCTGCTGATCCTGCTGATCCTGGTGGGGGGGAGAGGGGCGGAGCCATCCGACGGGCTGCTCATCGCCGCGCTGCTGGCCTATGCGCTGCTCCCCGGCGCGTATCTGCTCTTCGGGCAATTGCGCTGGGCGGAGACGCAGCGGGTCGGCGCCGGGCTGGCGACCGGGCTGGGGGCGCTTGCGGCGCTGCCAGCGGCGGTGCTCGTGCCGGCCCTTTTCTTGTTCTCTGTCTCCAGGAGGATACCGATGGGTGCGCTGGCCCCAGCGCCGCAGGTGGTTATGGCGACTGTGGAGGTGGAAGAAAGGGCGGTCGAGGCTCCGCAGGAGGTCAAGGCCGGGGAGGCCGGCGGCCGCGCGGATCAGCAGGCGGCTGCCGAAGCCCCGCGCCTGCGCCAGTGGTTCCCGGAGACGCTCTACTGGGCCCCGGAGGTCGTCACCGACGAGGGCGGGCGCGCCTCGCTCGAGGTGCCCATCGCCGACTCGATCACGACCTGGCGGCTGACGGCGCTGGCCTCCACCCAGGATGGACGGCTCGGCTTCACCACGCGCGGTGTGCGCGTTTTCCAGGACTTCTTCGTGGACGTAGACCTGCCCGTCGCGCTCACACAGGATGACGAAATATCCATCCCGGTCGGCGTCTTCAACTATCTGCCTGAGGCGCAGGAAGTGCGGTTGGTGGTTGAGCCGGAATCCTGGTTCGAGCTGCTGGGCGCGGGCGAGCAGACGCTCACCATCGCCCCCAATGACATCGAGGTTGTCTATTTCCCCATCCGCGTGCTCAAGTTCGGGCAGCGTGCCTTCCAGGTCACCGCCTGGGGCGAGAAGATGAGCGACGCCATCCGTCGCCAGGTCAACGTGCTGCCCAACGGCAAGGAGTTCTGGCTGAGCGAGAGCAACTGGCTGCGCGAAAGCAAGGAGATCGAGATCAACCTGCCACCGGAGGTTGTGCCGGAGACGCCCTATGTCGAGGTGAAGGTCTATCCGGGCGTGATGGCCCAGGTGGTGGAAGGGCTGGAGAAGATCCTCCGTTTGCCCGACGGCTGATTTGAGCAAAGTACGTCGGCGACGTACCCAGATGTGCTCGTGTTGGACTATATGCAGCGCACCGGCCAGGCCAATCCTGAATTGCAGATGATGGCTGAGAAGTATGTGGGCACCGGCTACCAGAGATTGCTCACGTTCGAGGTGGATGGCGGTGGCTTCAGCCTCTTCGGCGACCCGCCGGCGGGGGTCTTCCTGACCGCCTACGGGCTGATGGAGTTCACCGATATGGCGAAGGTCTATCCGGTGGACGAGGCCCTCATCAAGCGCACGGCCCAATGGCTGCTGGCGCAGCAGCAACCCGACGGGACGTGGCTCGACCGGGGCTATTCGGAGCACTGGCAGATCGGCGCCAAAACGGCCACCACTGCCTACATCGCCTGGGCGCTGATTGACGCCGGTTACGCCGACACGCCGGAGGTGGGACGCGCCATCGGCTACATCCGTGAGTTCGCGTTGCAGGAAACGGATGCCTACAACCTGGCGCTCGCCGCCAACGCACTGGCAGCCTATGCGCCGGACGACCCGATGACGAAAGCGGTGCTTGACCGGCTGTACGAGATGCGCGTGCAGGAGGGAGATATTGTGTACTGGAAGACCGCGGCCGCTTCGTTCATGGGGGCGAAGGGTGAGAGCGGCAGCCTGGAGACGACGGCCCTGGCGGCCATCGCGCTGATGCGGGCCAACGCCTACCCTGAAGCAGTGGACAGGGCGCTGGGGTATCTTGTGCAGAGCAAGGATAGCTGGGGCACCTGGTACACCACGCAGGCGACGATCCTCTCGCTCAAGGCGATGCTGTTGGCGACAGAACGGGCCGGCCGGGCCGAAGGTCCCGCGCGGCTGCGCATCTCGCTGAACAACGAGCTGAGCCGGGAAGTGGTGATTGACGAGACCAACGCCGATGTGGTGCACATCGTCACCTTCGACCGCGGCTTCTCCCCCTCCGGCGTGAACCGCGTCCGGATCGAGCTGGAGGGCGGCGGGAACCTGATGTACCAGGTCTCCACGCGCTACTACCTGCCGTGGGACAAAGTGCCGCCCGTGCCGGAGGAGAAGGAGGTCATCACAATTGACCTGGCCTACGACCGGACGAAACTTGCGGTCAACGACGAAGTGACCGTCAACGTGAATGTGCGGCTCAACGAGGAAGGTGTGGTCAGGATGGCGCTCATAGACCTGGGGGTGCCGCCGGGCTTCACCGTGTTGAGCGAGGACCTGAGCCGGCTGGTCGAGCAGGGGGTGATCGCCCGTTATGAGCTGGCCGGGCGGCAGGTCATCATCTACCTGGAGAACTTAGCCTACGGGTCGCCGCTGGCTTTCAGCTACCGGATGCGGGCGCGTTTCCCGCTGCGCGCGCAGACGCCGCCCTCCAGCGCCTACGATTACTACAACCCGACCGGGGCGACCGTCCGCGCGCCGCTGGAGTTGACGGTGGTCGAGTAAAGAGCCGGCGGCCGTGTCAGCATACTCTGGGAGGCCCCCGCCTTCTGTGGCGGGGGCTTCTGCATTGCATCCATGCTCGAATTGCAATGAACTTTAGTACTATTCTGGCGGCGACTGTAGTGGGCGAGGTGCGCCTCGCCCGTACACCCTTTGGGGCCTGCGGCCAATGTCGGCCTGCGCCAGGTACGGGCGATTAATCAATCGCCCCTGCCCTGCTGCACCACAAGAGGCAGTGTCGGCGCAGGCCGACACCTGGCGCGAAGCGCCTGAAGAGGGCGATTTCAAGCGACTGAATAGTCCAGTATACAAGTTACCTTTAGAGCTTGTCTGAAAAGTCCTTGTAATTGAGCATAGTGGTTTGTCAACCATGCTTTTGTGGGTCTCTGCGCTCATCATATTGGCGAATTCCAGCCACAAAAACGAACTTGACAAACCAATAGGTGTTGAATGAAGCCGGATCACAGGACTATCTACGACAAAACAGCGCCTGAAGCTGAAACCAGCAGCGCGTGGACGATTGTCCGGCGCGGAAAGGCAGACAGGAAGTCAATGGCTCTTCATCAAGTTGCACACGGAGAAGCGAGAAGCGCGTACACCTCCAGTTTCTGGTCGGCCTGTTCATCCAGCCAGCGGGTGGCCCGGCGGATGAAGTTGGCGGCAAAGAGTATCAACCGTTCTTGGCAGATAGATGGCGGCTTGGGTG
>JGI24188J35168_1000308_pt1 | contig 28115 bp, 25 predicted proteins | sample YNPBryantNP2012_FD_35168 | JGI IMG/M metagenome (IMG submission 35168) | reverse complement strand
TACCGATACAGGTTCGGGTCGCCACTGGCAGCGTCTATCGGGTCTTTCTGTAGCCAGCGGGCGGTGCGGGGGTCGTACTCCCGTGCGCCGACATGGTACAAACCGGTGGCGGGCGTCCACTCATATCCATAGGCGGCGTTCCAGCGGAAGGGGTTGAAGGTGGTGCCGACCTGCTCGATCGGGTTGTTCCATGCATCGTGACTGTAACGGTCGGTGATGTTACCTGAACTGTAAAGGAACAGGTTAAGCGTGCCAGTCCAAGTTGGTGACCTGCTTGGCGTGGCGGACGATGTACTCCTTGCGCGGTTCCACTTTGTCGCCCATCAACACGCTGAATATCTCGTCCGCAGCGACGGCGTCCTCCAGTTCCACGCGCACCAGTCGGCGGGTGGCGGGGTTCATCGTGGTTTCCGCCAGCTCCTCCGCGTTCATCTCGCCCAACCCTTTGAACCGCCCGACGGTCACGTTCTTGCGCTTGAGGTTTTTGAGTATCTCATCGCGGTCCTTCTCGGTGCGGGCATAATAGCGTTCATCCTTGCCCGCCTTGATGACGTACAGTGGCGGTTGCGCGATGTACACGTGTCCCTCTTCGATGAGGGGGCGCATATAACGGAAGAAGAAGGTGAGCAGCAGCGTACGGATATGGTCGCCGTCCACGTCCGCATCGGTCATGATGATGATGCGGTGGTAGCGCAGTTTGGACAGGTCAAACTTAAAGTCGCCGTTCTCTTTCTCATCACCGTTTCCGTTAGAACCATTGCCAGGTCCCGCAATACCCGTGCCCAGCGCGGTGATGAGGGCGCGAATCTCTTCGTTTTCCAGTGCCTTGTCCAGCCGTGCCTTCTCCACGTTCAGAATCTTGCCACGCAATGGCAGAACCGCCTGTGTGCGCCGGTCACGTCCCTGCTTGGCGGAGCCGCCTGCCGAATCGCCCTCCACGAGGAACAGCTCACACAGGCGCGGGTCGCGCTCCGAGCAGTCCGCCAGCTTACCCGGCAGCGAGGTGTTTTCCAGTGCGCTCTGGCGCTTCACCAGGTCTGCCGCGCGTCGGGCAGCCTCACGCGCGCGCTGCGCCACCAATGCCTTTTCGACGATGCGTCGGGCAACGGAAGGGTTCTCCTCAAAGTATTGCGACAGCGCCTCGCCGACGATGGAGTTCACCAGACCTTCTATCTCGCTGTTGCCCAGCTTGGTCTTGGTTTGCCCTTCGAACTGCGGGTTCAGCAGCAGCACGCTGATGACGGCAGTCAGTCCTTCACGCACGTCGTCGCCGCTGAAGTTGGGGTCTTTCTCCTTCAGCAAGCCGTTTTTGCGGGCGTAGTTGTTGATGACGCGCGTGAGCGCAGTCTTGAAGCCCGACACGTGCGTCCCGCCTTCGGTGTTGTGGATGTTGTTGGCGAAGGCGAAGATGTTCTCCTGATAGGTGTCGTTGTACTGGATGGCGATTTCCACGTAAGTGTCTTCGCGCGTGCGGGCGAAGTGAATGGGTTTGTGCAGGGGATCCTTGTTCTCGTTCAGCCACTGCACGAACTCCGCCAGCCCGTTCTTGTAGTGGAAGGTCTGCGTCGGCTCACCGTGCAGTTCGTCGGTAAACGTGATGGTGACTTTCTTGTTCAGGAAAGCCAGTTCACGGATGCGACGCACAATGCGCTCAGGGTCATAGTCCCGCTTCTCGAAGATGAGGTGGTCGGGCAGCCAGTGTACCATCGTGCCCGTGTTTTTGGCTTTGCCCACCACTTCCAGAGGGGTCACCGGCGTGCCTCGCTCGAATCGCTGGCGATAGCGTTTACCGTCGCGACACACCTCCACCACCAGCCACTCGGAGAGGGCGTTCACGCACGACACCCCGACGCCATGTAGTCCACCGGAGACGCGATAGCCACCGCCGCCGAACTTACTGCCAGCATGAAGGCGCGTCATTGCCAGCTCCACGCCGGTCAAACCGGTTTCTTTGTTGATGTCTACGGGGATACCGCGCCCATTGTCGGTGACGGAGAGACTGCCGTCCGGGTGAAGCACCACATCGATACGTGTACAAAAGCCAGCCAGTGCTTCGTCGATGCTGTTGTCTATGACCTCGTAGAAGAGCTGATGGAGCCCGCGCACGCCGGTATCGGCGATATACATGCCGGGGCGTCGCCGTACGGCTTCCAGCCCCTCGAGTACGGTAAACTCCTGCGCGGTGTACTCGCGGTCAACGGTAGTCACTAAGGACTGTTCGTCATCAGTTTGGGGTGTCGCCAGTGTTCCCGGTTTTGCCATGCGTTTTTCCTTCCTACACCTCCGAGCGGAAAAATCCACGACTCAGCAGGCTTTCCTGAGGAGATTTCCAATATATTGTATCAGAAACGTTTCAGGTTGTCAAATATTGAGAGCGCAATCAGCCTTCCGGCAGTGCGTGCGGTTTGTTGGGGCGTTAATGCACAGGGTAACGACTCTTGGAGTGAAGCCAGATGTCTGCCGACAGCGGCTGAGCTGCAGAGGGAACCATCTATCACCATGCGAATAGGATACTGAAACGTGGGCACGAGGTGGGCAGATGACAAAAGTGTTGTACGTGACGCTTCTTTTGGGGTGTGTGGCTTGGAGCAGTGCGCAACCTGCATCCGACGAATGGTTCCGCTATCCGCCTCAACCGGTAGAGGCACAGGTGCAGATTCTTCACGAAACGCAGGAGAATACGCATCTCCTCGTCAAGTTCCCCAGTCTGCTGGTGACTCCGGATTATCCACAGAACAATACTGTTTACGCCGAGGTTTTCATCCCTCACCAGACCCAGAGGGTGCCCGCGGTCGTTATCCTGCACTCGTGGGGAGTGCAGAAACCTGACATCGAGCTTTCGCTGGCGCGCTTTCTGGCGAAGTGCGGTTTCGTGGCGGTGGTGATGACTTTACCGTACCACATCCAGCGCACGCCCAGCGGCTATTTGAGCGGGGAACTGATGATTGTGTCCGACGTGGCGCACATGCGTCAAACCATGCGCCAGGCGGCGCTCGACGTGCGTCGGCTGATAGACTGGCTGCAGTCCCAGCCTCAAATAGATGCCGAAAAGATAGGGATCGTTGGTATCAGTTTGGGGGCTATCGTGGGTGCTTTGACATTGGGGGTGGAGCCACGATTGCAGGCAGGAGNGCTGGTGCTGGGTGGGGCAAACCTGGCTCATGTGCTGTGGCGCAGCCCGCTGACGATGAACATCCGTGCTGAGCTGCGGAGTAAAGGGATTGGCTATGAGAGGCTGCGGCAGGAGATGTTGCCGGTAGAGCCGCTGACTTTCCTGAAGGGGCAGTACGGTCACCGTGTGTTAATGGTCAACGGCAGGTACGACCTGGTGATACCTCGCGAAGATGCGCTTGCTTTGCGGCGTGCTCTGGGGGATGGTCCCATTTTGTGGCTGAACACCGGGCATTACGGACCCGCTTTGGTGCAATCGGCGTTATTCGATGTGGTTGGGCGTTTCCTGAGCGCAAATCTGCAGAATGGCTCCGAACCGTTTTCTGTGCCGACCACTCTGCACGAACCGACCATCCGCATCGGTTTGCTTTACAGCGGGGTATGGGGCGCGCGTGTCAGCGCGGCGATAGATGTCTGGCGTTGGGAGCGTGAAGGCAGAGCGGGAGTATCCCTGCAGGCTTCGCCCCGCAATATCTCCGTGCTGGTGGGATTTCGTCCGCTTTCACCGCTGCACGTGGGTGTCGAACTGTCCTCTCGTGCCCCGGCAGGGTATATCTTGTTCCATTTCGTCCTGTAGACAATCCCCACAGGTCAGAGGCATCCTCATTGTGCAGGTTGTGCTGCAGTAATACTCCACTCACATATGTCTACATCTAGTGGCCTCAGAAAAAAATTTTCTCAAAATATTGAGAAAATCCCTCGAAAACCGTTGACAAGCCTGCCCCTCATTTTTTACAATGTATGCAACCGAGTGGATGTTGGGTGGATGCCAGGTGGTAGNAAGGTGGAGGAAAGGTCTCCAGATAGCATAGCGGATGAGTATCCGGTGGAGGCGCCGGGGCAAGCACCTGAGAGCGAGGCGCTTGCTGCGTTGCAGGGATACTCGGAACACTCGGTGGATGACAAGGGGCGCATTATCATGCCGCAGCGCTTCCGCGACCTGTTTGGGCGCTCGTGTGTTATGACGCAGAGTTGGAACCGGAGCCTGTTTGTGTTTCATCCTGTCACCTGGCAACGCATTCGTTCACAGCTGGCGCAGCTGCCTTTCATGAGTGAGGAGGCAGTACGCCTGCAACGGTTTTTCATCAGTCCGGCAACGGATATCGATATCGATTCGCAGGGGCGTTTGGCGATTCCTGCCCATCTGCGGGATTGGGCACGGATTGCTTTGCCGACTTCGGAAACGCCCAGTGTGGTCGTGATTATCGGCGCGCCCTATCGCCTGGAAATATGGAGCAGGGAGCGCTGGAAAGAGGTTAACTCGCAGGTGGAGGACGGCGCCGTCTTCCATGCGGCAGCAACACTGGGCGTGAGGCTGGAGCTGTGAGTATGATAACCATGAACAGTCATACACCGGTAATGGTACGCGAAGTGCTGGAACTGCTCCGTCCGCAGCCGGGGGAAATCATTGTGGATGCTACGGTGGGGCTGGGTGGACATTCGGTGGAGATTGCTCCCCGCCTGATACCCGGCGGCTGGCTGATCGGCATTGACCGCGATCCAAGCGCGCTGGAGGCCGCTGCCCGTCGGCTAGAGCAGTTCAGTGGAGCCATCCGCGTGACGCTGGTTCACGCGGACTTTCGCGAGTTGCCCCGTGTGCTGAGTGAGCGTGGGTTGGAGGGGGCGGATGGTATCCTGTATGACCTCGGTGTGAGTTCGATGCAGCTGGATAGTGCGGAACGCGGTTTCAGCTTCCGTTTCGACGCACCGCTGGACATGCGTATGGACCCGAGCCAGCGGGGCATTACCGCGGCGGATATCGTGAACCGCTGGAGTGAGATAGACCTGCGCCGGCTCATACAGGAGTATGGAGAGGAGCCTGCCGCCGCTCGCATTGCGCGTGCGATTGTGCAGAATCGCCCGATACTGACCACCCAGCAGCTCGCGACTGTGGTAGTGAAAGCGGTGGGACGTCGTGGTGGGCACATCCATCCGGCGACGCGGACGTTTCAGGCTTTGCGCATCGCGGTCAACCGTGAACTGGAGGGCTTGCAAGAGGCGATTGAACAGGCGGTTCATTGCCTGCTTCCAGGCGGGCGCATTGTGGTGCTGACTTATCATTCGCTGGAGGCGCGTGCGGTTAAGAGGGCGTTTCAGCGGTTGAGCGGCAGGTGTATCTGCCCACCTTCTGTTCCGGAGTGCCAGTGTGGGGCAGAGCGGTTGATACGCCTTCTAACGCCGCATGCACTTAAGCCGAATGCAGAGGAGGTCGCCGTCAATCCGCGCTCTCGCAGTGCGCAGTGCCGTGCTGCCGAGAGGCTTGCGGATTAGTTATCTACAAGGCAGGAGGGTGATATGGTTTTTCAGGATGTGGTTCGAACGGGGGTGCGGGTACGTTCTAAAGCTGTCGTCAGGTACCGCATTCTTGCAGGGACACGCCTGTGGTGCGTGTTCGTTGTCGCTGGAGTAGTGGCTTACATTACGGCGTGTGGCTATGTTTACAATCTCTCCCGTGAGAGACACAGGCTGTTCATTCAGCGGGAAGCTCTTCGGAAAGAATACTACCTGCTGTTGAGCCGGTGTGAGGCACTTCGCAATCCGGTGCGTATCCAGAAGCAGGCGCAAGCATTCGGCATGGTGCCGCTCACCCAACCGCAGGCGGTTGCCAGTGCACCGGTTGTTCTGGCACAGCGACACTGAGCAGNAGAGGTACCAATGGCTGTGCGTCGGCGGAGGCGCCCGTTCACCCTTGATGACGCCCGGTGGAGGTTGCTGCTGACCGGGTGGGTGATAACACTGCTCTTCTTCGGTGCATGGGCGCGGTTGTTGTACCTGCAGACCGCCAAAGCGGATGCGCTGCGTGCCCAAGCAGAGCGGTACGGAGGACTGCGCAAAAAGACATGGACGGTGCACGGGATGCGCGGAACCATCAAGGACCGCCTGGGTAACGTGCTCGCCATGGACGTGATGTCCGTGTCTATTTTTGTCCGCCCGAAAGCGGTCACCGATGCGCGGGAAGCGGCCCGCCACCTCAGTCCCTTTGCAGACAAACCGGCCGCGGAGATTGAGCGAGAGATTCTCGAGAGGAAGAGGCGCGTCGAGCAAGCCGAAAAGCAAAGAATGTCCGGACAGGGCAGCGGGGTGAATATACCCGTTTCCTCCTCCTTCACGCTGAAGAAAGATTTGGTGGGCGAACCGGCGAGGCGACTCAAAGAGGCAATAGCTCAGGAGCGGAAACGGGTGATCAGGGCAATCCGGGATTCCGCGCGTTCAAGGCGCCCTGTTCAGGTGACTTCGTGGTTGGATGGGGTGGACGTGGTGGATGAACCATGCCGCTATTATCCCTACGGAGCGATGGCTTCTGCGCTCATCGGTTTTACCGACGCAGACGGGAGAGGGACGGAGGGGATCGAACACCTTTACGACAATGTGCTTGCTGCCACGCATGGCGAGGTCGAAGGGGTGCTGGGAGCTCGTGGGCAGATAGCGATGGGCACGCGGGTCGTCAGGCGGTCGCGTGTCGACGGACGCGACGTACAACTCACTATCGACGCGAATATCCAGAGCATTGCCGAGAGTTGCCTGCAAGAGGTGATGGAGAAGCATCAGCCCGCAGGAGCCTGTGCCATTGTGATGGATGTGCGCAGCGGTGACCTGCTCGCGGTGGCGAATATGCCTCGTATCGACCTGAACAACTGGTTGCCAGAACTGAAAAAGCATGGGCAGCATGTGATGCAGAACATGGCAATGAAGTTCCTGTTTGAGCCGGGGTCGACGTTCAAGCCCATTACCATCGCCGCTGCCATGCAGGCAGGGGTAGTAGGAGAAGGCGGTCGGTTCCATTGTAGTGGCTCTATGAAAATCGGCAGGCATACCATCCACTGTGCCCGGCACGGTGGTTCGAGAGCGCACGGTCACCAGACTCTGCGTGACGTAGTTGCCCATTCTTGTAACATAGCCACTGCTCAGATTGGCATGAGGCTGGGGGCTTCTGCTCTGTATGAGGCGGCTCAGCGGTTCGGTTTGCTGGAAAAGCCTGTTAAGGGTAGCGAGGGAGGCAGGTTGGAAAAACCGACCCGATGGCAGAGAATCCGCCTGGCAAACGTGGCTTTCGGACAGGGTTTACAGGTCACCCCTCTGGGGCTGGCGGCCGCCTACGCGGCGATAGCCAACGATGGAGTGTATGTGAAGCCCCGTCTGCTTTTGAATGAGCCGGTGGAGACCCGGGTCGTGCTGTCGCCGGAGGTGGCACGCCGAATGCGCGATTCCCTCCGCGCGGTGGTGGACGAAGGCACGGGTAAGATGGCGGAAGTCGAGGGATATGACGTGGCCGGAAAGACAGGCACGGCGCAGAAGGTCATACCCGGCAGACGGGGATACGCGCCGGGCAAGTATGTTGCCTCTTTCGTGGGGTTTGCCCCGGCAGACAATCCGCGTATCGTGGTACTGGTTGTGGTGGATGAGCCTCGCAATGGTTATTTTGGAGGCGTGGTCGCCGCGCCCGCCTTTGCCCGCATTACCGAGCGGGTGCTGGTATATCTGGGCGTTCCTGCTATGCCTGATAAGGAGAAGCACATCTCGGTTTCTAAGCGTTGAGATTGGGTTTTAGCGGACTGTTGCGCATACTGTATAATACGTGGGGTATCGTAAGGATACATACGCCGAGCGCGCGGGGTGAATCGGTGTAAGGATAGGGGACAGACTGTTTTGTAAGACTAGGCAAGGCTGTGAGGTGAACGAGGTGCCGCGAGTTCCGTTGTCTGAACTTATCCAATTATTCCCTGAGGTCCGCCTTGCTGGCGCATCCGATGTACGCGTGTGGGTTACGGATGTTGCCTATGACTCCCGCAAGGTCAAACCGGGCGCGCTGTTTGTGGCGATACCGGGTCAGCGGTACGATGGGCATGACTTTGTAACGGACGCCGTAGCGCGAGGTGCGGTAGCGGTTGTGGTAGAACGCCCTGTAGAGGTTACGTCGGTGCCTGTGCTGCAAGTGCCTCATGCTCGCGAGGCGCTCGCTCTGCTTGCCAACGGGTTTTACGGTTTCCCATCGCGTAAGCTATTAATGGTGGGGGTGACCGGTACCAACGGCAAGACGACCACCACGCACCTCATCGCTCATATACTTCGCGCCAGTGGGGTCGCTACAGGCACTATCGGCACATTAGGTGCCTTTCTGGACGGAGTGGGTGAAGTGCCCATCTCCCACACCACGCCGGAGGCGCCCGATATGCAGCATGTGCTTTATGCAGCTGTGACGAACGGCGTCAAGGCGGTGGCGATGGAGGTTTCTTCTCATGCGCTGCACCAGCACCGAACGCTGGGGCTGGAGTTCGACCTTGCAGTCTTCACCAACCTCACGCAGGACCACCTGGATTATCACCAGACGATGGAGAGTTATGCGGAGAGCAAGCGCAGGCTCTTTGTGGAATATCCGCGTCGCAGCACGAAGAACTTCCACGCCGTGTTTAATCTGGACGACCTAACCGGCAGAAGATGGTATGAGGAAAGCGTTTATGACCGGTGGGGATATGGGGTATCCAGCGCGGATACTTGCGTGCGGGCATCGGAGGTGCGCCTGTTTCCTGATGGCGTAGAGATGCGTGTGGCGACCCCCGCGGGGGAGCATCACGTACGTGTTCCTCTTGGAGGTGCGTTTCAGGTGTACAATATACTGGCGGCAATAACGGCTGCGCTCGCGCTGTCGCTCTCGCCCGATATTGTGTTCGAAGCCTTACGTGATGCTCCTCAGGTGCCGGGGCGGTTTGAAATCGTTCCCAACCATCGCGGCATCACGGTTATCGTAGATTATGCCCATACGCCCGACGGGCTGGAGAATCTGCTGCGTTCGGCAAGGGCATTGCAGCCCCGACGTCTAATTACTGTATTCGGCTGTGGCGGCAATCGTGATCGCTCCAAACGTCCCAGGATGGGGGCTATCGCCTCTGAACTATCAGACCTGTGCGTGGTTACCTCCGACAACCCGCGCAACGAACCGCCCGAAGCCATTATCGACGAGATACTGCAGGGCATTCGCCGACGGGAAGAGGTGCTGGTGGAGCCAGACCGGCGCCAAGCTATTGCTCTCGCCATAGAAAGTGCGCAGGCGGGCGATATGGTGGTTATCGCGGGAAAGGGGCATGAGACCGTGCAAATCGTTGGCGATCAGCGAATACCGTTTGACGACAGACAGGTTGCTCGCGAGATTCTGGAAGGTTGAACACGATGGAACCCCTTACTCCGGATGATATAGCCAAAGCAATCGGCGGAGTGCTTGCCGGAGAGCGAACGCGCCCGGTGAGAGGCATCGGCATTGACAGCCGGACCATTGAAGCAGGACAGCTCTTCTTCGCCATACCCGGTGAGCGCACCGATGGACATCAGTATGTGCGCATGAGTGCAGAACGGGGCGCGGTGGGTGCAGTGGTTTCACGACCGGTGGACGCGCCGGAAGGCTTTCCGCTTATCTATGTCGCGGATACCGTTTGGGCGCTGGGGTGTTTCGCTCGCTGGTATCGGGGGCTGTTTTCCGTTCCTGTGATAGGAATTACGGGAAGCGCAGGCAAAACCACCACCAAAGAGATGGCTGCGGCTGCTCTCAGCGCGCGCCACATCGTGCTCAAGTCCCCTCAGAATCTCAACACCGAAATCGGTTTGCCTCTGGCGATTGCCCAGCTGGAGAGACACCACTCCGTCGCCGTGCTGGAGATGGCGATGCGCGGCAGAGGACAGATTGACTGGCTGGCGAACATTGCACGTCCTTCTATCGGTGTGATTACCAACATCGGCTGGGCACATCTGGGTCTACTTGGTTCGCGGGACAATATCGCACTGGCAAAATCCGAACTGCTGTACCGCCTCCCCGAAGACGGTGTGGCTGTGCTGAACGCAGACGACGATTATTTTGAATTTTGCCGTCGGCAGGCGCGCTGCCGGGTGATTTCGTTCGGGTATCAACGTGCGGCGACGGTGCGGGCGGTTAAGGTGCAGCTGGACAGGAGCGGCAAGGTTCGCTGTACGGTGCGATACGGGCGGGAGAGTACTGCGTTGCAGGTGCCTGTGCCCGGCTTACATCATTTGAGCAACGCCCTTGCAGCGCTAGCCAGCGCAGTGGCACTGGGTGTTCCGCTTGCGGAAGCCGCGATGCACCTGCAGCAAATGCAGATGGTGGACCAGCGGATGCAGGTATGCCATACTCCGAAGCAGGTAACGGTGCTGGACGACACATATAACGCCAATCCCGCTTCCGTCANTGCGGCGTTACAGACTCTGGAACGCATGGCAAACGGNTGCAGGCGTGTGGTGGTGCTGGGAGATATGCTGGAACTGGGCGATGAAGCCCCTCGGCTGCATCGTGAAGTCGGGCGGGAGGCAGCTCGGATCGGCGCACAGGTGGTTGTGGCGGTGGGTGAGATGGCGGAGGAGATTGTGCGTGGTGCGAAATCGGCAGGAAACCCTCCGGTGTGTTTGACCTTCAGCGACAGCAACGCGGCGGCGGAAAACATTCTTCGCTATCTGCAGCCGGGTGATGTGGTGCTGGTGAAGGGTTCACGCGCTCTTCAGATGGAGCTGGTCGTGAAAGCCATTTCTGAGGACTGTTAACATGTTCTGGTTCTGGATGGCGTTTATCATCGCGCTGGTGGTTGTGCTGGCGATGGGCGAGCCGACTCTGCGTGTGCTGGTGTCTATCAAGGCAGGTCAGGCTATTCGGGAGGATGCACCGGAGCGTCACCGCTCGAAAGCGGGAACCCCGACAATGGGCGGTGTACTGATAGTTACGGGGATGGTAATGGGAGTATTGTTGACACTGGGGGCACAGGCTGCCCTTTCTCAACAAACGCTTACCAGAGTATGGGACCCGGCGGTTTTTTGTACGACCGTGCTGGCGTTCGCTGGGATTGGCTTGCTGGATGACTACCTGATTATCCGGCGTGGTAAGAATCTCGGCTTAAAGGCGCGTCAAAAGCTGCTGATGCAGTGTGTGGTAGCGGCTGCTTTTGCGGCGTACCTCTTCGTGAACGCGGAGGTAGGTGTAACTACCGTGTTGCAGGCTGGCGAGTGGCGCGTGGATCTGGGCGGCTGGTACTATCCTCTGGCAGTGTTGTTCATCGTCGCGTTATCCAACGCGGTGAACCTCGCCGATGGGCTAGATGGTCTGGCGGCGGGGCTGTCGCTCATCGCGGCATGTGCGCTGGGCAGTATCTTCGGTTTGCGGGATACCTCATGGGTACTGCAGGGCGCAGGAGCATTAGGCGGAGCATGTGCGGGCTTTTTGAACTTCAACCGCTATCCGGCGCGGGTATTCATGGGAGATACCGGCTCGCTAGCGCTGGGCGCTGCTCTGGCGCTGATTGCCATCCTTGCCAAGGTGGAGTTAATCGCTCTGGTGGTGCTGCTCGTCTTCTGGATTGAGATGCTATCGGTGATACTGCAGGTCATTTCGTTTCAGACGACGGGAAGGCGAATATTTCGCATGTCGCCTCTGCACCACCACTTCGAGTTACTGGGGATGCACGAGGTTCGTGTGGTCATGATGTTCTGGATAGCAGGCATTGTCAGCGGTGCGGCTGGTTATGTGCTCGCACGGATAAGTATATGAAAGACACACAGTGGCGAAACANACGCATACTGGTGGTGGGTATCGGGCGAAGCGGTTACGATGTGGCTCTGGTGCTGCGCACGCTGGGGGCATCCGTCACCGCCTGTGATGCGCGGTTTCCCGAACTGGCGAACCGGCTGGCAGAGCAGGGAGTCCGGGTGTTGACCGGCTGGCAGGGCGGGTTGCCGGAGGAATCGTATGACCTCGTGATAACCAGCCCGGGGGTTCCCAACGATAATCTCGTTCTGCAAGAGGCGGTCAAAAAGGGTGTTCCCGTCTGGTCGGAGGTGGAGTTCGCCTTCCACCTGAGCGAGGCACCGATAATCGCTGTGACCGGAACCAACGGTAAAAGCACCACTGCGGCACTGGTCGCACATATTCTTCACACGGCAGGCTACCGCTCGATATTGTGTGGCAATATCGCCGCTGAGGGGATGGAGCGTACTCTGACCGAAGCCGCATCACAGGCACAACCTGATGACATGCTGGTCGCAGAGGTGAGCAGTTTTCAACTGGAATGGGTGCACGAGTTTCGCCCCCGTGTCGGAGTGTGGACGACCCTTTCAACAGACCACCTGAACCGTCACGGTTCGCTGGAGGAGTACGGCAAAATCAAGGCAAGGCTTTTCCGTTGTCAAACGGAGNCGGATTTTGCCGTCATCCCNGGCGACGACAACCTCATCCAGAGTCTGGTGAAAACGAGGGCAAGATATATCTATTTTTCGCACCAGAACATAAACAAAAACGGACATTCCGTTATCTGGTGCGATGCAGATGGGGTATACTTCAAAAACGGGAAAGAGGTCAGCCGCCTCGCTTCTATCGGGCGGTATCGCCTGTATGGGGAACACAACCGTCGCAACCTGGCAGCGGCAGTTGGTGCGTGCCTTCCGTGGAACATTGCTGGAGAACGGCTGGAGGAAGCGATAGCTACCTTCCACCCACTACCCCATCGCATCGAATGGGTGGCAGAGATCGATGGAGTGCAGTACATCAACAACTCCATGTGTACGAACCTGCAGGCAGCGGAGGAGAGCCTGAAAGCCGTACCCGCTCCAGTAGTGCTGATTATGGGAGGCGTGGATAAAAGCGGTACTCCTTTTGGCAATCTGGCGCCTCTTTTGCAGCAGAAGGCGCGGAGCGTTGTGCTTATCGGAGCAGACGCGGCAACCATTGAGGAACAACTCCGCGCAGCAGGTTGGGAACGTATCATTCGGTGCGACGGTCTGGAAGAAGCGGTTTTGCGCGCTCGTGACCTTGCCCATCGGGGTGATTGGATAATGTTGTCGCCCGGATGCGCCAGCTTTGACATGTTTGCCAATTTTCAGGAACGAGGGAACGCCTTTCGCCGCATCGTGCATCGGCTGGAGGGAGAGCGAAACGATGAGTGATGTGCAACACACCAGGGAGGACAGACTGCTGACAGGGGCAGTTTTGGTGCTGGTGATTGTGGGGTTGATTGTGGTGTATGACGCCAGTTTTCCGACGCAGGGCTCCTCGCAAGTGTTTAAACAGGCTATTTGGGCCGGGGCTGGTTTACTGGCTTATACGGTTGGCAGGCGTCTTTCACTGGCTTTCCTCTACAAAGCCGCGTTGCCCCTGTTTATCGTGTCGCTGGGGCTGATGGTGGCGGTGCTGACCCCGCTCGGTGTGGAGCGCAATGGGGCACTTCGCTGGCTCAAACTGGGACAGATTGGCTCATTCGAGCTGCTGCTGCAGCCTTCCGAGATTGGCAAGGTTGCGTTGATTGTGCTGCTGGCGAGTTTGCTGTGTGCTCCCAACCTGATTGATTCATGCGAAAAAACCCGAAAGCAAAACTACCTTTGGGCGCTGTTCAGTATCCTGCTGGCTGCGGGGACTGTGGTGAAAGTGCAGGACGACTTGGGTACCGCGCTGGTGTTCGTCGGGATTGGGGTTGGAATGCTTTTCGCGGCGGGTCTACCTTTCCGGCGCGTGGCTTTGCTGGTCGCGCTACTCGCGGTGGCAGGCATCATCTTCATTTTGCAGAAAGAGTATCGCTTACAGCGCGTCATCGCGTTTACCCAACCGTTTGCATACATAAATACCACCGGTTACCAGCTCGCCCACTCGCTGATGGGTATAGGCTCCGGCGGAGTCTGGGGAGTGGGGTTGGGGCTGGGGCGTGCGAAAGAGTTTCTGCCCGCGGCAGAGACCGACTTTGTGTTTATTGCCGTGGCAGAGGAGACCGGCATACTTGGCAGCACCGCTATTATGGTACTGCTGGCGCTGATATCATGGCGCATGTTCCTTATTGCGCACAGGGCTCAAGCGATGTTTCTTCTCCTGCTGGCAAGCGGTCTGGGGCTTATGGTTGCATTGCAGAGCCTGTTGAACCTTTACGTGGTTACCGGTGCGGTTCCGACAACCGGTGTGCCATTGCCTTTCATCAGCTATGGAGGGTCGTCGCTGGTCAGTTTGTTATTCAGTCTAGGTGTAGTTCAAAAAGTTGCAAGCAATCCGATGATGGAACGCGTGAAAGAGGCGTCTTATGCGCGTGCTGGTGGTGGGCGGGGGAACAGGCGGTCATCTGTTTCCCGCCGTGAGTATCGCCGAGGCGTTGCGTGACGCCGGTGTCAGTGATATCGCGTTTGCCGGACGCGAGGATGGTCTGGAGGGGCGTGTCATTCCACCGTTGGGATGGCGTTTCTATGCCATTCGGGCGTTGCCTCTGCGGCGGTCGCTGGCTCCGGCAGCGATAGGTGCTCTGTTGCATACGGTGCGCACCGCCCGCCGCATTCTCCGCGAGTTTGCCCCCGACGTGGTGGTGGCTACGGGGGGATATGTGGCGGCGGGTGTAGTGCTGGCGCAGGCACTGCGACGCGGCAAAATCGTGTTGCACGAACAGAACGCCATTCCGGGACGCGCTAACCGCTGGCTGGCTCGATGGGCACAGAGGGTATGCATCACTTTTGAAAGCACGGCTCGCTATTTCGGCAGGAGCCAGTGTGTGCATACCGGACTGCCGGTGCGGAAGGAGTTACTCCAAGCGCGAATGCAGAGCCATTCTGCCCGCGATGCGCTGGAGCTGAACCCCGATGAGAGAGTGCTATTCGTTATCGGAGGCAGTCAGGGAGCGCGCACACTCAACAGCTGGACGTTGGAGATGTTGCCGGAACTGCAGCAGGCGGGTGTGCAGGTGATACATCAGGTGGGCGAGCGCAACATGGCGGATTTCGAGCAATATTCGCAGGTCGATGGTTATCGGTGGTTTGGGTTTATGGACGCATCGACGCTGGGACAGGCGTTATCGGCGGCGGACCTTGTGCTTTCACGGGCAGGTGCATCAACGCTGAACGAAATCGCGTTGTTTGGCAAGGCAGCGGTGTTCGTGCCTTATCCGTATGCCTACGCCGACCACCAGTGGCACAATGCGCAGGAGCTGGCATGTCTCGGTGGGGCGTTGGTATTTCGCGAGGAGGAGATGGATGCCCGCAGACTCGCCAGAGAACTGCTGGGGCTTCTGAATGATGAACTCAGGCTACAGCAGATGGGCGAGGCAAACCGTCGCTGGAGCAGGGAAGACGCCGCAGAGCGTGTGGTTCGGCAGGTGATGGAGGTCGTGGCTCAACCATGAATGCTCCCCGTGTGCATTTTGCGGGAATCGGCGGCATCGGTATGAGTGCGATTGCGCAGGTGCTACACCAGCGCGGATGGCAGGTCACGGGGTGTGACCTCAAGTCGAGCGCCATCACGCAGAAGCTTCAGGAACAGGGCATCACGGTCTGGCTGGGGCACAACTCCGCCCATGTTCAGGGATGTGACGTGTTCGTGTACACGGCAGCAGTACATGACGATAATCCCGAGCTTATCGCAGCACGCGGCGCGGGAGTTCGTGTACTGCGCCGCTCGCAGGCGCTGGGAATGTTGCTGGAAGGTCATAAGGGTATTGCGATAACCGGCACGCACGGCAAGACCACCACCACCGCGATGGTGGCATCGGTACTGGAGGCAGCGGGCGCAGACCCGCAGGTGCTCATTGGGGGGGAGGTGCGTCGGTACGGCGGTAATGTACGGTTGGGACGGGGCGAGTACGTCGTCGTAGAGGCATGCGAAGCGTATGACTCCTTTCTGGACCTCTATCCATACGCAGCGGTGATAACCAATGTGGAAGCGGAACATCTGGACTACTATCAGACCGAGCAACGGATGCTGGAAAGCTATCGTCGGTTCGTCTCGCAGGTACGTGCAGAGGGTTTTGTGCTGACATGGGCAGACGACCTGCGCTGCGTGGAGATATGTGATCGAGCAGCCGCAAAAGTGGTTACCTTTGGGCGGAGCAGCCGGGCAGATTACCGCGCTATACCCGGGGACGGTGAGGGAGTGTTTCACGTGCGAGCGTATGGTGAGACACTGGGAGCAATCCAGCTTCGGGTGCCCGGCGCGCACAATGTGCTCAATGCTGTTGCCGCCGCGGGAGTCGGTCTGGAACTGGGGTTATCCTTCGATGCCGTGCGTGAGGGATTGGAGAGTTTTGAGGGTGTGCAGCGCAGGCTGGAGTTCATTGGACGGGCGAAGGGTGTGGAGATATACGATGACTACGGTCACCATCCGACGGAGATAGAAGCAACCCTGCGCACCTTACGTCCGCGAGTCAAAAAAAGGCTGGTAGTAGCGTTTCAGCCTCACCTNTACAGCCGAACGCGCGATTTCCTGCACCGATTTGCCGATGTGCTGGCGCAGGGCAGTGATGTGCTGGTGCTGGTAGAAATCTATCCAGCAAGAGAGGAACCCATACCGGGTATCAGTTCCGCACGCCTTGCGGATGAGGTCCGGTTGCGGCGTCCAGATATGCTGGTTAGCCTCGCAGATACACCGGAGCGGGCAGCGGAGGTGTTACTGCAGATAGTGCGGGAGGATGATACAGTGTTAACGTTAGGAGCAGGAGAACTCGACCGGACTGCCCGCCTGTTGCTGCAGTTACTGGGAGGTACAGGCAGTGTCTGAAAAGGTCATGGTGCTCATGGGAGGGGATTCTTCCGAGAGGGAGGTCTCGCTCTCCTCCGGGAGGCGCGTGGCAGATGGACTGCGCAGGGCAGGCTACCGCGTTATCGAGATGGACGNGGTGTTCAATCCTGCGCTGGCAAAACAGCGCGGTTTAGAGGCATCTTCGGAGCGTGCGGTGGGCCTTGCCGACCTNGTNCAGCGGCTGGCAACGCATCAGCCAGAGGTGGTGTTCATTGCGCTTCACGGTGCGCCCGGTGAGGACGGACGGGTACAGGCGGTGCTGGATCTGATGCATATACCCTATACCGGTTCCGGTGTGCTGGCAAGTTCTCTTGCACTGGACAAAGTGATGACCAAGCGGGTGCTGAAGGCTTCTGGAGTGCCTGTAGCACCCGAAGTGGTATGTTATTGCGATGAACCCACCGAATCGATTGCGCGGAAAGTGGACGAGGCTCTGGGCTNTCCGGTCATCGTTAAGCCAAACACACAGGGATCTACAATAGGTGTGCACCGGGTATATCAAGAGGGTGATATGGCTGATGCATTGCAGGATGCGTTTCGTTATGACGAATGCGTGCTGATAGAACCGCTTCTCTCCGGTGTGGAGTTGACGGTTCCGGTTGTGGGCAACCGGCGCGCTGTTGCCCTGCCAATGATTGAGATAGTGCCCGCAGGTGGTTTTTATGACTATGAGGCGAAATACACNCCCGGCGCGACCGAGGAAATCATCCCTGCCCGAGTGCCGGAGGAGGTGCATCAGCAGTGTGCGCATTACGCGCTTCTGTCCCATCGCGCACTGGGCTGTCGGGGAATGTCGCGTATTGATTTCATCTGGGGAAGCGATGGGGTTGTTGCCCTGGAAGTCAATACCATTCCGGGCATGACGCCGACCAGCTTACTGCCTCGTTCGGCGGAGGCGTACGGCTGGAGCTTTGAACAACTGGTAGACAACATTGTACGGCTTGCCAGGGGGGAAGAGGTGGTATGAGCGCACGCAGTGCTCCTGTACGCCGTCCGGTGGAGCAACGACCGAAACGCGGAGTTTGGCGTGTGTGGAAGTCTCTTCTGCTGGTGGTTTTGCTTGCGGAAGTAATGATGGCGATATGGACGAGTCCTGCCTGCAGCGTGAAGCAAGTCATTGTGGATGGAATTGCGCTGACGCCTCCCGAGCAGGTGATGCATGAGGCGCGCATACGCCGCGGGAGCAGCTGGTACTTCCTGCCGACCTCTCGCATTGCTCAACGGTTGCAGGAACTGCCAACAGTGGCTGAAGCAGTGGTTTCGCGGGGATTGCCGGGCAGGGTGTACATCCGGGTGTTTGAACGTCAGCCTGTTGCTTTGCTGACTGCGGCTGGTGCAAGCAGCTGGATAGATGCACGCGGTGTGCCTTTCTGGAAAACGAATCAGGCGGGGCACTTGCCGGTAATCCGCGTCGAGATGCCCCTGACCATCACTCTGGGGCGACCAGTGCAAAACAAGCCTGTGCAAACTGCAATAGAAATCCTGTACCGATATGTTCCAGAATATCAGCTGCCCGTTACTCAAATAGTGGTTGACCGCGAGGGCAATCTGTGTTTAAATATGAGAAGAGGGCTGCCGCAAGTGAAGATAGGAGATGGNATGGCTTTGCCACAGAAAATGCTGCGAACCGCTGAGCTCTGGACTNAGCCGCAGATTGTGCAGCAGGCTGAATATCTGGACGTCAGCTGCGTTGATAAACCGGTCTGGAAGCCACGAGCAAAGGGGAAAGGGGCGTTGTGAATGAACCTGAACGTGTTTCTCTCCAGCATCCGGAATAATCCCTGGGTCACCCCGGTAACGGTCATGGCGCTGGTTTTAGGGGCACTGCTGGCGGTTTCTTTGAAGACCCAGCAGAGTATCCGGTCTACTTCGTTGCCATCCAATCGTTTTTCCGGGCTGGCTGCGGCTTACCGCGACCAGCAAGAGCAGCTGAAGATGGCAAATGAGGAGATTAGCAAGCTCCGTGAGCGCACGACGCAGTATGAGAACGAGATGGCGAGTGCTTCTGAGAAGACGAAGCTGCTGAATAACGCCCTGCAGGAAGCGAAGTTTCTGGCTGGTTTAACGCCGGTGGAGGGACCAGGCATCGAAGTGGTCTTGCAAGATAGCAAGAAGCGACCGCCAGCCAATTCGCCCATAGATATTGAAAACTATATCATCCACGACTCGGATTTGCAGAGGGTAGTGAACGAGCTGCACGCCGCCGGGGCGGAGGCGGTATCCATCAACGGGCAGCGTATCATTGCGACGACTGCCATCCGTTGCGTGGGGCCGACGATACAGGTGAACGGCATTGCGCTGTCGTCGCCGTACGTTATCCATGCGATTGGCGACCCGGATACGCTCATGGGGGCATTGAACCTGCCGCAGGGGGTGCTTGCGGATATTCAGGCGATAGACCCGAACATGGTGAAGGTGACTAAAAAAAGCAACATTCAGATACCGGCGTACACCGGCAGTCTGGTTTTCCGGTATGCCAAACCGGTTGTCGCGACACCCGGCAACACCTCGCAGGAGAAGGGGGACGGCGTCCGATGAGCTGGTTGCCCGTTGTTGCTTTACTGGCGGGGTTCTTTGTTTTCTACTTTGTACCGTTGCAGCTGCCCAGCGATTACGCGCCCTATTTGAGCCTGGCAACTTTGTCGGGGCTGGATTCGATTTTGGGGGGAATTCGTGCAGGTATTGAGGGCAAGTTTCACGTAGATGTATTCATATCAGGATTTATCTTCAACACCCTGCTGGCGGCACTGCTGGCATATCTGGGCGACCAGATTGGGGTGGATTTGTTTCTGGCGGCGGTGGTCACGCTGGGTGGGCGAATGTTTCTGAATCTGTCGCTCATCCGCCGGTACTATCTGACCCAGTGGAACATATCTCGACAGCGGGATACTGAAAGGACCTGAAACGGGAGTTCACATCGATGATTGCCGGACTGGATATCGGCACAACCAAGATAGCAGCCTTAATCGGCGAAGTTACCGACGACATGCGCGTCAATATCATCGGGGTTGGGGTTGCGCCCTCCAGAGGTCTGCGCAAGGGAACGGTCGTGGACATCGAACAGGCAACCCAATCCATCGAGCAGGCTGTGGAACAGGCGGAACATATGGCGGGACGGCGCATCGAGTCGGTCTATGTGGGGGTGACAGGCGAACACATCCGTTCCCTGAACTCCAGGGGGATGATCGCGGTGACGTCTCCCACGCATGAGATTTCGCGGGAGGATGTGGAGCGGGTGATGGAGAGCTCGCGAACGGTGGTGCTGACACCCGACCGCGAAATTATCCACGCGATCCCGCGTGGGTACATTGTAGACGGTCAGGACGGCATTCGCCATCCAGAGGGCATGAGCGGTTCACGTCTGGAGGTGGAGACGCACATCATTCACGGCAGCAGCACGTTCCTGCAGAATATCACCAAATGTGTGCAGCGTGCAAGGCTGCAGGTTAACGAGCTGGTAGTCGAGCCGATAGCCACTGCGGCGGCGGTGCTGACGGAAGCGGAGCGCGATTTAGGAGTAGCGCTGGCGGACATCGGGGGCGGTACGACCGATGTGGCGGTTTTCACCGGTGGAGAGATATACTATACTGGTGTCATTCCTATCGGGGGTAACCACGTCACGAACGACATCTCCATGGGATTGCGTACACCGCCGGAAGAGAGCGAACGGATTAAGCTGCAGTATGCCTGTGCGTTGAAGGAACTGGTTGGAGACAATGAAGTGGTACCCCATCGTCCGATGGGAAGTAATGAAGAGCGAAGGGTACCGGCGCGGGTATTGGCGGAGATTGTGGAACCCCGAATGCGTGAGCTGTTTGAGCTGGTATACGAGGAAATCAAGAAATCGGGTACGGCGGGCATGTTGCCCGGCGGACTGGTGCTGAGCGGAGGCGGTAGCCTGATGCGCGGTGTGGTGGAGCTGGCGCGAGAGGTTACCGATATGCCGGTGCGGGTCGGCAAGCCGATGAATATCGGGGGGCTGGTAGATAGGGTAGATAGTCCGGTATTTGCAACGGGTGTGGGGCTACTTTTATACGGGCTGGAACATTCTTACATGGTCGGTGACACCCGCCATCGTTCGTTCTGGCAGGGTGTGATGGCATGGTTCCGCCGTTTGCTGTCACGTTTTGCACAATAATCTCAAATCCATCATAGGGGGCTAAACACCATGGCTGGCGTAAGACAGTATGCTCAGATTAAGGTCATCGGCATCGGTGGTGGTGGCACAAACGCCGTGAACCGCATGATCGAAGCAGGGCTGGTTGGGGTGGACTTCTGTGCCATGAACACCGATGTGCAGGTGCTGGAGATTTCCGCCGCCGAGAAGAAGGTTCAGCTCGGCGAGAATCTAACCAGAGGGTTGGGGGCGGGCGGCAATCCCCAGATTGGTCGTAGCGCCGCGGAGGAGAGCAAGAACGAAATCATGAAGGCGCTGGAAGGTGCCGATATGGTGTTCATCACCGCAGGCATGGGTGGTGGCACGGGCACGGGCGCAGCACCTGTGGTTGCGCAGCTGGCGAAGGAGATGGGCGCACTGACCGTCGCGGTGGTGACGAAACCGTTCAATTTTGAGGGACCGCGCCGGATGCAAATCGCCGAGGAGGGCGTCGCCAACCTGCGCGAGCATGTGGATACGTTAATCGTCATTCCCAACGAGCGTTTGCTCAACGTGGTAGAAAAACGCACTACTTTAGTGGAAGCCTTCCGCGCCGCCGACGATATTCTCAGGCAGGGCGTGCAGGGCATTTCCGACATTATTACCATCCCGGGCTTGATCAACGTGGACTTTGCGGACGTGAAGACCATCATGTCCAACGCAGGTCCCGCGCTGATGGGAATCGGGCACGGCAGTGGCGAACACCGCGCCCGCGAAGCAGCGGAAAGCGCCACGAACAGCCCTCTACTGGAAACCTCCATCGACGGCGCACAGCGCGTGCTCATTAATGTGACCAGCGGTCCGGATATGACTCTGCAGGAGTTGAGCGAAGCGGCAGCGGTTATCCAGAGCCTTTGCGACCTGGAAACAGCACACATCATCTACGGGCACGTGGTGGACCCGAAGATGGAGGGTGAAGTGAAGATTACGGTGCTGGCGGCAGGTTTACCTGCCTCTTCGCAGGGTCCTCTGGCGGAACGTCCGGCGCAGCGTCCAGAGCCCATGCGACGCCCGGAGACTGTTGGGGAACGTATGGGAGGAATACCGACTCGCCCCGCGGAGCGTACCTCCGCGGCGCCTTCGGGCGCACNGGAACGCCAGCCCCAGCAAGCACCNGTGAACGAAACCGATTACGACATCCCGACGTTCCTTCGCAGGCGCGGCTAAAGTCACTGCGTGAATGCTCCCTGAANCGAGGGGCGAGGCTCACTACCTCGCCCCCTTGCTACACGCCTGCGATAATGCGGTCGATACGCTGCGCGACATCGCGCAGGTAGTTCGCGTCTCCGCCGCCCAGCTCGGCGGTCAAGAATCCCCTGTAACCTACCTCGTCCAGCGCCTTGCGCACCTCTCGCCAGTTCACGTCGCCTTCCAGCAGGTTTACAAACTGGCGTGTGCTGCGCTTGAAGTCCTTCAGGTGAATACGCTGGATGCGTTTGCCCAGAGTGCGTATCCAGTCCTCCGACCAGCCGAAAGCCAGTACGTTGCCCACATCGAAGTATGCCTTCACGAATGGGCTGCGGAACTCATCCACATACCGCGCGAACTCCAGTGGACTGAGCAGGAAGTTATTCCAGACGTTTTCCACCGCGATGACCACTTTCAGCTTTTCCGCCAGAGGAATCAGCTTGCGAATGTTCTGCTGNGAGCGGGTATAAGCATCTGCNTACCGNGTGCTTTCATTGACGATGGCAGGTACCAGCAGCACCGTATCGGCTCCCAGTTCTTTGGCACAGTGCAGAGCCGCCTGCATATCCTGAAGACCCTTTTCCACCGTGCGCGGGTCGGCGCTGGAGAGTGGAGCGTGCCATCCTCCGTAGATAATAGAATGAACGGGTACACCGCTCAATTCCGATGCCGCGCGAATCTTCTTTATCTCTTCCGGGTCGCTGATAGGGGGAGCCTCGATGCCGTCAAACCCCACCTCTTTTGCCAGATTGAAACGCTCGACGTAGCTGAGGTTGCCGGGCAGCATAGAAAGTATCAGCGCTTTTTTCAGACCGTTCTGCATTGCCGTCTGCCTCCTACACCGTTTTAAACCTTCGTTCCCTAGCGCTTTTGGCGAATCCTGCCTGTGAAGGGACTTTTCGGGAAGGATGCGACGAGGGCACGGGGGAATCAAAGCATGGCAAGGATTCCACTGAGGTGAAGATTCATGCCGCAGGTGCTTTCTCTGGGTGAGCTTCTGGTGGAGGTGATGCGTCCCGCTGTGGACCAGCCGCTGGATGAACCGGGGCAATTTGTGGGACCATACCCCAGTGGCGCACCGGCGATTTTTATCGATGCAGTGGCGCGATTAGGCGTGTCCTGTGGCTTCCTCGGCGTGGTGGGCGACGACGCGTTCGGCAGATGCATTCTGCGCCGGCTGAGGGCAGATGGTGTGGATGTGCGCCACATACGCACGGTGACACACCGGACGACCGGCATCGCTTTTGTTTCCTACCGTTCAGATGGCTCGAGGCAGTTTCTGTTTCATCTACCCCAGTCTGCTGCGGCTCTGTTAAGCCCTGAAGACGTACGGGATGACTACCTGCACGGTGTGAAGGCATTGCATGTCACCGGCTCAGCGCTAAGCATCAGCGATTGTGCCCGGGAGGCCTGTCATCGGGCGGTCAATCTCGCCAAGCAACACGGGGCGATAGTCAGCTTTGACCCCAATATCCGCCCGGAACTGCTGGGAGTGGAGGCGGTTCGGGAATTGTGCGAGCCGGTGCTGCAGGCAAGTGATGTGCTTTTGCCGAGCGGCGGCGAAGCGACCATGCTGACGGGCGATGCGGATGAGGAAAAGGCATGTCGCCATCTTGTGGAGAGGGGCATACCCATTGTGGTGCTGAAGCGCGGTGTACAGGGATGCGTGGTGTTCACCGATAACGAGCAGGTGCATGTCCCTGCCTTCCCTGTGACGGAGGTAGACCCCACAGGAGCGGGTGATGCTTTCGCAGGTGGCTTCGTGGTTGCGATGCTACGGGGGATGTCAGTGGTCGAGGCGGCTCGATTCGCCAGCGCCATCGGGGCACTGGCAGTCACCAGGCAGGGACCAATGGAAGGGTTACCTATCCTTGCGGAGGTGGAAGCGTTCTTGTCGTCGGTGTAGCTGGAGGAGCGGGAGGGGATGCATCTGAAAGAGGCTCTGGAGTCNTGCCGACAGCATGGAGCGGCTGTTCTGGCAACGAATTTTTACAATGCGGAGACCCTGCTGGCAGTGTTGCGCGCTGCCCGTGAGGTAGGCTCTGTGTTGATTTTGCAAACATCGCCCGCTACGTTGAGCTACCTCGGGCTGGAAACGGCTGTGGCGATGGCTCGTGCCGCCAGCCGCGAGATGGGCGTCACGGCATGGTTGCACCTGGACCATGCGCGCGATACAGACCTGGTGCGCCGGTGTATAGAGGCTGGTTACGATTCGGTGATGATAGATGCCAGCGAGAAAGATTTTGACACCAATGTCCGCCTTGCCCGGGATGTGGTTGCCCTGGCGNGTCCGCGTGGTGTGCTGGTGGAAGCCGAGCTGGGATATGTGCCCAAGTTGGGTGAACGTGAGGCAGAAGAGTTCGACATGACTTCGCCCGAACAGGCGAAACGCTTTGTGCAGGAGACGGGCGTGGACCTGCTGGCGGTTGCCATCGGCAATGCGCACGGGTTCTACAAGCGGCAGCCCCGGCTGGACATCGGGCGGCTGAAAGCCATTCGGGAGAGCGTGGATGCGTTTCTGGTGCTGCACGGCGCGTCGGGAATACCCGATGACCAGTGGATCGAGGCAGTGCGAAACGGTATTGTGAAGGTGAACTTCGCCACCGAAATCAAAGATACCTTTATGGCTTGCCTTCGTGAGGCTATCTCCGGCTCGGACAGTATCGATATCCGGCAGGTTTTTCCCCCTGCGATGCAGGCAGTAACCGCGCTGGTGAAGGGCAAGCTGCAGCTGTGCGGGTGGCAGGATTCGCGCGTTACCCCGGCTAAGTAAAGCAAAAACGGTCTTTGCAATGGGAACAGAGAATCTGCCTCTTTGCTCGCGAACCACTGTTATCATCCGTCGTTGCGCGCTGGCTCATAACGTCGAGTGGCTCCGCAAGCGTCTCCCGCCACGTACGCGCATCATGGCGGTGGTGAAAGCCAACGCTTATGGACATGGAGCGGCGCTCCTCGCTCCCGCGCTTCAGCAGGTTGGCGTAGACGCTTTTGGTGTGGCGGCAACAGCGGAAGCGAGGGAGCTGCGCGACGCAGGCGTCACCGCGCCGATTTACCTGCTCAGCCCCGTGTTGCCCGATGAGGTGGAAGCGGTATTGTCAACGCGGGCTGTCTGCCTGGTGCAGGACNTGGACTTCGTGCGCCGTCTCTCACAAGAGGCTTGCAGGCACGGGCAAAGCCAGGAGGTGCACCTGAAGGTAGATGTGGGCATGAGCCGTTTCGGGGTCTCACCCGAACGCGCCGCGCAAATAGCCCAGGCGATAGAGGACATGCCGGACGTGCGCTTAACAGGCATCGCCACTCATTTCCCCTGTGCCGACTCCGATGCCGACCTAACCCGCTCGCAGTGGAACCTGTTCGAGCGCACTGCCGGAGAGGTGTCGCACCGATTGGGCAGACCATTAATGCGCCACGCAGCTGCCAGTGCAGCGGTGCTGAACGTGCCGGAGGCGGCTGCAGACATGGTGCGCTGCGGATTGCTGGTATATGGCATTGCGCCTTCGGGTTACAGGTCAGCGGGGCTGGGATTGCGCCCCGCGCTTTCACTGCATACCCGGGTAACTGCCCTGCGCCGTATCTCCGCAGGAACATCGGTGGGCTATGGAGCCACATTTATCGCACGGAGGGAGACGCTTGTGGCAACCGTGCCTGTGGGCTATGGCGATGGCTATCTACGTGCCCTGGGCAACAGGGCGCAGGTGCTGCTGAGAGGCAGGCGGGTACCCGTCATCGGGCGGGTGTGTATGGACCAGATGATGCTCGATGCCACCGACACCGGTGCCGAAATCGGCGATGTGGTTACTCTTATCGGCAGGCAGGATGGGGAAGAGATTACAGTGAACGAAGTCGCCGGCTGGCTGGGCACCACACCACATGAGGTAACGACTTTGCTCTCGGCGAGGGTGCACCGGGTCATGGTGGACTAGGGTTCCGTCCACTTGCCATCCTGCTTGAGCAGATTAATTAGTTCTTCCACGCCACGCTCCTGCGGGATGTTGTCTTTCACCAGCTCACGCCCACGATACAGTGCTATTTTGCCCGCCGCTCTGCCCACGTAGCCGTAGTCCGCATCCGCCATCTCACCGGGTCCGTTGACGATACACCCCATCACGGCAATGTCCAGTCCCTTGAGATGTTTGGTGGCGTTGCGTACCTGATTGAGCACGGTCGGTAGGTCAAACTTGGTGCGTCCACAAGAAGGGCAGGCGATATACTCTACCTGCGTTTTCCGCAAGCCCATCGCCTGCAGGATGTCGTAGCATACGGGGATTTCGTTCACGGGGTCTTCCGAGAGTGAGACGCGGATAGTATCGCCGATGCCCTCCGCCAGCAGAGTGGCGATGCCCGCGGTGCTTTTGATTCGGGCATAGGTTCCGTCGCCTGCTTCCGTCACGCCCAGATGAATGGGATAGTCGCGCCCGGTCTCGTCCAGCCGTTTCGCCAGCAGGCGGTTTGCCGCCAGCATGATGGGCACGCGGCTGGCTTTCATCGAGATGACGATATCGCGGAAGTCGTACTTCTCGCAAATCTCGATGTATTCCATCGCCGACTGCACCATGCCTTCGGGGGTGTCGCCATAGGTAACCAGCATCCGCTCGCTGAGACTGCCGTGATTGACGCCGATTCGCATGGCGATGCCGTGCTTTTTGCACGCCTCGATGACGGGAACCAGTGCCTCTTCAATGGCTTTTCGCTCCTGCGCGTGCTCTTCCGGGGTGTAGTCATCGGAGCGACCACGCGGCTTGCGGTAGACGAAGAGCCCGGGGTTGATGCGTATCTTGTCCACGTATGGTGCAACCGCCACGGCGATATCCGTGCCCTGATGATGCACATCTGCCACCAGAGGCACGCGGTAGCCTTTCTGGAAAAGGATGTTTCGGATTTCGCCGATGCACTGTGCCTCACGCATGTTGGGGGCGGTGATGCGCACGATCTCTGCGCCCGCGTCCCACAGCTGCATCACCTGTTCAGCTGCCCGTTGCACCTCCCAGGTCTGCGCCGTAATCATGGACTGCACCGCGATAGGATGCCCACCACCAATGGTGACCGCGCCCACACGTACAGGGCGAGTCTTGCGTCGGGGATACTCTATTTGCCACATGTTTGCCATCCTGCCTGCGAGGTTTCCGTACTATTGTAGCATCTGACGAGGGCAAAAAACAACGGCGGGGGAAGCATCCCCGCCGTTGCGAACTGGTGCAATCCGGTGCTTAGAACTTCGCGCCAAGGTAAACCGCGAAGCCGTTGTGCTCGTTGTCGGTGCCCGTCAGTCCGTTGTAGCGCAGGTCGATAAACAGCTGCGTTGCGCCTTCCTGCCCGATGGTGAAGTCGTACCCAACACCAATGGTGTAGGCGAACCCCGTTTTGGTGTCGCCGCTCACGGGTCGCTTCGAGAAGCCAACGCCAACACCTGCGGTGTAGCTCAACCCGTTGCCGATCTTGCCCCAGTAGTTGAGCAGGACGGGCACGTTGTACACATCGCCGGAGCCGTAGTAGTCGAGGCTAACGCCGAAGTCTGCCCCGTACCCTTCACTTACCACAACGTCCCGCTGCAGTACGTAATCCACGCCGGCGCCGAACCAGGTGTTGGCTTCATTGCGCGAGATGGACTTGCTGGGGAAGAACGCGCCGATGCGCACGCGGAGGTTGTTGCCCTGAGTTTCCCCGCCCCACTGCGCAAATGCGGGCACCGTCCAGACCGCCAGCACCAATGCCGCTGCGAACGTCAACCATGCTCGTTTCATGCGAAACACCTCCTCCTTAAATACGCAGGTTGTTTGTATTATACCTCTTCGTGCGGAAGATGTAACTTTCCTGCTAATGAAGCACTACAATCGACAGTGCCTGCATCGTTGGAGTTATCATGGAATATTCTTCATGCTTTATCAAAGCCAGAACAGTCGTCTTAGCGAGCATACCCTCGTTTGACCTGACACTTCGAGGTGAATGCGAGGAGCGCGAGCGCTTGGATGGCACAGTGGTCTACTCGCAGGGTTGGTTCAGCGACCGGTTTCGCATCAACGGTAGTGGCTCCTACTCCGCGCCAGCGGTAGGCAGGGTGTCTTTTCAGATGCAGGA
>JGI24188J35168_1000297_pt1 | contig 28605 bp, 25 predicted proteins | sample YNPBryantNP2012_FD_35168 | JGI IMG/M metagenome (IMG submission 35168) | reverse complement strand
TTTTGCTCATGAAGCGCATGTCGCAAATGCTGATGGTGCTGGCATTCGCTCTACTGCTGGCACTGGACGCTTCCGCGCAGGTTCGCATCTATGACACCATCTATAACCTATAACGCCGCCGGCACTGACACCGAGCTGACGGGGCTGGTTTACACTGGCTCTACCCCTCGCTACCGGATGGCGGACGGCATGGGAGTCAACCTTGCGGTAGACCACTTTTTGACCAGGCTGGACTTCGTGCTTGTCATCGCCACCGCTGGCACGTACACGAACATCACCGCCGACATCGAAGTGTACAACGCCTGGGACCCCAACGCTGCCACCGGTTCGGTGTTCAGTAACCTCGTTGCCGCCTTTACAGCGAACCTCGGTGACGCCAACACCACCGGCGCCGCTGGCTACCTGATCGAGGTTCCCGTACCGGCAGGAGTCATACTGGATACCAATCCGAACAAAGGGGTAGTCATTACCTCAAACACAACGGCGTTCTGGACAACAACCTGACGCTGGGTGTGGTGGATCGATTGCCCAACCCGGGTAGCGAAGTGGTCGCTGACCTGTGGTACCGCGACGCCAACAACAACGGCATCATCGAGGCTAGCGACGCCCGAACCTTTAGCGGGCGCAACTTCGACAACGTGGCATTGACGCTATGGGCGACCCCCGTGCCGGAGCCAGCGAGCTTCCTGGTCATTGGGGCTGGGTTGGCTGGTTTAGCGGCCCTTCGCCGCCGCCGCTAATGGCTTTGGGGGCTACCGATGGCGGTAGCCCCTCTTTAATCCCTCGGCATGGTGACCGCTATCGCCACGTTCTGCAGGTACTTCTCGGCGAGGCGCAACACGTCTTCGCGCTTGACCGCCGCGACCCTATCTGCAAATTGCCGGTCAAACTGGTAACCCAGCCCGATGCACTCATACCATCCCAGGAAGTAAGCGCGGTCACGCACCCGTTGATGACGCAATGCATACGAGCCAATCACCAGTTTCTTCGCCCGTTCCACTTCTTGTTCAGAGGGAGGTTCCGTTCGCACGGATTGCATCTGCTGCACCAGCGCCTTCTGCACGTCGTCCACTATCAGCACAGGTATCCCCGCCGCGCTAATACGGTAGGGGGCAATCTCCACGAAGCCTAACAGGCAGCTGCCCCCCGAAAGGGGCGGATAGAAGGAACCTATCTCGTAGCCGATGCCCGAGGCATCTCGCAGGTTGGTGAAGATACGTGAGCTTTTGCCCCTGCCCAAGATAGCATCCAGCACCGTCAGCGCGGGATACTCGGTGGAGGTGATGCCCGGTACGGGATAACCTGCCATGATGTATGCGGTGTTGCCTGCCTGTTCGCGTACTTTGCTCAGCGGTTCCCGAAGAGGCGCAAAGGTGAGGTTCGGGCGACGCACCGCACTGCGCGCTTCCCAACTGCCAAACAACGTGGAGAACTTTTCCACCACCCTTTCCGCAGGCACATTGCCTACCACCACAATGACCAGATTGTCGGGGGAGTAGAAGCGGCGGTAAAAATCCTGCAGGTCCTGAGGTGTAGCCCGCTGGATATAGGTGGGGTTGCCGGTGAAAGGATAAGCATACGGATGTTCCGGCGGATACAACAGCGTTCGCAACGTCATAAAAGTACTGCGGAACTTGATGGTGCGCTCCGCCTGCGCCTCTGCCAGCGCTTCTTGCTTTGCCCTCTCCACCACCTCGGGCTCGTACTGAGCGTTTTTGATGCCTTCAGCCAGCAACCAGGCAGCATCGTCGAACGCCTCCGCGACGGTGGTGATGGAAATCTCTGTGTAGTCCGGCTGCCAGTAGGAGCGTATCTCCCCCCCAACACGTTCGATCTCTTGCGAGAGCGTCTGCATCGTCTCGTTGGTGGTACTGCCGAACAGGCTGCGCGACACCAGCAAGCCGATGCCGCGTTTGTCCTCCGGTTCCGCCCACATACCCACTTTGAGGAACGCCTCCAGCGCCACGACTCGCGCGGATGGCTCGTGGGAAACCACAATGACCATGCCGTTGCTCAGGATACGCTTCACCGGCTCAGAATGGGAAGCCTGGCTGAGGTGAACGAGCACGACAACATAGGTTATCGGCACAAGCAAACCCTTCAGGCTCTTTCTCATGAGCAGCATCCTTATTATGTCTTGCTGGAAAAATTCGCCGTTGCTGGGGTAATCCCTGCCACAGTCACAGGCTTAAGAGGCGATCCCTACAGCGCGACGGAGGGCAACGATCTCTTCGTCGGTGAGGTATCTCCATGCGCCAACGGGCAATTGGTGCAGCGTGAGGTGCCCAAACCGTTCGCGGTGCAGGCGTACGACCGGGTGCCCGACCGCCATGCACATCCGTTTCACCTGTCGCTTGCGCCCCTCGTGAATGGTCAGGCGCAACAGGGTGGTTCCGCGACCGGCAAGATACCGCACCTTCTGCACCTGCGCGGGAGCGGTCATGCCGTCTTCCAGTAGGACGCCCTCCCGCAGGCGTCGGCGCGCTTCTTCGCCCACTTCGCCACGCACCTCCACCAAATAGGTTTTCGGCACCCCATAGCGCGGGTGCGTTAGACGATACGCCAGCTCACCGTCATCGGTGAGCAGCAGCGCTCCTGTGGTATCGGCGTCCAGACGACCGACCGGAAAGACAGCAGCGGTGACGCTTTGCAGCAAGTCCATTACCGTGCGAGCGGCGTGTGCATCGCGGCGGGTGGTAACCACGCCTGCCGGCTTGTGCAGTAAGATGTAGGTGTGTTCTTCGGACAGTTGCACCCGCTTGCCGTCCACTTCAATCACGTCGCACTGCGGGTCAGCCTGCACGCCCAGTTGCGTTACCACCTGCCCATTTATGCGCAGGCGCCCCTGCAGGATAAGCTGTTCGCACACCCGCCGCGAACCATACCCCGCCTGCGCCAGGATTTTCTGCAACCGTTGCGGACGCTCACTTATCGCCTATTTCGCCGAAGTGGCGCACCAGCACACCAAAGTCAAACGGCGTCACCTCTGCATCACCGTCGAAGTCGGCATCCGGGTTCCAGTTGCTGGCGCCCAGAACACTGCCAAACGCCGCCATCAGACCGCCGAAGTCAAACAGGCTCAGCATTGTTACTGGGGATACGTCAGTCCACATAGATGAAGGAGCCCCAAACTTCTTTGCCGTTTACAAAGACAGCCACAATAACGTCTTCCCCAGTGGGCACTGGTTTGCCGCGTGAGTCCTTCCCGTCCCAAACAATGCGCAGGTTCGGTCCTTTTCCTCGCCAGTGTCGATNCCAGGTCTTCGGGGTAGTTATGCCGATAGCAACCTCCCACACTGCACCGGGAGGCGTCTTTGCCTCGAGAATGTAGCGGTCGCCATGCGAGGGCGAAAACTCCCGTGAGAACGGAACTATCGAAAACGGCTTCCCCCGTGCGTCGACGAACTTCTCGCTGACCAGGTATATCAGTGGACGCCACTCTACAATGGCGTAATCTATCGGTGAAAAGCGTTCGCGCGCACGCTCGGGCGGAAGCGGGTCTGGGTAATTCACGTAGCGCGGAAGCCGATCCCAGACGACGAGGTAAAGGTAGTCACCGGGTGGGTCCGGTTCGGGATCGGGAATGGTCAGACTACCGAACAATATACCCGGATCTATCATGGAAGGGATTATCGCACGCGACCAGACCGCACCGGTACCAGGTGCAAGGGTAAGCACGTCTGTATCCAATCGCCAGCGTTCCCGCTCATCCACAGCAGCATAGTTGCCCAGAATGATGCCGGGACGGGATTTGCCTACTTCTGGGATGACCTTGATACGACGATTGGTGACGTAGGAAGAGACAGAAGCGCGCTCCCACACATGAACCCAACCGCTGTCCATTCTGTTCAGATATGCCGGTCCCTGCCATCCCATTACGAATCGGGCAGCATCATTTGGAGGAAACGCCCGCGACGCCTACATGCCTCTACGCAAACTGGCATACGCCGAACAGAAAACCTCTCCCCATAGTGTGCATCACATAGAAATCTCCCACCCGATGCCCATCCAGCTCAAACGCGGTGAACTGGCGTCCGGTAGCGGTCTCCACCACAATCACCCTGTCGATGTAGCGATAGCCAGGGAATGAACGGTATTCATTTCTGCATGACAGTAACGCCCATCGTCCATCATTGGAAACGTCCAGACCGAAAATGTCATCCCATTGGTGCTGCTCGGCGGAGAGGGCTATCCTTTGCCGTCCATCGCGCCACTGTACCACTACCTGCTGCCGTTTCTTCCTTTTGCTTGTGTCGTAAACCTCTTTGTCGGAAACAACCAGACGCACCTGACCGTTTCGAGAGTAGGCATGTCCTCTTGTACTACCGACGCCGCCCACACGGAACCGTCTGTTCAGCAGGTACCAATCGGTGTTCAGACGGCGCACCTCTTGGGCGGATAGCTTTTTCTGCTTGCCTGTATAGGTGTCTATCTGGTAGAAGAAGCGGGAGGGCTTCACTCCTTTGCTCCGTCCTTGTTCAGGCTGGTCTTGTTCGTACCACACGTGGCGGCTATCCGGATACCAGCCGAAGTTCATAGCACGTCCCTTTGCGAGCACTACAGGGCGGTCGTCAGGCAAGCTAAACAAGACGAAGTCGCCAGCCTCACCAACGGGTATACGAAGTTGATGACCAAACAAGTGACGTCCGTTGGGTGAGAACAGGCACTGGTAGTACTGCTGGTAATTGGAGAGAGCCGTCAACTCGCCGCGCACTATATCACCAAGCCAGGTACACTCAGACAGCACGTAGAGGTACCGCCTATCAGGAGACATCTGGACATCTCGATTGTAAAAGTCAGTTACAGTGAATAGCTGCCTGCTCTGCCAACGCCCGCCCTCGAGGCGCGCAAGAGTGATATATGCTTTGCCAATCGGTTCGCCAGTGAAGACCAGCAGTTCGATGGGTGGTGGACCAATCATTTTGCTATCCCTCCCTATGACATCCCACTTATCGCGCGAGGTCAATAGAGATTATCTCACGGTAGTAACGGGTGTATCGACCGCCCTCCCCCACTCTCTCATCCAGAACGAATATAGGATTCTGCTGGAGACTGGGAAAGACACCGGCGCTACCTGGCTGATNGGAGAGGTCTTCTGTCCAGCGTTGCCATGAGAAAGAACCATTCCGGTAGCGATACACCTCTGCTGGTTGCCCTANATCTACGCCGAAAATTAGAGGGTCGTAGTCAACACCTACGCCGATAATAAATGAGTCGCTGCGTGCGTATCCTCTACTGCCAACCGCTTGCCTTCTTTGGGCGATAGAGTGCACACGGCGAACCCTTACACCTTCTCCAGTTGCTGGGACTGACGGCGCGAAGCCAACATAGGTGTGCGAGAACGCTGCGTCCTCGGCAAATAGGTCGTAAGCGCGGACGCTCAATGTCGTCAACTTTACCCAGAATAGCCCAAATGGAAAATCAACCGGGTTCAATTGCATGTCGACGTAGTAACCGAATAAGCCATTCGAACTGTCGTAGAGGATGTGATTCCTAGGATTGCGAGGGTCTCCACCCAGCACAGGTTGCCCGTTGGGCGTCCGGGTGAGGCTAGGCACAAGATACGGTTGCCAGCGGGGATATGAAATCCCTTGACGCCCTGCGGCGTGGAACATCAAGCCACCCTCCATGTCCGTTCCTGGAAAGGCGATACCAAAGTAGATACGGGGTATCCTCGGTTGGTTCTCCTCCCACTTTATAGGTGCTGTTGATATAGATATAGACGTTGCCGAAGTTGGGGTCGATAACGGGAGGCAAGTAAAACGAGGCTCGTGCCCCTACGCACTGCGCACCTGAGTCCGTCCGCACCCGCCGGTATGGTCCGGTTTGCGTGTTCTCCAGAGCTTCTGTTCTCGTGCGGGTTAGAGGAACCTCTAAACCCTGGTAGTTAATGCTGCTTGTTTCACTGTGGTAAATCCCTGGGGGGGCCGTCACTACAGGGTTGCCGAACGAGTCCTCTGTGTAGTATCGCCCATCAGGAGCCAGGACATCAAGCTGTCCCCGCGGCACATTCCCGATGACAGCCCGAACCGCCCGCAAGATGCTGGCTGCATCCCTCGTATCCCACGGTATCGCCCCCACATGCGGAACCGCGCTATCCTCCTCCGATGGAGCACTCCATACCCCGTTGCGCTCCGCCTCCACCACAAAGTAATACTCCTGCTCGGAGGTTAAACCTGTGATGCTTAGCATCCGCGCATCCGCAGGCTGTACCGAAGACACGTTGGGATATACCCCGCTTGCTGTGCCCCAGCGCACCCGATAACCCGTTGCACCGGGCACCTCGTCCCAATACACCGTCACCTTGTTCGCCCCTGTCGGCGCGGCGAATATCCACGGCACAGAGGTCAAAACCACATCTTCACCCCTCAACCAGTGGCTCGCCTTCGCCTGAACGGTATACGCACCCGCAGGCAGCGTCAACTCCACGTCCACCTCTGCCGACGGGGCAACGATACCCACCGTTTTGACGTATACCGGTGCATCGGGGTTACTCTCCGTGCCCACCGCCTTCGCGCGAAACTCCACGCTGATTACACGGCTCGGATGACCGCCCCAGTCACTCAGCTGCAAGCGCAAGGGAGCGGTCAAACCCTCTTCCATCGGCTGTTCCACGCCCGTCAGCGCGTCTACCCCAATCTCGCCGAAGTGGTTCACGAGGATGCCAAAGTCAAACAGAGTGACCTCTGTGTCCCCGTCCAAATCCGCTTCGGGGTTGAAGCCGGGGTCTTGCTCGCTCAAGCCGAAGGTGGCAACTAGGATGCCGTAGTCGAAGAGGGTCACTTCGTTGTCTCCATCGATGTCGCCGTTGATGAGGGTGATAGTTGGGGGTTGCTGGGCGTTAGCTAGCGTCGCCCACAGCACAAAAAGCGTAGCAAGAATTACACTGAGGGGGCGGTAGCGAAACCGGTTGTGCGCTTGAACATTTTAAAACCTCCTTTGCGTGAAGTGTTCAAAGTGCTTGTTGCATCTCAACCACCCATCTCGAACNCCCTCAGGGGTTTGGCAAGATTCTTGGTGAGGATAGTGCTCTTGTGCTTGCAGCCATTACCGGCTGGCACCAGGGGCTGAATTGCTAGGGCTCGCTGCGGACGAGAACTTCAACGCGGACATTCTGCGCGTTCTGTTGCGTCGCAAGCCCAACATGGACACTGTGCGTGTGCAGGATGTCGGTCTTTCAGGACCCGACGACCGTGTGGTATCCAGCGGGCGAAAATTACTCCTTCACCAATGTCACCACCACCCTGCACTCAGGATTCAGATACTTCTCCACCGTGCGGCGGATATCCTCGGCGGTTGCCGCCAGCACGTTCTTCTCGTACTCGGTGGCGAACAGGTAGGTATCGATCATCTCATAGAAGCCCAGCGTGTTTGCCTGTCCTTCGGTGGTCTCCATCCCGAAGAGGTATTCACCTAATATCTCCCGTTTGGCACGCGCCAGCTCCGCATCGGTGACCGGCGTCTTAGCCAGCTGTTGCAGCGCGCCGACGACCATGGCTTCCACCTGTTGAGGGTTGCCTCCCTCCGGAAGTTCCACCACGATGCTGAACAGCCCCGGATAACGCTGCGTGAGGAAGTCGGTGGTGACGCGCGTGGCAATACCCTGTCCGACCAGCAGACGGGTCAGCAGACCGTCCCGCCGCCCCAGCAGGGCAAGCAACAGGTCGCACGCGCAAACATCCTTTACCTCTTTCACCGACGGCGCCATGAAGCCGATGCCCACCACCGGAAAACCGCTGCGCACCTTGAACTGCGCCTGGCGGGGTGTTTCGGGAGGCGATTCGGGCTCGGGTTCCGGCTCAGCGATGTCGCGTCTCTTCCACCCGCCGAACAGTTTCTCCGCCGCCGCGAAAGCCTCCGCCTCGGTTACATCGCCCACAATGACCAGCGAGGCGTTGTTCGGCACGTAGTACTTCCGATAGAACTCCACTATCTGCTCGCGCTGAATGCGAATAATAGAATCACGCGTGGCGGCGACGGGCAGGCGGTACGGATGTTTCTGGAAAAGTAGCTCCGCCAGACGCTGGTTCGCATCACGCACGGGGTCATCGGCGGCGCGCGCCAGCTCGTCCAGGATAATCATCTGCTCGCGCTCGACGTCCTCGGGGCGCAACGTGCTGTTCTGCACCGCGTCGGCAAACACCTCCAGCGCGTTTTGCCAGTATCGGCTGGCAACGGTGGTGTACAGGTGCATCCAGTCGCGCGACGTGGTGGCATTCAGGGTGGCGCCCAGTTCTTCGATATCGCGGTCTACCTCACCCCTGCCGCGCTTTGCGGTGCCACGAAAGAGCAGATGCTCCATGAAATGCGCCACGCCGTTGGTTTCAGCAGTCTCCCGCGAGGAGCCTGCGCGTATCCACAGGTCTATCGTCACCAGAGGAGCTTCGTGCGCCTCGCGCACCAGCACGCGCAGCCCGTTCGGAAGCGTTTTCAGCTTGATCGATTCGGGTGGCAGGCTGTCTGCCCGAACCACAGCCACCGCCAGCAACAAAAACAGGCACCATGCAACCGTTCTGGACACAGAACAACTCCTGTGAGAGAAGATACTTTATTATACTACGACATTATACTACGACTCATGCCACTGAAACTCCGCACGGGACCGTGCGAGGAGAGACAAGGTGCTTCCGTTTTGCTTGCGTCCACGCCTTAGATATGTTATCATGTTAAACCGGATTCCAATCACCGATAATGAGACGCTATGCAAGCACAGGAGTTACGAGAGAAATACCTGCGATTCTTCGAGAGTAAGGGACACAAGCGACTGCCTTCGGATAGTCTCGTGCCGAATGACCCATCGCTACTGTTCACCAGCGCGGGCATGGTGCAGTTCAAACCCTACTTCCTCGGACTGGCAACACCGCCGCATCCGCGCGTGACCACCGTCCAGAAGTGTCTGCGCACGACGGACATCGAGTCCGTGGGCGACCATTCGCATCTCACCTTCTTCGAGATGCTNGGCAANTTCAGCTTCGGGGACTACTTCAAGCGGGAAGCCATCTTGTGGGCGTGGGAGTTCCTCACCGAGTGGCTNCACATCTCGCCCGAACGCCTGCGCATCACCATCTATCTGGATGACGAAGAGGCATACGAGGTATGGAACCGCGAGGTCGGTATTCCCGACCGCAAGATATTCCGCTTCGGCGAGAAGAGTAACTACTGGCCCGCCAACGCCATCTCGGAAGGTCCCAACGGTCCGTGCGGTCCCTGTTCGGAAATCTTCTACGACACGCGCCCCGACCTGCCCCCAACGCCCGACGGCGTGTGGGACGACGTGCGCTGGCTGGAGATATGGAACCTGGTCTTCATGCAGTATGAGCGGCACGACGGCGGCAAACTCACCCCGCTACCGCGCAAGAACATCGATACGGGCATGGGATTGGAACGCACGGCGGCGATACTGGCCGGCAAGGCGAGCGTCTTCGATACCGACGTGTTCCAGCCCATCATCGCGCGTATCGCCAACCTCAGTGGTCTCTCTTACGGCGGTTCGGACAGCCGTGAGGACGTGGCGTTCCGCCTGATTGCCGACCACATCCGCGCCACCACCATGTCCATCGCCGACGGCGTGCTGCCCTCCAACGAAGGGCGTGGCTACGTCATCCGGCGTGTCCTGCGACGGGCAATGCTGCGGGGGCAGAACGTGCTGGGCTTCGAGCGTCCCTTCCTCGCAGAAGTGGCAACGGCGGTGATCGACACGCTGGGCGACGTCTACCCGGAGGTGCGTGAGCGACGCGACTACGTGCTGCGCACCATCCGCAGCGAGGAAGAGCGCTTCCGCCAGACCATTCAGGTTGGCTCGCAGCGGCTGGCAGAGATGCTGGAGTCGCCCGAAGTGCAGGTAAGCAAGGTGCTTCCCGGCGAGCAGGCGTTCATGCTCTACGACACGTACGGTTTCCCGCTGGAGCTGACGCAGGAGGTAGCGGCGGAAGAGGGGATAGAGGTGGATGTGGAAGGATTCCGCACCGCCATGGAAGCGCAGCGCCAGCGCGCCCGTGAAGCCAGNGGCATCGCCACNCAACTCTTTGCTATCGCAGGCGACGCTGCCACCGAGCTGCAGAAGACCCTGNCCCCCACGAAGTTTCTGGGCTACTGGCAGCACGAGTCGGNAGCNAAGGTGCTTGCCATTATCCGGCAGGGAGAGCCATCGACCTTCGCCAGCGAGGGCGAGGAGGTGGAGCTGGTGCTGGACCAGACCCCCTTCTACGCGGAGGCGGGCGGACAGGTCGGCGATACGGGCTGGATCGAAGGCGAGAACTTCCTGTTCGAGGTGCGGGATACCCAGAAGGTGGGCGACCTGTACCTGCACGTCGGTGTCGTCACGCGCGGGCGCGTGGAAGTGGACACTGCGGCAAAAGCCCGTATCGACTCGAAGCGACGCTGGCACATCATGCGCAACCACACCGCCACCCACCTGCTCCACGCTGCACTGCGTCAGGTGCTGGGTTCTCATGTGCATCAGGCGGGTTCGCTGGTAGCCCCTGACCGCCTGCGGTTCGATTTCACCCACACCAGCGCGATGACCGACGAAGAGATAGCCGAGGTGGAGCGTCTGGTGAACGAGCGTATTCTGGAAGACAAGCCGGTGGCGGTGCACTGGGACGTGCCGCTGGCGGAGGCGCGGGCGCGAGGCGCGATGGCGCTGTTCGGCGAGAAGTACGGCGACACGGTGCGCATGATTGAAGTGCCCGGCGTGAGCCTCGAGCTGTGCGGTGGCACGCACCTGGAACGCACGTCGCAAATCGGACTGTTCAAGATAGTCTCTGAGGGAAGCGTGGCGGCGGGTGTGCGGCGCATCGAAGCCGTCACGGGTTGGGGCGTATACCAGTATATCCGCCAGCAACAGGAACTGCTGGCGAGTGCAGCATCGCGCCTGAAGTGTGCCGTGCCCGACATCCCGACCGCTATCGAGCGGCTACAGGCGCAACGGCAGGAGCTCGAAAAGCAGCTGGAGCAGCTTCGTCACAGCGCGGCGGCGCGTTCGCTGCAATTCGAGCCGGTAGAGATAGCCGGACTGCAGGTGGTTACCGGACGCGCTGACGGCGTGGATGCCCAGACACTGGCTTCGCTGGCAGACCAGGCTGTGCAGAAGGCGGATCTGGCGGTGCTCGCCGCCGCCACCGATGGCAAGGCGCTGTTCGTGGCGAAGGCAAAACCCTCCGCGGTCGCAAGAGGCGTACACGCGGGCAATCTGGTGCGCGAGCTGGCACGAATCAGCGGAGGAGGGGGCGGCGGGCGACCCGAATTTGCTCAGGCAGGCGGGCGTGATGCAGACAAAATCCCGCAAGCTTTACAGCAGCTACCCCGCTTGCTGGAGCAGATGGTCACAAGATAGCAAAAATTCTGATGATTTTTTGCCCAAAACCCACAAAGACCGCTTCTTTGGTACGATTCTTGCTATATATATTAGCGGAACCCCGTAAGACGGGGTGGGGTCAGGCACACCGCTGGCAGTAGTTGCCAGCAGGCGGTGCCGACAGGGCGCGAAAGACATGTTTCGCGCTGGTGCGCCTGGACGCGCCTCGCGTCGGGCTGCGAGAAGGTGAGCAGTCACCTTCTCGCCTAACGGTGCACTCGCAATGCCGCCGGATGACGCCATCCGGCGGTTTTTCCTCTACACGTGCACGTTGAACAGCACGCCAATCAGATAGGTCAACACCCCAACCACGAAGGCAATTGCCGTCATCTCCAGCCCGCTCACCCACCACTTGCGGGTAGTGACCAGGCTTTTGGCTGCGCCCACCGCGAAATGTGCCAGCACACTCACAAACGCCGACCAGAAAACCGCTGCCCACCCTCGCGCGAAGAAGAAAGGCAGTACCGGTATCAATCCGCCGATTGCCGTAGACACCATCGACGACAGCAGGGACACCCACGGGTTGGGAAAGCTGGCTTCGGAAAGCCCCAGTTCCTCGTGCGCCATCAACCGCAGCATCTGGTCGGGCTTCTCCGACAGGCGGTGCGCCATGGCGTCCGCTTCCTCTTTGGAAAAGCCCTTCAGCTGGTAGAACAGGCTCATCTCCTCGATCTCTTCTTCCGGGTTCTCGTGCAGCTCCCTGCGCTCGCGAGCCAGCTCCGCCTCATACACCTCCCGCTCGGACTTCGCTGCCAGAAACGCCCCAGAACCCATCGACAGCGCACTCGCCAGCGTGCCCACCAGCCCAGCAATCAGCACCGTCTGGTGTCCCGCTGCGCTGCCCGCACTGTATCCTGCCATGCCGGAAACGATGCCGAACACCGCTCCCAGTCCGTCATTGATGCCGTAGATGGCATCGCCTATCCACGAGCCACCGCGTACATGCCAGTGTTCCCGACGGAGGATGCGCTCTGCAGGGTGTTCGGCCTCGGAAGCGGAGTACAGCACGTGCGTGACGTGCGCATGCTCTTCCTCATCTTCCATCACGCGCCGCGCAATCTCCGCCGTGCGCTCGTCCCCGATGGTTTGCAGCTGCAGGTAGCGTTTCACCGCTTCATCTTCGTGTTCCTCCATCCGACGCAACACCAGTTCCGGCTGCGCCAGGTACGCCTGCCACCCGAACAGCGGCTTCACGCTGCGGATTTGCGGCGGTTTGCCTCCCAGCTCTTCCAGCCGCTGGCTCCATTCCTTCGCGTGCCGCTGCTCCACCTCTGCCAGCTGCTCTAATATTTGCTTCTTGCGGGGGTCTTTCTCACGTTTTGCCAGCAGGCGGTAGGTCTCCGCGCTGGCAAGCTCTCCCCGAATGAGTTCCTCCAGTGATGCCTTCAGACTGTCGTGCTTACTCATCTGTCCACCCCAATAATAACAATTCTCATTATTATTATAGCACCATTTGTGGACAAAAGCACAAATGAGCCTGCAGCCCAACCTTTCTGTTGACAATACCCCGCCAAAACCTGTACAATTTGCACGCAGGAGGAGCGATGCGATGGTAGGCTCTTTGGGTAAAACACTGGTTCTCATCGGAGGGATGCTTATCCTGCTCGGCGCGCTGATGTGGGCGGTAGAACGCTTTGCCGGAGCGCGGGGCGGCGGTCTGCTGCCCGGCGACTTCGTCTGGCGCAAAGGCAACTTCACCGTGGGCATCTTTTTGGGAACCAGCATCGCCTTGAGCATCCTGCTAACGGTGATTCTGTGGGTGATTGGATGGTTGAGCAGACGATAGAACAGGCGACACGCCTGTTAGAAGAATACACATACGACCTGCCGGAAGAGCGCATTGCGCAACAGCCAGTAGAACCGCGCGACAGTTCGCGCTTGCTGGTGCTGCACCGCGATACCGGCAATCGCGAACACCGCATTTTCCGCGATATTGTGGAATACCTTCGTGCGGGCGATACGCTGGTGCTGAACAACACGCGCGTCAGCGCACGCCGCTTGCGCGGCTTCAAGACGACCGGCGCCCAAGTGGAGGCTTTACTGTTGCGCGAGGTGCAACCGGGAGTATGGGAGGCTCTCGTCCGTCCGGGTAGGCGACTGCTGGTGGGCAGTCAGGTGATTCTGGAGGGACACTTGAAAGCAGAGGTGGCAGCCTGCCTGCCTCGGGGAATGCGTCTGCTGCGATTTGAGAAGCCGCAGGCGGTGCATCGCCAGCCTCTGGGCGAAATACCCCTGCCACCATACATCCGTCGCAAGCTGGACAATGAGCAACGCTATCAAACAGTGTATGCCGCGGTGAATGGCTCAGCCGCCGCGCCAACGGCGGGGTTACATTTCACCCCGGAACTGCTGCAGCGTATCCGCGACGCAGGCGTGCGCATTGTCTACATCACCCTGCACGTGGGGATTGCCACCTTCCGTCATCCCGAGCCGGAGCAACTGGTGCAGGGACGCCTGCACCCGGAGTGGTACACCATCTCCGAAGAGGCTGCCGAAACCATTAACGGCACGCCCGGACGCATCGTAGTGGTAGGTACCACCTGCGTGCGCGCACTGGAGAGCGCAGCGGTGGATACGCGACGGGTGGAGGCAAGGTCTGGCAGCACAGAGCTGTTTATCCTGCCGGGCTTCCGCTTCAGGGTTGTAGAGGCGCTGGTAACGAACTTCCATCTGCCGGCTTCTACACCCCTGTTGCTCACCTGTGCTTTCGCGGGTAAGGAAAAGGTTTTTGACGCCTATCGCGAAGCGATTGCGATGGGTTATCGCTTCCTGAGTTTCGGAGACGCCATGCTGATACTATAGGGGGGATTGCACTGTGAGAACGTTAGAGGACTGGTTCAAATATCTGGAACAGCAGTACGTGGATGAGAAAAAGCAGGAGGGATCCAGACCTTCATCGGAACCGGTGCCGCCAAAGCAGGAACCTGCACGTACGGAACAGGCAACCAGCAGGGTGGTGTCACCNGCTATTCANGAGCCGAGGCGTGAGGAGACCCNCAGAGAACGCCCGGCTACCACACCGCCTGGGCTGGAGCAGGTGCAGGTCACGGAGGTATCAGTGCCTGACCCTGCGGACTATATCTTCACCATCCGCCGTGCGGCGACCGAAACCCCGGCTCCTGCCGTCGGTCCCGCAGTTATCGCGGAGACCGAAGAGATAGCCACACCAGAAGAGCCTGCGGAAGAGAAGCCGGAAACAGAACAGGCGGTGGCGCAGCCTGAAATTGCGTCAGTGCTGGAGCAGAAGGAGCCTGTTGTTGAGACCGCGGTCCCGGAGGTTAGCGAAACACCCGCTGAAGAGGTGTCCCCCGAAGCCGACGCCGAGCGAAAGGAACGCCCGCAGAGTGCAAAGCCGGTGAAACGCGCTCCATATACCCGCAGCGTGCGTCCTGTTCCACCGCCNCAGTCCATCGAGGAGNTCTGGAAGCGGGTACCCAAGCACGTGCGCCTGCTGGTGGAGCTGGGCGATGACGAGGTGACACAGAAGTACTATGACCGGCAATTCAAAGAGAGCCGTCGGGAGCTGGTGGAACGCCTGCTGAACCCGTCGCTCACGCTGGAAGACACCGCTCGTCTGCTGGGGGTGTGCCCGACGACCGTCCGGCGGTATACCGAGCGCGGGTTGCTCAACCACTACCGTACACCCGGCAACCAGAGGCGGTTCCGTTTATCCGACGTCATCGCCTTTCTGGAGGCGCGACAACAAGCGCAGGAAGCGCGGCGACGAAAGCGGTAGAACACGGTGCACATCGCCATCTTCTCCGAGTCGTATCCGCCGGTAACCAACGGGGTGGCGGTTTCCGTCAGCACCCTGCGTCGCGAACTGCTGCAGCAGGGGCACCGCGTGACGGTGGTCACCGCACGTCATCCCCAGGCTCCCGCGCAGGAAGAGGACGTGATTCGGGTACCCTCATTTACCTGGCTGTTCGCTCCAGACTATCCCCTGCCCCAGCCTCGTCCCCTGCCCCAACTGCATCGCTTCTTCCGGGAAAACCGCGTCGACGTGATTCACGTGCAAATCCCGTTCCTGCTGGGGGTCATCGGCTTGCGGATGGGCAGGCGATACGGGATACCGGTGGTGGCACACTACCATACGCTCTACGACTGCTACCTGCACTACGCTCCTGTACTGCCTCAGGGTGTTCTGCGGGCGTTGCTGTGGTGGCATCTCCGACGGTTCTACCGGCGCACGCAGGCAACCATCGTTCCTTCGCATTTCGCCTGTCGATATCTGCAACGGCATGGGGTACAATCTCGCGCAGTCGAGGTGATACCGACGGGCGTTGAGTTTCATCCGCTCGTGGTCGACCGCGCGAGGGCAAGGGCGCGCTACGGTTTGCCTCCAGAGAGTCCGATACTGGTATATGTAGGCAGGCTGGCTCGTGAAAAAAACCTGAACCTGTTACTGGAGATGCTCCCGCCGGTTCATCGCCAGGTACCCGATATCCTGCTGTGGCTGGTGGGTGGCGGCAACGCGGAAGAGTTCCTTCGCAGGCAGGTACAGCAGCGGGGGTTGTTACAAACCGTACGCCTGCAGGGCAGGGTTCCGCACGAGCATATCAGCGAAGTGTACTCGGCTGCGGATTTATTCGTATTTCCCTCTGTGACCGAAACACAGGGGCTTGTGCTGTGGGAAGCGCAGGCACACGGACTGCCCTGCGTAGTGGTGAACGAGGGCGGTGCGCCCGAGTCGGTGCGCGACGGCGTAGACGGCATACTGGTGCCAAATAACGCAGAAGCGTTTGCGCAGGCAGTCATTCGCCTGCTTCAGGATGAGTCATTGCGCCAGCAGATGGGGCAGAACGCCCTGCGCGCTCCTCGCAGGACGCCACGTGAGATGGCGCAACAAGTGCTGGAGGTTTACCGGCGTGTGAGTCAACGAACAGGAGGTCCAATTGGTGGATAGCATCCTCAAGCCAATCGCAGACTGGGCGATAGCGGTTATCTCCTCGATGGGGTATCCGGGCATCGTGCTCTTGATGGCGATCGAGAGCGCGTGTATTCCCCTGCCGAGTGAGATTATCATGCCATTCTCGGGATATTTGGTGTATACCGGACAATTTGATCTGCACGCGGCGTCGTTCGCAGGCGCATTGGGCTGTGCCGTCGGCTCGGCGGTGGCTTACTGGATAGGCATCTGGGGCGGCAGACCGTTTTTGGAGAAGTATGGCCGCTATGTGCTGATACGCCGCAAGGACCTGGACACCGCTGACCGCTTCTTCGAGCGGTGGGGCATGTGGGCGGTGTTCATCGCCCGCCTGCTACCCATCATCCGCACCTTTATCTCCTTGCCTGCGGGCATCAGCCGGATGCCGTTTATTCCGTTTATTGTGCTTTCCTTTGTTGGCTCGTTGCCCTGGTGCTACCTGCTGGCTTACATCGGCAAGGTGCTTGGCGAGAACTGGGCAAGTATCCGCAACTATTTCCACGGCGCGGATGTCGTGGTCGGGATCGCTCTGCTGGCGGGGTTTGCGTTCTGGTTGTGGCATCATCTCAAGCCCGAGCCGGTGGAGAGTGAGGCAAGCTGAGCAACGCAGAGCGTGCTATAATGGAGCGGGGAGATGCACAATAGCGATGCCACAAACGGCGAAACATCAGCGGCTGTGGCAGACGCCGCCTCTGGCGGAAGCCCTGCGGAAACTGGAGCTGGTGTAGAGGTTCGGAGGGAAAATGCTTAACGATCTGCGCGAGCTGTATCGCTACCGCGAGTTGCTCTGGACACTGGTGCTGCGCGAACTGCGTGTGCGCTACAAGAACTCCTATCTGGGCTTCTTTTGGTCGCTGATTGTGCCGCTGGTCACGGTGGCGGTACTCACCATTGTCTTCAAGCGGGTCATGGGCATGGTCATCCCGAACTATTCGGCGTACGTGCTGGCGGCGTTCTTGCCCTGGATGTACTTCCAGACCGCGCTGCTGGACTCGTCGCAGTCGGTACTGGCGCAGATACAGCTGGTCAAAAAGGTATACTTCCCGCGCGAAGTACTGCCGCTGGCGGCGGTGCTGGCGAACCTGATACATTTTGCGCTCGCGTTGGTGGTGTTTTTCGTTTACCTGCTGGGCTATGTGGGCGCGCCTTTGCTGACCAGTATGGTGCTGCTGCCTGTGCTGGTGTTTTTCCAGACGCTGTTGATTGCGGGGCTGAGCCTCATCATCTCCTGCCTGAACGTGTTTTACGAAGACACCAAGTACATTGTCAGCATCGGCTTGCAGCTGATGTTTTATCTGGTGCCTGTGATTTACTTCTCCGAGCAGGTGTACCACGCGCAGCTCGCCTCTCCCGAGCTGCAACACTGGATATATCTGGTGTACCATTTGAACCCTGTCGCCATGCTACTGACCGCCTACCGTAAGATTCTGCTGCCGCCCATCACCGTCCAGCAGGTAGGAGTGGTGCAGAAACAAACGTTCGTCTCGCTGCCGATGGACTGGGGGTTGTTGACGATAGCGTGCGCGGTATCGGTAGTCGTCTTTGTACTGGGTTACGTTTTTTTCAATAAACGCAAGTGGGATTTCGCGGAGCAGCCATGAAAGACACCGCAATCTTGCTGGAACATGTATCCAAAAGCTATCGTCTATCTCATCAGCCGTACTCCTCGCTGAAGGGTATTCTGCTGTCGATGTTCCGGTATCGGCGGCGGATCGAGGTGCATCATGCGCTAAACGACGTGAGCCTGACTATCCGGCACGGCGAGACGGTGGGTTTAATCGGCGTCAACGGCAGCGGCAAGTCCACCTTGCTGGCAATCATCGCCCGGGTCATCCGCCCCAGCGCAGGCAAGGTGCAGGTGAACGGGCGAGTGGCGCCTCTGCTGCAACTGGGCGTCGGTTTCCATCCCGACCTGACGGGACTGGAAAACGTGTACTTTAACGGCATTATTCTGGGGTTGACCCGCCAGCAGATTGCCGAGCGCTTGCCGTCCATCATCCGTTTCGCCGAGCTGGAGGAGTTTATCGACACGCCGGTACGCGCCTACTCCTCGGGGATGGTGCTTCGGCTGGGTTTTGCCGTCGCAGTACACACCGACCCCGAGATTATCCTGATGGACGAGGTACTGGCGGTGGGCGATGAAGCATTCCAGCATAAATGCCTGCGCAAAATACAGGAGTTTCAACATGAAGGTAGAACTATTCTTTTAGTATCACATGACATGAACCAGGTGCGGCAGGTAGCAACCCGAACCGTGTGGTTACACCAGGGACGTGTCATGGCTGATGGTGCTACCGCCGAGGTAGTGGAGCAATATCTGGCGTTCACTGCAGAATTAGAAAAACAATCGTTATAAACATGCGCGTTCGCATCACCCACTGGTGCGTTGCCATCGGGATAACGTTCAGGCCGAAGAAGGTTGATTAGAATGAGCGATTATCGTTATACTGTCGAGACGCAATATGCTTTCACCCGGCAAATCGCCCGGCAGATTTCGTCGCACGCCCCCGAGTCCGCGATAGAGGCACTATTGCAGGCAGCCCAGCAATACTTCGAGGCAGCACAGTCGGCACTGTGGAGCGTGAATACGAGCACGCACCAGACCGTGCTTCTGCACGCGGCACCACGGTCCATACACGATGACCACTTTCCCATCGATAAGGTGAACGAAGCCATTGCGCGTGCCGCAGAAACCAGAGAGCCTTCTCTCATCGCGCTGGGTGATTATTCTGCATGGTTTTATCCCTTCGCCCTGAAGTCGTGTCCGCACGTCTATGTCATCAGCCTGCTCACCAGAACGCCCCTGCCCGACGACATCCGCGACCTGTTACTCACCTGGTCCTCCCTCTTGGGCATCTGTATAGAGCGTTTACAGGCACAGGCGTATGCGCAGCAGGCTCAGAAACATTATGAACAGCGTTTGCGAGAGGTCACCGCGCTCTACGAAATCGGGCGGGCTATGGAAGGCAATGACCTGCAGGTGCTGCTGGACCTGATTACCCGAAAAGCCGCCGAGGTGATGGAGGCGCAAGTCTGTTCGCTGATGCTCCTCAACGAAGACGAACGGATGCTGGTCATTCGCTCCAGCTACGGCTTACCGGGGGAAGTCGTCGAGCAGGCGCGCGTGCCCTGGGGGAAGGGTATAGCAGGACGAGTAGCCGCCAACGGCGAGCCCATGCTGATTATCGACCCTCGCACAGACCCCCGTCTTGCTGGTGAGGACGTGCCCTACCGCGAGGATATTGCGGCATCGCTCTGTGTGCCTCTGCGTGATGGACATGGACAGGTCATGGGCGTGTTGAACATTCACCGGCGCAAGCCCGCTTATGTTTTTACGGAGCAGGATATGCGCCTGTTCAGCGTTTTCGCCATGCAGGCGGCGTCTGCCATTAAGAACGCACGGCTCTACAGCGACCTCAAACATCGGGTCAATGAGCTGTCGGTAATCTCCGAACTGAGCGCAGCAGTGAACTCCACCCTAGAACTGGAGAAGATTCTGCAGCAAACCGCCGATGGTATTGTAGAAACGGTGCGTTTCGACCGTTGTGCCATCTTCTTGCTCGATGAATCGGGCAAGCTGGCAATACCCCGTGCCCTGCGCGGCTATCACCCTAAAACCCTTGGCGACAAGCCGGTGCATGTCGCGGACGGCGTCATCGGCATCGCAGTACGTGGCAAAGAGCTGCTGCTGGTAGAAAACGCCCAGCAGTCCAGCCAGCCTGCCCGAGGCTTCGGAAGAATGCTGGGCACAAACGCCTTCCTGGTTGCCCCTATTTTAGCACGCAACCGCGTCATCGGCGTGGTGGTAGCCGATAATAAGCCCACGGGGCGACCTATCGAGCGTGCAAACATCCAGCTGCTCACCACGTTCATCAATCAGGCGGGCATGGCGATCGAAAACGCCCGCCTCTATCACGATTTAGACCGACGCTACGGCGAGTTACATAACCTGTGGGAATATACCCGCAACCTGCTCAGCAGCATCGGCGTAGGCGTGGTGAGCATCGATAGAGACGAAATAGTGCTCACGTGGAACAACGCGGCGGAACGCATCACGGACGTGCCTCACGAGAAGGCACTGGGGTACAAGCTGCAGGAGCTGGTGGCTCGGTTCCTGTTACCGTCAGAAGAGGAAAAACAACTGCTCGAAATAGTCCGNCACCCATTCCGTACCGGTGAGCGGTATTCGCGTTTCAAGTGCGTATTGCATCCCGCCCGTAGTGGAGAGGTTTACTTCAACTTTGAGAGTTCACCCCTGCGCGCCCCCGACGGTTCCGTACAGGGTGTCGTGTTTGTCTTCGAGGACGTCACTCACGAGGTACAGATGGAGAAGGAGATTCAACGTGTCGCGCAGCTGGCAGCGGTTGGTCAGCTCGCGGCGACCGTCGCACACGAGCTGCGCAATCCTCTGAGTTCCATTCGCGTCTCTGCGCAGCACTTGCGCAGCGAATACACCGACGACCCCACTCTGTGTGAGTTTCTCGACATCATTATCTCCGAAGTGGACAAGTTGAATACGAAGACTAGGGAGTTTCTCCGCTTTGCCCGACCGGTGGAGCCGGTTTTTCAGGAGGTAAACCTGCATGACCTGATTCATGGGCGTGCGGACTTCATGAAGCCTTATCTCATAGAGCAAAATGTCCACATGGAGATAGACGTTGCCGATTCGCTCACCATCCGGGCGGACCCCAACCTGCTGGCGGATGCCCTGAGCAACCTGATTATCAATGCGGTGCAGGCGATGCCACAGGGCGGCAACCTGTATCTCAGCGCGTCTGCTGTTTCCAGCGATACCGTCTGCATCGTTGTCAAAGACACGGGCGAAGGTATCTCTGCCGAGGACCTGGAACGCGTTTTCACACCGTTCTACACTACCAAAGCCAGCGGAACAGGCTTGGGGCTGTCCATTGTGCAGAAAATCGTGGAAAGCCACGGCGGCAGCATCGAGATCCGCAGTGAGGTCGGCGTCGGAACCGAGGTACGAATAACGCTACCCGTACATCCGGCGCTGCGCATCCTGCGTGTCGATCTGGGAGAACCAGAGAACCTTCGCACCAGTATCCCGGACCTTTAGTCTCAATGAACACTCACGATAGGACAGGAGGAATAGTAGCCATGTCAAAAGCCACCCCCCCTAAAGAGCAACGATTGAACCTGTTGATTGTGGAGGACGAACCCGGTCATCGTCGTGCGCTTGAGGCACACTTCTCCAAATATTATAACGTGTTGACCGCAGAACATGGTCAAAAAGCGCTGGAAATCGCTGCCCAGCAGCCGATTCACCTGTTAATCATCGACCTGATTCTGCCGGGGGGCACGGACGGGCTGGACGTCATGCGCCGCATTCGAGAGATACACCCCGACAGCAGCGCGATTATGGTTACTGCACATCCCACGGTGCGCACAGCGGTACAGGCGATGAAGGAGGGAGCGGTGGATTATGTCATTAAACCGCTTGATCTGGACGAGCTGAGGGTGAAAGTAGACAAAGCAGCGGAGCAATATCTGTTGAAAGAGGAAAACCGGCGCTTGCGTCAGCAGCTGCGTACCACCTTCGATTTTCGCAATATCGTGGGCAAAAGCGGGGTGATGCAAGAGGTATACCGCATGATCGAACAGGTGTCTAAAAGCCGTGCCACCGTACTCATCCGCGGCGAGAGTGGAACCGGTAAAGAGCTGGTAGCCAGAGCCATACACTACAGTAGTGACCGTGCAAACGGACCGTTTATCGCTGTATCCTGTGCAGCATTGCCCGAGACCCTGCTGGAAAGCGAGCTGTTCGGTCACGAGAAGAACGCCTTCACCGGTGCAACGACGCAAAAACCAGGACGATTTGAGCTGGCGCACAAAGGCACCCTGTTTCTGGATGAAATCGCCGAAGTGCCTCCCAGCGTTCAGGTGAAGCTGCTACGTGTATTGCAGGAGCGCGAGTTCGAACGGCTCGGCGGTACCAAACCCATCAAGGTAGACGTACGTCTCATCGCGGCAACCAACAAGGACCTTAGCCAAATGGTGGAAGCCGGTACCTTCCGCGAGGACCTGTACTATCGCCTGCACGTTATCGAGATTTACCTGCCGCCCCTGCGCGACCGAAGGGACGACATCCCGCTTCTGGTGGAACATTTCCTGAACCGCTACAGCGAGCAGAACGGCAAAAATCTCAAGGCGTGTACACCGGAGGCAATGGAAATCCTGATGAGGTATCAATGGCCTGGCAACGTGCGTGAACTCGAGAACGTGATCGAGCGAGCCGTGGTGCTTGCCGATAGCAACACAGAGCTTATCACACCCGAACTCTTGCCGCCGTCCATCCGCGCCGCCGTACAAATTTCATAAATTTTTCGCTCGAAATGGGCAAAAACGCGCCGAATGGCACGGAATTTGCAGCTATATAAGGGTGGTGGAACACTCGCGGGGGAAACTGGTAAAAATGTGGGAATTGTATGTACTATAGAAAATCAGGTAATAACATCAGGGCGATAACTGAAAGGGGACATTCATAGTGCCCACACCCAGGATACTGGTCGCAGACAACGAGGTCAACCTGTGCAAGGTACTGGCTGCAAGGCTTCAACGGACGAACCTGGAATGTGTCGTTGCACACGATGGCGTGCAGGCGCTGGAGATTATCCGTTCGCAACCGGTAGACGTAGCCGTGCTTGACATTCGCCTCCCGCGCAAAACCGGCGTGGAGGTTCTGAAGGAGATTCGTCGTGACCACCCACTGCTGCCCTGTATCCTCATGACCGCCTTCGAAGACCCTGAGATCCACGAAGAGGCAGTGCGGCTGGGGGCGAAAGCCGTATTGCAAAAACCCTTCGATCTGGACGCCTTCATCGATCTTATCTGGCGGCAGATAAGCGCGCCTATCTCACAAACGCAAATGCTTTTGCAGAACGGCGAAAAAGTGCTTGTGGACATCCGTGGAGGCAGTATGTCCTACACTTACACCCCGCGGGTTATTTCGCAGGATGATCGCATCCTGGAGATAGAATCACCTATGATGATAGACCACGAGGTACTGTCGCGGGGTGTGGCTATCGTTCAGTTTACACGCGGCGATGGCGTGTACCAGTTTCGTTCGCGCATCGAGATGGCGCCGATGCCCAGGCAGTCCCTGTACCTGCGTAAACCGATATCCATCCGTCGCCTGCAGCGGCGCAAACACCAGCGCGTGATGGAACAGGGACAGGTTAGCCTGGCGTTTTCGCTTCGCCGCGAGCGCGAGGTCCCTCCGCAAACGCTGAGCGGTGACCTGTATGACCTGAGCAGCGGGGGGTTCTCCGCGTTGTTGCCACAGGCTCCTCCGGTGGGAGAGGAAGCCTCTTTCCAGATTACGCTCCCCGAGGCGAGCCTGACTATCGTAGGACAGGCACGGGTCGTTCGGGTAGGAGGTATGGTTGCGGACCGAATTCCTGCCGTCTACCGGGTGGGATTGCAGTTCACCAGAATTGCCCCTGCCATGCGCCGCGCACTGGAGGAGTGGCTGGAAAGAACACTGAAACGGGTATGAATCTGCTCATCTGAAGGAGGCGTGCTTTGCTGGTTCGTGTACTCTCCGGTACTGTACACGGGATTGAACCTCATACTATCGAAGTGGAAGTAGATATGCAGCCGGGCGGAGTACCGGGTCTTACCCTGGTGGGCCTACCCGACCGTGCCGTGCAAGAAGCGATCGACCGCGTGCGTCTGGCAATCCGCAACTCTGGGCTTCACTGGCCCGTGCGTCGTATCACCGTCAATCTTGCCCCCGCCGACCTGCGCAAAGAGGGACCTGCGTTTGACCTGCCCATCGCGATCGGCATTCTGGCAGCAGCGGGACAGGTGGACAGCGAATGGCTGGATGAAACCTTTGTTCTGGGCGAGTTATCACTGGACGGCACGGTACGCCCTGTCACCGGCGTGTTGCCCACCGCCATCCACGCGCGCCAGCAGGGTGTCAAGCGCATGATTGTGCCTGCACCAAACGCCTCCGAAGCCGCCATTGTGGGCAACGTTCAGGTATATCCGGTTGCCAGCCTTGCCGAGGCGGTGACACTGCTGAACACCCGCGACGGCGTCACTCCGCTCAGCAGCGACCCCGAACAGCTGCTGCAGCAACCGCCCAAATATGAAGTGGACTTCGCCGACGTGAAGGGGCAACACCACGTCAAGCGGGCGTTAGAGGTGGCTGCGGCGGGCGGGCACAACGTGGTGATGATCGGTCCGCCCGGCTCCGGCAAGACGATGCTGGCACGCCGAGTGCCCACCATCCTGCCGCCGATGACGGTGGATGAAGCCATCGAGATTACCAAGCTGTACAGCGTCGCCGGGTTGCTACCTCCGAACACCGGGCTGTTAACCACGCGGCCTTTCCGCTCACCCCATCACACCAGCAGTAACGCCGCGCTGGTCGGGGGTGGAAGCGTGCCGCGCCCGGGCGAGGTCAGCCTGGCGCATAACGGGGTGCTTTTCCTCGACGAGCTGCCCGAATTTCGCCGTGAGGTGCTGGANGTNCTNCGNCAGCCGCTGGAAGACGGCATCGTCACCATCGCACGGGTGCAAGCCAGCATCGCCTACCCCGCCCGGTTCATGCTGATCGCCGCCATGAACCCATGTCCCTGCGGCTACTTCGGCGACCCACAACACGGTTGCACCTGCTCGCCCACGCAGATTCGCAAATATCAGCAGAGGGTGTCGGGACCACTGCTGGACCGCATCGACATCCACATCGAAGTGCCGCGCCTCACTCCCGACGACCTGCTGCGTACCCAGCCGGGCGAGCCATCGGAAGCCATTCGCGAACGGGTGGTACGCGCACGCCAGATCCAGCAAAAACGGTTTGAGGGCACGAACGTCCGGTGCAACGCACAGATGACCACGCGCATGTTGCGCCAGTTCTGTCCGCTTTCCGACGATGTGAAAACCATGTTGAGGCAGGTCAGCCAGCAGATGGGTATCAGCGCACGCGCCTTTGACCGTATCGTGAAGCTCGCACGCACCATCGCCGACCTCGCCGGAGAAGAGCACATCGGCTTAACCCACGTCGCGGAAGCCATCCAGTACCGCAGCCTGGACAGGCGCATCTGGCTGTAGCCGCGCCCGAGAGCCCTCCACGCAAGCGGGGANTCACGCTTTGCAATCGTCCTCACCATCTGCTACAATCAATACAGGAGCCACCATGAGCCTGTTTGAGCAGAAAAACCTGTACGAAACCGAAGCGGAGGCACCGCTGGCGGCACGCATGCGCCCCCGCACGCTGGAAGAGTTCGTCGGGCAGGAGCATCTGGTCGGGGAAGGAACCGCCATCCGCAAAGCCATCGAGAACGACCAGCTGGGTTCGGTTATCTTCTGGGGACCGCCCGGCTGCGGCAAGTCNACGCTGGCGCGAATCATCGCCTCGCACACGAAGTGCCGCTTCGTNGAATACAGCGCGGTCACGAGCGGTGTGGCCGAGGTGCGCAAAGCCATTGAAGAGGCACGCAGCCGCCGTCAGCTGCACGGTCAGCGCACCATCCTGTTTGTGGATGAGATACACCGTTTCAACCGTGCTCAGCAGGATGCCTTCCTGCCCCACGTGGAGAACGGCACGATCATCCTGATGGGCGCGACCACCGAGAACCCTTACTTCGCCATCAACGCACCTCTGCTCAGCCGTTCGCGGGTGTTGCGATTTGAACCATTGACCGAAGAGAACCTGCGAACTATCGTGGAACGCGCCCTCGCCGACGAAGAGCGCGGGCTGGGCAAACTGCGGGTTCATTTGCCTCCAGAGTGCATGGACTATCTGCTGCGGATTGCCAACGGAGATGCGCGGGTNGCCCTGAACGTGCTCGAAGCCGCNACCGCCCTNGCCGAACCCGANGCGCAAGGCNAGCGCANAGTGACGTTAGAGATGCTGGAACAGGTGGTACAACAGCGTGCCGCTCGCTACGACCGNGAGGGCGACGAACATTACGACACTATCTCCGCCTTCATCAAGTCGGTGCGCGGTTCCGACCCNGATGCGGCTTTGCACTACCTCGCCCGCATGATTCGCGCCGGCGAAGACCCTCGCTTTATCGCCCGCCGACTGGTCATTCTCGCNAGCGAAGACATCGGCAACGCCGACCCACACGCGCTGCTGGTAGCGGTGGCAGCGATGGAGGCGGTGCAGTTCATCGGGCTACCTGAAGCGCAGATTACGCTGGCGCAAGCCACCACCTACCTCGCCTGTGCTCCCAAAAGCAATGCCAGCTACGTTGCACTGAACAGGGCAATGCACGACCTGGAAACCCAGCCTCTGGCTCCTGTCCCCCTGCACCTGCGCGACGCGAGCTACCCGGGCGCACAGAAGCTGGGACACGGTAAAGAGTACATCTACCCGCACGATTACCCCGGACACTGGGTGCCCCAGCGCTATCTGCCCGAAGGTAACTGGAACCTGCCTTACTACGAGCCTTCCGATAACGGCGTGGAGCGCAAGATCAAGGAGCGGTTGAACCTGCTGCGCCAGCGGTTGGGCTACTCCACTCCCCACCAGGAAGCGGAAGATACTTCCGAAAACCCTTGACAAACCGCTGGTTCTTGGGCATAATATATAGCGGATGCTGCGGGGTCGTTCAGCGGCAGGACGCCTGGCTCTGGACCAGGTAACGGTGGTTCGAATCCATCCCCCGCAGCCAAATTGTTTACGCCACCCCCAGCAACAGGTCTATCACCAGCTGGTCCAGTTTCTCGTAGTTCAGTCCCTTCTTGCCCAGCGCGTCGATGTCGAACTGCTTCTGGCGCAGAGCCTGCGCATTCTGTGGCGAGTAATGGCTCATCAGGCTCTCCAGCTCGGCGTCGCGGGGCTGAATTTGCGCCAGCAGCTCCTGAATGGCGGGATGCTCGTTAAACTGCTTCGCTTTCTCCTTCAGGATGAGATAGGTGCGCATACACCCTTTCGCGAACTCCCATACGCCGTCTTCGTCTTCGGTGCGGTAGGCGTGCGCGTCGAAATGCCGAGGACCGTCGTAGCCATGGTCCTCCAGCAGTTTCACCAAGAAGAACGCGCCCTTGATGTCTTCCGACCCGAAGCGCAGGTCCTGGTCATAGCGGTTGAGCTTCTGCGCATTGAGGTCAATGTGGAACAGCTTGCCTGCTTCCAGCGCCTGTCCCACCGCGTGTGTGAAGTTCAAGCCCGCCATGTGCTCGTGCGCCACTTCGGGGTTGACGCCCACCATAGCGGGGTCGTCCAGCGTCTCGATGAACGCCAACATCGCGCCCACGTTGGGCAGGAAGATATCGCCGCGCGGCTCGTTGGGCTTGGGCTCCATCGCAAAGCGCAGCGTGTACTTCTGGTCCTTCACATAGTGGATGAGGAAGTTGATGCACTCGCGATAGCGCTTGATGGCGTCGACAGGGTCTTTGGAGGCATCGCACTCGGTGCCTTCGCGTCCACCCCAGAAGACGTATANCTCCGCGCCCAGATCCACCGCGAGGTCTATCGCCTGCATGCATTTCTGCAGGGCATAGGCACGCACCTTTGGGTCGTTCGACGTGAACGCCCCATCCTTGAACACGGGGTGGTAGAAGAGGTTGGTCGTGCCCATGACCAGCTTCATGCCATAGTCATCCAGCGCTTTCTTAAACTCCTTGACGATGCGGTCGCGTTCGGCAGGGGTGGCGTCGATAGGCACGAGGTCGTTATCGTGCAGGTTCACGCCGTACGCGCCCAGCTCCGACAGTTTCTGTACCGCGCGGATGGGAGTTACCGCATCGCGCACCACATCGCCGAAGGGGTCGCGCCCGCGGTTGCCCACCGTCCACAGTCCGAAAGTGAACTTATGCTCTTTGCGAGGGGTATAGGCATCCATTTTGTCACAGCCTCCTTTGCAAGGGATGTATATTTTTTCCCGGCAGCACGCGCGTATTCCTATGGAGCAACGAGTTTATCCCAGCACGGACAGAGAAGCGCCGCACCGGGTTCAAAGACAGATTACCAATTTGGTATAATAGCTTCGGGGGTGAGAATAAAATGCCACAGTTCATTCGCGCACGTTATACTGGACAAGTTTTCGTACCGGAAGAACCCGTTGACATCCGCGAAGGAGAGCTGGGAATACTCGTGTTCACGCCTTTGCACACTTCCAGTGCTGTCTCGGATGAACAGGAAGGTGCGTTGCGCCGCCTGATGTCGACCGGCGTGGAAGGCACTAATATTCCTATTGATGCGCTACGACGCGAACATCTTTATGAGGAATAGCAATATATGGACATTCTTATCGACTCTTCTGTGCTCGTACGCCTGCGTGAACGGGATAGTCCCGAGTATAACATCTGCTGGGACGCTGTCCTGCGGCTAAGGAAGCACCAATCAATA
>JGI24188J35168_1000294_pt1 | contig 28665 bp, 27 predicted proteins | sample YNPBryantNP2012_FD_35168 | JGI IMG/M metagenome (IMG submission 35168) | reverse complement strand
CGCCCTTTGTGTGCGTCGGCGGGACGAACCGGCAGCCACTGGCGCACCTGCTCCTGCGTTATCAGACGGCGGAGAACACCCGCCTGTTCCACCACCGCCGCGGGGATGCCGATGTCGGCTACGACCACTTCGCCGGCGTATTCAGCGCCCGGGTATACTGCCAGCCCCACCTTCATCGCGCCGAAAGTGACCGTGAGTGTGGCGCGCATGGCGCAACCGCATACCGCTCCCGTGTCTGCGTCGATACCCGAGGGCACGTCCACCGCTACCACCGGTACAGGACACTCGCCGAAAAAGCGTATCGTCTCGCCGACGAGACCCCGTACCTCGCCGGTGACACCGATACCGAGCAGGGCATCCACCACAACATCCCATCCATTTGCCCAGATGGACTGCAGATGCTCCGTAGAACGCAGAACATGCAGGGGCAAACCCAACTTTTGCACGATTTGCAGGTTGGTGAGGGCGTCACCCGCCACTTTCGCAGGGTCGGCGACCAGCACTATCTGCACCTCTGCGCCTCGCTGTGCAACGTGGCGCGCAACCACCATGCCGTCGCCGCCGTTGTTACCACCGCCGCACAGCACCAGCACGCGCTTGCCCCGCCAGCTGCCGAACTGTCTCTCCGCATGTGTGACCACCTGCAGTCCCGCGTTCTCCATCAACAGCAAGCCGGGGATGTCAAACTCCTCGATGGTGCGGCGGTCCATCCGGCGCATCTCTTCGGCGGTTACCAGCACGGGCAACATCGGCTATCCCCCTTGACGTTGTGCGATGATGGCGCGCACCCTGTTCAGGTCTTCCTCGGTATCGACGCCAATGGAGGTCTGCTCGACGCGCACCATACGGATGCGGTAGCCGTTTTCCAGCACGCGCAGCTGCTCCAGCACCTCCGTCTGCTCCAGCGGTGTCGGCTCCATCGCGGCGTACTGAAGCAGGAAATCACGTCGGTACGCGTAGATGCCCAGGTGCTTGTAGACGATGGCGGGGGCGGCAGGCTCCCGTGGATAGGGAATCCGTGAGCGCGAAAAGTACAACGCATTGCCCATNCGGTCTACCACCACTTTCACCACCGTCGGTTTATCCTTCTCTTCNTCGGTNGCGGGGCACATCAGACTGCTCATCGGCAGGGTGGGGTCTTCCAGTAGAGGGCGCGCTACNGCGTCGATGTTCTCNGNTGGCATCAGCGGTTCGTCNCCCTGGATGTTCACAATGATGTCTGCCGAGAGGTTCTGAGCCGCCTCCGCCAGTCGCTCGGTACCGGAGCGATGTTTGGGCGAGGTCATCATCGCGATGCCGCCGAAGCCCCGCACTACCTCGGCGATTTGTTCATCGGGCGTGGCAACCATCACCTCACTCAGCGTTTTCGCCTGTTTGGCGTTGTGCCACACCCACCATATCATGGGCTTGCCCGCGATGTCCAGCAAGGGCTTGTTCGGCAGGCGCACCGCTGCCAGCCTCGCAGGAATGATGCCTACCACTTCCATTGTGTTTGTCTTCCTCCTCTCTCTTTCCCGCTTATCATCATTCGCCAGCCCCACCGGCGATTCCCCTGTACGAGTTCGCTATCAGGCGTCAGCCCGCGCTTCTCCTTGACATTTTTCCCTGCGCTGGTTATACTNTATCTGGTGTTACACGCCGGAGTGGCGGAATGGTAGACGCGCCCGCCTCAAAAGCGGGTGCCGAACAGGCGTGGGGGTTCGAGTCCCCCCTCCGGCACCATAGGTTGACCGTCCGATTCCGGAATATTCTTGGATACTGAACATGCCCCGCGCTAACGGGGCAATTTTCTTGAGGTGGAACCTTGATTGACGCCGCGCTGTTATTTCTCATCAACGTGCTGTGGGCGGCGGCGTACCCGATGGCGAAGTTTGCTATCAACGGAGGCGTTCCGTCCGTAACGCTGGCATGGGCGCGGTGGGCAATCGCCATGCTATTGTTGCCTCTGTTTGCCCGCGCTGTGCTGCGAGTACCGCTGAGATTGCCCCGTTCCGACCTGTTTCGTGCACTCGGATTGGGTGCGCTGGCTCTCGGGCTGGTGCATATTCTGGTATTCGTCGGGCTGAAGTACACCACTGCGGTGGATGCCACACTGCTGCTGGCTGGGGAGCCGCTGGTGATGGCGGTCATGTCGGTGCTGCTGCTCCGCGAGGGGATGTCCAGACAGGCGGTGTGGGGGATGGTGCTGGGCTTTGCGGGTGCGTATCTGCTCATTAACCGCGGNTTGATACCNCCCCTGAACGACAGGGGCACACTGATAGGCAACTTGCTGGTGGCGNTGTCGGTATTGGTGGAGGGCACAGGGACGGTGCTCTCGCGAGGGTTAACGCGCCGGTACAGCGGCATCGTGGTGCTGTTCTGGGAAAGCGTGGGCGCGACGGTAGCGCTGGCGATACCGGCTTACCTGTTCTGGGCGGCTTCTTCTGCTGTTCCATCCCCTGCCGCACTGGGAGCGGNACTCTATCTGGGCATGGTGAACAGCGCGTTCTGCTATGCGGTGTGGTTTGTGCTGATGGAGCGGCACCACGTGGGTAATATGGGCGTTTTCATCTTCGTGCAACCGGTGTTCGGCGCGCTGATGGGCGTGCTGTGGCTGAAGGAACCGTTCGGCGTGTATACCGCCATTGGCTCAGCGATGGTGCTGAGCGGGGTTTGGCTGACGACCCGCACCACAGTTGAAGAGAAAACGCACAGATGCACGACCGATGGCTCTGCCAGCACATAAGCCCGCAGCGGTGTGCGCAGGCTGCCGTTCGCAGTTTCCAGCNTATTTCCAGTAGCCATTTGCATTCGGCATCAAGCGGTGCTATACTGAGGCGAGGGAACTTTCGGGGCGTCCGTTGCGTCTGGATAGTCGGAAGGATGGTGAGGAATNATGAATCGCAAGGCAGCTCTCATCGGTGCGGGAGTGCTGGTGATACTGATCGCCGGTATCCTGCTGGGGCGTCACCTTTTCCCGATTACCCACCGCCAGGCAAGCGCGCCACCGGGTGGTAATGTGCTGCTGGCGCCTGCGCCGAATCTACCCGATGCAAACCTGCTTCGGGCAGAAGGTGAAGCACAGCCACCCCCGCAGGAACCTCAAAAGCGTCCACCGGANGACATCATCGACTACCTGAAACACCTGCAGAAGGTAGAGGCGCAGCGTCAGGCGATGCAGCGCGACCTGANCCCGGCGTTCAACGCCTTCGTGAACGCAGTGGCGATGCGGGCAACCATCGATGAGCAGGAAATCCAGCAGCGCATGAGCGCGGTACAGCAGGCTCCTCAGGACTACTCGCAGAGGTGGGCACAGCTCAGCCAGGTGTTCGAGTCGAAACAGCCGCCGCCTGCCTGTCAACCCCTGCATGAGGCTTACCGAAAGATGCTGGCATCCACCATCGCCTATATGACGAAGGTGTACCTGGCTCTGCAACAGGCGCAGACCGACCCCAACGCCGCGTTGCAGACGCTGTCGCAGATGCAGGGCACCGCTTCAACCGATGTAGACACCCAGATTCTGCAAGCGAACTACGAGCTTCAGCAGGTGCTGGACAAATATGACCTGCGCCGCTACTTCCCCGGCTTCGTGATTAGCGGAGACAGTGGGTTGAATCTGCGCAGTATCTTTGGGGGATAGCCAGCATCTATGTGGACACCAGAGCAACTTCGAACCATCCCGCAGCTTCTGTTGGAATGGTACAAGGTGAACGCGCGCCCCATGCCCTGGCAGGAGAAACCCGAGCCGTACCATCTGCTGGTAGCCGCCACGATGTTGCAGCAGACGCAAGTGGAAACCGTCTTGCCATATCTGGAAAGGTTCCTGCAGAGGTTTCCCACCGTTCGCCACCTTGCGCAAGCCAGTGAGGAAGAAGTGCTGCGTTACTGGTCGGGGCTGGGCTACTATAACCGCGCTCGCAGCCTGCGCCGTGCGGCGCAACAGATGTGCAGGCGGCACAACGGCACCGTCCCCTGTAGAGTGGATGCGCTCTTGCAGTTACCCGGAGTCGGAGAGTACACCGCGGGAGCGGTGGTCAGCATCGCCTGTGGTAAACCGGAACCCGCGCTGGACGCCAACGGCTACCGTATCCTCGCCCGCCTGCTTGCTTTCGAAGAGGACATCACCCGCGTCCCCAGCCGCCGGCAGCTGACAGAAGCCTGTCGGCAAATCCTTCCCGATCACGTGCCCGGCGAGTTCAATCAGGCTTTGATGGACCTGGGCGCGCTGGTATGCACCGCTCGTGAGCCACGCTGTTTGATATGTCCACTCGCCGGGGTATGCCGTGCCTTTCAGGAAGGGCGTCAGGCGAGCATTCCGATAAAGCCCACCCGTCGCCATCCCATCAAGGTGCAGGATGTGTGTGTGGTGATCGAGCAGGGCGTGCGGTGGCTGATGGTCAAGCACACGGATGGGCGTTTGTGGCGTGGGCTGTGGGGTTTCCCCAGAGTGCGCGTGCAGGACGGGGGGTCTCTGGAGCAAGCCGCCCAGCGTGCGGCGGAAACCGTTGGTCTGCAGTTGAACCATTGCGAGCCTGTTCTGGTTATCCGGCATGGGGTGATGCATTACTCCATCACTCTGCACGTGATGCGCTGCACCCTGCGTGAAAAGGCGGTGGTAGATGATGAGGTGGCACGCTGGGTGCTACCCAAAGAAGCAAGGTCTCTCCCTGTTCCCTCGCCAGTGCGTCGTATCATCGAAAAGCTGTTCCGGGCGCAGAACGGGTAACAAAGACCGCCGCGGGAAGCATCCCGCGGCGGGTAGTGCGTCACTCGTCTTCGCGTGCGAGCAAGATGCTCACTTTCCTTTTCACACGCTGCAGAGCGTTGTCGATGGACTTGGGGCGGCAGCCCAGCACCTTGGACATCTCGCGATAGGACATCCCCTCCAGATAGCATTCGAGCACCCGCGCTTCCAGGTTACTCAGGTGCCCGTCCAGCATCTCCAGAAGGTTGCGGGGCTGGCGCTGGTCTACCACGACGGCAGCCGGATCAGCCACGCTCTCATCCGGAATGATTTCCAGCAGAGTGGAGTCGTTATCTTCATCGTTCAGGGGGCGGTTTAGGGAGATGTACGCATTAAGCGGGGCATGCTTCTGGCGGGTCGCCATTTTCACGGCGGTGATAATCTGACGGGTGACGCACAATTCAGCGAAGGGTCGGAACTTGGTCAGCTTATCCTCACGGAAGTCGCGGATGGCTTTGAACAGTCCAATCATGCCCTCCTGCACCACATCTTCGTGGTCGGCTCCCATGAGGAAATAGGAACGTGCTTTGCTTTCCACCATACCGCGGTACTTCGCAAGCAGATGCTCTGTCGCTTGCTGGCTACCGCACTTCGCGTAGACGACGACCTCCTCGTCCTGCATGTTCTGGAAGCGCAGACTTCCGTCGTCATAGCGGGATGAGATCATCCTGCTTGCCTCCCGACAGTTCTGGTTTGCTTTGACCGGTTTGTACCTGATTCAAGGCGAAGGGCATCATCCACAGAGTGGCACACCTTGCCACCTGCAATGCCCCCGTACCCTTGCTTATATTCACTATAAACCAACCGTTCGCGTGTGTCAACAGGTTTTCGAACTTTTTTCGATTTTTTTCTCTCAGGATGAAGCAAATCGTTGCTTCGAAGGCGATATTATGCCCGAAAAATGGGCGCTGTCCGAGGTTGAACCCCAAGCCCCTGTTGTGCGTCATGAAAGATGGTTGATGGGCGGGCACGGTTTATCCCGCAGCCGGTTGCAGTGGGAAACAGCGGAGAGCGAGTTATGGCAAATTCGGGGACACAGGATTGTGTATCTACCAGTGCCTCTTCCCAACGGACGTCCTTCCAGTATGCGGACGGTGCGGAGGCGATTCTGTACGACATCTTCCAGCGTGAAGACTTCGACGAGCAGCACGCCTGGATGGAGTATAACCGGTGGCCGTTGTCTTATCATCTTTCTCCTGCCCGCGCCAACATTATCAGCTGGCTACCGACGGTCAGGAGTGGGATAAACGTGCTGGAGGTAGGCGCCGGCTGCGGTGCGATCACCTCGNACCTCTGTCGTGTGCCCACCGTCCGTCGCATTGTGGCGGTGGAAGGTGCGCCTCAACGCGCCGAGCTGATTCGCCTACGGTGCCGACACGCTTCACACCTCGAAGTGGTCACGGCAAATATCGAGGACTACGAGCCCACCGAGCCGTTTGACGTTATCCTGCTGATAGGCGTGCTGGAATACGCGGGCAGGTATATCGCTCGCCCCGATGCGGCAGCTCACCTGATTCGTCTGCTGTGCCGCTGGCTGCAACCCGATGGCAGATTAATCATCGCCATCGAAAACCCCATCGGGCACAAGTATCTGGCGGGCTATCGCGAAGACCATTACGGCGTGCCCTACGAAAGCGTTTCGGGCTACCCCGATTACAACGGCATCCGCACCTTCGACAAAGGTTTGCTGCAGAGCAAACTGCACGACGCCGGCTTGCACCATCAGCTCTGGTTCTACCCCTTCCCCGATTACAAAATGCCTGAGGTGATTCTTGCCGAGAGGAGCTTCAGCGAGCCCGGTTTCGACTGGCTGACGCTGCTGAATCTGCCCACTGTGGACTACTCGCTTCGCCAGCGCCCTCTATTCAACGAGCGCGAGTTCCTGCGTATGGTCGCCAGAAACGCTCCTCCGTCCGCCTTCATGAACTCGTTTCTGGTGATTGCTTCACGCCAGCCGATGCCCCAAGCGTGGGAGTCCATCCTGGCGGTGAAAGTGCGCAGCCAGTGTGCCCCTTCCTTCCGCCAGACCAAGTTCTTCCTGAAAGAAAGCGACCGCATCCTGGTGGAGACTGCGCGCGGCGACTGGTTGAACCGTCCTGCGCCCGTGCATTCCCACAGCGACATCAGCGAGCCATACTATCAGCATCTGAAGAATATCGAACATCTGTTTATCGACAGCCTGTGGCACAAACGCTATGCGGAGGCGGCTTCTGCCCTGCTGAGGTGGTACGCCACCCTGCTTTCGCATGTCGCATCGGAAGGTTACTACCACTACAATGAGCAGTTCAACGCTTTTTGCACGCAAAGGATGGGGCGCCTGGCGTACACACCCGGCAACCAGTGGTTGCCGCCAGATAGTCTGGACCTCACTCCGCGCAACTGCTTGCTGAACGAGGCTACGGGCGAGGTGACATTGATTGACCTCGAATGGAACATTGGCGTTCCGCTTCCGCTGGACCTGGTGGTCGATCGGGGAATGCTGTACCTGATGCAAAAGGTGAGCGACTTCTTTGGTACCGACCCGCTCAACCGTCGGGGCGAGTGGAACCTGCCCCGTGTCCTTCTGAACCGCCTGCCTGCGCAATTGCGGAAGGGCAAGGTCGCGGACATTCATCTTTTCGAGTACTGGTTCCAGCTGGCGATACTGCACGGTGACTTCGATTATTGCCTTTCGGAACAGGACCGCCGTGCAGCTGCCACCAGCGCGGGCTTGAGCCGTCGGAGCTGGTTCGCCCGTCTGCTGCGGCGTTTGGGAGATGCTTCGCGTTCGCCGGGCATGGTTGGAGCCACTCTGCGGCGTCTGCGCAGGATCACGGGCGTCTAAAGGAACCTTTCCGCGCGAAGCGAATATACTCTCCATCACAGACACAGGAGACCTTTCCATGGACGACATCNTTATCGCCTGCAACGTGTACAGCTACGGCAAGTATCGTCAGCGGGCGTTTGAACACATGAAAGCCATCGGTATCCGTTACGCCGAGGTCAGCATCGGCGAACCGGAGGACGCCGACGAGTGGCTCAGGCAGATAGAGCTGAACGACCTGCGCATCTCCAGCGTGATATGCCCCTGTGATGTCTCTTCGGATGAGGGCGCGGAGGGCTTTGCCAGCATCGCAGAGGCTGTGCAAAGAATGGGAGCGCAAATTGCCTTTGTGAGTGTGCACGCAGGGGAGATACCGGTGACCGATGTATACCGCCGCGTCCGCCGGATGGGTGACATCGCCGCGCAACTGGGCGTGAAGGTGGCAATGGAGACGCATCCCGACCTCATCACCAACGGCGACGTGGCATCGCAGACCATGCGCGCGATTGCCCATCCGAACGTGGGTATCAACTTCGACACCGCCAATATCTACTACTACAACGAAGGCACGGACGCGGTGGGCGAGCTCCGTAAGGTGCTTGACCATGTGTTCAGCGTGCACCTGAAAGACACCAACGGCAAGCCACGCACGTGGTACTTTCCCACGCTGGGACAGGGTGTGGTGGACTTTCCCGAAATCTTTCGCCTGCTGCTGGATAGAGGCTTTCGCGGTCCGTTCACGATGGAACTGGAAGGGATCGAGGGCGAAAACCTGACCGAAGAGCAACAGCTGCAGCGCGTGGCGCAATCCTTTGACTACGTGCGCGGTATTGTGGAACGGTGGAAGGCAAACCGTTGATACAGTATCTGAGTTTCGACCGTGTTGCCGACGACTACGACGCCACCCGCTTCTTGCCCGAGCCGGTACGCGAGGCAGTGGTGGAGCAGATGATCTCCACAGCTTTTCTGAGCGGCAAAGACTGGTTCCTAGACGCAGGGGTGGGCACGGGGCGTTTTGCCCTGCCGATGGCGCGGCGTGGAGTGAACGTGCTGGGAGTGGACGTCGCCCGCAACATGATGCGCCGTCTGCTGCAAAAGCACCCCCCTGCCAACCTGTATGTGGCACGGGCGGACCTGAGACGGCTGCCTGTGCGGTCGCGTTCTGTCTCGGCGGTGCTGGTGGCGCACGTCTTGCACCTGATTGCGGACTGGCGGTGGGTGCTTCGGGAATGCCAGCGTGTGCTTCGCCAAGACGGTGTGTTATTCCTGCTTTACGAGAGCGGCAAGCGTTTTCCGGCGCGGGAGTACTATATCCAGCTGGCAGGCGAGCGTGGACTGTTGCGCCCCACGCTGGGGGCACAGAGCACAGACGAAGTTCTGGAGTTTGTGCGAGATCTGGGTGGGGCAGTTACCCTTATTGAACACTCCTCCCTGCAGTGGCTGGCACGGCGCACCCATCGCGAGGTNCTGCACGAACTGGACAAACGCACCTATTCGCAGCTCTGGGACANTACCGACGAAGCGCACCACGAGTTGATGGAACAGACCAGACGCTACGTCCGCGAGCAGTTCGGCAGTGAGGAAGAGATGTATACCACTGAAGCGGTGGTAAAGCTATACGCAGTGCGGTTTTGAGACTACCTTGCGTGCTTGAAGAGCACGGGATATACTAATGCTGGAGGACTATCCTGAAATCTCCACCGAAGAGGTAAGGCAACGATGCCGCAGCGAAACTTCAGCCCGCCGGTTGAGACAACCGAAGTACAGCACCTTGCACCGCGCCTGCATGTGGTACAGGAGCGTGAGCGCGCCTTTCTCATCTATGTGAACCCCGACCCCGAGCTGGACAGTTATGTGGAGGAGGAGTTGCGCGCCCTGTGTGATACAGCGGGTCTGGAGGTAGTGGGTGAGAGCCGACAGCGGCGCACTCGCCCCGATGCCGCTACCTTTATCGGCAGGGGAAAGGCGGAACTGCTCTTCCCGCAGGTGCGCGAGGCCAACGCCGACCTGATTATTGTGGATGACGACCTGACGCCGTTACAGCAACGCAACCTGGAAGACATCCTGCAGACGCACGTGATAGACCGCACCGAGCTCATTTTGCGCATCTTCGCACAGCGTGCCCACACCAGAGAGGGCAAACTGCAGGTGGAACTGGCACAGCTCACCTACGAGCTGCCCCGACTGATGAGCGTGTACACCAAATTCGAACAGCAGGCGGGACATATCGGCGTGCGCGGCGGACCCGGCGAGACCAAACTGGAGCAGGATCGGCGCAAGGTGCGCGAGCGCATCGCGGACCTGCAGCGCGAGCTGGAGCAAGTCGCCCGCCAGCGCAGTCAGCAGCGGCAGGGCAGGCGCAGGCTACCATTCCCCTTCGGAGCGCTGGTGGGCTATACCAGTGCGGGCAAATCCACCCTGCTGAACACCCTCTCGGGCGCGCATATCTACACCGACGAGCATCTCTTTGCCACCCTTGACCCCACCGTGCGCCGCATCGTATTGCCCGACGGTTGGGGCGTGTTGCTGTCGGATACCGTCGGTTTCATACGCAACCTGCCCCACTCGCTGGTCGCCGCTTTCCGCGCCACTCTGGAGGAAGTGACCGAGGCCGATTTTCTCATCCACGTTGTGGATGCCAGCCACCCCCAGCTGGAGCTGCAGAGACAGGCTGTGATGAATGTGCTGGCGGAGCTGGGCGCACACAACAAGCCCATCATCACCGCGTACAACAAAGCAGACCTCGTGAAAGATACCTATCGCCTGCGCCAGCTGGTGGCGGAGACGCCAAACGCCGTTTACATCTCCGCGCTGAAGGCGGAAGGCATTCCTGAGCTGATGAACCACATCCTCGCCACGTTGCGGTCGTTGCTACAGCCGGTGAAGGTGCGCTTGCCCTACACCCAGAGCAACCTGCTGGCTCAGTGTTACGAACTGGGGCGTGTGCATAGCGCGGAGTATACCGAGGGTGGCATTCTCGTGGAGGCAGAGGTCACCCACGATTTGGCAGAGATGCTCANGCCTTATCGCGTGGATGCCTGAATCCTGCCAGCCTGAGCGAACCGATGTAACCGGTTTGCCTCCTGTGTCATCATAAACAGTGGCATTCTAATTGCAGGAGTACACCAATGAAACGCTGGAGAAGCGGCTTTACGCTGGTGGAGCTACTGGTCGTCATTGCCATCATCGCTTTGCTGGCGGCGATATTGTTTCCCGTGTTCGCGCAGGTGCGGGCGAACGCACGACGCGCTTCCTGCATGAGCCAGCTGCGCCAAATCGGCATGGCAGCGCGGATGTACCTGCAGGACTACGAGGCGTTACCGCCGCGATTGAGTGCGCTCTATCCGGCGTACCAGCCCTCCGCGCAGCTTTTTATCTGCCCATCCGACTCGCAGCGAGGACAACATCCGGGTAATCCTCGTCTGGAAGGCANTCTGTATCTACCAACAGGCGTGAGTTACGACTACATCCCGAATTGGGGGATCGCGCATGAGCTGGGCTGGTGGCAACCCTTCCCCAGCTACGGCGAAGGCAAATGGGGAGAGCAGACGCCACTGGCAGACTGCAACTGGCACTGGGCGACCTTTTTCAAGGTGGAAAACCGCCGTGACACTCCACCACCGGGCGCGAGGGGATGGGTGTTGGTGCTACTGCAATCGGGCACGGTGAAAGCGGTGCCCCTGTCGGTGTATCCAGACAAGTTCAGCCCGGATGGAGGTAGCGGAATCTAGCCGTCGCGCCCGGTGCTGCCCAGCAAAGCCTCTTTGGCTTGCTCCGGCAGCTCGATAGGAACAAAGAAGGAAGCGGGATACAGGTACCCTTCTGGCTCGGAAGCGTCCTCATCCAGAATTCGGACGAGGTTCAGGGATTCTGCCTCTGCATCAGCCAACCGTCGGTAGACTTTACCTACAATCAGGCTGGCGTGATAGCCACCGTCGTTGATGCACAACACGAACTCGGTCATAGTATTACCCTCTTCATTTTGAACTCCCGTCGTCCAATACCATGCGCTTCATACCAGTGAATCTCCGCCTCTATCACCGTTCCATCAGCCAGATTAACCAGTGCAATGCCTTTCATCTTGCGCCAGCGTCCCTTGCCGTAGGCGCGATTCAGCCGCTGTCTGATACGCAGGGACGCGCCGGCAGCGATTACCTCAATATGCCGGATTTCACCAACGATTTCAAATTGCGCTGGCTGTTCCTCACGCATTATTATACCCTGCCCAAGCGTACTGGCGTTAGTCTTCTGGACAAGCGTAAGGATATCCTTGCTTATCCGCTACGACGGCTAGTAACCTGCCCTGCCCTTCTCTGCCTACAGGACGCACTAGTTCCGTCTGCGAATAGATAGACTGCTAACCATTCACGAGCAGGAGGTTCAGTCACTGTGAAACGGATACGTGTGGGAGCCATTGGCACGGGGGGTATCTTCCGCGGGGCGCATCTGCCTGCGTATCCCGACCTGCCCGCGTGCCAGCTCGTCGCGCTGTGCGATGTCTCGGCGGAGAGCCTGGCAGCTGCCGAGTCACGCATGAAAGAGCTTTACAAACAGAAGGCGAAGCAGGCGGAAGAGCGAGGTGACGTGGCAACTGCCGAACGCCTCAAGCAAGACCTCAAAGAGGTGAAGATGTATCAGGACGTGCAGGCGATGCTCCGTGAGGCACAGATGGACCTGGTAGACATCTGCACGCAGCCGAATCTGCACGCGCCGATGGCGATTGCCGCGCTGGAGGCCGGGGTGCATGTGATGTGCGAGAAGCCGATGGCGCGCACCTGGCTGGAGTGTATGCGTGTGGTGGAGACCGTACAACGCACGGGCAAACTCTACCAGCACAACGAGAACTGGCTGTGGGACCCCTTCTACTACACTGCCAAAAAGGTCATCGACGCCGGCTGGATTGGCGAGCCGGTCATGATGTTTCTGGCAACGGCGCATGGCGGTCCCGAGGGCAACCCCAACTTCTGGAACGCCGATACGGGCGGCGGTGGTTCCCTGTTGGACAACGGCATCCATGCCGTCGGCGCATCGTGGTATCTGTCGGGGCTGGACAAGCGCCCCACCACCGTCAAAGCCGCCGAGCCGATAGGCATTACCATCCGAATGCCGCAGCGTATCCTGTCGGGGCAGTTTCAGCCGGTGCGCGTGGAAGACGACGGGCACATCCTCATCCGCTTCGAACACCCGCAAACGGGCGCATGGAGCACGGCGCACGTGGAAGGCTCGTGGAGCCATCGCGACTCGCCCGAAACGGTGATTATCGGCACGATGGGCACCATCCGGTTTACCCACGAGGACGACAGGCGCGTCGTGGTGGTGGAAGATGCTATCGGCGGATGCCGCCGTGTGGAGGCGACCGGTCCTACCTGGGAGTACTGGCCCTCCTCGTTCTACGGGGAGATACGCAACATGGTCGAGTGTGTGCGCAAAGGTGAACGCTCCATCAGCGATGAAAACTTCGGGGCGGAGTGCTCTGCCATTGTAGGAGCTGCATATCTCTCTCAAAAGCGGGGCAAGCGTGCGGTCACACTGGCGGATTTCAAACGCTTCGCCAGCAATATCGCCCGCCGCTATCCCGAATCGGCGGATGCCGAGCTGATTAGCCGTCTACTGCCCTGAAAGATTTTTCAAAAAAACCTGTGCAAAGGAGCCAAAAACGCCCTTTTTGGTACGAATCTTGCACTATATATAGGGTGGAAGCACTGCTTGGTTCACTGCTGACACGCCGCAGCTCATTGATTATGGTGTTGATATGAAAAGGTCCCAGGTGCTCGTCCCCCCGCAGACCTGGGACCGATTTTCATCTCTATCGCTTCGCCAGCACTTCGCGCTCGTAGCGACGAACCTCTTCCAGCCACGCCGCGCCGGCAGGCACGCCCTGCGTCTCGCAGTAATAATCCCAGACCGCACTGTAGGGCAGGGTCTTCAGTTCCTCCATCAGCGCAAGGCGAGCGGTGCGGTCGCCGGAGGCTTCCAGTTCCTTCAGGGTCTGCGAAGGCTCCAGCAGGGCAATCAGCAGAGCCTTCAGCATCGCCCGCGTGCCGATGACCCAAGCGGCAACCCGGTTGATGCTGGCGTCGAAGTAGTCCAGCCCGATATGCACGCGGTTCAGTGCCTCTCCGCGCACAATCTCCTCGGCGATGGAGCGTGTCTCGTCGTTCAGAATCACCACGTGGTCGCTGTCCCAGCGGATGCCGCGACTGACGTGCAGCAGAATCTCCGGCAGGAACAGCAATACCGCCGAAATCTTGTCCGCAATCTGCTCGGTGGGATGGAAGTGCCCCGTATCGATGCATATCAGCAGGTTGTGCTTGACTGCATAGGGCAGGTAGAACTCCCAGGAGCCGGCGACATACGACTCGGAGCCGATGCCGAACAGTTTGGACTCCACGGCGTCTTTGACGTACTGCCTGTCCAGCGGTTCCCTGTAGATGGCATCCAGCGACTCTTTCAGCCTCTGGCGCGGCGCCCATCGGTCGGCGGGCAGGTCCTTTTCGCCATCCGGTATCCAGAGGTTATGGATACAGGGACTGCCCTGCGCTTTGCCCATTGCCTCGGCGATTTTGCGGCAGGCGATGGCGTGTTCCACCCAGAACTGTCGCACGCCGCTATCTGGGCTTGCCAGCGTCCAGCCATCGCTTGCCAGCGGGTGCGCAAAGAAGGTTCCGTTAAAGTCCAGAGGGATTCCGTATTGGGTAGACCAGTCGATCCAGCTCTGAAAGTGTTTGGGTTGCAGCTGGTTGCGCTCCACCTTTTCGGGATAGTCCACGTAGAAGGCATGAAGGTTCAGCCGATGCCTGCCGGGGATGAGACTGTACGCCTTCAACAGGTCGGCGCGCAGTTCGTCGGGCGTGCGGGCTTTGCCGGGATAGTTGCCGGTGACCGCCAGTCCCCCGCCCAGCTCTCCTTCGGGGTTCTCGAAGCCGCCCACGTCGTCCCCCTGCCAGCAGTGGAGGGAGATAGAAATGCCTTTCATCTGCTCCAAGACGCGGTCGGTGTCGACTCCGTATGCGGCGTACACCTCCTTCGCGTGCTGATAATGATGCTCAATCGCCTTGCTGTCCAGTTTGGGCGTGGTCATCTTGCGTGCCTCCTTCGTTGTTCCATTTGCGGATAATGAATGGGACTTTATTCTGCACCGTGCGTACCAGTTCCTGAACCACTTCGACCTCCACCTGCATCTCGGCGGGCAGTTTCAGCGCAGCGTTATGCAGGATTTGCTGGCGGTCCTGCTCGTTGAACCCCTCGGCGGCCACGACGAGAATACGCACTCGATACGGCGATTCTTGAATCACCTGCATCCGCACCACATGCTCCACGTCGCGCGGGATGTGGTCGATGCCCATCAGGTGTGCCCCATCGGGCGACACGAGGTAGTCACCCTGTCTGCCGAGCACTCCGCCGAAGGGTTCCACTCCATAGCAAATCGCCTCAATCTGAGATGTCGAGAGTCCCTTCGGGAGGCGGATCAGGTCTCCCGTGCGATAGCGAACCAGAGGCATTTTCCGGTTCCACAGATTGGTGCCCACGACTTCGTAAAGCACCGCGTCTTCCTCTTCCTCCGAAGGGATCAGCTCCACGAAGGCGTAGCCCGCCAGAAACCGGTACTCTTCCTCCCGAAAACTATAGGCGAACGCCACCCGCTCTGCCTGTCCATAATAGTGTCTACGAGCTCCGCCCCCAGCACCTCCTGCGCCAGCCGCCGGGTTTGCGGCGTGAGTGTCTCGGAAGAGGTCACGACCAGAGGAATGTGCAGACATCTTCCCGACTCCTGCAGCAACCGGCACAGCGACTCCAGCGAGGTGGGATACGCCATCAAGCACTCGGGTGCAAACGCGGTCAGCGCGCTGTGGTAAGCCTCTATCGTCTGCGGGCTCAGATGGTTCCAGGACATCACCATACGCTGCCCACCAGCCACGAACTTCCAGAAAGGCGGCTGCCTGTCGGCGGGGTCTTTGATGTTCTCTCCTCGAAGCACCGCAGTACGGGCGGTACGCGGGTTGACGCCCTTTGCCAGCATCAGGCGGTCGATACTTGCCTGCTCTACGCATACCGACTGGAATGAGCGATACAGCTTTAAGGGCAGACCGGTCGTGCCGCTGGTGCTGGCGGGGCTGCTAAGCCATACCGGCGGCAGCACGAACGCCAGAGGGTCATCGCGCACGAGCGATTTCTCCAGAAAAGGCCATGCGGCGATGTCTTCTCCTGCGCCCACCTGTCTTCCGTAGCGTGTGCGGGAAGCTGCTTGCAGCACCGTTTTTAGATGCGCTTTGGTGAATCGCCGTCTTTCTTCCAGCGTCGCGCCGTCGAGGTGATTCAGCACACGCAGTGCGTCGGGATAAAACAGGGGATTGCGTCGCAGCAACACGTCGCCAAGGGACAGGCTTTTCAGCTTTGCCGCAAGGCTCTTGACCACACTCATGGCTTGCCCTCCGACAGTACGGCGCGATAGATACCCTCGAGCTTCTCCCAGTAGCGGCGGATATCCAGATGCTCGACGCTGGCTCGGGCGCTAGCGCCCATTTGTAAGCGCAGCGGTTCATCCTCGATCAGCCGCTGTAAGGCGTTTGCCAACGCAGGAATATCCTCTGGTGGAACCAGAAAGCCGTTGAAGCCATCCTGCACCACTTCGGGGATGCCTCCCACCGGCGAGGTCACCGCCGGAATGCCCCAGCTCATCGCCTCCAGAACGCTCATCGGCAAACCCTCGTTCAGGGACGGCAGTACGAAAACGTCCGCGTCGGCGAGGAGAGCATTGCGCTGTTCCGCGTTCACCCAGTCCAGCACAGTTACCTGCTGTTCCAGACCAAGGGCACTGACTTCACGCCGTACGCTCTCCACATCACCGTCCCCTGCCAGAACGAGATGAGCCCGCTGCCGCAGCCTGTCCGGCAATGCATGGAACGCCCGCACTGCGCGAATCGGTCCCTTTCTATTCTCCATCCTGCCCAGGAAGAGCAAAGTCACCGTGCGTCTATCGCGCCGGCTTGGGCATCTCTCGGGCACATTGATGGGATTGGGCAACACAACGATATGCTCGGAGGGGAGCCCTGAGATATTGAGGTAAAACTGTTTCCATCTTTCAGACACTGCAATCAGAGCGCGGCTCTTCCGGAGCATCGAGACAATCCAGCGCTGTAGAAAGCGCGGCTGTTTTGGGAAAAACTCATGAAACTCCGAACCGTGTGCGTGAAGGATGTAAGGTTTGCCAAACCAACGAGCCACGAGCGCAAGCAGGGACTTGCGCCAGGTACTGGCGCGACTGGAGAAGTGGATGTGTATGAGGTCAACTCGGCGGGTCAGCAAAAGAAAGTTCAGGCGGGCTATCGCTGTGAGGAACACCACCAGCTTGCGCAGCATCCCCCCATCGCGCATTGTGCCGATGTGGCGAATGTGTACCCCTCTGGGAGCGTGCGCCAATATCAATTGCTCTACTGAAGCCACCCCACCGCGAACATCCAGCGCTGGTCCCACCATAATCACCTTGATGGACTGCTCGTCCGGTGTGTTCATGCTTCTATTATGCCATATCCCTCCCGGAACCGCAAGCGCTGTTATCCAGGATGTCTCTTCCGGCGTCGTTTCCTACTGCAAAACAGGTGCTTCTGCCGGGCTGTTACGAACGCAAACCCCACATGGGGACACAAAAAGCGCGTCCATCGGAGAACGTGCTAACACCGGGTACCTTCGGCGGCAGGTACTGTTTTCTGCTGCCACTGCCGAAGAATCCGCAGGGTCCGCTGCACCAGNTGGGGCAGTGCCTCCTGCACCGGCTCCGAGAAACCGATGCGGAAATCGTAGGGGTTCAGCACTTCCATNGCNANNATGCGGATGTGCTGAGGGAAAGGAATCTGCAGGCGGTGTGCCATCTCCATTACTTCCGGCAAGCCGGCGTAATGCGGCGAGGGCGCCACCACCTTGCGGAAGTCCTCTGGCGAGAACTCTATCACCGTGCCGGGTGGATAGCGCCCTGTCACCACCGAGTCAATCAGCAGCGCGCGCTCGTAGCCCTCCATCAGCTCCAGCAACGCCAGCCCGGCTTCACCCGTTTCCACCACCTCGACCGAGCCGTCGACCTGCCCGGCAATCTGGCGTGCCGCCTCCAACCCCACGCCGTCATCGCCGAGCAGGTCGTTGCCCAAAGCCAGCACCAGAATGCATGCGCTGCGCTCGCTCATCGCTTCTGCTGGTGTACCACTTCACCGTGCGCGTTGTAGACGGTCAGTATCAGCGGCATCTGTCCGGGCAGGGAGTGCGTCGCGCAGGCATGACACGGGTCATACGCACGGAACGCCATCTCCACCTTGTTCAGCAGCCCATCGGACACCTCGCNGCCGTGTATCAACCCCTTCGCCGCCTTCTCNACGCTCATCGCCATTCGGGCGGAGTTNTTCTGNGTGGCGACGATGAGGTTCACCTTGCGCAGGATGCCGTCNTCGTTGGTCTCGTAGTGGTGGAACAGCGTACCACGCGGGGCTTCCACCACACCCACGCCCACCGTCGGACTGGTGGTGGGGATGACGCGCAGGTTCTGGCTGGTGATTTCGGGGTCGTTGATGAGCTCCACGATACGCTCGGCGGCGTACACCATTTCGATCACGCGCGCCCAGTGGTTCGCCAGCGTGTGGTGTACCGGCTTCTGCCCGAAGGTATTGAAGAACTGTTCGTACGCTTTCTGCGCTTCGGGTGTCGCCATGCCATCGGACGCGTTCAGCCGGGCCAGAGGCGCCACCGAGTAGATGCCGCTCTCTGCGCCGTCGGTGAAGCCCTTCCAGCCGACGCCCTTCAGGTAACAGAACTTGACATAGCTCCAGGGCTCCACGTGCTCGGCAATATAGTCCAAATACGCCTGCGCGGCGAACTTGGCGTACTCTTTCCCATCTGGTGAAACCACCCGCACCTTGCCGTCGTAGAAGTTCACACGGTTTTTCTCATCCACCAGCCCCATGTAGTAGGTGCGGTGGGTATAGGTATCCGACGTGATGAGGTCTACGTACGCCTGGTTCTTCAGCACCACGTCCTGGAACACCTGCAGGGTAAACAGGGCGAAATCAAGGGCGTCCTTCGCCAGCTCCTGGAAGCGTGGCAGGTCCTCGGGTGCGATGCCCTTCGCAACGCCTCCGGGCAACCCCAACACAGGATGCACGACCTTGCCGCCCAGGTAGGCGATAAACTCGCGCAGGCGACGGCGCGTGGCAATCACGCGCTTCCCGATATCTACCCCTACCGTCTGGATAACGCCCAGCACGTTGCGCATTTCCGGCGGGGCATCGGGTCCTACAATGAAGTCGGGACCGCCCAGCACGTACACGTGCAGTGCATGGTCTTCCAGCATGAAGGTGTTGTACGCCAGCTCGCGGATTTTGCGGGCGGGCGAAGGCGGCTCTACGCGGTACAGGTCATCCAGCGCTTTGGTTGCCGCCATGTGGTGCGCTGTCGGACATACCCCGCAGATACGGCTGGTAATCTGGGGCATGTCTTCCGCCGGTCGTCCCAGGGAGAAGACCTCGAAGCCGCGCAGTTCAGGCACCTGGAAGTAGGCTCGTTCCACTTCTCCCTGATCGTTGAGGAAGATATCGATCTTACCGTGACCCTCCAAGCGGGTGATGGGGTCCACGGTGATGCGTCGCCTCTGGACGTAATAGGCTTCATTCGCGCGGGTTTGCGCTTCGTTCCATACGGTCTGAATGCTCTCGTCCATTCTTCATCCCTCCTCAACGAGTCACTTTCGCGCGCAGTAAGGATTTCGCCAGCGAGTAGCGATAGAAGGTTCCCACCGGGTCCACAATGCCGTCCAGTATCTTCTCGATGTCCTCCGGCTCGCGGGCATTAACGGAGGATGCCAGCGAGGAGAGTATCTTCGCTCCCTGGTCCCGCACACGCGAGGTCGGCCCGAAGCATCCCGTGCAGGGCATATTGCCGGAGATACACTGCGCTTCACAACCCGAACGGGTGGCAGGTCCCATACAGATAATGCCCTGTGCAAGGAAGCAGGTGTTGGGGTCTATCTGCGTCCAGTGCGGGCGTTTGAACTCATTGATCTTCAGGTCGGTGGGCTTCGTCTCCTTACGCGGGCACTGGTCGCACAAAGCGGTATCGGGTGCCAGCACCGTACCTTTCGGCGGCAGGTTACCCGAGAGCAGGGTCAGCACCGCTTGCTTCAGCAGCTTGGGGGTGGGAGGACAACCGGGCAGGTAGTAGTCTACCTCTACCACCTGATCCAGGCTCCGCACCAGCCCCCGAAACTCCGGCAAGCTAACCGCCGTGCCGTTGTGCTGATGACGGGGCTGCGGGCGTACCCTTTGCTCGTTGACCACCGTGGGCGCGTCTTCGTAGACGTAGCGCAGGATTTGCTCCCTGCTGAACTGGTTGGCGAGGCTCGGAACGCCTCCCGTGTGGGCGCATGAGCCGTAAGCAATCAGGATTTGGCTCTTGCGGCGCAGCAGGTATGCCATCTCCTCCTGCTCGGAGGTGCGGATAGAGCCATTGACCATCGTGGCGAGGATGGAGCCATCGGGCATCGCCTCGACGTCTTTGCGCTTGAAATCCATCGCCACGGGCCAGAAGACGATATCCACTGCCTGCGCGACCTCGAGGATGTCTTCGGCGAGGTCCACGATGGACTCCTCGCACCCTCCGCATGAGGCGCACCAGTAGAACGCGATTTTGGGTTTGTCAGGCATGGGCTGCCACCTCCTCACTTTGCGCTTCCGCCTCCAGGGCTGCCAGCTCGGCATCCCACTCTTTGAACTTGCGGGTCAGCCGCAATGGCCCCAGCGCACGCACCTGCTCCACCATCTCGTTGATGGTCTTGCTCACCTTCTCGCCTTCGGAAGCGGCAATCCACTCCAGTCGCAGGCGACCCTCTTCGATGCCCAGCTCCCGCAAAAGGCGTTTGAGCAAGAGGTAGCGGCGCAGGGCTTTATAGTTGCCTTCCACGTAGTGGCAATCTCCCGGGTGGCATCCGCCGATGAGCACTCCGTCTGCGCCGTGCGCGAAAGCATCCAGCACGAACTGTGGGTCTACACGCCCAGAACACATGACGCGGATGACGCGTACGTTCGGGTCGTAGCCCATCCGGGAGACGCCTGCCAGGTCTGCCGCAGTATAGGTACACCAGTTACAGAAGAAAGCCACAATCAAGGGCTCCCAATCTTTACTGGTGGAGAGATTGTCGGTTGTTACCGGTTTGTCTTCCATGCTCATCCCTCCGTTTATTAGGCGTATGCCAGCACGCCCTCGATCTCGCTGAATATCTCTTCATCCTCGAACAGGTTCTGCTTGATGGAACCCGACGGACAGGCAGCGACACAGGTGCCGCATCCCTTGCACAGCACTTCGTTGATGAACGCCTTCTTCTTCTCTTCATTGAAGCTGATTGCCTGATACGGGCACAGCGGGATGCAGCTCTTGCAGCCGGAGCACTCCTCTTCCACGATGTAGGCGGTATTAGGCTCCAGTTCAAAGTAGCCTGTGTCTGCCAGGGCAATCGCTTCAGCGGCAGCGTAGCCTGCCTGCATCACGGTGTCGGGAATATCTTTCGGACCGTGACAGACTCCCGCGATGAAGATGCCATCGGTATAGGTGGGTGCAGGAGCCAGCTTGGGGTGCTTCTCCAGGAAGAACCCGTCGAGCGAGCAACCGATGCCGAACAGTCTCTGCACGTTCAGTGCATCCGGCTGTGGCTCCAGCCCGACCGCAAGCACCACCATGTCCAGCGGGATACGCCGTACGAAGCCGGTGTTGGTGTCTTCTACCCTTGCTACCAGCTTGCCCTCTTCGGAGGGGTCGAGTGCCCAGTCGGTGATTTCCGCCACGCGTCCGCGCACGAAGTGCACGCCCTCGTTGAGCACGCGCTGGTAGAACTCCTCATAGCCTTTGCCCGCGGCGCGCATGTCGATGTAGAAGATGAACACCTCCGCACCCGTGTGCTCTTTGATGAGGTGTGCCAGCTTTAAGGAGGTCATGCAGCACACGCGCGAGCACCAGCGNTTGGTGTTNTCATCACGCGAGCCCACACACAGGATAATCCCCACGCTCTTGGGCACACGCCCGTCGCGAGTGACTACCTGCCCACCTGTGGGACCCGAGGCATTGACCAGCCGCTCCACCTCCAGCGTGGTGTATACGTTCGGGTACTTGCCGTAGCCGTACTGGGGCATCCGACGCGGGTCAAAGGTCTGGAAACCGGTGGCAATGATGATGGAGCCGACGTGGATTTCCTCGTAGGTCTCCTTCTGGTCAAAGTCGATGGCTCCTCGCTCCACGCAGGCTTCCAGGCAGGACTTCTTGCACTTGCCTGTCTTCAGCTGGATGCACGACTCCGGGTCGATGACCACGACCTTGGGGGTTGCTTGGGGGAACGGAATGTATATCGGCTTGCGCTTGCTGAGCCCCATGTTGAACTCATCATCGAACTTCGGTTCCTTGAACACGCAGGTGTCGATGCACTGCAAGCAGCCAACGCACAGGTCTTCGCGCACATAGCGCGGCTTGCGCTTCACCACCACCTTGTAGTCACCGACGGAGCCATCCACGCTCACCACTTCGGAGTATGTCCAGAGGGTGATATTGGGATGTGCCTTCACCGCCGACATTTTAGGGGTGAGGATACACGCGGCGCAGTCCAGCGTGGGAAAGGTCTTGTCATACTGCGCCATGTGCCCGCCGATGGTAGGTTCGCGTTCCACCAGATAAACTTTCTTCCCCGAGTTGGCAACGGTCAGGGCGGCGTGGATACCGGCGATACCTCCACCCACCACCAGCACTTCGGAGTGGATAGGCACGCGCCGCTTCTCCAGCGGTTTGTGGAAGTACACGCGGCGGACCGCCGCGCGCACCAGGTCCTTCGCCTTTTCGGTTGCCGCTTCGCGGTCACTATGCACCCACGAATCATGCTCGCGGATGTTGACCATCTGCACGAAGAAGGGGTTCAGCCCTGCTCGCTCGGCGGCACCCCGGAAGGTGTTTTCGTGCAGGGACGGACTGCACGCTGCCACCACCACACGGTTGAGGCTCAGGTTGCGGATGTCCTCCTGCACCAGTTCCTGTCCGGGGTCGGAGCACATGTACTTGTAGTCTCGTGCTACTACCACCCCAGGTAGCGTGGCGGCGTACTCAGCCACTGCCTTCACATCTACGGTATCGGCGATGTTTGCTCCGCAATGACAGACGTAAACTCCGATACGCACTTCGCCGTTTTTTTGCTCAGACATAGGTCTCTGCCTCCTTCTTCGCGGTGAACCACTGCTCGACGAGTTTCCTGCCCGAAATGGCACGATGCAAGCCNAGCTCACGGAACTCGCCACCCAGTGCCCAACCGACTACCTGAGTGAGATAGAGGATGGGCATGTCTATCGGTTCACCGGTTTGCTTGCGAATCTCCGCCTGATAGGCGTCCAGATTGAACTGACAGAGCGGACAGATGGTAACGATGGCTTGCGCACCGCGGCGCATCGCCTCTTTCAGCAGAATGTAGTTCAAGCGAACACCCACCTCGTGGATGGTTCCGGTGTGCGAGCCACCGCAACATTTCGTTTTCAGGCTGTAATCTATGACCTCCACCCCCACGGCTTCGAGGATCTCGTCCATGCGCGTGGGGTTATGCGGGTCGTCCACCTCTCCATAAGGGCGAACCGCCTGACAACCGTAGTATGACGCCATCCGTACGCCCTGCAGGCGACGTACGGTCAGCTCGCGCAATCGCTGGAGCCCCACATCGTTGTAGAGCACCTCCAGAGGATGTCTCACGCGCAGCGAATCGAGCCGCGGCAAGCCCGCCTGCTCCAGAAATCGCTCGGTCTCCTGCGCTATCTGCGGGTAGTGTGCCACCAGTTCCTGGCTCTTACGCAGGGTGAGATAACAGGCGTTGCATGGAGCCAGCAGGTCTCTGGACCCTGTCCGGCGGGCCAGTGCCAGGTTTCTTGCCGCCAGCAACGTCGCGGAGCTTTCGCTGATCGAGATGTAAGTAGTCGCACCACAGCAGTTCCAGTCGGGCAGCTCCTGNATGGGCATCTCCAGCAGACGGAAGGTGGTCAGCAAGCTTTCCTCGTAGGCGATACCGGTGCCCTTNAATGAACAGCCNGGGTAATACAGGTACTTGGCAGAGGGTTCCATTTAGTCCACCTCCTTCGACGCGGCGGAGATGTACTGCAGTTCGTTCACCCGCTGGATCCGCTCCATGCGCAGGGAGAGCCTGCCCGTACGCCACAGGTCCCATCCTGTGCGCGCCATGGTGAGCAGGACAAACGGGTTCGAACGAAGTGCCATGCGAAACACCACCCAGAACTCCGAGTTTCTCCCACGCCGACGTACCAGCTCGCAAAACTCCTGCGCCAGCACGGGGATGGGGAAACGCTTGGGGTAGAGGTTGCTCTGAATGGCTTCGCGCTTCAGGCGGTACATGATGTCGGTAATCTTGATGTTCTGAGGACACTCCACACTGCAAGAGTAACAACTGGCGCACAACCAGATAGTCTTGGAGCGCAGTACGTCTTCGCGGAAGCCCTCACGAACCATCGCTATGACCTGACGCGGCGTCAGGTCCATGTAGACAGACAGGGGACAGGTGCCCGAGCAGGTTCCACACTGAATACACGACAACAAGCGCTCACAGTTGGGATGTTTCGTGAAGTTGTGTGCCCACTCGAGGTCTGCCTCCCTCTGGTAGCGTATCTGTCTTTCCACAGAAGTTGCCTCCTTCCCTTCGGGGTGTCAGACCCTTAGCCGTTGCTACACTGCTCTACTTCACTGTATTCAATCTATCATGTACACTATATCACCTTTGTTTTCATCGTGCAAGAGGTCATTTCCTTCTCGCCGCTGCGACACTTCAAAAAACCATGTATAACTAGACGAAATCGGTATGAAGGGTTACTTACATTTGCAATAACTAATCACCGTTCATCTAGAATAACATCTCTCACAGGTCTTTTTATGGCAGTACACGGATGTAATATAGCTGGACGTTTATATACGATGTCTCCAAAAGAATTTTGTGTCTTTTTTCACGGAATTTTCCTGGGGTGTGCTTTCGGAACAGGAGCGCTTCCGTCCCGCGCCGAATCGCCATGCATACATGCTGCGCATCGTAGCGGTAAAGAACAAGGGGTGGAAAGAGAGCGATGGCGGATAGCACGCTGGTAGACCTTGCCCGACAGGTGTTGGAGATTTCGCACAGCAAAGAGCATCAACAGCGACGCGACTTGTGGGTGCAGTTTCACGCTCTGCGCCCGCCGCGTCCGCTGGTGCACTACGCCATGTATACCGGCGTTTGGGAGCGGGAAATCGCATATCCTGAGCGGTTGCGGCATCATACAGGGCTGGCACGGCTGATCGAGGTGCAGCTGCGCGCCAAATTGTGGAAGGCACAACATATCCCCGATGATGAACCGCTGTTGCCTACCATCTGGCTGACAACCCCGCATCCCCCCGGCGATGCTCGCCTGTGGGGCGTGGCTTTACCGGTAGTTCGCACCGAAGAATGGGGAGCCTATAAACCCGTCCCCCCGATACAGGAGGAATCAGACCTCGAGAAACTGCACTATCCGCCCTACGAAGAGGTTCCTTCCCTTAAAAGCAAAATGCTGGAAGCGGCAATGGAGCTGACCGGTGGCTTATTACCCATCAAGTTCCACAGCGACGAGCTGCACTATGGACCCATCGAGTGGGCGGTACGTCTGCGCGGGATGGACAACCTGTTGTATGATGTTATCGACCGCCCGCAGTTTGTTCACCGTCTGATGGACTTCATTACGGAGGGTATGGTGCGCTACCACCGGGCGAGGGAAGCGGCAGGGGCGGTAGATGCGGAGGCAAGCTGGGCGATACACATGATTTACGACACTGTGCCTCCCGGCAAGGAGAACCTGCTGAGCGGATGCTGGGCATACATCCACGCTCAATCTGCCGCCTCACTATCGCCGCGAATGTACGCCGAGTTTGTACACCCCTACAATGCCCGCCTTGCGACGCTATTTGGCAGGGTGTATTATCATGGCTGCGAGGACCTGTCCGCGAAAGCCGCTATCATCAAAGACCTGCCCAACCTGCGGCTGTTTCATGTCAGCCCGTGGACGCCGGTGGAGCCTGTAGTCCGGGTTTTGGGCGATCGATTGGCGCTGGAGGTGCATTCGCACCCCACGAAGGTGCTGTTTGAGTATTCCGCGCAGGAGATGCGTGAGGAGCTGCGCCAGCGGCATGAGGCGGCGAAGGGCACGGTGCACGTGCTGAAGCTGTGCGACGTGGAAACGGTAGGGAACAACTGGCAAAGGCTCAGGAGGTGGGCGGAACTGGCCCGAGAGATCGTGGAAAACTAAATCGTCCGCATCCAGAGTACTGCGTCTCCGTCAAAAGGCGACTCCAGTTCGCGTCGCGCACCACCCTGCGCTGTCTTTCCCTGTTTCACGGTTCCCTCTACCGGGTGAATCCACCGTATGGTGAGAGTTTTGCGGGTGGTCGACAGATTGACCTCCACCTTGCGTGTTCCCGGCAGGAATACCACGTACTCTCTGCCCTCGTGCGCGAGGCAGTAGCCGGTGGAGGCGAGTTCGGGGCGTGGGACCATCACTGCCATGTTCGTCTGCTCCGCAATCTGTCGGGTAAGCCCCATCGCCTTGCGCACAGATTCCGCTCCCGGAATGTCGCCACGTGTGTCTCCCGTCAGCGCGGCGATGCGGTCCATATAAATGGGATTATGTCCTCTGAGGAAGCTCTTCCATACCCAGAGGTAGTCGCCACCCTCTCCCCAGAGGTGGTCGGTGTCCAGAATCGAGACCTTTCGCCCATCGGCAACACGCGGGCTCGAAAGCAGGTCTCTCCACTCGCTTGCGCCGGGTGAGAACCATTCCGCAGGGCTGCTCAGCATACTGTCATTGCTCTCTCCGCCGTGACCGGTTAATCCCACTGGGTGCTGCAGAGGCTTTGTCTGCTCGTATTCGTGGATGAAATTCACCATAAACCAGTCCCACTCGCGCGTACCGCCTTCATTGATAATCTCATACAGCACATTGTCGAACTCATTCACCGTGTCGATGACGTGACGGACGTACTCAAGCTGTATTTCCCGCACCATTCGAAGCTGCCGATGTTGCTGAAGTGTTACCGTCTCCTTGCCCGTACCATCTCCGTCGATATCGCCGTCGACGCCGTTGCAATTGTTGCCGCGTCGGAAGGGGTGTCTTTTCCACTCGTCGGGTACGGACACGTTGCCACCGACGAACAGCATCACCGATACATAGATGTCGCGCTGTCGGGCGAGCTGTACCCGTTCACGCAGGCGACGGAAGTATGCGGCATCAAACTGGGATAGGTCAAAACGGGGCTTGCCATCGCTGGCATTGCTCGGTCCCGTGCGTCGCCAGGGGTGCGGGGTAATATAGGGGAATATCCACGCTCCTGTTGATTGCCACGACCAGAGGCGAATGAAGTTGTGATGGTGCCGGACCAGAAAATCGAGGTACGCGCCAAAATCAAACGGTTTGGGCGGATCCCCAGTCCCCATATCCTGAAGGTTCATCCATGTGTGGGAACCGGTCAAGTAGATTGCTCGTCCGCGTGCATCGGCAAAATAGCGCGGGTTGCGCGGATGAGGACGCAATGGACCCATCGTTGTGCTGTGGTCTGCAAGCATCTCTTTTCTCTAATCGCTCCGTCGTCGGATGTATCCGCATGAATAGACGATTGCAGGACACAGGGTGTTACAGCCACATGTGCTGAGACGGTCTGTGTGTGGGCACTGGATACCTGCGGCAATCGCTCGTTGGGGTACACAGTGAGGCGGTCTATAAAGCCTCCCTGACCCGACTTGACAGCGGGGGCAGAAACATGTTACTATAAAATGGCAGGGCGCCCTCGTAGCTCAGTGGACAGAGCGCCTCCGTCCTAAGGAGGGCGTCGGGGGTTCGAATCCCTCCGAGGGCGCCAACTTTTTCACTCCGCGTACATTGCCACTTTCGCTTTCTGGAAAGTCGCGCCGGGCGGGGGCAATCGCTTGATTGCCTCGTCGTAGTTCACGATGTACTCCCACCAGTTGTTGTAAAAGCCATCGGTGACGCCTGGAGCCTTTGGAATGCGCTCCATCCACCACTTGTGATGGCGCACAATGGCAGGCACACCCGGCAGTGAACCCCAGTCCTTGTTGCTCATCAGCTTCTTCTTGCGCGGCAGGTGCGGATAGGTCAACCAGTCGTCCGCATAGCTCCAGACGGGGGTGGGATTATCCCAGTCGTAGTCACTGCGGGAGTTGGGAGCGTAATGCACGCTGCCCACCTCCGACTCGCCGGGGAAGTCCTTGTCCACGCGGGTAAAGCGATTCCAGATGTTGTCGCCGTTGCGCTTGTGGTCCCAGATGCCCTTGCCCACCGTGAGCGATAATACGCTTTCGATACGGTGGCAATAGCTCTCCAGCATCTCGCCTTCACCGCGCTCATAGTTCCAGCCCATAATCCACAGCGTCTTGCCCACGTCGGGAATGTCGTAGGGTCGGTAGAACCAGGGATTGTCGATCTGGTAGGGGATGCGGTCACCGGGTGTCTTCCAGTGGAACTCATCCCAGTCGAAATAGGGTGCGCCCCACAACCAGATTTCGCTCACGTTCTTGCTGCGGATTTTGCGGTACAGGTCAAACTGGTCAAACATGCGTTTGAAGCTGGTCATGCCGGGCACGTGTTTATTGCGGTCTTTCTCCCACACCTCTAGGAACTGCCCTTCCGTGTAGGTGAAACCGGTGCGCTTGGTCGGGAAGCCATCGTACTCTATCATTTCCACCACGCGATAGTTGACGTAACCACCGCTGGTTTCACGGGCGTCATCGATCATCGCTTGCGTGAGTTTGCGGGGGTCATGCCACTTCATGTACTGCGTCAGCTTCTGGTTACCGCGCGTGCGCAGTACAGGGTTGTAGATGATCACTATCACGTTGAAAGTTTTCGGTTGTACTCTGGGCTGGCTCTTCTGAAACACTATCGCATACCTCCTCCTGTCGCGATCCGAGAGAACCCCACTTCATTAGAAGTTACGCAGTTGACCGCGAACCCCTATCGACAATATAATGATAACATGAAAACGGAAGCCAGTCAAGGGGAGCGATGCAGAAAATGAACCCGCCCAAATGCGATGATTTAGACTACATCCACTTCCT
>JGI24188J35168_1000287_pt1 | contig 28808 bp, 24 predicted proteins | sample YNPBryantNP2012_FD_35168 | JGI IMG/M metagenome (IMG submission 35168) | reverse complement strand
CATCCCACCCTTTTGCAACAGAGAAAGGTTCGGCCCTCCACGAGGGGTTAGCCTCGCTTCAGCCTGGCCATGGGTAGCTCACCTGGTTTCGTGTCTACTCCTTGCCACCAATACGCCCTATTCAGACTCGCTTTCGCTACGGCTCCGGCTGTAACTGCCTTAACCTTGCGACAAAGAGTAACTCGCCGGCTCATTCTCCAAAAGGCACGCCGTCACACATTGCGTTCCTTCGCCCCCGAAGGGGCGTCAGAGACGCCATAGTGCTCCGACCGCTTGTAGGCATACGGTTTCAGGTTCTATTTCACTCCCCTAACAGGGGTACTTTTCACCTTTCCCTCACGGTACTTGTGCACTATCGGTCGCCAGGGAGTATTTAGCCTTGGGAGGTGGTCCCCCCTGCTTCCCACAGGATTCCTCGTGTCCCGTGGTACTCAAGGTCACCAGCAAGAGTCTACCCGCTTTCGCCTACGGGACTGTCACCCTCTATGGTCCCCCTTTCCTGAAAGGTTCGGCTAGCAGGCAGATTTGTAACTCTTTTGGGGTTGAACGGAACCCCCGCTGGGCCTTACAACCCTGTTGCCACATAGGCCCGTTCGCCACTCAGTGACAACAGTTTGGGCTGGTCCCCTTTCGCTCGCCACTACTCAGGGAATACTCTCTTTTCCTGCGGGTACTAAGATGTTTCAGTTCCCCGCGTTCCCCCCAACCGGCCTATAGATTCAGCCGGCGGTGCCTGGGTTTTACCCAGGCGGGTTTCCCCATTCGGACATCCCCGGATATAACACTTGCACACAGTTCCCCGAGGCTTATCGCAGTGTGCCACGTCCTTCATCGGCTCCTGGCGCCAAGGCATCCACCGTACGCCCTTAGTAGCTTGCCGTGACGCAGAGAAATTGAAGTTCTCGCCAATCATTCAGTTGTTAAGGTGCAACCTGCTCTTCAAGCGAAACGGCCTGGGTATACCCAGGCCGCCAGAGCGCCTACGTATACCACTGCTTGCTGTTTCTATCCGCTTTCTGTTCTTGGGATCTCAATCCCCTTCAATACTCACCTCTGTAGCGGTGGGGTAGTATACTCCAACTTGTCCTTCTTGTCAAGCACCCCTTTGCTGGTGGAGATGAGGGGATTCGAACCCCTGACCTCCTCCGTGCAAGGGAGGCGCTCTCCCGTCTGAGCTACATCCCCGGACCTGGTGGGCCTGAGTGGACTTGAACCACTGACCACTCCCTTATCAGAGGAGTGCTCTAACCGACTGAGCTACAGGCCCGCTGGAAGCGAGTGGAGAACGGACCTTAACAACTGAAGAGTGGTAGGAAAGCCGTGGCACGGGGCGCTTTGGCTTGCGGTGCCGTAGCACCTGCCGCCATATTCCCTAGAAAGGAGGTGATCCAGCCGCACGTTCCCGTACGGCTACCTTGTTACGACTTCGTCCCAGTCACCAGCCCCACCCTCGACGGCTGCCCCCCTTTCGGGTTAGCCCACCGGCTTCAGGTGTTGCCAGCTCCCATGACGTGACGGGCGGTGTGTACAAGCCCCGGGAACGTATTCACCGCACTATGGCTGACGCGCGGTTACTAGCAACTCCAGCTTCATGCAGGCGGGTTGCAGCCTGCAATCCGAACTGAGACCGGCTTTGGGGATTGGCTCCGCCTCGCGGCTTGGCAACCCATTGTACCGGCCATTGTAGCGTGTGTGTAGCCCTGGATATAAAGGCCATGCTGACTTGACGTCATCCCCACCTTCCTCCCAGTTACCCCGGGCAGTCCCCCTAGACACATGTAACTAGGGGCAGGGGTTGCGCTCGTTACGGGACTTAACCCGACACCTCACGGCACGAGCTGACGACAGCCATGCAGCACCTGTGCACGCTCCCGAAGGTCGGTCACCTTTCGGATCCCTACTACGTGCATGTCAAACCCAGGTAAGGTTCTTCGTGTAGCATCGAATTAAACCACACGCTCCGCTGCTTGTGCGGGGCCCCGTCAATTCGTTTGAGTTTTAGCCTTGCGGCCGTAGTCCCCAGGCGGGATGCTTAACGCGTTAGCTTCGGCACGAAGGGGTTTTTCCCCCCCACACCTAGCATCCATCGTTTACAGCCAGGACTACCGGGGTATCTAATCCCGTTCGCTCCCCTGGCTTTCGCCTTCAGCGTCAGGGACAACCCAGGAGGCCGCCTTCGCCACTGGTGTTCCTCCCGATATCTACGCATTTCACCACTACACCGGGAATTCCGCCTCCCTCTGCTGCCCTCAAGTCCTGCAGTATTGAACGGCCTCCCCGAGTTAAGCCCGGGGCTTTCACGCCCAACTTACAGGACCGCCTCAACGCTCTTTACGCCCAGTAAATCCGGATAACGCTCGCGTCCTACGTTTTACCGCGGCTGCTGGCACGTAGTTAGCCGACGCTGATTCCTGGGGTAACGTCCTTACTCCTCCCCCAGAAAAGGGTTTTACAACCCGAAGGCCTTCATCACCCACGCGGCGTCGCTGCGTCAGGCTTTCGCCCATTGCGCAATATTCCTTACTGCTGCCTCCCGTAGGAGTCTGGCCCGTGTCTCAGTGCCAGTGTGGGGGGCCGCGCTCTCACGCCCCCTACCCGTCTTTGCCTTGGTAGGCCGTTACCCTACCAACTAGCTGATGGGCCGCGGGCCCCTCCCGAAGCGCCGGAACTTTACTCGACAGAACGAACCGCCGAGCACATCGGGTATTAGCCCTCATTTCTAAGGGTTATTCCCGTCTTCGGGGCAGGTCACCCACGTGTTACTCACCCGTTCGCCGCTATGACCCCCGAAGGGATCACCGCTCGACTTGCATGTATTAGGCACGCCGCCAGCGTTTATCCTGAGCCACGATCAAACTCTCCATAGTGTCTCGGTCTATTGACCGTAGCTTTTTGACGTTGCCCGTTCCACGTTCCCTACCACTCTTCAATTGTTAAGGTCCTGCCCTGCCGGACGGTGACTATACCACAAACTGCTTTCTCTGTCAAGGGACAAAACGACCGATGCCCAGGCATCGGTCGGGCAACTTGCAGACATCTGTCTCAGTCTTGCCCTCTGTTCTCGTTTGTGCCCGTTATTATAGCAAAGCTTCTGTTTCCTGTCAAGTCCCTGATGTGGTATAATGGAAACGAAAACAGGGAGGCCGCCATGACTCAGCTCGAGTTCGAATTCCGAGTCTACCGCACCCGCGAGCCGGGCGGGAAACGCGAATGTATCGTCGCCCGCAGCGTGCCCCACGCCCTGCAGGTCTGGGGCGAGAGCGTCGACGCCTATTCGCGCAGCCTGGAGCTCGTCATCAGCGGCAACTGGCTGATGAAGCTGCTCGAAAATTACGAGCCAGGCGGACCGCAAGCCGGCCGCCCTATCGACGAGTGCGACCGCACCCGCATCGGCCAACTGTGCATCGATGGCCTGCTCACTGACGACGACGATCTCCGCCGCCGCTGCCTGGAGCAGGTGTTGACGATCCTGGGCTACGACCTGAACGCCATCCGCAAAGAAGGAGATCCCTCCACCTAAAACGGCACAATGACCAACAGCTTCATGGTGATCTCCCTCCCCCGTACCGGCTCGACGAATGACGTCCTCAAAGAGCTGGCCGCAACCGGCGCCCCCGAAGGAACGGTCGTCATCGCCGACGAACAGACGGCCGGCCGCGGCCGCTTCGACCGGCGCTGGCTGGCCCCCCCCGGCACCTGCCTGCTCCTCTCCATCCTCTTCCGCCCCTCGCTGCCCGCATCCCAGGTGTCCCACCTGACCATGCTCACCGCGCTGGCAGCGACCGACGCCATCGAGACCCTGACCGGCCTGAAGGTCGCCCTCAAGTGGCCCAACGATCTGATCGTTCCCGCGGCGACCGGCTGGCGCAAGCTGGCCGGCATGCTCACCGAGACGTCCTTCGCCGGCCAGGAGGTGACATGGGCAGTGGTGGGCATCGGCATCAACGTGAATGTGCCCCCCGCCGCCGTCACCGAACTGGCTGCGGACGCCACCAGCATCCTGGCCGAAACCGGACAGGAGACCGATCGCGCGGCGCTGTTGCAGCATCTGCTGGCCGGCGTCGAGCGCCGCTACGCGCGCCTGCGCGCCGGGGAAACGCCCTGCGCCGAGTGGGCCAGCCGCCTGGCGACGCTGGGACAGCGGGTGCAGGTCGATGCCAGCGGCGAACGCTACAGCGGCACCGCCGAGGCGGTCGACGAGGACGGCGCGCTGCTCCTGCGCACCGATGACGGTCATCTGCGCCGCCTGCTGGCCGGCGACGTGACGCTGCTCAGACCGCTCTAGCGGCCATCCTGGCGCATCGTCCCCTCGACAGCCGGAACGATCGAAGCGGACGGCGCGCCAATGTCTCTCAACGTCCCTCTCAAATTGTAACCGCGCTGTGCGCCAGCCGCAGGGCAGTGGCGACAGCCTCCTCCGGCGTGTCGACGCGGTGGATGGGCGGCGGCGGGTGCCCGGCGCGCTCAAAGTGCCAGGTGTTCAACCCCACCAGCGGCACGCCGAACTGGAGGGCGTAGGCGATCTCGCTCAGCGTGCCATAGCTGCCGCCGATGGCGATAGCGGCCCGAGCAGCGCGGACCACCAGCGCGTTGCGCGCCAGGCCAATGCCGGTGGGAATGGCAACGTCGACATAGGGGTTGGCCTGGCTGGTGTCGGCGCCGGGCAGGATGCCGATGGTCAGCCCGCCGGCGGATTTGGCCCCACGACAGGCCGCTTCCATGACCCCCGTCCGTCCCCCGCAGACGAGCGTCGCGCCAGCCAAGGCCAGGCCACGCCCGACCGCCTCAGCCGCAGCCAGCTCCTCTGCCGTCGCCGTCGACCCGCCGATGACGGCAATGAGCGGAGCGCGGTTCACTTTCTCGCCTCGATGATGCGGGCCGCCTCTTCGAAACCGGCCTGCAGAGCGCGCAGGTTGAGCTCGGTGGTCCCTTTGGGCGCGCGCGCCCGCACCGCTGCCTCGACCGATTCCCGGCTGACCACCCCCGTCAGGCCCACCAGCAGCCCCAAGGCGACAATGTTGGCCGTGATCGCCCGGCCGGTTGCCTCCTGCGCGATCTGGGTAATGGGGGCGCGGACGGCGTAGGTCGTCGGCGCGCGGTCAACCTGCGTGTCGTCGAGGATGATCAGCCCCCGCTTTTTCAGCAGAGTGCCGTAGCAGTCGCAGGCCATCTGGCTCATACAGAGCAGAATATCGGCGGAGAGCACTTTGGGGTAAAAGATTTCCTCGTCGGAGATAATGACCTCGGCCCGGCTGGCGCCGCCGCGCGCCTCGGGGCCGTAGGACTGGCTCTGGACGACGTATTTGCCATCGCGCACGGCGGCGTCGGCCAGGATCACGCCGGCCAGGATCAAGCCCTGTCCGCCAGTGCCGGCGAGGCGGATTTCGACACGCTGGGCCATCACTCCACCTCCCCTGCCTTCGCCCGCCGGATGACCTCCCCATAGAGACGGGTGTACTCCTGCAGGTCCTGGCGGTCGGCAAAGATGCCGCGGATGATCTTGCCTTTTTTCTCTTCGTCGGACAGCTTTTCCGCCTGTTGGACGGTCATACTGTTGTCCTTGAGCGCGCGCATCATCTGCGGCGCGGCCCCAAGGCGGTTCAGGCGGCCAAAGGTTGTTGGACAGTAGCTGATCGCTTCGACCAGCGAAAAGCCATCTTTCAGGATGGCCTGCTCGATGTACCGCTGCATCTCGGTGACGTGATAGACCGTGCTGCGGGCGACGAAGGAAGCGCCAGCGACGGCTGCCATCTCGGCGATATGGAAGGGGGGTTCGATGTTGCCGTAGGGAGCGGTGGTGGCGCGCGCGTTCAGCGGCGTCGTCGGCGAGTACTGCCCGCCCGTCATGCCATAGGTCTCGTTGTTGACAACGATGGCCGTCAGCCCGATGTTGCGGCGCGCGGCGTGGATGAAATGATTGCCGCCGATGGCCATGGCATCGCCATCGCCCATCACCACCAGGATTTTCATGTGCGGCTTGACCAGCTTGAGACCGGTGGCAAAGGCCAGCGCGCGGCCATGGGTGGTGTGCAGGGTGTTGAAATCGACATAGACCGGCATGCGGCCCGTGCAGCCGATGCCGGAGACCATAGCAATGTCATCTTTATCGATCCCCAGTTTGTCGACGGCGCGGATGATGGCGTGCAGGACGATGCCGATGCCGCAGCCAGCACACCAGACGTTGGGAAACTTTTTGCTGTGGCGCAGATAGCGCTCGTGGACTCTCGATTCGGCCTTGGGCATCTCTTACCTCATTCCTTCGATAGCGCTCAGGATGTCGTCGGGGTGGATCATCTCCCCGTCGGCGCGATTGACCCGCCTGACCTTGCTTCGCCCGGCGATGCGCTCCACTTCCAGAGCGATCTGGCCCAGATTCATCTCTGGCACGACGACGCGGTGGATGCGCCCCGTAGCTTCTTCGACGATCTCTTCGGGGAAGGGCCACAGGGTCTGGAGCTGCATAAATCCAACGCGGCGGCCGCGCTGGCGGGCCATCTCGACGGCGTGACGGGCCGAACGGGCGGTGGCGCCGTAGGAAATGACCAGCGTGTCGGCCTCCCTGACCCCATCCTGTTTGACCAGCAAGATGTGGGACAGGCTGCGCTCGATCTTGCGGTTGACCCGTTCCAGCCAGAGGTTGACCTCGTCCGGCCGTTCGGTTGGATAGCCCCGCTCGTCGTGGTGGAGGCCGGTGACGTGATAACGGTAACCCTCGCCAAAGGGCACCAGAGGCGGCACGTCGGAGGGGAGGTTCTCGAACGGTTTGTACCACTCTGGCGGCACCAGGGTCTTTTCGCGCTCCACGCGCTCGATCGTCTCATTGGCGGGCAGTTCGATCCCCTCGCGCATATGGCCGATCACCTCATCCATCATCAGCAGGACCGGCGTGCGGTAGCGCTCGGCAAAATTAAAAGCCGTCACCGTCAAGTCGAACGTCTCGCGCACCGACGCGGGGCAAAGGGCGATGATGGGGTGGTCGCCGTGGGTGCCCCAGCGGGCCTGCATGATGTCGCCCTGCGAGGGGCGCGTCGGCTGACCGGTCGACGGGCCAACGCGCTGGACATCGACGATGACGCAGGGGATCTCGGCCATTGCCGCATAGCCGATGTTCTCCTGCATCAGGCTAAAGCCCGGCCCGGAGGTTGCCGTCATCGCCTTGGCCCCGCCGACGGCGGCGCCGATGACCGCCGACATCGAGGCGATCTCGTCTTCCATCTGAATGAACACCCCGCCGACCTGCGGCAGGCGGCGGGCCATCACTTCGGCAATTTCGGTGGCCGGGGTGATGGGATAGCCAGCGAAGAAACGACAGCCGGCAGCAATGGCCCCTTCGGCGCAGGCCTGGTCTCCCTGCATCAATACCCTGGTCATGCGACCTCCTCCGGCGACACTTCGGTCACAAAAATGGCAAAGTCCGGGCAATGCAGTTCGCACCACCCACAGGCGATGCACTTTTCGGGATGGGCGACGATGACGGTCCCGTCGCTCTCCTGCTCCAGCGTCTGAGTGGGGCAAAACTCAACGCACAGGCCGCAGCCTTTGCACCAGTTGGGGAAAATGGTCACGCGGCCACGGCGCTTTTTCCCCTTTTTCTTCTCGCTCTCCTGTTCGGCGTTGTCGCCCTCTTGCGGTTCGGGCATGCGACTTTCCTCCTCGAAGGGTTGTGAGCCGATTATACCATAGATTCCGCCGAGACCCCAAACCTGGATGTTCGTGGCAGTGTAGGATAACTGCGAGCAGTTGTCCTACGCCGCTTGGTGCTCTTGCCCAACTGTGGTAGAATACGAGTAAAGGTGCAGCAGAGGGAAAGGAAAATGGTCGTCAAGCGCAAAGATTTGGCAATGACGGAACGGCCAGCCTACGCAGGCAGCGAGCGATGGCTGGGCGAAGGATGGGTCACCTACCGGCGAGCGCGCGTCTGGGAGCCGCCCACCGACGTGTACGAAAACGAGGAAGGACTGGTGGTGCAGATCGAGCTGGCCGGAGTGAACGAGCGAGATGTCCAGATCACGCTGAGCGAGCGTATGCTGGTCGTCAGCGGCGTGCGCCGCGATCCCGAATCCAAGCAGGCCTACCACCAGATGGAAATCCGCTACGGCGAGTTTCGCACAGAGGTCTACCTGCCCTGGGTCGTGGATGCCGACCAGGTGGACGCAGAGTACGAAGATGGGTTTTTGCGCATTCTCCTGCCGCGCCCACCGCGGCGACGCCTCACCGTGCTCTAGAGAAAAAGACGAGATTCGAGCATGGACAAGATGGATTTGTTCGAGGGTTTTTTCAAACCGTTCCAGGGCGCAATCACGCCGCCGGCCGAGGCGCAGAGCGGGAAGGGCGGCGAAACCGAGCCGCGCATCCCGCCAGAAGTGCCGATCCTGCCCCTGCGCGGACTGGTCGTCTACCCGCAGACCGCCGTACCGATCCGCGTGGGACAGCCGCGCTCGATCCGCCTGATCGACGACGCGGTGGTCAGCAAGCAGCCGATCGGCCTGGTGGCCAGCAAAAACCCGGAGATCGAAGAACCAGGCCCGGACGATATCTACCGCGTCGGCGTTGTCGCCACCGTCCATCGGCTCTTCAAAGCGCCCGACGAGACGATCACGCTGATCATGCAAGGACTGCAGCGCATCCGCATCGACGAGTTTGTGGCCGCCGAGCCCTATCTGAAAGCCCGCGTGACGCCGATCCCAGAAATCCTCGAGCACTCGCTCGAGGTCGAAGCGCTGCAGCGCTCGGTTGTCGAGACCTTCCGCCGCCTGACCGAGCTGTTGCCGGCGGTGCCCGAAGAGCTGGTGCTGATGGCGCTCAACGCCGAAAGCCCGCTGCAACTGGTCTATGGCATCGCCACGCACATTCGCATCGGCCTGGAGAACGCCCAGCAACTTCTCCAGATCGACAGCACGCGCGAAAAGCTGCACTTTTTGCTCTCGCTGCTGACCAAAGAGCTGGAAGTCGTCGAGCTGGGGCGCAAGATCCAGAGCCAGGCCCAGTCCGAAGTGGAAAAGGCGCAGCGCGAATACTTTTTGCGCGAACAGCTCAAGGCCATCCAGACCGAGTTGGGCGAGGCCAGCGAGCAGCAGATGGAGGTCGAAGAGTTCCGCCGCAAGATCGACGAGGCCGGCATGCCCGAAGAAGCGGAGAAGGAAGCGCGGCGGGAGCTCGACCGCCTCAGCAAGCTGCCCACCGCCGCCGCCGAGTACGGCGTCATCCGCACCTACCTCGACTGGCTGGTCAGCCTGCCCTGGCAGCAGCAGACGCAGGACAATCTCGACATTGCCAACGCGCGCAAGGTGCTGGACGAAGATCACTATGACCTGGACGAGATCAAGGAGCGCATCCTGGAATACCTGGCGGTGCGCAAGCTGAAGGAAGAGCGCAAAGAGGAACGCGAGGAAGAGGTCGTCACTGACCTCATCCGCCGCGAGCGGGAGGGCGTCATCCTCTGCTTCGTCGGGCCGCCGGGCACGGGCAAGACCAGTCTGGGCCAGTCGATTGCGCGCGCGCTGGGCCGCCAGTTCATCCGCCAGTCCCTCGGCGGGATGCGCGACGAGGCCGAGATCCGCGGCCACCGCCGCACCTACATCGGCGCCCTGCCGGGGCGCATCATCCAGGCGTTGCGGCGCGCCGGCACCAAGAACCCCGTCTTTATGCTCGACGAGGTCGACAAGCTGGGCACCGATTTTCGCGGCGACCCGGCCTCGGCGCTGCTGGAGGTGCTCGACCCCGAGCAGAACCGCGAGTTCCGCGACCACTACCTGGACGTGCCGTTCGACCTCTCCCAGGTGATGTTCATCTGCACCGCCAACCTGATCTACCCGATCCCGGCGCCGCTGCAGGACCGTATGGAGATTTTGGAGCTTTCGGGCTACACCGAGGTCGAAAAAGTGCGCATCGCCCAGGGCTATCTGATCCCGCGCCAGCGCCGCGAGAACGGGTTGAAAGCGTCCGAGATCAGTTTTACCGACGGCGCGCTCAAGCGCATCATCCGCGAGTACACCCGCGAGGCTGGCGTGCGCAACCTGGAACGGCAGATCGGCAGCATCTGCCGCAAAGTCGCCACGGCGATCGCCGAGGGAAAGAGCGTGGCGCCGGTGCGGGTGACGGTGCGCGACGTGCCCAGGTACCTGGGCCGGCCGCGCTTCTTCCCAGAGACGGCGCTGCGCACCCAGATCCCCGGCGTGGCCACCGGCCTGGGCTGGACGCCGACGGGAGGCGACATCCAGTTCTTCGAAGCGACGCGCATGAGCGGCCAGAAGGGCTTTCAGATCACGGGGCAGTTGGGCGATGTCATGAAAGAGTCCGCTCAGGCCGCCCTCAGCTATGTCCGCTCCAAGGCCAGCTCCCTGGGCATCAGTGAGGACTTTTTCGACAAGATGGACATTCACCTGCACGTGCCGGCCGGCGCCATCCCCAAGGATGGCCCGTCGGCGGGGGTGACCATCGCCACGGCGCTCGTCTCATTGCTGACCGGCAAGACCGTCCGCCCCGACGTGGCCATGACCGGCGAGATCACCCTGCGCGGGCAGGTCCTGCCTGTGGGCGGCATCAAAGAAAAGGTGCTGGCAGCCCACCGCGCTGGCCTCAAGACCGTCATCCTGCCCAGGCGCAATGAGCAGGACTTGCAGGACGTCCCGCCGGAGGTGCGCAAGGCGCTCAAGTTCGTCCTGGTCGAGCATGTGGAAGAGGTCTTTGCCGCGGCGCTCAGCAACGAGAGCAACAAGGAGGCCAGGTCCCAGCCACAGAATAAGGAGGAAGGGTGACGAAAATCCTGGTTGTAGACGATGACAAAGAAATGGGGCGTCTCTTGCAGACTCTTTTCGAGCTGGAAGGATACCAGGTCACCATCGTGCGCAACTATGATGAGATCAAGCCAGCGTTGATCGAGCAGCAGCCGGACGCCGTGTTCATGGACGTCCATATTCAGGATCGAGACACGATCCCGCTGTTGGCCGAGCTGCGCCAGGAGACGCAGTTCGCCCACATCCCGGTCGTGATGGCATCGGGGCTGGACTGCCGCGAGGCCTGCGAGCGGGCCGGCGCCAACTGCTTTCTGATCAAGCCGTTCCTGCCCACCGATCTGATCCGCGTCGTTGGCGAGATGCTGCAGGCGGGTTGACGCCATGACCAGGCGATCGAAAAGTCACGCTCAATCGCAGTGGAGGCGAGTCGACCTGCACCTGCACACGCCCGCCTCGGCAGATTATCAGGAGGCCAACGTTTCCTATCTGGACATCCTGCGCCAGGCGGAGAGCCGGGGGCTGGACATCATCGCCTTTACCGACCACAACACGATGGCCGGCTACCGGCGGATGCTGGAAGAGATCGAGCAGCTCGAGCTGTTGGAACAGCTCAACCGCCTGCGCGGCGACGAGAAATCCCGCCTGAGCGAGTACCGCCGTCTGCGGGCCAGGGTGCTGGTACTGCCGGGTTTCGAGTTCACCGCCACCTTTGGCTTTCACATCCTGGCCCTGTTCGACCCGCAGGTCGACGTGCGCGAACTCGAGTTTCTGCTGCGGCGGCTGAATGTGCCGCTGGAGAAGCTGGACGACGGGAGTTCGGAAGTGGGCGCCACCACCGACGTCCTCACCGCCTACCGCCTCATCGCCGAGGCGGGGGGGATCGTCATCGCCGCGCATGCCAACTCGACCAACGGCGTGGCCATGCGCGGTTTCGATTTCGGCGGGCAGACGCGCATTGCCTATACGCAGGATCCGCACCTGCACGCGCTGGAAGTGACAGACCTGGACAAGAAGGACCGCAACGCCACGGCGCGCTTTTTCGACGGCTCCAAGCCCGAATACCCGCGGCGGATGCGCTGCATCCAGGGCTCGGACGCCCATCGCCTGCTGCGCGATCCCAACAACCCCCGCCACCTGGGCGTAGGCGACCGGGCGACGGAAGTGCTGCTGGCGGAGGTCAGTTTTGCGGCGCTGCGCGAGGTCTTTGTGGGGGACGATTTCACCCGCACCCGTCCCTACCGCCCGGCAGCCAAGACGCCGTTCGACCACGTCAAGGCGGCGCAGGAGGAGGGGGTCTCGATCGTGCGCGATTTTCACCCCCGCTACACCCAGCGCGGCGGCTATCTCTACGCCATCCTGACCGACATCTGCGCCTTTGCCAACACCAACGGCGGCACGCTCTACATCGGCGTCAGTGAGGCCCCCCAAGAAGAGCCGCCGGGGGTGAACAACCCACGCCAGGTGATCAGCAGCATCCTCGACGAGGTCAGCCGGCGCATCACGCCGCCGTTGGAGGTCTCGGCGGACGTGCTCGAATCGCGGGGCAAAAAGATCGTCCGCGTGACGGTGCCCCGCGGCAGCGACCTGCCCTATGCCATCGACGACAACAAGATTTACGTGCGCAGCGAGTCCGAGACGGGGCTGGCGGTGCGCGACGAGATCGTCAGCCTGGTGCAGCAGGCGGTCGCGCCCCCGCCGGTCCAGCCGCCGGCAGCCCCGCCGCAGCCCTCGCCGAGCGGTCCGGTCGAACCGCCGCGCACCGGCGTCGAGATCGTCGCCACAGAGGAGCGCGGGGGCATCCTCTACCACACCATGCGCGATCTGCGCAACAACAGCGTGGTCAAGAACGTGACGCGCCAGTCGGCGCGCAAGCTGTGGCACTATGCCATCACCCAGAAAGAAGACCACCCGTTCGACCCCGATCAACTGGCCTGGGAGGGAGGGCTGGCGGTGATCCGCCGGCGGGAGCGCGGCGGGCAGGCCCGTTATGACCTGGCTCAGCGGGACGGCGAAAGGGTGCGTATCTACTACGGCGTCACCGAGGACGGCGTCCACGGCCCGTGGGCCAAACTGGTCGGCGCCGAAGCGGAGGTGAGCGGAGAATGAGCGCCCCACGGATCAGGTCAAGCTACCGCTGGTTCGTCGTCCTGGTCTTTTTCCTGTTCATGCTGCTGCACCAGGCGGACAAGCTGCTGATCGGCCCTCTGACGACGCCGATCATGGAAGAGTTTGGCATCAACCAGACGCAGATGGGGGCCGTTTCGACCGTCGCCATCCTGGTTGCGGCGGTGCTCTTTCTGGTGTGGGGCTATCTGTATGACCGTTACGCCCGCGCCAAACTGGTGGCGCTGGCGTCGGCGATCTGGGGGACGACGACCTGGCTCAACGCGCTGGCGCCCTCGTATCCCATCTTTCTGGTGACGCGGGCCAGCACCGGCATCGACGATTCGAGCTATCCGGGGCTGTACAGCCTGCTGGCGGACTATTTCGAGCCGCGCGTTCGCGGCAAGGTCTATGGGCTGCTGCAGATCGCCCAGCCGCTGGGCTATATGCTGGGCATGGTGCTGGCGCTGATGTTGGGCAGCGTCATCGGCTGGCGCAATGTTTTTTTCATCACCGGTGGGATGGGCATCCTGATCGCCCTGCTGATCTTTTTCGGCGTGCGCGAAGTGCCGCGCGGGCGCAGTGAACCTGAGCTGGCCGATCTGGCCGAGGTGGGCACTTACCGCATCGACTGGAGCAAGGCGCGCCAGCTCTTGAAAAGCCCCACCCTGCGCCTGATCATGGCCCAGGGCTTTTTCGGCGTCTTTCCGTGGAATGTGATCAGCTTTTGGTTCTTCCGCTACCTGGAGGTCGAACGCGCCTATGAGCCAGGGCAGGTGATGGTCACGATGATCATCGCCATCCTGGCGCTGGCGTCAGGCTACTTTGTGGGGGGGGCCATAGGCGACCTGTTCTTCCAGCGCACGCGGCGCGGGCGAGCGCTGACGGCAGGGGCAGGCGTCCTGGCCGGGGCGATCTTTCTGGTGCTGGCCCTCTCTGTGCCGGTGACCAACCACCTGCTCTTTGCCGTCTTTCTCTGCGCCGCCGCAGTGACCATGTCCATNGCCTCNCCGAACGTGCCGGCCATCATCCACGACATTGTCGTTCCCGAAGCGCGGAGCACGGCGCAGGCGCTGACCTATTTCGCCGAGAACATCGGCTCGGCGGCGGCGCCGCTCATGGCAGGGTTCATCGCCGACCGTTCTTCGCTGGGGGTGGCCATCCTGACGATCTGTGTGAGCACCTGGCTGGTCTGTGCGGCGCTCTTCGCGCTCGTGGCGCGCCACGTGCCGCACGACATCGAGCGACTGCGACGGACGATGCAGGAGCGAGCCAGCCAGCTCTGATCGGTCGAACGATAGCACAGAGACACGGAGAAGATCCTCCGTGTCTCTGTCGTTAACGGCTCNCCNCCCTGCGGGTCGGGGCGCTGTCTTGAGGATATCCTGTACCCCGCTCTGTTTGTTCACTAATCAGGATTCAAAATGAGAACCGTGTTGATGCAAGAGTTCGACTCGATCCCTGCTTCGGCAACCTCCCAGATGATGTACAGCACCGTGCCGCCGTCCAGCAGGCCAGGCTGGCCGAATATGAGGGACGCCCGGGCGGGCCGCGGCGTAGGACAACTGCGAGCAGTTGTCCTACAAGGGGTCCAACAGCCCGGCGATCCGCTCGCCGATCTGCTCGAAACGGCTGTAGAGCAGCGCATAGGCCAGCGTCGCCCGGCACAGATGCGCGATCTCGCCCAAGCCACGGTCGGGCAGGTTGCGGGCGTTGACCAGCACCTCCATCAGCATCAGGCCGGCGCGGGCTGGCGAGACGGCCTCGAAAACCAACTCACCCTCCGCCTGGTAGCGAGGGAAGAGGATCGCCGCCAGGGGAAGCGGATCGGCGATCGCGCGCGCCCCCAGCGCCTGCGGCTGCAACAGATATGAGGCCGTCGAGTCCAGCCTGTCCTCTGCCCCTCCATCGGCAATATAGTGGAATACAGCGATAGGTCACAGAGGGCGGTGCGGCAGGTCGATGCACGCCGCAAGCTGCAGCAGACGGTAGATTGCCGCGTCTGTGGAGGCAGGCCAGGTTCCCACGATGGCTTTGGGGATCGCCGTCTGCCTCACGCCACCCGGCCTACTCCCGCTTCACCGAGCAGAAGACGAGGCCGCCCAGCGCGGCCACCCCCGCCCCCCAGGCCAGGCTGAAGACGCAGCACATGCCGCTGCTCAGAGCAACCCCGCCCACGCCGGAAAAGATGGCAAACGTCTGGGGGTCGAGGCCGAGCTCGCTCAGTTGCCGCAACGTCTGGGGGTCGAGGTGGGACAGGATGTTGCCGGTGCCACCGGNGGCAACCCCGATCGCCATCACGATCGACCAGATGATGGCAGCCACCAGCCCGCTGATCAGGCCGGCGATGGCCCCGGCGCCAGCCCCGGCCCCCCCTGTGCGCGGCGGCGGAACAAAGAGACCCGCCAGCACGCCGATGCCGGCATAGGCCAGCAGCGTGATCCCGCAGCAGGCGCAGTTCAGCACCGGAACGGGGATCTGGTTGAGCAGCGTCAGTACCAGAATCACTGCCGCGCCGATCAATCCAGCTTTCAAACCTGCTTTTGCGCTCATGGTTCTCCTCCTTAATCCCGTAGCAAATTGCGCGCGATGACCAGACGCTGAATCTCGTTGGTCCCCTCGCCGATAGAGCAGAGCCGCTGGTCGCGGTACATGCGTTCCACGCCGTACTCACGGACATAGCCATAGCCGCCGTGGATCTGGAGCGCCTTGCGGCAGACCCGTTCGGAGGCCTCGGTGGCAAAGAGCTTGGCCATAGCCGCTTCCTGATTGAAGCGCCGGCCCTGCTGGCGCAGCCAGGCGGCGCGGTAGATGAGCAGGCGTGCCGCCTCCAGGTCGGTGGCCGACTCGGCCAGCATCCACTGCACGGCCTGGAAATTGGCGATGGGCTGGCCGAACTGACGGCGCTCTTTGGCATAGGCCAGCGCCTTGTCGAAAGCGCCCTGGGCAATGCCCACCGCCAGCGCGGCGATGGCGACCCGCCCGGCGTCGAGCGTCTGCAAGAACTGCTTAAAGCCCTCGTTCTCCCTGCCCAGGAGGTTGCCCAGCGGGATGCGGCAGTCCTCGAAGAAGAGCTCGCTGGTCACCGAGCCTTTCATGCCCATCTTTTTCTCATCCCGCCCCACGTGAAAGCCGGGCGTCCCCTTTTCGAGCAGAAAGGCCGAGATGCCCCGCGTGCCGGCTTCGGGGTCGGTCTTGGCCGTCACGACAAAGATATCGGCGACAGAGCCGTTGGTGATGAAAATCTTTTGGCCGTTGAGCACCCATTCGTCGCCGTCGCGGACGGCGCGGGTGCGGGTGGCCCCGGCGTCCGAGCCAGCCTGCGGCTCGGTCAGGCCAAAGGCGCCGATGGCCTTGCCCTGGGCCAGGGGGACCAGGTATTTCTGCTTTTGCTCCTCCGTGCCGAACAGGTAGATCGGCTCGCTGCAAAGGGAGGTGTGGGCATCGAGGATGAGGGCCAGCGAGCCAGAGGCGCGCCCGATCTCTTCCAGGGCGATGACCAGGCTGATATAGTCGCCGCCCGATCCGCCGTACTTTTCCGGGAAGGGCAGGCCCAGGATGCCCAGTTCCCCCATACGGCGGAAGATGTCATCGGGGAAGCGGTCGGTCTCGTCGATCTCCTCGGCGCGGGGGGCAATCTCTTTTTCGGCAAAATCCCGCACCATGCGGCGGATCATCTGGTATTCTTCGGTCCATTCAAAGTCCATAAAGCCTCTCCCTTTCTGTCATCTCGCTGGAACCCTGCTGGTCACGAGTATAGTCAAACCCTCTGCCCTGTCAACCGACGCGATCCGCAGGACAACTGCGAGCGGTTGTCCTCCAGTCCGGCGGGCTATGGATAGCGGATGCCGGCCCGCACGGGCGCGTCGGCGCTGGCGACAGCGTAGGCGATGTAGGTAGTGTTGTGGGCGATGCCAAAGCGCCCCTGCGGATCGAGCAGGATCAGCCCGCCGTGGCTGCCCGTCCGCTCCTGCAACATGTTGATCGCCGCCTCGGCCGCCTGCTGGGGATGCAGCCCCCGCTCGACCATATCGCACGCCGTCTTGCAGATGACGATCTTCATCAGCGCCTCGCCCTCGCCGGTGGACGAGGCGGCGGCGGAGCGGTTATCGGCGTAGGCGCCGCAGCCGACCAGCGGCGAGTCGCCCACGCGGCCGGGCAGCTTGTTCGCCGTGCCTCCCGTCGAGGTGGCCGCCGCCAGGTTGCCCTCGCGGTCGAGCGCCACCGCCCCCACCGTGCCGCGCGGCCGGAAGAGGTTGAGGGCGGGCGGCGCCTCGCCAGCCTGGATGGCCTTCCAGCGCTCCAGCTCGCGTCCCACCAGCAGCTCCCACGGCGGGCAGATGGGCATCTTGTGCTCGCGGGCAAAGGCCTCTGCGCCCGCGCCGACCAGAAAAGTATGCGGACTCTCGGTCATCACCAGCCGCGCCAGGGTGACGGGGTTGCGTACCCGCTGGACCGCAGCGACCGCGCCCAGGGCCAGGTCACGCCCGCTCATGATCATCGCGTCCAGCTCGACCTCGCCGGCGGCGTTGAGGAAAGCACCGCGCCCGGCGTCGTAAGTGGGGTCGTCTTCCATCAGCCGCACCGCCGCTTCGACGGCGTCCAGCGCCGTGCCGCCGGCCTCCAACACCGCCCAGCCAGCCTCGGCAGCTTTCTGACAGCCGTCGCGGTGCGCCATGTGCACCTCCGGCGGAATCTCCCATGCTCCCCCGTGGACGACAAGAACAGGGGAGCGCAATCGCTCTTCCATCGTTCAGCCTCCTGTCTTCATTGGGCAAACAGTCGGGCCAGCGCTTCGATGCCCCAGGAGCCCAGCAGGGCAAAGAGGATGTTCTTGCCGATCTTGCCGGCGGCGCAACTGAGCAGAAACTTCCACAAGGGGTAGCGCAGCGCCCCAGCAGCCATTCCACCCACGTCGAAAACGGGGTTGGGAATGAGCGCCAGGACAAAGATCGTCAGCATGCCGTGCCGCTCCATCCAGCCGAGCAGCCGACCATAGATCGGGCGGTGGCTGACCAGTCCCTGCCCGCTGTAGCCGACCATATAGCCAGAGAGTTCGCCCAGCGCCTGGCCGATGCCGCCGACGATCCCGACCAGCCAGGGGTTGAACACCCCGCCCATCAGCGAGCTGACGGCCAGGCCGGGGGCGGGGAGGATCAGCGTGGCGTTGCTGAGCAGGCCAACCAGGAAAACCGCCGCGTAACCGTATTGTCTGAACTCCTGAAGATGGTCGCGGAAATAGACCGCAGCAAGTGCCGCGCCGACCACGACGACAACAGTGACAATCTGGATCAGCCGCAGCCGCCAGGTCGGCAGTCGAGGCGCTTCGGGCCGGTTCACGCTTCTCCCTGTGGGAATGGCGCGCCCAGGCGCACGACGTGGGGCCGCGCGTTGCCCCTGGTCGCATTGCAACAGTCGACCACCAGGCGCGCCCTGTCGAGCACTCGCCCATAGTCCACGGCGCGGTGGGCGGTGACGATGAGCACACAATCNGCAGCAGCAAGCTCCTCATCGCTCAGGGCGACCGATTCCAGCGTGAGCTGCGGCCGGTAAAAGACATCGCCGCCGACATAGAAGCGCGGCACGTGGGGGTCGTGGTAGCGCACCCCGGCGCCACGCGCTTTGAGCAGCTCGATCACCCGCTCGGCCGGCGAGTTGCGCGGGTCGTCGACGTTGGGCTTGAAGGCCACGCCCAGCACCAGCACGCGGGCGCCGTTCAGCGCCCTGCCCTGGCGGGAGAGGGCCTGGCTGACCAGGTCGACGGCGTGGTAGGGCATCGCCTGGTTGACCTCGGCGGCCAGTTCGATAAACTTGGTGTAGAAATCGTACTCGCGGGCTTTCCAGGAGAGGTAGTAGGGATCGACCGGGATACAGTGCCCGCCTACGCCGGCCCCCGGATAGAACGGCATAAAGCCAAAGGGCTTGGTGCGGGCGGCCTCGATCACTTCCCAGAAATCGATGCCCATCCGTTCGGCCAGCAGGGCCAGCTCGTTGACCAGGGCGATGTTGACCGAGCGGAAGATGTTTTCCAGCAGCTTGGTCATCTCGGCGGCGCGGGGGGAGGAGACCGCATGCACCGGCGCGCCCATCTGGCTCAGCAGCTCGCAGGCCAGGCGCGTGCACTCCGGGGTGAGGCCGCCGACGACTTTGGGCGTGTTGTAGGCTGACCATTGCTTGTTGCCGGGGTCGATCCGCTCCGGCGAAAAGGCCAGATAAAAGTCCACCCCCGCCTTGAGGCCGCTGCGCTCCAGGATGGGCTGGACGATCTCTTCGGTCGTTCCGGGGTAGGTCGTCGATTGGAGGACGACAAGCTGGCCCGCCTTGAGGCGCGGCAGGATGCCCTCGGCGGCATTGCGGATGAAAGAGAGGTCGGGCGCGCGCTGCGCGTCGTAGGGCGTCGGCACGCAGATAAAGATGGCGTCGCTCTGGACCAGGCTGTCATAGTCGGTCGTGGCGCGCAGCAAGCCGCTCTCGATGTGGGGCGCCAGGTCGGCGTCGCTGACGTCCTCGATGGTGCTGCGACCCTGGTTCAACATGGCAACCTTCCTCTGGTCCAGGTCGAGGCCGATGACGCGGAAGCGGGCGCGGGCAAAGCCCAGCGCCAGCGGCAGGCCGACATAGCCCAGGCCGATGACGGCGACACAGGCAGAACGGTCGTGGATTTTCTCTTGCAGGGCAGACATAAAACCTCCGTGAGAGCGATCAGCGGTCGGTGGACCAGAAGGGTGGGCGTTCGAGCCGCCACAGGCCGTAGAGGCCGGCCAGGGCGACCAGCCCGCCCACGGCATACCCTTCGATCACCGAGGCGCGGGTGACAAAGAGGGCAAGCATCCCCAGGACAAAGCTGGCAACGTAGAGGACCAGCACCGCCTCGCGCGGACTCAGGCCGGCAGCGACCAGGCGGTGGGAGGTGTGGTCCTTGCCGGGGGTGGTCAGCGGGTTGAGGCGCCGGCGCAGGCGGGAGACAAAGACGAGTGTCGTGTCAAAGATCGGCACGCCCATCACCAGCACCGGCACCATCCAGGTGACGAAAGTGACATTGTCGGGAAAGCGCAGCTTGATGCCGATGGCGGCCAGCAGATAGCCCAGGAAGAGGGCGCCCGAGTCGCCCATAAAGATGCTGGCCGGGTTCAGGTTGTAGAAGAGAAAGCCCAGGCAGGCCGCCAGCACGGCGATAGAGAGGGCGCCGACCAGATACTGCCCGCTGAAGGAACACATCAGCGCGAAATAGGCGGCGGCGATGGCCGAAACGCCTCCCGCCAGCCCGTCCATGTTGTCCAGCAGGTTGATGCTGTTGGTGATATAGCCGATCCAAAAGACCGTTGTGAGCAGGTCGAGGAGCGGCTGGTGAAAGACGCCGACATAGATGCCGGTAGCGTAGAGGAGCAGCGCGCCCAGGATCTGGCCGACCATCTTGACGGCAGGGGCCAGTCCCCAGCGGTCGTCGACCAGGCCCATGAGCGAGATGCCGNTGGCGCCGACGACGATGGAGCCGAACTGGGCAAAGTTGTAACGCCGGCCCAGGACGACCGCCGCCGCGAGGACGACCACAAAGATCGCCACGCCGCCGATGCGCGGCACGGGCCTGGTGTGGACCTTGCGCGCCGAGGGCTGGTCCATCATGCCCAGCCCCGGCGCCATGCGGCGCGCCAGTGGCGTGAGCGCCATCGCCAGCACCAGCGCGCCGGCAAAAACCAGCAGGTAGACGGTCAAGGGTTCGTTCCCTCCGACTGGTGTTCCTCCTGCATTTGGGCGATCATCTGCTGGACCGCCGCCTTCTGATCATCGGGGGCCAGTTGCAGAGCCATCTCGGCCTCGGCGATGGCCAGGTCGTACTGCCCGGCCCGATAGAGGGAGTAAGCCAGCAACCGATGAGCATCCCAGACATCCGAGGCGTTGGGGCCGAGCTCGATGGTCTGGGAAAAAGCTTCGGCAGCCTGGTCGAACTGCTCCAGTTGCAGATAGACGCGACCGAGGGCTTTCCAGACCTCGCGCTGGCCGGGCTTGATCTCCAGCGAGCGACGGTAGGCCTCGGCGGTGCCCTCCAGGTCGCCCTCGTTGGCACGGACATCGCCGATGATCAGCCACGTCTGTTCGAACTCGGGTCGATCTCCAGTGAATGGTCGATCCTGTCCCGGTACGTCTGACGCGGTCGCTCAGGCTGTAGTAGTAGAGCATGGCCCACTCGTTCCAGAGGATGGCGTTGTTGGGGCTGAGCATCGTCGCCGCGGCGTAATAGTCCGACGAAAGACGCGAGAGCAACTCGTGCTGCTCGCGGCCGGCGGGCAGATCAGCCCAGCGGCGGTACATGCGGGCCAGGTTGGCGCTGTGGTCCGTGTTGAGCGGGTTGATCGCCTGCGCCTGCAGCAGAACGCGCTCCGTCTCGCGCAGCACCAGGTCCTGGTCTTCTGCGCTGTCCGTCGTCGACGCGTATTCCAGCAGCGCCCGGCCCAGGTAGAGATAGTAAAAGTCCTCGTTCTGCCAGGGCGACAGCTCGATGGCCCGCTGATAATGCTGCACCGCCACGGCCCACTGCCCCTGACGCTCCCAGGGATCGGCCTGTTTGAAGACAATGTCGGCCTGGATGGGGCGCATGTTCAGGTTGTAGACCGCAAACGGCACCAGGACGACAAAGAGGAGCGCGACGAGAGGGCCGCCAAACGTCGCCCATTCCTTGGGGGGTTGGCGCTCCCCCATCAGCGCCAGGCCGCCGAGAAGGAGGATCACCAGCAGGAAGAAGTAGTAGGCCGTGACCTGCCCGGCGACGTATTCGGCCAATTCCACAGCCTGCTGGATGCTCTGTACTGTCACGCCGACAATGTGGGCGTGACGGCCGGCCAGGAGCAGGCCAAAGGTCACGCCGACGGTCAGGGAGAGGACCAACACCGTCAGCGCGGCAGCCCATACTTCTCCCTTGCGCTGCCTGAACGCGCCCATCTTGACCATCTGGGCAACGGTCAGCAGGGCGATGGCCAGCCAGGTCGCCACATAGACCATCAGAATCGCCAGAGAAGTACAGGGCGGTGAGGTGCAGTGGGAGGAACGGATAGCGATGACTGCCAGCGAGCGCCAGAAAATAGCGAGTGGGTTGTCGAGCCGTTCGACATTGTTGATAAAGTCATAGGCCAGCGTGCCCAACATAAAAGCGCCAATGAGCGCCGCTCCCAGCGCTGGCCAGAGCCAGGTGGGGAGCTTCTCCGCTGCAGGCGGGGCAGCCGGGCGCCGGCGGCGCCTTTTGTCCTTGCCGACCACCGCTTTGGGGGCTGGCACCTCCTCCCGTTCGGCAATCTGTTGCAGGCCGAGAAGCACAAAAACTCCTGCCATCGCCCAAAAAGTCGTCCGCGTCGAGGCGATGCTGATGCCAAAGTTGATCTCGACGAAATGGGCGACGAACGCCGTGAGGATACCGATGAGAAGAAGGGCATTCGGATGGACCTTTTCCGGCGGCTGGGGCTTCCACGAACTGTGAAAGCCGTAGATGAGCAGATAGACCAGCAGGCCGATCGTCATGCCGATCGGAATGGCCAGGCCAAAAAAGTGGGGGCCAATACCGACAACCGCCCAGATGACAAAACCCACAGCGCCGCCCACCAGGAGAGCAAAGAAAAGGATGCGCCGCCAGTCGGAGGGGATGATGCCCAGCCAGCGCAGGCCAAAGTAAAAGACGCTGCCAAAGAGCCACAGGTAAGCGATAAAACCGGTCAGCCCGGTGATAATCAGCGAGTCCAGCGTCTCGTTGTGCGAGCGGTCCGGCGAGGCGGTGCGCGACTCGAAATGGCCCAGCAATGGGGGGTAAAAGTTGTTGTAGGCGACGTACATCGACTCGGGGCCATAGCCGAAGAGATAGCGCAGAACGCCGTTGGCCCAGTCGGTCCTGCCCTCCGGCAGGCGGGAAGTGGCTGGGAATCGAATGGGCTCATGGGGCAGGATCAGGTCCAGGCCGCCCTCCCAGATCAGCGCGCGCACTTTACCGGTACCGCTCTCGAGTTCGAGCACATTGGCCAGACGAGCCCACGGCTGCTGGATGGCCCACTCGTGCAGGGGACCGCCGGGATTGACCAGGAAAAAGCCAACAGAAGCCAGGATGGCAATGAGCAAGAGGGCCGACCAGAGCGCCAGCCACAGGCGTACTTTGTAGATTTTTTCGCCCTGACGGCGGTGCTGTTGGAACACGATCAGGCTGGCAAAGCTCCAGACGCCCAGGCCAAAGATGAAGCCCATCAGGGGGCCGCGGCTCCTGGAGAACCAGATCGCGATGAGCTGGACGAGAAAGATAAAAATGTAAGCCGCAGCGCGCAGGACGTCGGCGATGCCGCTGTCCTCTTCGGTGAGGATAGAGCGGAACGAATCGGCAATGCGCGCCATGGTGGGCGGCGCGACCATAATCAGGTAGGCAGCGACAAAAATGGCATTGCCCATGTTCGAGGCAATGCGACTCACCACATCACCGCCCCACGGCAGCGGGTCGCGCTCAAAGTGCTGCACAAAACCATAGAGGGCGATGGGCAGGCTGTTGAGGATCAGCGTGGTGATGAAACGGTCGACCTGCGCGCGGGTGCGCATGCGCTCCAGAATGATCAGAAAAATGACGATGTAAGAGAGCGTGGTGAAGGTGCCCTGCAGGCGCTGGTAGGAGCCGAAAAAGCTGACGTAGGGCGTGATCGAGAGAGCGGTGCTGATCAGATAGACCACGACGGTAAAGAGCGTGGGCAGCACCAGCGGCGTCCGCCAGCTCAGGCGGACCAGCGGCCCGGCAGAACGCCTGCCCTGGCGGGCCACCCCCTCTTCGACCAGCCGCACCAGCCACAGGGCCGCCATCAAGATGGCGATAGAGCGCAGTGTGGTCAGCTTGTCCGGCTCGAAAACGCGGCTCGAATAGATGTTGAAAAAGAGCGGCGTGACAATGATCGCCGCCAGCCAGCCCGCCTCGAGAATGCCGTCAATCCAGGCACTCAGTCGTGTCGATGACATGCGCTTTACTCTCCTCAAACCAGTGTAGTGTTCTGCGGATTCCTTCTTCCAAAGGAGTGGAAGCCCCAAAGCCCAGCACCTGCCGCGCGCGCGTCAGGTCGGGCACACGGCGACGGGTGTCCTCGAAATGGGGGCCGTAGGCCGAGGTTGCCGGAATATGGACGATCTCGCTCCTGGCGCCGCTCAGCTCCAGGATGAGGCGGGCCAGCTCGTTGATCGTCACCTCGCGGTCGGAGCCGATGTTGAACACCTGCCCCACCGCTTCGGGCACGGTCGCTGCCAGGATCGTGCCGCGCACGGTGTCGGCGACATAGGTGAAGCAACGGGTCTGCTCGCCGTCGTCGTGCACCGTCAGCGGCTCGCCGCGCAGGGCCTGGGTGATGAAGCGGGCAATGACGCTGCCATAGCCGAGCGGGTCCAGGCGCGGCCCGTAGGCGTTAAAGTAGCGCACGACCGAGACCGGCAGGCCCTTGCGCGCGTAGGCAAAGGCATAGTACTCGTCGATTGCCTTGGCGTCAGAGTAGGACCAGCGGCTGACCGAGGTGGGGCCCAGCAGGCGGTCGTCGTCCTCGCGTAGCGGCACGGCGGTCGATTTGCCATAGACCTCGGAACTGGAGACGACGACGGTCCTGACCCAATACTTGCTGGCCGCCTCCAGCACGTTCTCCGTCCCGCGCACGTTGGTGATGGTCGCTGTGAGTGGGTCATCGAGCACATATTTGACCCCGACCACGGCGGCCAGATGGTAGATCAGATCGACCTTGCGCGCCAGGCGTTCCAGGATCGCCGGGTTCAGGATCGAATCGTGGACAAAGCGGAAGCGGTCACTGCCCAGGTGGTGGGCGATGTTGGCAATCTTGCCCACCGAGAGGTTGTCCAGCACTGTGACATGATGGCCCTGAGCCATCAGTTCGTCAACCAAATTGGAACCGATAAAGCCTGCACCGCCGGTGACAAGAATGCGTATCAAGCCGATACTCCTTTCTGGAAACCTGTGGGCTGTATCTTACCCCAAATGGCAGAAAAATCAAACGCAAGTCCCCCGGTGTTCATAGCAAAAGGGCAGAGCGCCTCGCTCGCCCTGCTCCCGCCGGGTCTGTGACCCGGCGGGCCCCCCGCCGAGCAAGGGACGCCCCACGTCGGCGCTCTGCTGTGAACACCCGTCCCTCATTCGCACTTGCGCCCGCGCCCCAGACAGTGTAACATGCGCCCATCACTTGCAGGAGGTATGCGATGGCAGAAACGATGCAGGAACTGCTCAAGATTTCCTCGGCAGCGGTGGACGAGATCAACGCCTTGCTGCTCGACCCCCATAACCGTGCGGTCAAGGCCTTTCTCGATGTGGTGGCCAAATACGGGACGCCGGAGGAGATCAACCGCAAGGCCGCCGAGGCACGCCAGCTCCCCCGTCTGATGGCGCGGCTGAAGGAGGTGGCGCCCGACTATGTGCGCGACCTGGAGTGGCTGACCGGCCAGCGCGACCGCGGCGCCTTTATCACGGTGGCCGACTACCGGCGCAAGGTGCTCGGCCCGCAGGCCGATCAGATGACGTTCAAGGACGATTTTGCCGTCACGCTCGAGATCAGCGCGCTGCAGTATTTCCCCTTTCTCATTGCCGAGGCCCAACAGGCCATTGAACGGGGCGAGCTGATGCCGGGCCGCTATATCCGCGTGCGCAAGATGAAGGAGCAGGAAGGCGACGGCGACATCCTGGCCGTGGCGGCAGCGATGCAGATCGTCGGCGCCAGCTATGTCGAAACGCTGGACACCAAAGGCACCGATGGCTCCAACGTCCACCTGGGTGGACCGGCGACGATCACCGGCTATTTCGGTGGCGTGGGCCAGCCCAACGACTATGCCCTCAAATGGCTCGACGAGTTCCTCTACTACTACACGACCTACGGCGTCAAGCAGGTGCTCAACGTCAATCCAGGCACGGTCCTGCTGGGCTATTTCCTCTACAAGCTGGGCGTCGACAACGAGTTCAAGATCTCGGTCTATATGGGCAACGACAATCCCTACGCCGCGCTGTGGACGCTGATCGGGGCCAAGCTCTTCTCGCGGCCCGACGGCACCAGCCCGCTGATCGGCTTTAACTGGTCGAACTCGGTCAACAACGAGACGATGGAGATCACGGCGCAGATCCGCCGCGACCTGGGCTTTGAGGACGTGGTGCGTTTTGAGCATCACATCACCGAGACCTACAAGTCGATCGTGCGTCAGCCCTACGATCGGCTGGCGGAGCTGGTCGAAATCGCCGACCATGTCCCCAACATCTCGGCCAAACACGAGGGCGGCGTGCCCGAGCTCGACAGCACGCGCGAGCACCCGTCGGACATCCTGGACTATTTCCGCGACAAGGAAGAGGTCATCGCATCGGGCGACTGGGACCATCTGTTGCTCAACTACCTGGACAAGCATGCCTCGGTCAACCGCACGGCGCGGGCGCTGACGGAGCACGGACTCTCCTTCATCGCAGCCCGTCATCTGCACCACCGCTAATTTCGAGACCCGGCAAGACCTGGGATCGCGGGCGTCCCCGCCCGTCCGCGCTCCCAGGGTGGCGGATGAGATGTCCGCAGCGCAGGAACACCTTGCCCGCGATGAAGACCTGGGATCGCGGGCGTCCCCGCCCGTCCGCGCTCCCAGGGTGGCGGATGAGATGTCCGCAGCGCAGGAACACCTTGCCCGCGATGAGCGGCAGCCGTGACGACGGGAGAGGAAAAACATGCGCGAGATGGTCGACGATCTGCTGAGCTGGCTCGAGGCTGGAGAGGCCGTCGCCCTGGCGACGGTGATCCGCGCCGAGGGGCCCTCTCCCCGGCCAGTGGGCGCTCACATGGCCCTCAGCGCCTCCGGCCGGCTGGCCGGCTCGGTCAGCGGCGGCTGCGTGGAGGGCGCCGTGGCGCGCGAAGCGGAGGAGCTGCTGGCCGGCGGGCCGCCCCGCCGCCTGCGCTACAGCACCAAGGACGAGGATGGCTGGGAGGTGGGCCTGGCTTGCGGCGGCGCGATCGAGGTCTACCTGGAGCGGCTGACGCCGCTGCATCGACGGCTGCTCCAGGTCCTGCGTGCGGGCGAGACGGTGGCCCTGGTGACCTGCCTCGACGGCGGGGGACACGCCCTGGCCTGGCCCGACGGGCGCGTCGAGGGCGACGCGACGCTGGCGCCCGAGCCGTTCAGCCTCTTTGCCAGCGGCTCGCCTGCGGGACTGCGGCCTGACCCCCAGGGCCAGGTCTTTGTCCAGGTCTTTGGCCCCCCGCCCACGCTGACCGTCATCGGCGCGGTGCATCTGGCGCAGCCGCTGGTGCGGCTGGCGCAGGAGCTCGGCTTCCGCGTCCGCGTGGCCGATGGGCGGCGGCTCTTTGCCACCCGCGAGCGCTTCCCCACCGCCGACGAGCTGCTCGTCGGCTGGCCGCGACAGGTGCTGACGCCCGAACACCTGCGCCCTCAGGACGCCGTGGTGATCCTGACCCACGACCCCAAGTTCGACCTGCCGGCGCTCGAACTGGCGCTCAACAGCCCCGTCGGTTACGTTGGCCTGCTGGGCTCGCGCACGACGCAGGAGCGGCGGCGGGCGGCGTTCGAGGCGCGCGGTGGGCGCGCTGAGCAGTGGGCGCGCGTCCACGGGCCGGTAGGGCTCGATCTGGGCGGGCGGGAGCCAGCGGAAATCGCCCTGGCAATCCTGGCCGAGATCGTCGCCGCGCGGCACGGCAAAGCCTGAGCTACTGCCGCTCGCCCAGCACCACCAGCACCTGGCTGCGCCCGACCGGCACCCACTCGCCGCGCAGGGCCAGCCCGCTCTGCAGCCAGGCCGAGGCGTCCACGGCGGGCAACGGCGCGCGCTGGCCTGTCACTTTGTACAGCCACTCCAGGAAGCGGGAGAAGGGATCGCGCCCCAGCAGGCGGCAGGAGGCGACCACGGCCACACGGCCCTGGGGGGACAGCACGCGCATCACCTCGCGCGCCGTGCGCGGGTCGATAATGAACTCGGTGGGGAATGTGGCCACGACGGTGGGAAAGGCGCCGTCGCGGAAAGGCAGGGCCTGGGCGCGGGCGCGCACCAGTCTCGGCGGCAGCCCCGCCCGCCGCAGCCGCCGGCGGGCCAGCCGCCCCATCTGCGGCGAGAGGTCCAGCCCAACTGCCCACTGCCTCTGGCGGGCCAGCGCTTCCTGCAGATGGCCCGGTCCGTGGGCCAGCTCCAGCGCCGGCACAGCGTTCACATAGCGCTGCGCCACCTGCACCCAGTCGACCCACTGGCCCAGCGAGACCAGCCAGGCCACGGCGTCATAGGTCCAGGCCATGGGGCCATAGAGAAGGCGGAAGAAGAGGCGGATACAGGCTGACCACAAAAGAGGGCTATTTCTCATGAACTGTCAGGTGGCCAGAACGCGGGGACGAGTCTGCAAGTGGGCAAGTCTGGAGATCACCTCTTGCATTCTTGCCTCTTGCTTCACCTCACCCCCCACAGCCGCACGCTGCCATCATCCGACCCCGAGGCCGGGAACTCTGCCAAACCGCCGCCGATAGCCCCGTCCGCTCAGCCGCTTGTTAGCCAGCGATCCACCCTGAAGCAAGCCCCTTCAAGCAGGTTGAAGACCACGCGCAGCGGTTTTTTGCAGCACAACCCCCAGGCGGAGATTGCGCCCAAACTCGCGGGAGGGTGAGCACAGGCCTCCCCCCAGTTACGAGGAAACAGCAACATACTCAGCAAAAGATCGTGGCTTCGGAATAGGCAAGTTGTCCTCAAGCAAACCGCGAATGTGCATCTCAATCGCCTGGTGCATATTGCGCGTAACCTGTTCGCGTGTCCTGCCTGTCGCCACGCAACCCGGTAGGTCTGGTGAGTAGGCTGAGTAGTTCCCATCCGCTCTCTCAACAACGATCAGAAAACGATACATCTTTATCTCTCACCCTTCCTCGGCTTTGGCAATTGGGCCTGTTTGAGAACACTGTTCAGTGTGCCTGGCGCCAAATCATCGTTGAGATGTCCGGCTATTG
>JGI24188J35168_1000284_pt1 | contig 29012 bp, 27 predicted proteins | sample YNPBryantNP2012_FD_35168 | JGI IMG/M metagenome (IMG submission 35168) | reverse complement strand
GTTAGAGTCATAGCAGCGGGAACAGCGGACATAACAGGAACCGCCATGGATGTCTCTGAGAACGGCGCCCTTTTACTCAAAACAAAAGATGGGATTGCACAGGTCAGCTACGGTTCTTTGTTCTATCTCTCATGAATTAATGTCTTCAGACTATACCGTCTTTTGGATATCATTTAAAAATTCCAACACCTTAGTTTTAATCTCATCTCTTACTCGTCTAAACCCTTGCATGACTTCTTCATCACTACCAGTAATCATTGCAGGATCTTCTATGGGCCAATGCAATCTTTTGATATGTCTTGGAGTCATAGGACATGTAGCTTCTGCATTGCTACATAATGTAATAATAACATCCATATTATTTAATAACTCATTATCAATATCTTTTGATTTTTGATTAGAGATATCAATCCCTATTTCATTCATAACTCTAACTGCAATTGGATTTACAGTTGTAGCCTTCAAGCCAGCACTATAGGCCTCTATTAAATCTTTACCATAGTTTTTTGCAAATCCTTCAGCCATTTGGCTTCTACAAGAATTTCCAGTACATAGAAACATTACTTTTATCATAAAATATTCTCCTTGATATGCATATCAATATAAACTATACATTATTTTTTATAGAACAGTTTCTTCTTCGATCTATAACCCAACAACTTCCTGGAATAGTCTTGGCATATTTTTTAAGTTCTGATGATTTTTTTGCTAAATCAGCCATGCTACAATGACCTCCATCACAATGCAGAGCTGCAAGCGATAAAGAAACAAGAGGCATATCTTTTTCAATACCATCTCTATCCTTAGCCCTTATATAACCTCGCTTCAAATCTTCACATGTGTAACATCTACGAACAAGTCTTTTAAAACAATCAACCACTTTTTTACAAAAAAATTCAACCTGTAGAGATTCTTGAAGACCTTGAACAACTATAAAATCATCACCACCCAAATGTCCCACAAAAGTCCTCTGATATCCATATTTTTTGCTTGCCCAGATCAGGATATGACTCAACAATAAAATAATCTTATCTCCTTGTTTAAACCCATAAACATCATTATAAATCTTAAAATTATCAAGATCTGCATAAATCAGGTAAAATGGTTTATGAGCATTCATATACATTTCTATTTCTTGTTCAATAGCTAAATTGCCTGGCAAACCAGTAAGAGGATTTGTTCCTTTAGCCATTTCAATATTTAATTTTGCAAGTGTATTAAGCATATTTTGTACAGAAACTATACCGATATATTTACCTTTTTTTACAACAATTATATGATCATAGACTTTATAGTGTTCTCTTTCCATGGCTTTTTTTGCAACTTTTTCTATTGGCATATCAGCTTCAACAATAAGTGGTGAGCTATCCATAAGTTGTGTTACTTGACGATTGATATAAAGAGCTACACCATATTGAGTACTTAGTTGCCGATCAAGATGATATCCCATGATAAGTCCTACTGGTCTTTCATCATCTAAAACAACAGCTCCTGTAAATGATACTTCTTTTGAAAGATGGTTTTTCACATCTTTTACGCGATCAGTAACATTTACAGTAATAACTTTTTCGGTCAATATTTCTATAGGCATTGAAGATTTTAGCTTAAAATCTCCTTTAGATATAAATAAATTTTCTCTTGAGATAATATTTATCTTTTCTTTTAGGCCATCATCAATTAAAGGTTTTGGAAAACTTGGACGGCATATCCTAAATCCTTGACCATAATCTATCCCAAGATTTATCAATGAACTCAATTCTCCATCTGTTTCTATACCTTCAGCTATCACTTTACAATCTATTTTATGTGCAAATGATAATATTGATTCAACTAAAGATCTTCTAATTGGATCTTTATCAATATTTCTTATAAGCGACATATCTATTTTTATAAAATCAGGTCTCGTCTCAGCAATACTCAATAATCCTGAATAACCAGCTCCAACATCATCTATGGCTACAGAATATCCTTGTAATCTATAATGTTCCAATGCAGTATAAAAGGCTTTAAAGTCATGAATAGAATGTTTTTCAGTGATTTCAAAAACTATATTCCTTGGATACAAACCATATTGCTTAAGCAATTCCAATGTTTGACCAGATTTAAATTTAGGATCAGCCAGTGTTTTAGGATGAATATTAATAAAAATTTTTTGATTGTCTTCCAATATACCTATCTTCTTAATTGCTAAATGTCTACAAATTTCTTCTAAAAGAAATAAGGAACCGATCTCTTCTGCAAAATTAAACAGAAAATCAGGAGAATCAAAATGGCTATTATTATGTTGACATCTGATAAGTGATTCCCATCCAATCACATTAGCATTGGATAAATCTACAATAGGTTGATAATGTGGACATAATTTTTCTTTAGTTATTAGACTTGAAAAATCTGCAACCAAATATTTTTGATATTGCTCAGACGAACTAATAGCTGATAATTTTGCTTCATAAATTGCTTTATGTATCAATGAAATATTATCTTTAGAAATAGTAGAATGACCAATTTTAATATCACATTTATTGCCAATGTGTTTAATTATATCACGATTAATCATTATTTTTATTTTAAGACGTAAAATGGCAAGCTTAAATGTAATATCAATCTGATTAAATTCATTTAAAAGCAATAAAAATTCACCAGATTGAAATGTTTCAAGCAAATATAGATTATTTTTAAGATATTCTGATGCGATATTTTGTATAGCTTGCTGAGATATAGTCATTATATAATCAGCCATATCAGAGCCATACATTTCTTTAAATAGCTGAAAATTAGCTATACTCATCCATAAAACATATGACACCATATCATGTTTATAAAATTTACTAACCAAATTTTCTATTTTTTTTAGATCAATTTGATCATTAAATCCAAATTGATTGATGTTAAATGGATATATATGATTATTAAAATCATCATCCATATTTGATTCATTCACTTTTAGAAGCCTCATACATCACCTCCTAAAATAAAACAATATATTAAAATCAAAGCAAAAATCAAAACGACAGAAGCTAAAAAACTAAATATTTTCCTGTATTACATAAAATCTTATAATAGAACCAGTAACACTACTCTTGGCTGTATAAATAAAATTTATAATGCCAATAATCTCTAAAAATATAATATTTTCTGGCGATAACATAAATTCAAAACCAGTCATAAAATCAGGTTTAATAAAAGAATGTGTTGAATTGAATAAAACAACAATAAATAGATAAAATATACTAATCAATGACATCTTCTGATATATAGAAATATTCCCAGAGCCACGATAATCACTACGCAAAAATTCAGATATAAAACGCCATAATTGAGTAAACAATATAACAAATAATATAGAAGCTACAAAATAAGAATATAAAAATAGTATAGTAGCTATAATAGCTATAGATATATTGAGAATAGCTGTAATAGCCTGTATGGGTATTAATTTGACATTTTCGAGCCCTCCAGCATAAACTGCTTTTTTTGTTTTACCTGTAAAAACAAAATGCCATTTTTCAAAAAACTTTTTAACAATACCATCTATCTCTGATATAGGTTTACCATAACAACAGCCAAAACTTATACAGGCCAATCTGCCAGTGCCCTCACCAAAGGCATAGGCAATAGCCATAGCTGCAAGGGTTTCCAAAAATGGAAATTTAAATAATGGTAAATCTATCTTATTTAGAACATAAAGTAGAATGGGTGCCAGTATTATACCAATGAAAGAAGCACCACCAACAGTAAAATTATATCTTTTACCTTCAACTAAATATGCAATAAGTCTTGAAGAAGGAATACATATAACAAGCATTATAAGAATTAGAAAAAATGAATTAGTAGGTTTTATACCAATAGATGCGAGAAGAAACATAAACATAAATATAGATATAACATATGATATAGCTGTAAATAAACCATAATATGTAAAATTTATGCCAATCCATTCACCATGCTCTGTCTTTTTATATGGCAGTGTGGCTAATATCTGCCATTTTTCTTCTGGAAGATGCGTAAATGACCACTTAAATAGTACAGTATAACCAATAATCAACGACAACAAAAAAATTGTTTCAGCCATTACTACACCTCCTAAAGTAGAATTTTATTAAAAAATTAATTACTTAATTTAAGATTCAAAAGTATCAGTCAATACGATTAGCGATAGTAGAACGAACTTGCACATCTGTCTCAACAAGTTTTGCATTAAAACCTATAGAAAAACGACTAATTACATCATAACGCTTTTGGTTCTCAAGAATATCTTGAGCAAACTTTATTTTATTTTTTTGAAATAAAAGAATGACTGTACTACTGCCAGGTCTAAATAAACTTTTAGGACAACCTTTTTTTAGAAATAATCCAATATTCATGTCAATAGGATTAGAATAGTTAACCTCACTATAAGTCTGTTTTATATCACCAATCATTAAAGCTACTACTTCTATCATAGCAACCAAACCTATTCCTTCACCGCCATTACAATTTGTATCTATAATAGTAACAACTCTTTTATTTTTAGAGTAAGGTGTCACTAATTGCACTACTGCATTTGGATTACATGAATGATAAGAACCATCAATCGTATAAAAATCTACTACAACTCCAGATACAGGAACATGATTATAATGATATTTTTCGGGTGTGAGTCTAAAAATCGCAAAATCACCATGGATAAATTTAGCAAGCCATTCATGCTTATTAAGACCTAAAAGTTCAGTCCAGTCAAAAAATTTTTCTTTTATAAATAATAAAGAGCTATCATCTAATGAACCACATATTACTTTAGAATCTGCAGGAGAAACTATAGCTCCAACTCTTTCTTCCATTGGGCGACAGTTCCAATAACAAATCTTTCGTTCGAATATTTTTCTTAGACTATCAAGTTCTTCTGGTTTTTCTAAACATTCTGATAAATCAATACCAGTTTTTTTTAAAAATTGCATATTCCCTGATAATCTACTTCCAAGCATTAAATCATAATTTAAATATCCTAAAACACTTGACATGCGTTTACTAGTAATAGCTTGAAATAAAAAACTACTATTTTCTCTAACTGTTGAATATAGAAAATTGACAATCTTATTATAATACAATGCTTCTGTACAAACTCGACCAGTTGATCGCTCAATATATTGATGAATAATTTTTCTATTTTGCATCATATTTATTATCATTTCTCCAAAGTTGTTGATTGTAAGCAATATCAAGAAGCAATATATTTATAAGCTTTATTAGGTCACTGTCTTGCAATACATTATTCAAAAATTTTTTCTTTAAGTCTCTCAACAAATGGCATAAATCTTTATTTTGTGGAGTTATATATGATATTGCTTGCAATAAATCATTATCTAAATGAGATAATTTTGATTCAATTTTATAAACTTCTTCTTCAAGAAATTCAAAAGACTCTTTTAAATATTCCATGCGCAATTCATTTCTATAATAATCTTCTGTCATTTGATTAAACTCATTGGCACTAATTTTTATTGCTTTATTAAATTTCGTCCCTTTTAAAATACCATTTAACAATTTACCTGTTGCACTATATTTATCTGGTTCTTCCAGACGCCTTTCTAAATCAAGAATCAAATCTGTACAGCTCCACATATCAATTAATTCTTTGGCATCTTTTAGAATAATTTTAAGCAATGCCTTTCTATACTCTGAAACATAAACTCTTACATAATCAGGATAACGCCTACTTGATCTTATATTTTCAGTAATCATTAAAATTCTGCGCAACAATTGATTACTACTATTCTTCTTGACAAAAAAAGTAGGGATACCAATAGCAGCTGCAAAAAATATCTGACGCCTTTCACTTTCGCTAAATGGATCATCAGGGATCGTTTCATGTGATACTTTACCTTCGGCCATATATTTATAAGCAAGCCCTGTAACAATAATCTGAAGAGTAACAGCATAGCCCATATCATATCTTAACTGCTTAAATAAACTATAATATCTGCCTTCAAAACCAGAAAATGACATCTTATTATATTCTCTAAGCCTATATAGTTGATAGACAGACATTCTTGAATCAAAAACACCCATTTCAGCCAAATCCATCTTTAACAACTCTGTATTGTTCAACATGCCATTAAGGCCTGAATGTTGTTCAGTTGAAAGAAGCGAAACAAGATAACTTATGAGACGAAAATCATTGACAAAATCACCACGCAACTTAAAAATTTTCTTCAAAAATTCATCTATCCATGGAGGACCAAATGGAGTCAAGGATCTGCCTAAAAAATTGATATGGGCCTTTTTCTTCCAGCGTCTCCATATCATTCTTAAATGGGTGTAGTGGAGTTCATGAGGTAGAAAACCCAACACTTTTTCTGGATGGAAATCCGTATAATCAATACGATAAGGATCTGCAGTATATGTACCGACGAAAAGTGGAAGAAAGTGCTCAACAATCTTTATAACCAGATCCCCTAAATACTTTTCGTGCGCCATATTAAATTCATTTCCAGCGGCCATAAGAGAAGAAAGTTGCCTACTGCCCAAACTTATATGTGTTCCATTATTTGAAAGACTGATATTTGAAGTATTGGGTAATGTCACTAAATTATTAGTTATAATACCTGCCTCTTTGAGTTTAAATAGAGTATTCAAATGACTACGACTTAATACTTGATGGCAAAGAATCATGTAATGATATTTTTCTTCAGCTTTATTCCAACCAAGACAAGGATTGATAAATAATTCTCGATAAAATGAATCAGATATTATATTATTAAGGTATTGTTGTCTAATGGGAGGGTGCGAAGAAAAATAGATGATTACCTCTTGACCTGTTTCTTTTAAATGAAATGCTCTATTAGCATATTCGATTAAAAGCGTTGAAAGAAGAAAACGAATAGATGTTTCTTTAGCAATATGTACACCATTTTTATATTCTGGAGAAATTGGAACAACATAAAAAGAAAATGTCTCTGGAGATGTATTATCATTAGAATAATGTTTTAATAATTTATAAGCTGTTCTGCGCATCAAAAGATGGGCATTTTGTTGACAGCCTATTACATCAGCAAGACTTAATTTCAAGAGATAACTAACAGGCAATCTTATTTTTTCTTCATTAGCGGTACCTACAATAAATTTCATTACATCTGTTCTAAATCCTTTTGCCGCACATTTCTTGTCAGCCAATAGATCCCTTAACAATATTCGCCTTGCAAATAAACTTAAATATTTTGGATAAAGTCTTATGAAACTATTTTCCCATATATTTTTATCATTATTGTTTAGATAATTTTCAATAGCATTTATTGTTCTTTTGTCTAACTCTCCACTTTGCATTCTTTTTAATATATTGCCATAATAATTCGAAGATAATATGGTAAGTGGCAGATCAACATTTTCCTTTGTTCCCAATACTGCTGCTTGCAATTCATTTTCAACGCCAGCAGTGACATCTAATGGTGTAAATGGCAATTTTGAATAGTTTATTGCATTACTAAATTTTACAATTCCAACCGTCTTCAATATCTCAACGGCACTATAATTCTTATAGAAATTTTTTGTTGATTGAGACTCTATATAAAAATCAAATAATTTATTTGGCATCAACATGATCGTATAGTTTATTTATAAGTTAGTCGATACAACAAACCAGATATCATAGCAGTCAATGGTGCAACAGTAATAAGCCCAAAACTGCCTACCAAAATATTCAAAATCTCAGCCGAAATAAATGGACTATTTAGTATATTAAGAGCATTCAATCCCTTTGACATAAAAAACAAAAACATTGTTAAATGACTAATGGNGTATGCGAGTAGCAAGGTAGTTGCCATAGTCCCAAGAGCTGCCCNACCAACTCTTAAACCAGATTGAATATGTTCTATCAAACCAATTTGCGGATATTTCAGGGCTATCTCCTCCATACTTGCGGCAATATCCATAGCCAGATCCATAATCGCACCAGATGAAGCTATAAAAACAGTAGCTATAAAAATATCAATCAAATTTAAGTCATAATAGCCTGAAAAAAGTAACATCTCTGAAAATGGTTGAGTAGCTCCATGTAAATGGAATAGACCAGTAAACCAAAAAGCCAACCAACAAGTAAGTAAAATACCTGACATGGAGCCTAAAAATGCGGAAAAACCTCGTCTATGAAAACCACCCACTGAAAGAGTAATGACAGCAGTAAATATGGTCACAATAACAAAACCTGTAGAAATTGGTGGAAATCCCTTAAGAAGCAATGGGAAAAACACTTTCCATAATATCAAACAGACAAAAATAAATGAAAGCAAGGCATTAAAGCCAGTTATGCCACCTACTATCAAAAGAAAACCAGCAAACATNAATAATAATATCAATTGATAATGGATTCGATAGTGACCACGTGATAATCCATTTNCAGGATTATTATTTTCATCAAGATCATATTCAACTAAAATTAAATCATCCTTGACATAAAATTCATCTAATTCCAATTTACCTATCAGTCTATTAGCTATAGAAAATTCTTGATTTTTTTGTTCACCAGTCAATAATTTAACTCTTAAAACTTGAAAACCACTCCTAACTATTTGATGAGTATGTACAGATGTATTATCGACAGATATTACTTTAGCAATAGCATGAATACCANTAGGCGCTTGAGATATTTTTGCTATATCAACAAACCATAAGACAATACATATACATATTATAACAAAGCTAAAGAGAATATCTTTATGNGATATAGTCATTACATAAACTCTCTTTCAAATAAATATGGTGGTGGCATTAAGATTATAGACAAAATACCACCACCATTCTTAACCCCCAATTACCTTAACAGAATATTATATTTTATTCTCTTTCTTAACAGGTAATGGGTTGGAAATGCCAAGGGCCTTGGCAAGCTGCTTTGCTATATCTGTATTGTCATAGAATCCAGCAAATCTCTCAGATTCCTTGCCTATGGCATAGACAGGTACAGGCTGGCCAGTATGAGCATAAGAGGTCCAGCCAATACCAGCTTGTTCATTCAGAATATGAGTAATAGTAACTGTAATGGGTTCATAACGACCATAAAGCAGTTTATTAGCTGCATCGCTGTTATTGTTTTTGCCTGACATGGACTTGTCAAAGGCATCTTCTAACTTTTTCTTCTGATCATCATTCAGACTATTCCAATCCAAACCAAACACATTCTGCATAAGAGTAAGCATCTCCTGATTTTTGGCGAGATTGTCGGGCTGACTTGGATCATAGCCAGTAGCATACTTCTTTTTGAAATCAGGCCAGATGCTGGCGGTAAAATATTGGAAACTGGTCCTCTGGCCGAACAACCTATCATAGTATGCCTTATAGGCTGTGGTGGCATGCCCCACACTCATACCACCTGTCTCGTGATCACCTGTGACCACGATCAGGGTTTCATTTGGATGCCTGTTATAGAAGGCCAGCGCCCTGCCAACCGCATTGTCGAAATCGATCATATCGCCCATGGCGGCCACGGCGTCATTGGCATGGCAGGCCCAGTCGATCTTTCCACCCTCAACCATCAGAAAGAAGCCCTTACCACCATCCTGGCGATCCAGACCCTCCAGATTGGCTATGGCAACATCTGTCATCTCCGCCAAGCTCAGATTGTTGTTGTTTTGATCATAATTGATCTTGTCTATGTTATATGGCATAGCTGAAGCATCCTGTAACCATGGGTTAATGGCAACCACCTTGGCCTTTGGAGTATTCTTGAGGCTTAAAATGGACTGACGGTCATTGAGCACCGTGTAACCATTTTTGACAAGCAAGGCATNTACATCGTTGCTGGTATCTCCAGTTTTTTTCGGCTTGGTCGGTGAAAGAAAACCTCCGCCGCCGAAGAACTCATAATTGCTTTGAGCAAGCTGTGTGCCTATATAATTGTAATATCCCCTTGAAGGCGTGCTGGCATAATAAGACGCAGGTGTAGCATGATCCAATGAAACGCTCGTCACTACCCCCACCTTCATGCCACGCTCATGTGCCAGCTCAGCGATACTCTTATATGACTGTTTTTTAGAGGCATCCATGTTAATAACGCCGCTCATTGTCTTTATTCCGGAAGCAAAGGCAGTGCCTGCCGAAGCAGAATCTGTATTGAGGGAATAGGCGTCATAGGTGGTCTGTACCCCTTGCACAGGCAATTGCGTCATGTAAAGCCTGTTGTTGGGGTTTAAGAGATAATCCGCATTGAGATCACCCTCTCCAGGCCCCATGGGCATGCCAACTGACTTGGCGTACCAGCTCGCCATTGCCGCCTCTGTAGTCTGAATCTGGGAAAAAGACATACCGTCACCCAAAAAGAAGAAGACATACTTTACCTCGGCATTGGCCAAGGCAGACACCAACAACATGACAACAAACATGTAGGATGCCATCCAATTTTTCTTAGTAATTACCTTAAAAAACTTAAACATTTTACTTGCCTCCTTTTTTAATANNAATTAAAACAAGTTAACAAAAAACACCAACAACACCCCTGCAAGGACTAGATGTTAACCCATGCCTCACATCATCTCTTTGCACCTCCTTTTTGAGGATAAATTACTTTAAATGATGTTGTGCATGGTTAATAATAGGAAATTATGACAAAAAAATGACGAATATGAAAAATTCTAAAGAAGGACTGGAACCGCTAAAAATCAGGATTTTCGTTTAAGAACAAGGAGGGAGGGGCGTATTTCAATACGCCCCGAGTTCCTGCCTGTGCATTGCACGCAGACAGATATGTGAGCATTCTGAGTCATCTCTGCCCGTCTAATGGATATCTTCTTATCATGCCCATCTTAAAACTGAACGAATTATACGCCATGTTTCAGGACGAATCTGTGCTGTTAACAACCTTTGCACCAGGCTATAAATACCCGCTACTTGATGAGCCATTATCTATGACTTAACGAAGGCATGAAAAAGAACTTGTGTTTCTTGCTGAATGTTTTGGCATCAAGAATATCTTTTCGGAAACTAATTGATATTGATCAGAAATTGGATACGGCACCCAAAGCCTAACTGGTTCATCCTTATAGCGGGATAAATCCACATATAAGGTGACATATCCGCTGCGAGTAGAATCCGCCCATGCAACGGCTGAAATCAAAAAAAGACACACCAAGCAACAGATTCCATGAAGTATGCGCATAACTATCTCCCTTTTTTATTTTTTTCACTCAAGATTAGAATGTCTTTGATGTCTCCGGCATAGAAACAGACATTGTGAAATGCCTCTTTTACCAATCCCTCGGCTACTCGTTTTGTCTCATCTATATTCTGGCCGAAGACCACGATGCGAGTGTTTCTGTCATCAACTGGAAGCCTTCCGTCTTCTTTTGCCTTAAATATCTCTCCCACATCCTTGCCATCCATAACACCATCAAATGGTATATTCTTGGCTGTTGGAAGACTGCCCTTGGCAAAAAGCTCCGCCTTTCGGCTGTCTATAAACCACGCAGTCTTATCATTTTGATAGATGTATCGAATGCCGTCCAATTCGCACTGAGTTAGATTGCCAAGACTCCGCCAGACAGGTATGCCCAATTGATAGCGGAATACATGGGTAAAGCCTTCTTTTATCAGATCCTGAGCCACTCGCTTGCTCTTGCCGCAGTAAATACCGTCACAATAGAGCACGATGGGCCTTGTCTTATCTTCGTTGACAATGCGTTTGACCTCCGCCACATCTGAAGTGTAAAGTGCCTTGCTCACGCCTGGCTTGGGCGCAACCACAATGGCACCAGGGATATGACTGACGGCCCATTCCTTATATGGCCGGTTATCCAGCACCAACAGGCCGTCTTTTATGGCCTTTTTAAACTCTGCTGTGGAGAGCTGCGGCGTATCGGCATTGGACTCGGCCACCACTGCCTCCTCGATAAAACAGGCTTCATTCGCCCAAAGTGAATGCGAGAACAAAAGCGAAGAGAGCACCAGAAAAACTCTAAACAGCCCAATCATTCACAATTCCCCCTTTTCTATATNTTTNCCAAAAGGTTACAGGTTAATCCTTGGCACTTCAAATCGTTTATTCCAATGGATTTTGAGAATGTTATAGGCAAAACGAATGCAATATCGCAAAATGCTGTCTGGCATTTCATTTATGAACTGCCTTTTGTATAGTACATTTCATAAACATCTTGTGAATGAACACTAAAGGAGACGGCAATGAGATACTCCCAGGCCAAAAGCGGTAGAATCTTTGTCTTAAGGCTGGAGCACGAGGAGATACTCCATGAAACCATAGAAAGGTTTGCTCAAGAGCAACACATAGAAAGGGCGGTGGTCTGGGCACTGGGCGGCGCGGACCATGGCAGTCAATTGGTGGTCGGGCCTGAAAATGGGGAAAAACAGCCGTTTATTCCTCTGAAAACCAGCCTATTGGGCACTCATGAGGCCTTTGGAGTGGGGACCATCTTTCCAGACAGCGAGACAGGCGCCCCAATTTTGCACATGCACATGAGTTGCGGCAGGACCGGCCACTCCATCACAGGATGCGTGCGAGCTGGAGTCAAGGTATGGCATGTCATGGAGGTGGTGATTCAGGAGCTGNTGGAAAATACGGCCACACGAGTGCTGGACTACACCGGCTTCAAGTTGTTAANGCCGTAACACGATTTCTTCTTCAGAAAGCCTTGAGGAAGCCTTGAAACATTGCCTTTCGCCCGACCAATTTCCCTGACCAGCTCATGGACAACATACCAATAACTTTTCGGCGTTTCTCCCTGGAAAAATGGAAAGATTTACCTTAAAATCTAACAAAATCTATGTGTTAGGCCCTTACAGATTCATTCCCTGTAACATCTTGAAATAATGGCATCTTCGTGTTAGATTTTTTCGATATTTCGGTTCGGGGCGTAGCGCAGCCTGGTAGCGCATCTGCTTTGGGAGCAGAGGGCCGGAGGTTCGAATCCTCTCGCCCCGACCATTCTTCTTTTTCTCTGCCATTCCTTCCTCTTAAAATCATCAAAGGAGCTGTTTCATGGAACTCTGGTTCACTGAATATCATCACAACACCATAGGCTTCAGCCTCAAGGTAAAAGAGACCCTGTTTGTAAGCGAATCCAAGTATCAAAGGATTCAGGTACTGAATACAGAGGCATTTGGCCGAGTGCTGCTGTTAGACGGCCTGTTCATGACCACGGACAGGGATGAGTGGACATACCATGAGCTGCTGGTGCACCCCGCCATGTTTTTACACTCAAACCCTGAACAGGTGCTGGTCATAGGCGGAGGGGATGGCGGCGCCATTCGCGAGGTGGTAAGGCATGATACAGTAAAAAAGGCCGTGCTCTGCGAGATAGACGGCCTGGTGATAGAGACCTGTAAACGCTTTTTTCCGCAAATCGCCTGCGAGCTCACAGGAAATCCAAGGGTTGAGGTTCAGGTAAGAGACGGGGTTCAGTTCATGGAGGAGAATCAGACTCGCTTTGATGTGATTCTGGTGGACTCCACAGACCCCATTGGGCCTGCCGTAGGCCTGTTTCAGGCGGATTTCTACAAAAAATGCCTTGCAAGCCTCAAGGAAGACGGCATTCTGGTAGCCCAGTCCGAATCCCCGTTTTACGACATGGAGATTTTGAAGGCCATGCAAAACAACCTGAAGGCGGCGGGTTTCCCCATCGTTCGTTTCTACTGGGGCTTTGTGCCCACCTATCCCAGCGGCATGTGGAGCTGGGTCATGGCCAGCAAAAAATATGACCCACTAACGGACATGAATTTGGAAAAGGCCAAGCAACGCATGGCCTCAATGCCTCTAAAATACATGACTCCCGAGCTTCTGCGCAGCGTCTTTGATCTGCCTGCCTTTTTCAAGCAGGCTGTAAGCTGAAGGAAACAATGCCATGCAAAAGGCCCTGCTTTCATATGCTTCTTTGGTTAAAGGGCCTTTTGTATGTATTTTTCTTGTAATCTCAAGCCTTTTTGCATTTAGTCATGCGGCTGAAAAGGCCCCTCAGACCGTAACCCTCACAAAACCCGGCCAGGTGGACATGTGCTTGGGTTGCCACCAGGAAAAACCCGACAAGGCACACGGCAGGGAGTTCGGCTGCGCATTCTGTCACTTGGGAAATGCCCTGTCCGCGAACAAGTTGGATGCCCATCGCGGCATGGTTAAAAACCCAGGGGAGCTCAAGTTCGTGGAACGCACCTGCGGACAAGCCGGCTGTCATACCAGACAGATCAAATGGAGCAAAAACTCCCTCATGGCCACAAATCGAGGCATCCTTTCCACCCTGCGCTACTATTGGGGCGAATACCCTGACCGCAACGAGGATATCTCCATAGAGTCCATAGCGGCATTCAATACCCACACACATGCCGTGGATTATTTCAGAAAACTCTGCGGAAGCTGTCACCTCTGGGTGGAAAAGGGCAAGTTACCTGACTTTATGGCCCAAAAGGGCGGTGGCTGCACTGCCTGTCACTTTACGGGCACCAAAGAGGAGTTTCTGGCAAAGGGTGGCAAAAAAGAGGAATGGCATCCGCAGATCATAAAAAAGATCCCCATGGAAAACTGTGTGCGCTGCCACAATCGCAGCGGCCGTATCGGGCTCTCCTATCAAGGCATCTACGAATCCGAGGGGTATGGAGTGCCCTTTGAGGCAGGCAAACTCAACTCAGACACCCTGGCGGACGGCAGGTTCTATCGCAAATTTCCGGAGGATATTCACCACAAGGCAGGCATGGTCTGTATCGACTGCCACACGCAACGCGAGGTCATGGGAGACGGCCAAAGGCACGCCCATCTGGAGGAACAATTGGAGGTGCGCTGCGAACACTGTCACACTCAGCGCCCCATATTAGAGCTCATTTTTGAGGCCTCCAAGGACAATTCCTATTACCCAAAGGGCAAAAGGACCCCTCTGTGGCCCCGTCTCTCCCTTGAAAAGGACGAAAACGGCCTGTACCTCCAGACAAAAATGAATGAGAAAAGGCATGAACTCAAGCCACCAGCCCAGGACTGCACTCGGCCGGTGCACAAAAACCTCTCATGTCAGGCCTGNCACAGCACATGGGTGCCCCAGTGCTATGGCTGTCATGTGCGCTATAAAAAGGCCGAGGAACAATTGGACAAGGTGAGCGCACGAAACACCCTCGGGCTTTGGCAGGAGTTTCGAGGCTTCATACGCCANGAGGTCCCGCCATTGGGCGTATTGGAAAAGAGAGACAACTCCAAGGAGATAGTGGTATTGGTGCCTGGCTGACAGGACCTGGTCTCCTTTCTGGATGAAAGGGGCAGACAAGAGCAGGAATTTGTGCGTTTTACGGTCTCCAAAATGGACCCTCACACCACTCAAAAAAAGGGCCGTACCTGCAGCGAATGTCACATAGACCCAAGGGCCCTTGGGCTGGGGACCGGAAACCTCAGTTTCAAAAACGGCCAGTGGCACTTTACGCCTGCCATGCAGCTCACCAATTCAACCCCCAAACAGGCCACAGACAGCTTTGTGAACATTCAGGGGGACTCACTGGTTCACACCTCCAGACCAGGCCTGAGGCCATTTAATGCCCAGGAATTGAACCGCATTTTGTATGTGGGGCTCTGCCTTTCCTGCCACAAGGACTTCAATGACCCGGTGATGGCCAACTGGAGACCCAATGAGCCCATGCCTGCCTGCAAACGCAGCACATAACCACCCCATCATTTTTTGTGCTTTTTTGCTACTAAATACATCTCAACAACTTATTCCAAAAACCAGGGGCTTCTGTAGTGCAGGGTTACCTTTTATACATCCCCCTACTGAATGGAGATTTGAATATCAAGGATTAAACACAGATTTTTAATGGAAGGTTTTCTCCTATAACTTCTTGTTTTATCAAGCAGTTATGGATGTTCTTGGAAATCTTTGAATAATGAAAATGTGGTGGCGGCGCAGGGACTTGAACCCCGGACACTACGGATATGAGCCGTATGCTCTAACCAGCTGAGCTACGCCGCCTTAACTTAAATAAAAAGGAGGAGTTGTGTGAAGTGGGGCAATCATTATGTTTTTTTTCGCGTTTGTCAAGACCTAATTCCAAGTTGTTAATCCTTCCACCTCTTGTGACAGGCCTTGGTGATGGCATCGGCATTTTTCATATGCCTTCTCGCCGCTTCTATGTCATTTTGTTTTAAGGCGATGTGCATGGCTTGAACCTCTTCTATGCACTCCTGCCATTGGGCCTTCCACTCCGGCATGGCAGTCTGTGTATAATGCTCTATCTTTTCCCAAAAATCATTCCAATCCACTTGGTTAGGGAGTACACCTGCTTCAAGCTCCCGTCTCATGGACTTCCAGATGGGACTCATGGACTTTTTCAGCAGTTTTTCTTCATATCTGGAGTTCGATTCAGCCATAATTTTGGTATCCTTTTTTCACCGGTATAAAAATGTCAAAAAACCGTCATAAAGTGTTTGACAGCCCAACAAATTCCTTGTAAGAATTTCATGTTAAAATCCATATAATTGAACAAAGAAAACTTAGTAATTTTCATTATACATCATGATAGTTGGTAACAGCAAGGCCATTCAAGAGGTCTTTGACCTCATCAAAAAGGTAGCTGCCACGGACAGTACCGTGCTCATAACTGGTGAAAGCGGCACTGGCAAGGAACTCATTGCCAAGGCCATACACTATTCTGATCCTGCCGGCCGAGAGCGGCCATTCATTCCAGTAAACTGTGCGGCAATTCCACACGAGCTTTTGGAAAGTGAGTTGTTCGGCCATGAAAAGGGGGCTTTCACCCATGCCATCCGCACACGCATAGGCCGGTTCGAGCTGGCGCACAACGGCTCCATATTTTTAGATGAAGTGGCAGAGATGCCCATGAGCCTCCAGGTCAAACTGCTACGCGTCATCCAGGAACGAAAATTCGAAAGAGTGGGCGGCACCAAGACCATCTCAGTAAATATACGCATCCTGGCAGCCACCAATGTCAACCTGGAAGAGGCGGTCCAGGAGGGGCGATTTAGGGAAGACCTTTATTACAGACTAAATGTCATCCCCATTCACGTACCTCCGCTGCGTGAACGCACAGGTGACATCCCCCTGCTCATTGAATACTTCCTAAAAAGATTCTGTGAGCTCAAACGTCATGCGCCCCTTACCATAGATGACGAGGCCATGGGCTACTTATTGGCATATCCCTGGCCCGGCNATGTGCGTGAACTGGAAAATATCATGGAAAGGCTGGTAATTCTTGCGGACGGCCCGGCCATTACAAAAAACGACCTGCCTGAAAAGATCATAAAAGAGGTAGACGAACAGAAAGACATGGGCCATGAAACAAGCCCTATTACAGAAACCGATATCCAATTCCCATCTATCTTGCCCGAAGACGGAGTGCATCTCAGTGAGCTTCTGGAGCAATATGAACGTCATCTGATACTTCAGGCCTTAAAGCGCTCTGGCTGGATCAAAAACAGGGCGGCCAAACTCTTGAGAATGAATCGCACTACTTTAGTGGAAAAACTCAAGAAACTCAACATCACAGCATCCAATTTGGAACCGGAGGAAGAAAATGTCTCACACGCACTTGAAAATTAAATGCGCATATCCCTTTACATCAAGCCACTTACTCATTCTACTCATATGCATCTTTTCTTTGATACATGGAACACATGTAGAGGCAGCCCAAGAAGAACGGCGCCTGGCCATACTCTCCTTGGACGCCTCCAGTGCACGAGAGATGGCCTACTTAGCCCCATCCATCGAGGCCATGCTCAAAAGCAGGCTCACCAAACCAGGGCTGCTCAAGGTCATGGCCGCACCTGACACCAAGGCCAAACTGCAAGGCAATCTCCCTTCCAACATGAACGAAGTATGCGATAAATTAGGCGTGGACTATGTCCTAAAGGGCAAAATTACCAGTGAAAGGGGGGAACCCCGCATCAGCGTAGATGTCTTTGCCAAAGGGACTGCCGCCCCCATTACCTCCTCCATCCTCTCTCCACACAACTTAGATGAGATAATCCCCAAGGTCACAGAGCTCTCGGCCACTGTATTTGAATCGGTCTTAAACCATACCCCTACTAAACTTGCCAAGGCAGAGGATGCAGAACGACCTGTCTTGCTTGCAGTAGCACCTGACGACGACAAACAAAACCTATTACGCATGAATCCTGCCAAACTCCTGCAAAGGAATATCACATCCAAGGAAAAGGATGAGACCCTGCAAGCCCTTGCCAAGACAGGCGAAGGCCAAGGCACTCCATCAAAGGATGATAGACCCACCATGGCTGGAGCTGAGAAGACCGCAATGGCCTCGCCCACTTCGGCCCTGGCCTCCATTCAATCCCATGACAGCGAAAGGCCTGTGCTGATCTCCAATGCTCCGGCCCCTTCCTCAAACCTGCTGGCAACTGACTCTGTTAAAAAACAAGAATCCTGGTGGAACAAGCTCATGCCCTGGCAAAAGGACAAGGAAAATGAACCGGTAGTCACCATTAACGCAGACAAAGGCGGCCTGCCCTACCCCACTATCAACGAGCTCATGAGCCGATATAAACGCCCCGAGCCCATTCAGCCTCTACCGCAGATTAGCAGCGCCTCATCAAAGACGACAGATGACGGCCCGCAAACGAGAGCCATAGCAACGCCACAGAAGACTCCACAACTCCCACAAACAACCGCTGACTCCACAGACACGGCTGGGGCCGACACCGTCACAACAAAGCTGAATTCCGCCATACCATCACAAAAGCCCACGGCTTCAGCACAGGCCTCACAAACTCAGAGTGAAAAGAAAGGGTTTTTATCGTGGCTGCCCAATCCATTCAACTCTGGCAAGACAGAAACCCAGGCCCGCACACCCCAAAAAAACAAGGAGGCCTCAAATGCCAAAAATACTAAGGAAACCGCTACTAATTCCTCGGCAGATGAAGGTCCTATCTGGCAGTGGTATTAATTTACAGGTACCGCCTCAAACCATAGGATATAGGATATTTCTATCTTCTTTACTGAACCAAACGGCGGTTAAATAGCTCTTCCTGCCTTCACTGGTTATTTTTATCAATATTTCCTGTAAGTTACATATTACAAAAACCTTTTTGCCGCTTTCACTTAACCTAATGCCTCAAAACCAGAGAATGAAGAAAAATGAAAAGAATAGTGTGTCTATGTCTCACAAGAAACTCCAATGCCAAAACATCTTGACCAGCAAGGACCGATTCTCAATTGACTATTTTTTATGGGGTTTGTATTCTGTTCAGAAAAATTTAGGTCGGGAGGTTTTCAATGGCTTGCAGAAAAAATTGTGCCAAGGGGTCAGAAAATAAAGGCAAGAAAGAGATAGCCGGTGCCATGGTGGCCATAGTCACGCCCTTTAAGGACGGCAGAGTGGATGAAGAGGCGCTGAAAAATCTCATAGAATGGCAGATTGCATCAGGCACCCATTGCATAGTGCCATGCGGCACAACGGGCGAATCCGCTACACTCAGTTATGAAGAGCATGAACGCGTGGTGGAACTCACCGTAGAGGTGGTCAACGGTCGTGTGCCGGTCATAGCAGGCACTGGTTCCAACTCCACGGAAGAGACCATCATGCTCACCAAACACGCCAAAAAGGCAGGAGCGGATGCGGCATTGGTCATCACGCCCTACTACAACAAACCCACGCAGGAAGGCCTGTATCAGCACTTCATAAAGGTCGCCAATGAGTGCGAGTTTCCCCTGGTGCTCTACAATGTGCCTGGCCGCACCAGCGTCAACATGTTGCCTGCCACAGTGGCCCGCTGCGCCGAAAACAAATACATCATCGGCATCAAAGAGGCCACAGGCAACCTCTCTCAGGTCTCGGAGGTGATTCGCCTCTGCCCCAAGAATTTCATAGTGCTTTCAGGCGATGACTTCACCGCCTTTCCCACCATGGCCCTGGGAGGCAAAGGTGTCATCTCAGTGGCATCCAATGTAATGCCAAAGGAGATGGCGGCCCTTATGAACCACTGTCTGGCAGGGGAGATGGAAAAGGCAAGGCAGCTGCATTTCAAGCTCTTTCCACTCTTTGACTCCATGTTCATCGAGACCAACCCTGCTCCGGCCAAGGAGGCCCTGTATCAGATGAACATGATTCCCTCCAATGAGCTGAGACTGCCCCTGGTGACCATGTCAGATACCAACAAGGCCAAACTCGCTTCTGTCTTGACCAGCTATGGTCTTCTGAAAAAATAAGAAAGGATTCCAAAAAGATGGTAAATGTAATCGTAGCAGGTGCCGCTGGCAGAATGGGCGGCCGCATAATACACATGATTGACCAAACCGAAGGCGTTGAGCTCACTGCTGCCTTTGAACGACCAGAGAGCCCCGCAGTGGGGCAGGATGCAGGCGTAGTAGCAGGGCTGAAACCCCTTTCAGTCCCTGTGGCGGACAGCCTGACTGCGGTCATAGACAAGGGGGATGTCATCATAGACTTCACATTTCATGAGGCCACCATGGCCCATGCCAGGCTGGCGGCGCAGCACAAAAAACCCATGGTGATCGGCACCACAGGGCTTACCAAGGAGAATTTAGAGGAGCTGAAGGCCCTCACAGCGAATTTTCCGTGCGTGCAGGCCCCAAACATGAGTGTGGGGGTAAACCTGCTCTATAAGCTGGTCACCACAGCGGCCCAGGTANTGGGTGATGACTATGACATCGAGATCATAGAGGCCCATCACCGCATGAAAAAGGACGCGCCCAGCGGTACCGCCCTNCAACTGGCCCGGGTCATCGCCGAGGCTGTGGGCAGAGACCTGGATGAAGTGGGTGTCTATGCCCGACACGGNATGATCGGTGAAAGGACACGAAAGGAGATCGGCATTCAGACCATTCGGGCTGGAGACATAGTAGGCGAACACACAGTGCTCTTCGGCACCACTGGCGAACGCATCGAGATCACTCANAAGGCCTCCAGCCGGGATACCTTTGCCAAAGGCGCTGTTCGAGCCGCCAAGTGGGTGGTATCGCAAGCGCCAGGGCTCTACAATATGCAGGACGTGCTTGGACTTAAATAGACAAGGAGACCCCATGAAAGTAGCACGTTTTACCACTCAACAGAACAAGGCCCCGCGTTATGGTCTTCTGAAAGACGACTATGTGCGTGTGATAGTAGCGGACCCATTTGAGGGTATGATAGTCGGCACCTCGGAAACCTATCCCATATCAGAGATAACACTTCTTNCGCCATGCCTGCCCACCAAGGTCGTTGCAGTGGGTTTGAATTACAGGGACCATGCAAATGAACTGGGCATGCCGATTCCTGAAGAACCTCTTATCTTTCTAAAGCCGCCTTCTTCTGTCATTGGGCCAGGGGCAGCCATAAAACTGCCTGCCATGAGCCAGCGAGTGGATTACGAGGCCGAACTGGGCATTGTGATAGGACAGAAGGCCAAGGATGTGCCCGTGGAAAATGCAAAAAAATACATTCTGGGCTATACCTGTGTAAACGATGTCACCGCCCGAGACCTGCAACAAAGGGATGTGCAGTTCACCCGTTCCAAGTCCTTTGACACCTTCTGCCCCATTGGGCCTGTGATTCACATGGAATTTGACCCTGCCGATGCACGGATTCAGTGTCTGGTAAACGGAGAGATACGCCAGGACTCCCGCACGAGCCAACTCATTCATTCACCTGAAAGGCTGGTGAGCTTCATCTCTCACATCATGACTCTGGAGCCAGGGGATATCATCGCCACAGGCACTCCCAAGGGCATAGGCCCACTCAAGGCCGGCGACGAGGTCACAGTGGCCATCGAAGGTCTGGGAGAACTGAGAAATACAGTCGAATAACATCAATACGGAGTAAAATATGCAATTTTCGTTTTCAGAAAGACTGAAACAACTGCCGCCATACCTCTTTGTGGAGCTGGACCGCAAAAAGGCCGAGGCCGTTCAAAGAGGNGTGGATGTCATAGACCTGGGCATCGGAGACCCTGACCTGCCCACCCCCGACTTTATCCTTGAACGGCTGAAGGAAGCGGCTCAAAGGTCTGCAAACCACCGCTATCCCTCCTCAGAGGGCATGAAGGCCTTTAGATGTGCGGCAGCAGCCTGGTATAAACGCCGCTTTGGCATCGACCTCAACCCTGACACGGAGGTGGCCACGCTCATAGGCTCCAAAGAGGGGATCGCCCACTTTCCCTTTGCATTTCTGAACCCTGGAGAGGTGGTATTGGTGCCGTCACCAGGCTATCCTGTGTATCACATCGGCACTCTGTTTGCCGGAGGTGTCACTCACTTCATGCCCCTTACGGCTGAAAACGACTTTCTGCCTGACCTAAACGCCATTCCAGAAGATGTCCTCAAAAAGGCCCGCATCCTGTGGATCAACTACCCCAATAACCCCACAGCAGCCACGGCGGAAAGGCCGTTTTTTGAAAAGGTGGTGGCATTTGCTAAAGAACACGGGCTGATAGTCTGCCATGATGCCGCCTACAGCGAGATGACCTATGACGGCTACAAGGCCATGAGCTTTCTGGAGGTGCCAGGGGCAAAGGAGGTGGGCATAGAGTTTCATTCCCTGTCCAAGACCTACAACATGACCGGCTGGCGCATAGGCCTTGCAGTGGGCAACCCTGACCTCATAGCCGGACTGAAAAAGGTCAAGTCCAATGTGGATTCAGGGCAGTTCAACGCCATTCAGGAGGCAGGCATAGCGGCCCTGGAAAGCGACCAGTCATGNGTGGAGACAATGCGTCAAATCTATCANGAGCGCCGCAATGTCCTGGTGTCAGGTCTGCGCTCCCTGGGTCTAAATGCCCCAAGCCCCAAGGCCACCTTCTATGTATGGCTTCCTGTGCCCCAGGGTTACACCTCTCAAACCTTCTCTGCCCTGCTTTTGGAAAGGGCCGGCATAGTGTGCACCCCTGGAAACGGCTTTGGAGCGCCTGGAGAGGGCTATGTGCGCATGGCGCTTACTGTCTCCACGGAGCGTTTTAAAGAGGTCATTGAAAGACTCAAGGGAATTCTATAGACCTTGTCGAAGCATATCGCCTACATAGGGCTTGGTTCTAATATAAGGCCGCGAGGGCTGCACATCCTTACAGCCCTCCGCTCCATAAACGAGCTTTTCGGCACACGGGTTACAGGCCTTTCAAACCTCTATGAGACAGCCCCTGTGGCAGTTCACACCTTTAACTACTTTCTAAACGGCGTGGCGCAGTTATGCACGAATTTGTCTGCCAGAGGGCTTTTAAAGGCCCTACAAGGCATAGAATTGAGGCTTGGAAGGGACAGAACCCTCGTGGATCGCACCATTGACCTGGACCTCCTGCTCTTCGACGACCTTCAGATTTCTGAAGAGGCCATGACCATTCCTCATGCGCGCATGCACCTGCGTCTCTTTGTGCTAAAACCACTTTTTGAGCTGGCCCCTGACCTGAGCATACCAGGGCTTGAAAAGACCGTTCGCCTCCTGCTGCAAGACCTGCAGGGGCTTAAGGGCCAAGACCAGGCCATCGAGCCCTATCATGGCGAGTTTTTACAAGAGTTCTGCGCATTTCAAAAGGCCATTCAGGCCCATTACACCTAAAACCATGCTGTTTCGACTCGTATTTTTCCTTGTCTTAGCCATATTACTCTATAAACTGGCCAGGTTTATTTGGGGACGGCCCAAAAACAGCCGCCCAGCCCCTTCACAACACGGCCATGTCCATGACGAATTGGTCAAGGACCCTGTGTGTGGCGTCTATCTGCCCAAAGGCCAGGCCAAACCCCTTTTTCTGAACAACAAGACCTTCTATTTCTGTAGCGAAGAGTGCCGGCAGAGGTTCTCTCTGGAAGAGCATGGGAAAAACGCCTGACACCGGGGCCTGCAGCCTCTCCATCTCCCTTGTGCACTATCACTCCGATGCAACACGACTGGCCCAGACCATGCATTCGTGCCAGGAGGCCGTGATCTTGGCCAAAGAAAAGGGCCTGCTCTTCAAAGCCACCCTCTTTTTTGTGGAAAACAGCGAGGACGAGTATGTAAAGGGGATATTACTGGGCATTAAACACCATTGGCCAGGTGAGATTCATGTGATCAGGCCTGGCAGAAACTTAGGCTTTGGGGCAGGCCACAACCTAGCCATTGAAAGGCTTTTGAAGTCACATGATTCCTCTGCCTTTCATCTCATCTTGAACCCCGATGTGATTCTAAACAGGGATGCCATCTCAAAGGCCATTGAATTCATGCTTACGCACTCACAGACCGCCTGCCTCACCCCTTTCTGTGTAAATGGTGAGGGAAAGAAGGTCTATCTCTGCAAACAATATCCCTCTGTGCTTTTGCTTGCGGCCCGGAGTCTCTTCAAGGACACAAAATTGGACTTTTTGCAGAGGAGATTGCATGACTACGAGATGCGAGGCCTTACAGAGGAGGTGGTGGTGGAGTCCGTTCCCATTGCCAGCGGCTGTTTCATGTTCTGGCGCACTCAGACCCTTTTGGAATTACGAGGCTTTGATAGCCGTTTCTTTTTGTATTTTGAGGACTTTGATCTCTCTTTAAGGCTCGATAAAGAATGGCGCATCTCCTATGTGCCACAAGTGAAGATCACACACTTTGGCGGCAATGCCTTTCAAAAGGGGCTGCGTCATATCTACCTCTTTTGTAAATCGGGCTTTCGATTCTTTCAAAAACACGGCTGGAGGTGGGTTTAGGAAAGTTATCTCTCACATGTTTTGAACCGGTGGAAAAGATAATAGTTATGTTGATTAGATGCGAAAAATGCTCATTTCAGGACAGCATAATAAAAAAGCCCTTTTAACTGACGGGCTTTTTTATTATATTCTTGCCATGGCCTTTTTCAAAGCAAACAAAACCATATTCAAACACGTGGACTGGTGGCTGATCTTATGTCTTTTTTGTATAATGGCCATTGGGATTACCAATCTCTACAGTGCCAGTGTGGCCACTAATAAACCATTTGCACTTAAACAGGCCATCTGGTATTCAGCAGGTCTATTAGGTATCATTTTATTAATATTCACCGATTACCGTAGAATACAAAATTATGTATATGCCCTATATGCCATCACAATCTTCTTTTTAATACTTGTGGATGTCATAGGGGCATCCGCCAAAGGCGCCCAGCGCTGGCTTTCTTTGGGGTTCTTCAATTTTCAACCATCAGAACTGGCAAAACTCACCACCATCATTCTGGTGGCAAGCCTCTTTTCCAAAACAGGCAAACTCTCCCACTCCTTAAAGGACATTCTGTTTCCAATCCTGCTCGTACTTATACCCTTTGGCCTTGTCNTAGTTCAACCTGACCTGGGCACTGCCGGGCTCATCGCCCTTATTGCAGGCTCCATGTTTCTCATAGCTGGACTGCGCTGGACAACCGTTGTATTTTTATGCCTTTCAATCATATCGATATTGCCGTTTGGCTGGCGTTTTTTAAAACCATATCAAAAAGACCGAGTCCTATCCTTTCTCAACCCTGAAGGTGGCGTTAAGACAGAAGGTTATCATGCATTACAATCTAAGATAGCCATCGGGTCTGGTCAGCTCAATGGCAAGGGTTTTTTGCAAGGGACTCAGGCACATTTAAGTTTTCTACCTGAAGCACACACTGATTTTGCCTTTGCCATGTGGTCTGAAGAATGGGGATTCATCGGTTCGGTGGCCCTGCTGTTGATCTATTTTATGCTGCTTTGGCGAGGCATCAAGATCGCATCAGAAACCAAGGACCGCTTTGGTGCATTCCTTGCAAACGGCGTTGTCATAATGCTCTTTTGGCAGGTAAGCATCAATTGCGCCATGGTAATGGGGGTCTTCCCTGTGGTAGGCGTGCCGTTCCCCCTCATCAGCTATGGTGGTTCGTCTGTGTTGATTACTCTGGCCGGCATAGGGCTTTTGCTGAGCATCAAGGTCTCTAAATATCTCCATACATCACCAATAAAGGACAAGACGCCTACTTCCGTTCAAGCTACACAGACGGTATCTGCCCACTATTCACAGACGCCAACGAATTTAAAAATCACATAAATGGCAACAACCGTTTGAGCAGAGGTTTTTCGATCTGTTGGGACTCCAACTCTTCAGGGGGCAATTTAGCCAACAGCTCCTGGGCCTGACCAGCAGCAACTGTTTCAGGATAGTTTTTAATGGCATTCTGAAGCCTTAATCTGGCCTGTTTGACCTGATGTGTTTTAAGATACCACTCTGCCACAGAAAGCTCATGCAGGGCCAGTTCATTGCGGGCCTCAGCCCTCAGGACCTGTGCACCTTGACTGTAAGGGCTATTGGGAAATTTCTTCAGAAGTCTATCGTAGGTCTGAATGAGTTTATGTGTGTTTGTCTGATCCCTGTTGGGGGTGGACATGAGTTTATAATGACACATGCCTATCTGAAAGAGGACATAAGGTATGGCTTCGTTGTTGGGGTGCAGCTTTTCAAACTCTTCGTAAAGGGGTATGGCCTCTTCATAATCGCCGTTATAAAATTTACTATCAGCCACCCGCAACTCGGCCAAGGTGGCATAGGGGCTGAACGGATAGCGATCTTTTAACTTTTGAAATGTCTCTGCAGCAAGGCTATAACGGCCTTTATTGAAATAATCCAAGCCCTTATTAAGCAGGCCTGTTTCATCCCCCTCGTCCACTGGTTTTGAACCAAATATATGGGACCAAAAACCCTTCTCTTTCTCGGCAGGCTCCAGCACCTTTGGGACCTTGCTACAGCCTGCACAAAAAACACTTAAACATAAAACCAATATCATTGTACGAGGGATTAAACTGCCCACATCACACATGCTTTTAAAAGAAAAAATGCTTAATTTCAAAATATTATCCTAAAATATAATAAATAAAAATCGTGGACATCCCCTCGTCATCCCTGCTATAGCCCTTAACGTCAAAACACACCGTTTTATCCAGTGGTCAACATATGGCTTACGGAGAAGGCCGCAGTAGCGCCATCACCTACAGCAGTGATGATCTGACGAAGGGGCTTGAACCTGCAATCACCAGCCGCCAGAATGCCTGGCACAGAGGTCTTCATCCATTCATCGGTGATTATAAAACCCTGCTCGTCTCTTCTCACCTCAGGAGGTAAAAAGGACGTATTGGGCGCAAGACCAACAAATATAAATACCCCATTTACTTGTAACTCGTTTCGCACTCCATTGACCCTATTCAAAAGGGACAAGGACCTGACAGTATCCTCACCATTTATGGACTCCACTACCGTATTCCAAATGGGTTCAATCTTGGGTTCAGACAATGCCTTTTCCTGTAACAGCGCAACTGCCCGTAACTGGTCCCTGCGATGTATCAGATAGACCTTTTGGGCAAATTTGGTGAGGAAAAGGGCCTCTTCAACAGCGGTATCCCCACCACCTATTACAGCTACGGTCTGGTCCCTGTAAAAAGGCCCATCACATGTGGCACAATAAGAGACGCCCTTGCCTGTTAACCCCTGTTCACCTGGGACATTTAAACGTTTTGGATTGGCGCCAGTAGCAACAATAATAGCCCTTGTGCTGATAGCATCTCCATTGGCAAGTTGAATGGAAAAACCACCTTGCTCAGAAACAATAGACACCACCTCTCCATTCATCTCATCGATACCAAAACGTTTGGCATGAGCAGCCATCTTTTCAACCAATTCATAGGCCATAATCCCCTCAGGGAAACCCAGATAGTTATCAACCCAGTGGGTAAGCAACATCTGGCCACCCGGGCTTATACGCTCCAGCAATAGGGTCTTGATCCGTGCCCTGCTGGCATACAGGGCAGCGGCCATACCTGCAGGTCCTGCGCCGATGATGACAAGTTGAGTTTGATGCATAGTTAAAACTAAACGACACGCTTCAATACATTCTCAATGGCAGCCTTCCCCACTGCACCGGTAATCTGCTCCACCACCTTCCCATCCTTAAAAATAATCAAAGTTGGTATGGCACGAATACCGAATTTGCCAGGTGTCACCGGGTTTTCATCCACATTCATCTTGCAGATCTTGGCCTTGCCATCATATTCTGAGGCCAGTTCATCTATAACCGGGGCAATTGCCCTGCACGGACCGCACCATGCAGCCCAGAAATCCACTAAAACAGGCACAGATGCCTTGAATACAATCGCGTCGAAATCGCTGTCAGTCAAATGAATAACCTTATCGTTTGCCATAAAACACTCCTTTATATACAGAGAAGATAGTTTTAATCTTATGACATGCCACAACGGCTGTCAACCCAAAATTCGCGTTCTAGTTCTATTTGTCACAAAAGCAATAACGCTGTATTGCACCCATTTTTTCGACTCATCCCACCATCTTAAAACCTGACAAATTATATGCTATAATTCAAAATAAATTATGGGCTGTTAATTAATGCGGGGTTTGATATGAAGACATTGATCACTGTCATACTGGGTATTTTTTTGTTTGTGCTGGAATCAGTCTGGCATGGGGTCTTTATGGGGCATTTTTTGATGTTCGATGGTCTGGTAGCGCTTTTGACCTGGCATGCCCTGCGCTATGAATTCCCTTATGGGGTTTTGGCCCCCATCTTTCTTGGTTTCGCCTCAGGGTTCTTTACTATTGTCACCTCGTTTCTATATCTTATTATCTTTTTATTGGCATTTTTTACAGTCCGATACTTGAAACAATACATATTCTTTTCACCGCTGCCCCATAGAATGGTGTTGGTTATGGGTTTGAGTTTTGCCTATACGGCAACGCTTATGCTCTTGACCGATGCCATAGATCTCATCTGGCCTTGGGCATTCTTTCAAGCGCTTATCAATACAGCATTGAGCCCTTTGCTTTTTAAGTGGTTTGATGTTTTTTCTAATTTTATCTTGGGATTTGTCAGGAAAAAAGGTGAAAAAAAAACAATTACAGCCTTTTAGCAAGCCAAAATTCTTCAGTAACGAAGAGACATCTGTCTACCGTCAGCGCTGTTACATCTTTGCCTTCTTCTTAGTGCTCACTGTAGGACTACTGTGTGCCAGGCTCTGGCACCTGCAGGTAATGAAGGGCGAGGAGATGCGCGCCAAATCCGAGCGCAATCGAGTGAGATACCTGCGCATTCAGCCGCCTCGCGGAAAGATACTCGATCGTTTTGGCAGGGTGATAGCAGGCGTCAGGCCAGGCTA
>JGI24188J35168_1000282_pt1 | contig 29109 bp, 20 predicted proteins | sample YNPBryantNP2012_FD_35168 | JGI IMG/M metagenome (IMG submission 35168) | reverse complement strand
CGCGCGCTGCGGAAGAGGAGTGCCGTCAGGCTGCCGGTGCTGATTATATACGTGATTTTACTTTGCAGGCGGAGTATCGCAACCTCAACTGGACGCTCTTGCTTCTGCCGGCCTACATTACATGGTACCGGGAAGGAGAGCACGTCTGGCCGGTGCTGATCAACGGCCAGAATGGCCAGGTGAGCGGAGTGCGGCGGGCATCGGTGCGCAAGGCTGGCACACTCTCATTGATACTCGGTGTGGCAGCATTGCTCCTGTTTGTGCTCGGTGGGGTTATGGCACTCTCGGGAGCGCTCGTGCCACCGCTGTTGGCAGCCGGTGGGCTGGTGCTGATTCTGGGGCTGCTGGTGGGGATCGCCGCGCCCGTACCGGTGCTCAGCGCCTGGGCTTTCAACAGCCGGTGACGTACGGAGACCAGCTTTATATGCCGACTTTGCGCGGCCGATACTGTATCGCCTCTGCCAGATGAGCCGTCTCAATGCGCTCACTACCGGCCAGATCGGCGATGGTGCGCGCAAGCTTGAGAATGCGATGGAATGCCCGTGCGCTCATCTGGAGCTGCTGCATGGCAGCACGTACCAGATTGCGCCCCGTCTCGTCCAGCCTGCATATCTCCCGTACCTCTGTGGGGCCCATATCCGCATTACACGTGAGTGAGGTACCTGCAAAACGTGCCCGCTGTATCTCCCGCGCCCGTTCCACCCGCTCCCTGATGGCCGCGGAAGGCTCCCCCAACCGGTCCGTCGTCAGCCTGTCATAGTCAACCCGGGGCACCTCGATATGAATGTCAATGCGGTCCAATAGCGGCCCCGAGATGCGCTTCTGATAGCGGCTGATGGTGGCAAGACTGCAGGTACATTCCCGCACCGGATCACCGTAATAGCCGCAGGGGCACGGATTCATTGCCGCGATAAGCATAAAGTTTGCCGGAAACGTCAGTGTGCCGGTGGAGCGGGCGATGGATACGAGATGATCCTCTAAAGGCTGACGTAAACTCTCCAGCGCGTGTACGCCGAACTCCGGCAGCTCGTCGAGGAACAGCACCCCCCGATGGGCCAGGCTGATCTCGCCCGGACGCGGCCAGTGACCGCCACCCACCAGACCGGCATGGCTGATGGTGTGATGCGGCGCACGAAATGGGCGCTGTCGGATCAGAGGGGTGTCTGAGGGAAGCATGCCGGCCACACTGTAAATCTTCGTCACCTCCAGCGACTCTTCAAAGCTCATCGTGGGGAGGATGGATGGCATCGAACGGGCCAGCAAAGTTTTGCCTGCTCCAGGTGGACCGACCATGAGCACGTTATGCCCACCTGCAGCCGCCACCTCCAGAGCCCGTTTCACATGTTCCTGACCTTTNATCTCCGCAAAATCGGTGGCGTAAGCAGGCGGCAGCGAAGAGATGGGATCAGACTCTGCCTGGTACGGTGGGATCGCACGCAACCCCTGCAGATGGGCGGCAAGCTGGCCCAGGTGCTCGACCGGGATAACCTCCAGCCCTTTGACCAGCGCTGCCTCCGGCGCGTCCACAGAAGGCACGAAAATGCGCCGGATACCCTCCTGACTGGCCAATGCTGCGACAGGCAATATGCCATCCACATGGCGCACAGAGCCATCCAGCGAGAGTTCGCCAACAAAAAGTGCCCCTTCGACAGCCTGGGGCCATACCTGTTCCGAGGCGATCAGGATACCCACCGCGATGGGCAGGTCATAGGCGGGACCGGCCTTGCGGATGTCTGCAGGGGCCAGGTTGACGGTGATGCGCTTGCCTGGGAAAAGCAGGTTGGAGTTCTTGATCGCCGCCCTGACCCGTTCGGCGGATTCTTTGACCGCCACGTCGGGCAGGCCGACGATGGTGAGCGAGGGCATCCCGCGCGCGGTGTCTACCTCTACTTCGACAAGCACCCCGTCCAGACCGACCAGTGCGCAACTGGTAACTTTAGCCAGCATCTCACCTCCCAGGCCGGAATGTCAATAGTGTAGCACGGAGAGCGGAATAGGGCAAGTATGCGTCGGACTTGCCCTGACTTGCACTTTGCCTGTGATATGGTAAAATTTTCCAGGGAGCGCAGGTTATGAGGATCGTTATCAGCAACAACGGGCGGGCCCGGTGCCCGGCAAATGAGCATCAATTGTCCCTGCGACGAAGCAGAGGAGAGCCGGATTCTCCGTCTGGTTAGGCTCTGCCTCTCTACTTTGTTCCTTTAACCGAACACGCAGCCGGCCTCCAGACGAAGGCCGGCTCGTTATTTACGCGATGGGGTGACAACCATCGCGCTTTTATTTATATCCCACCTGATGGAGGATGTACAAATGAAAGGCAAAGTTAACAAAGTTGTTCTTGCTTACTCCGGCGGGCTGGACACCTCGGTCATCCTGGCCTGGCTCAAGGAGAACTATGGCTGTGAGGTCATCACCTTTACTGCCAACCTGGGACAGGGTGACGAGGAGCTGGAAGGCCTGGAAGAGAAGGCCATTGCCAGCGGGGCCAGCAAAGCATACATTGTGGACCTGCGCGAAGAGTTCCTCACCGAGTACGCTTTTCCCACCATGCAGGCCGGTGCCATCTATGAAAGGCTCTATCTGCTGGGGACCTCGTTTGCCCGACCGGTAACCGCGAAACATCTGGTACGTATNGCAGAACAGGAAAATGCCGATGCCGTTGCCCATGGCTGCACGGGTAAGGGAAATGACCAGGTGCGGTTCGAGTTGACCGTTAAGGCACTCAACCCCTTCCTCAAAGTGATCGCCCCATGGCGCGAGTGGGAAATCCGCTCCCGCGAGGACGCGCTCGCCTACGCCCGTGCCCATAACATCCCGGTGGCGGCTACGGAAAAATCCATCTACAGCCGTGACCGTAACCTGTGGCATATCAGCCACGAAGGAGGCATGCTTGAAGACCCATGGGTCGAACCGGAAGAGGAGATGTTCAAGATCACCGTCGCCCCAGAAGCCGCGCCCGACGAGCCACTCTACATCGTCATAGACTTTGAGCAGGGTGTGCCGGTAGCACTGGACGGCCAGCCTATGGGACCGGTGGAACTGCTTACCCGCCTTAATGAACTGGGTGGTGCCCATGGTGTAGGCCGCGTGGACCTGGTCGAGAACCGGCTGGTGGGCATAAAATCGCGCGGCGTCTATGAGACACCCGGCGGCACGATCCTCTACACCGCGCACCAGGGGTTGGAATCAATCTGCCTGGACCGGGAGACACTTCACTATAAAGAACTGGTCGCTCACCGCTACGCCGAGCTGGTCTACTACGGCCTGTGGTTCACACCCCTGCGTGAGGCGTTATCCGCCTTCGTCGCCAGGACCCAGGAGCGGGTCACCGGCTCCGTGCGCGTCAAGCTCTATAAAGGAAATTGTACCGTGGTGGGCCGCAAGTCCCCCTTCAGCCTCTATCGTGAGGACCTGGCCACCTTTGGCAAGGACGATGTGTATGACCAGAGCGATGCTCAGGGTTTCATTAACTTGTTCGGCCTGCCGCTCAAGGTCAGAGCTCTTGTCGAGCTTGAAAACGGCCGCAAAGCCGGTCTGGAAATGCCGGACTACACCCGCTTCAAGAGGGATTAGGGATGAAACTGTGGGGTGGGCGCTTTGTTACCGCCGGTGATGAACTGACACAACGTTTCGGTAACTCCATCAACTTTGACCGACGCCTGTACGCAGCCGACATCCAGGGCAGTATTGCCTATGCTGGAGCGCTGGCACGTGCCGGCCTTATCACCGCCGAAGAGCGGGAACAGCTCGTCGGCGCCCTGGAGCAGGTGCGGGCCGAGTTCGAGGCCGGCACGTTCCAAATCCAGCCCGACGATGAGGATATCCATACCGCCGTCGAGCGACGGCTGGGAGAACTGATCGGTGCGGTGGCCGGCAAGCTCCACACCGGACGTTCCCGTAACGACCAGGTCGCTACCGACGTGCGCCTCTACCTCCTCGGCGAGATGGCAGCGCTGCGGCAGAGGCTCCTGGAAGTGCAGACAGCCATTGTGGAAAAGGCTGCGGAATACCTGGACCTTATCATCCCGGGATACACCCACCTGCAACAGGCTCAGCCGATTCTCTTCAGCCACTGGCTGATGTCCTATTTCTGGAAGCTCCAGCGTGACCGGGAAAGGCTCACGGACGCAGAACGCCGCACCGGAGTCTGCCCACTTGGCGCGGGAGCACTGGCCGGCAATCCCTTCGGCATTGACCGCGCTGCGCTTGCCGCTGCACTGGGCTTCGAACGCATCAGCGAAAACAGCGTGGACGCAGTGAGCGACCGTGACTTCATCGTTGAATTCCTGGCCTGGGCTGCGCTCTTGCAGGTGCACCTCAGTGGGCTGGCAGAGGACCTGATCATATGGAGCAGCCGGGAGTTCGGTTTCATCGAACTGGACGACGCCTACACCACCGGCTCCAGCCTCATGCCCCAAAAGAAAAACCCCGATATGCTGGAGCTGGTGCGCGGCAAGACCGGTCGGCTGATCGGTCACCTGACCGGAGTGCTGAGCATGCTGAAGGGAATGCCCTCCTCCTACAACAAAGACCTGCAGGAGGATAAAGAGCCGCTTTTCGATACGCTGGACATGCTGCGGCTGGAACTTCCCATCGTCGCGGGCGTGATCCGCACCATGCGGGTAGACCGGGCGCGGGTGGAGGCAGCCCTTGATGACGGCATGCTCGCCACCGATCTTGCCGATTACCTGGTGCGCAAAGGCGTACCCTTCCGCGAAAGCCACCACCTGGTAGGACGAGCCGTCCGCCGGGCCGAAGAATTGGGTGTACCGCTGAAAGAACTCGCGTTGGGCGAGTACCAGGCCATACACCCGGCGTTCGACGAGGACGTGTACCTGGTATTCAACTTCCGTCGCTCTGTGGAGATGCGCAACGTGGAGGGAGGCACGGCGACAGGAGCGGTAAAGCTCCAGATAGAGCGTGCCCGGCAACTGCTCGAAGACAATGTGCCGGCTTGACTCCCGGACACAATGGTGCTAGATTATAAGCGCGAGGCGCAGATGGAGGGAGTCAGAAAGGTACGCCCTGCGGACATACCAGAAATTCGGGCACTTCACCACAGAGCGCGTTTCAAAATGCCCTGTGTGTGGCAGTGCGGAAAATGTCGGGCATTCCCGACCCACTTTTATGTGGTATCGGACGAGGGCGGAAGGTTGACAGGCGCCATCTGCGCCTGGGCGGACGGTGTGCCGGTAGCCCGGATACGGATGGTGGCGCTGGAGGACGACAGACGGATGTCCCAACGGCTCGGCCTGATGTTATCTCGCGTGCTGGCGGAGCTGAGCGGATCGGGGGTGAGGGAGCTGACCTGGATAGATTACGAAGGCTGGGCTGGCAAATACCTGGCCAGGGGTGGCTTTGTGCCATTAGAACGGGTGATAACACTGGCCAAGTTTGANCACGTTCTTCCGGAAGTGGCCGCTTGCAACGTGCATCTGCGCACTTCCTCCGAACAGGATATCCCCGCCATCACGGCTGTGGACCGGGCGGCGTTTCCACCTCACTGGTGGAATGGCGAGCTTACCATCCGACACGGGATCACCGCCTCACCTTATTTTGTCGTGGCGGAGGTAAAGGGAGAGATTGTGGGCTACGCTACCGGCGACGTAAACGAGCCGATGGCACATCTCAATCGCATTGCCGTCACGCCCGGCCATCAGGGGCACGGCATAGGCTCACAACTGCTGCGCGACGCGCTGCTTGCTTTCTGGGAATGGGGTGCGGAAGAGGTTACCCTTAATACCCAACAGAGCAACCATGTCTCCCAGCGGCTGTACCGTCGTTTCGGCTTCACACCCACGGGGGAAAGCGCTCTGGTGTGGAGAATATCATTGCCTGACCATAACAATTAATGGCAGGACCTTCATCCGGGCTTTCGCTTGTGAGATGGATGGTAAGCCCGCCGGGTCCACCACGTAACAGGACTTACGCACTTGATTTCCTGCCGGTATGCTGACTATGTGGGACGGCCTTTCCAGGCTGTCCAGACAGGCTGGAAAGCCTTGTTCCACGAACCAATCCAATCGCAACTGCGTAACTCCTGCGCGTAACTCCTGTCACCACAAAAAACAAGCATCGGAGGAAGCTGTGAAATACGAACCGGTTATCGGCCTGGAAGTCCACGCTCAGATCCATACCCGCTCCAAAATGTTCTGTTCCTGCCCGGTGGTTGAGGATACCGGCGATTTGCCGCCTAACACTTATGTCTGCCCGGTCTGTGCCGGTATGCCTGGTACTCTGCCGGTCATCAACAGGCGCGCTATTGAGATGGCCATCAAGACCGGGCTGGCGCTTAACTGCGAAATCCCCCCTGTGAGCTGCTTTGCCCGTAAGTCATATTTCTACCCCGACCTCCCCAAAGGCTATCAGATTTCCCAGTACGAGCTGCCCCTGTGCGTGAACGGCTACCTGGATATCGAGACCGACGAGGGGACCAAACGCATCCGCATCACCCGCGCCCATATGGAGGAGGACACCGGCAAGCTGTACCATATGGGCGATGGGAGCAGCCGGGTGGACCTGAACCGTGCCGGTGTGCCGCTACTCGAAATTGTGAGTGAGCCGGATATGCGCTCTGCTGCTGAGGTGATGGCCTACGCCACCAGGCTGTATTCATACCTGGTCTACCTTGGGATAAACTCGGGGGATATGGAGAAGGGCGTGATGCGCTTCGAGGCTAACGTCAGCGTCAGGCCGGTCGGTTCCGCTGAGCTGAATCCCCGCCACGAGATTAAGAACCTGAACTCTTTTCGGGCGCTGGCCCGCTCTGTGGCATATGAGATCGAGAGCCAGATCGCCACGCTCGAAGCCGGTGGCACAATCACCCAGCAGACGATGGGCTGGGATGAATCGCGCGGCGTCACCGTGCCCCAGCGGGGCAAGGAATATGCTCACGATTACCGCTACTTCCCCGACCCTGACCTGCCCCCACTGGAGGTCAGCCGTGAGTGGGTCGAGGAACTGCGCGCCAGCCTGCCGGAGTTACCCGACGCCAGACGGGCCCGTTTCATCAGGGACTACGGCCTGAGCAACTATGATGCCGGATTGTTGGTGGCGGACAAGGCCATAGCCGATTATTACGAAGCCACTCTCTCCGCCGCGTCAGGCGTAACCGATCCCAAGAGTGTTGCGAACTGGATTACCGGTGAACTGTTCCGCCTGATGAATGAAAGCGGGCGCACGATCGCCAGCGCCCCGCCGCCGCCCATGCTGGCGGAACTGCTCGCTCTGGTGCAGAACGGGACCATCAATCTCAACACCGCTAAGCGAGTGCTGGAGGAAATGTTCACCACCGGCCGCGCCGCCCGACAGATCGTGGAGGAGCGAGGACTGGCTCAAATCTCCGATGCCACGGCGCTGGAACAGGTCATCGCGCAGGTACTGGACAGGAACCCCTCTGAGGTTGCCCAGTACCTCAGCGGTAAGACACAGGTGTTCGGCTGGTTGATGGGACAGGTGATGAGGGCTACCCAGGGGAAGGCAAACCCACAGTTAATGAAGGAATTGCTCCTGGCCCAGTTGGAAGCACGACGTGGCGGCTGATCCAGTGCCGGGTTTGTGAGACAACTGCTCGCAATCGTCCCACAATTTGTATGGGTTGACTTCTCCATCTGCTGTGTTATCATATATCCCAGAAGCAGGGGTATGGGCAGCCCATCTCTGGCTGGCAGCCCAAGACTGCCTGTAGCCTATAGCATCTCCGAGCCTCATGGCCTAAAGGCCCAGCCCATGGCGTGAGGCCGGCAGGGTGTGGCCGGAAACGACCACGCCTCCCGTGTTTGGAAAGGGGATGCGCCGATCCCTCTCAAGCTGCTTGAGATAGCCGGCAGCAACTCCCCCAGATAACAGTAGAGTGCGGAGATCGTGAAAGCGAAACGATTGCGGGTTATTGCTGCACTGGCGCTACTTTCATCACTGCTGAGTGGCTGTGCCCCCGTACAATCTCGCAAGCCCGTTGCGGACCCTGCTCTGAACAGGCTGCAGGGCACGATAATCATATTCCATGCAGGCAGCCTGATTGTGCCGCTGGAGCAACTGACCCGCGCTTTCAAAACTCGCCACCCGGGTGTGGCCTTTGAGACTGAGGCTGCCGGTAGCCTGGTGAGCGCGCGCAAGGTGAGCGAGCTGGGGCGGCAGGCCGATCTCGTGCTCGTCGCCGATTACACTGTAATTGACAATCTGCTGATCCCCACCTTTGCTGACTGGAACATCCAGTTTGCCAGCAACGAAATGGTCATTGCCTTTACCGACCGCTCCAGGTATGCTGACGAGATCACCGCGCAGAACTGGTACGAAATCATCACCCGCAGCGATGTGGTCTACGGTCACTCCGATCCCAATGCCGACCCTTGCGGTTACCGCACGCTGCTGGTCTGGCAACTGGCCGAGGAGTACTACCGGCTCCCCGGCCTCTACTCCCGATTGCGAGAGCATTGTCCCCCGGAAAACATCCGTCCCAAAGAGACCGACCTGATCCCCCTCCTCCAATCCGGCGATATGGACTACGCCTTCGAGTACCGCTCGGTGGCAGTGCAGCACGGTTTGAAGTTCGTGGAGTTGCCGGACGAGATCAATCTGAGCAGAGCCGGAGATGCTGATTTCTACCGGCGGGCTTCGGTAGAGCTGACAGGCCCGGAGGGNGTCACCATCACTCAGGAAGGCGCACCGATCGTTTACGGATTAACCATCCCTGAGAACGCCCCCCGCCCTGAGCTGGCCTTCGAGTTCCTGAAGTTCCTGCTCGGACCGGAGGGGCAGGAGATCATGAAGGCGACGGGTCACTCCCCCCTCGTGCCGGCAGTGAGTGAGCAGGTGGATGCTTTGCCCGCCGGGCTGAGGGACCTGGTCGTTGCTGCAACGGACGGCAGACAGGGAACGGATCGGTGAGGTTTGGTCATGGATCGTCGCACTCTTACCGCTTTTGCCATACCCGGCGCATTGCTGGTGCTGTTTATCGCCTGGCCACTGCTCCGTATAGTCGCAGCGCCTCCGGCCCTGATCTGGGAGACTCTACTGGACCAGGAGGTGCAGCGCTCGATCCTCCTGACCTTTGGTGCCTCGCTGGTCGCCACGGCTATTGCTTTACTGACGGGCGTCCCATTGGCTTATTTGCTTGCCCGCCATGACTTCCCGGCCAGGTGGCTGGTCGAGGGGATTATAGACTTACCCGTCGTCGTGCCCCATACAGCGGCCGGGATCGCACTGCTCATGGTCTTCGGGCGGCACACATTTCTGGGGCGGGTGTCTGGCCTCCTGGGGATCAGATTTGTCTCTGCCATACCGGGCATCGTTGTGGCCATGCTGTTTGTGAGCATGTCTTTCCTGGTCAACGCTGCACGCGAGGGATTTGAGGCGATAGACCCGCGGTTGGAGCACACGGCCCGCACGCTCGGCGCATCCCACTGGGAAAGCTTTTGGCGTGTCTCGCTCCCGATGGCCTGGCGCAACATTTTCTCCGGCGCCATCATGATGTGGGCACGAGGGTTAAGTGAATTTGGGGCCATTGTCATCCTGGCCTATCACCCGATGGTTGCTCCGGTACTGCTCTACGAGCGTTTTGAGTCGTGGGGTCTTCGCCGCGCTCAACCTGTAGCGGCGCTGATGGTCCTGGTCTCCCTGGTAGCTTTTGTGGCACTGCGAATGATCGCCGGTCGGGGGAGCCGGGCAGGATGGCGGATGACCACCCGGAGGAGAAGGGAGGTATGGGGGAAGTCCGATTAGAGCAACTCCATGTGGAGCTGGGTGAGTTCAGCCTGGAGGGGATTACGCTTGATGTGGCCGCCGGCGAGTATTTCGTCATCCTGGGGCCGACCGGGGCCGGTAAAACCGTGCTTCTCGAAACGATCGCCGGCATTCACCGCCCGCTCCGGGGACGCATCCTCATAGACGAAGTGGATGTGACCGACCTGCCACCGGAAAAGCGGGGGGTAGGGTTTGTGTACCAGAACGCCATGTTGTTTCCCCATCTGAACGTTTTTGAAAATATCGCCTTTGGCCTGCGCCTTCGGGGCAGGCGGAGGGATGTCGGCAGCGATCGCCAGATAAGGGAGCGTGTGTACGCCGTATCTGAACTCCTGGGGATCACACATCTGCATCACCGTAAGCCGGACATGCTGAGCGGGGGCGAGAGGCAAAGGGTCGCGCTGGCGCGTGCTCTCGTTATCACTCCCCGGCTGTTGCTCCTTGACGAGCCGCTTGCTGCCCTTGATCCGGCCACCCGCGAGCTGTTGCAACGCGAGCTGGCCGGCCTGCATTGCGCTCTGAAAGCGACTGTCATCCACGTCACGCACGACTTTGAGGAAGCGGTGTCATTGGGGGCAAGGATCGCCGTCATTCACCAGGGTAAGGTGTTGCAGGTAGGGCCGCCGGAGGAGATCTTCAGGAAACCAAATTCTGAGTTCGTGGCCCGTTTCGTCGGGGTGAGAAACGTTTTTAAGGGAATATTGCGCCCGGCCGGGGATGGTCACAAGCTGCTCTCTGTCGGCAGCATGGATATGGCTGTGGTGACCGACCTGACCGGACAGGTATACGGTTCCCTCAGGCCGGAGGACATTATCATCTCCAGAGAACCGTTCCGTTCCAGCGTGCGGAATTCCTTTCCCGGCCGCATTGCAGGCATTGCAGATCGGGGGAGCATCATCTACGTAACAGTGCATCTCTCCGGTGGAGGAGGCGCACCCGAAGCGTCTCCTCCCCTGGACCTTGTCTGTGCCATTACCAGAAGATCGCTGGAAGAGATGGCGCTGCGTGAGGGTGAAGAGGTGTACACCGCTTTCAAAGCATCGGCTGTGCATGTGTTTCCTGGAGCTCAGGGATGACCCGCCTGGATGCCTATCAGCGCCCCATCAGCTATTTGCGTATCTCTGTGACCGATCGGTGCAATCTGCGCTGTATCTATTGCATGCCGCCTCAGGGCGTCCCCTGGCAGCCACACGAGGAGATTCTGCGCTACGAAGAGATCGAGACCGTTGTACGGGCGGCTGCCAGGCTGGGCATCAGCAAGGTGCGTTTAACCGGCGGCGAGCCTCTGGTGCGCCTGGGGTTGGTAGAGCTGGTGCGTATGATCGCGCAGATTCCTGGCATTGACGACCTGGCGATGACGACTAACGGCACGCTTCTGGCCCGTTATGCGGCGGAGTTGGCCGCAGCAGGCCTGCGAAGGGTCAACATCAGCCTGGATACGCTGCGTCCTGAGCGTTTCCAGCTCATCACGCGGTTTGGAAATCTGGAGGATGTGCTGGCCGGGATGGAGGCAGCGCGTGGTGCCGGGCTGCATCCGATTAAAATCAACACCGTGGTTATGCGCGGGCTGAACGATGATGAGGTGGTAGACCTGGCGCGCAGGACAGTAGAGGAAGGCTGGCATGTGCGCTTCATCGAGTTGATGCCGCTGGTGACCGACGACGCGATGTATGGCCGGTGGCAGGAGCATGTCATCACAGCCCGGGAGATTCGTCGGTGTATCGAAGATGTGCTGGGGCCACTTGAACCGGCGGCGCTGGAGGTGGGAAACGGTCCGGCCCGTTATTACCGTCTACCCGGAGCGCACGGCACGGTAGGCTTCATCACCCCGCTCAGTGAGCATTTCTGCTACGGATGTAATCGTCTGCGCCTCACCGCCGATGGTCATCTGCGTCCCTGCCTCCTCTCCGATTACGAGATTGACCTGCGTACCCCGTTGCGTCAGGGGGCGGATGTTTCCGAGATCGAGGCNCTTCTGCTGAGCGGCATCAGCAATAAACCCCAGCGTCACCATCTGGATGAGCGTGTGCTGCCTGAGGGGCGGCTGATGTCGGAGATCGGCGGGTAAAGCCCCTGTGATGAGGATCCCTGTCCCAAAACCTTCGCGGTTGCGATGGTTTTTGTGGGATGGTCTATTTTCTCTGTGAAATCGGTTTACACTTCGGGCTGCCGTAACTAACTGCCCGACTGGCCTGTCGCTTATGCGCTGATTGGAAATCAGCCTTCCTGGGCACGCTGTGCCGGGCGTCGGCCTGCGCCGATGCCCCCGGCCGGCGCAGGCCTGTGGCGGGGGTGAGGCAAGCCTCGCCCCATAGGGGTGCCGCCTGTACGGTTTTGCGGTCAGCGCAGGCCGAAGGCCTGCGGCCCCAGGCGGGCGGCTTCAGTCGGCGTGGGCAGGCAGTTACGGGTACAGCTTGTGAACACCCGCGGCGTGAATACAATGCATGCCTTAAGCTCTGGTGGACTCCCGTCGAGACAGCAGCGCTGAAGCCACGGTTATTGTAGAGAGCGTCACGGCGGTGACGATCAGACCTGCTTTCAGCAGCGGCGGGTCGTACGTCAGCACAATGTGGTGTGTTCCTGCCGGCACGCACAAAGCACGCAAGAGGTAGTCCGCCCGCACCAGTGGTACTCGCTCGCCGTCAACGGCGGCATACCAGCCGGGGTAATAAATTTCGCTGAAGATCAGCATGCCCCCGCCGCCCTGCACCAGTGCCTCAATACGGTTCCCCTCATAGTGTACCAGCTCTACCCGATTCTCCTCTGGCGGTCCTGCACCCGGGCACATAACAGGAGTATCCACCAGCGCTGTGGTGCGCGGGTCGAAATCCGGCGCGTGGATGCGTGCCAGGGTGGCGACATCATCCAATACTTCGACACGGGTGGCGATCCAGGCTCTGGGCAGGGCGTTCGGGCGCCTGTATACCCACGTTCCGTCTCGTTCCAACACCAGGCGGGGAGCGTCTGGAAGCGCTGGAAACTCCTGAGGCGCCAGTGTGATCAGATAGCCAGCATTGAGCAGGTCATAAGTCCGCGCCTGTAGGTCAGGGCGCGAATCAATGAACTCCTGGTAGCGTTGAAGCACCAGCGGATCATACCCGAAAACGCTATACAGGCCCACCTCCATGCCGCCGCTCTGGTCTATGTCGCTGAAACCCCAGGGGAGCACTCGCGTAAGCGGAAGACGCTCGTTTTCATTAGTTGCTACGGCCTGGGCAGCCACGTGCCAGGCACCCTGCACCGGTATGCTGCTCACTTCGACCATTCCACTACCGAAAGTCCACAGGTCCAATACGGCCAGGCCGGTAGCCAGCCACACAGACTGACGCAATGGCAGCCTGGGCCATGCTTTCAGCAATCCTGCCGATAGCAAAAAGAACAGCAGAAACAGGGTTACCTGATTGGCCTGATGCCATAAGCGACCGGCTGCCGGGAGCGTTTCGCGGCCCATAGCGAAGGCGGCGAAGCTCGCCACGATGAGCAACACTGCTCCCGCTGTCACGCCCGCTACCAGCGAGCGGCTCAGTGACCCCGGCAGCAGAGCACGCTGATGCGCGGACTCCAGTGCCGTAAGGCTCAGGCCTGCCTGTGCTGCCGCACTCAGTGTGAAGAGGAATCCCGCACGTGCCGGCACCCGCATCATTTTGAAAACCGGAATGAACCGGTACAAGAAAGGATGCAGTGCACCGTACCTGCCAAAGGCCAGCAACAGTGAACCCAGACCCAGAGCGAACAGGAAGGGCGTGAGACGGTGACGGCATCTCAATCCCAGGGCTGCCAAAAATAGGGGCAGGATTCCCACGTAGTAGATGTACTCATGGTACACGCCGTCGCCCCAGTAGCCGGTGTGCGCCGGCTCGCCGAAAAAGTTGGGCACAAGTAGAGTGAGCAAATACCCGGGCGGCCAGGAAAAGCGGGCCGCAAACTCGTATCTGGGGGAAAGTTGACGGGTTGAGAGGGCAGAAAACTCAACCATCGGGAGCAATTGTATCGCGGCCAGAGCAATACCAGCAAGCAACATCAGGGCTGCAAGGCCAGGATGCAGCAGCAGGTTCCGGGTTGGGGCCTCGTCTGTACCCGCCCTCCGCCGGCTGTCCCAGGCGTACCAGATGGCATAGGCCAGCAGGCCCAATGCTACGTAGACAAAGGAAGCTGTATGTCCGGCCAGGATCGAGAGTCCCACCGGTACTCCTCCCAGGAGGGCAATGCTCCAGGAGGAACGTTTGGCAGCAACAGAAAATGCCCAGAGCACGAAGGGTAACCAGGAACTGGTGGTGATAACTCCTATGTGTCCCTCGTGCATGCGCACAGACGAAAAGCCGCTGAAGGTGAGCACTGTTGCGCCAAAAAGTGCCCCGGCCGGGGAAGCGCCCTCTGAACGCAGCCAGCCGTACATACCCACGCCGGCCAGCCACAGGTGCTGTACCGCGATCAGGTTCAGTGCTTTGACGACGGGGAGCACCATTATCAACCATGTGGGTGGGTAGAACAATGCCGCCTGCGGATTGGCAACCAGAGGCTGGCCCGAGAACAGGTAAGGATTCCACAGGGGAAACCGACCTGTCTTGAGGGAGGCGGCGGCGAAGCGCAGCCAGTGGGCGTGCATGTCTGTCGCGTCCCGCCCCAGGACGCTGAGGCCCTCATATTCACGCACCCACAACGCGTCCCAGTAGAAGGCAAGGCATAAAAGCGTCAGGACGACAATCGGCCAGAGGGTACACAGAATCCCCTTCGCCCGCTCTTTTAGCTGGCGTTTTGCCATAGCAGAGTCATTGCTGACCATCCAGTGGTCCTACCTCTACCCATTCCTGCGAGATGCCCGCGCTGACAACGGGGATGTTTTCCAGTCCCGGGTAGGTGTACATGCCCACCCGCATGGTGTAAGGGGGATAAGCGTCAGCCGGGATCTCAAGCGTGAACCAGTTGAGCATTGTATCGTTATTGCGCCAATAGAAAGATACCATGCTCGGGCCATCGCTCTGGGCACACATCCGGCCTTCCCGGTCCAACAGATGATTGAACCAATGGTACTGGACTTTTCCGTCGGGCGGATTAGCTACTCGCCATACTAAAGTCCATTGGATGGGATTGCCCGGCTGCAGCCTGCCTGCCAGTCTGTAGCCCACCAGTTGGGCACCGTTGGCCCAGGTATAGGGACCGCCGGGCGGCTGGCGCAGATCGGCTGGCTGTGGCCGGCCGCCAGGCCAGCGGTAGAAGCGAAACGAGCGCGCGTTTTCTCGCAGCGGGATGCGCATATCACTCAACTCGGGTGTTAATGAGGCCAGCAGAGCTTCCCCATGTGTATCGTCGAAGGTCGCCCAGTACACAGCCGGAGCGGCGGGCAGGACGAGCGTGGTGCGGATATCCACCGACCGGTGGGGGATACTGCTTTCGTACATCAGCACATCGGCCACGGCGGGCATCTCATACATACGAGGATCGTCCCCTTCGGAGAGGAGGATGACTTCGGCTTCGCCTGCCTCCTGCGCAAGCTGCGTGACCACCTGCAGTGCCCGGAACTCATAGACCAGCGGGGTGCCGTACCCTCTGGGTGTGTGGTGTGTCGTCACAAAGCGAATCAGGGCATGGCTCTCGTAAGCCTGGGCAAGGGCCAGTATGATGACCAGCCCGGACGCAAGCCGCCGCCCAACCGTCGCCATCCGTCCGGCGTGTCTCCAGAGGAGGGAAAGTAACCAACCGGACAGGATAAATGGCGCGGGCAGGGTAGTGGTAAAGTAATGTGGAGCCACGCCGGTTGTGTTGCGTGTCAGGAACGCAGCCGGCATCAGCAGCCAGGTCGTGGTCATCAACGCGACGGAGGTCTCATCGTCCAGGCCCTGGTGTGCCCGCCGCATTGATCGTATCAGGGCGAGCAGTACACCGACGGAAGTTATCCCGCCCTCGAGCGCAAATAATGGGCGCAGGTTGGGGGTGCTGGCCACGAAATCGGGGTAGCGGTCCGGACCGGTCAGCCAGTGTAGCTCGAGTCCGGTGGCGATGATCCAGGTATAGTGGAAGGCATCACAGCTCACCTTCGCCGGTCGGCGCACGATCTCGATGAAGAGGCGCACGTTCCGCCAGCCCTTGCCGGCATCCACGATGAAATAAGGTACGAAGGTTATGGCTGCCAGGAGCATACCGATCAGCATGGCACGCCAGTCTATACGGCGCCCAAAGATCAATGTCCAGAGAGCGGTAAGCGGGATAAAAGCCAGCCCGGTCAGGTGAATCTGGATCAGTACTGCCAGAGAGAGACAATGGGCAGGTAGCGCCCAGCGCTTTCTGCGCACGAATGCGAGCCACCCGGTTGTCACGTAGAGCAACACAAATGGCGGAAGCAATTCAGTGTGCCACACCTTGCGCGAGTATATCACCGCCCAGGGGGCTACAGCCAGAAGTAGTGTGGCACACGCTGCGGCTATCCGGCCGAACCAGCGACGGGTGAGAAAATAACATGCCGGCACGACGCACAGATTGAGTGCGGCGATGAAGCCGGTGGCGAAAACGGGGCTGGGGGAGAGCGCGTAAGGTATCGCCATCAGCCAGATGGCATAGGGGAAAGTATCCAGGCGTGTGGACGACCATGGGCCAATCCAGGTGATGTGGCCCTTACGCCCCATATCCAGTGCCCATCTGGAGATCTCGGCCTGATCCCAGATAAACTCGGCATGGTCAAGGCGCTGAAAACGGAGCCAGGCTGCCAGGAGCACAGTCAGGCAGAGGAAAAGCCACTCTCCCCGAAAAGTCGCTGCTTTCAGCGTGCTTCTACCTGAGTCGGCCATACAGTGAACCCGGACTCCGAACAAGTCTGGAGTCGAGCCTTCAGATGAGCCATGTCAGAACGCCGGCTTTTGTTCAAAGCAGACAGACATCCACTTTCTGAAAGAGTACTCAGCTCCTGGTCAATATAGTACGAATTTGCTCCGGGCACCGTTGCTATGGCTCACAGGCTTTGTCTGGCGTCACTTTGAAGTAATCGAAGCGCACATCCACCGGCGTTATTTCGTAATCACCTCCTACCACACCTATTCGTGTCATTGATGAGAGCCCTGGCATTGTATAGGTGCCTTTATAGACGCCGTTTATATATATGGTGACGGTGTCACTGTCCACACTGGCCTGGAGTTTATACCAGTTGTTGGCATTCAGCCCCCCGTCCTCACCCCTAATCACTCCAGGCTTATAATTGCAACCTTTTTTGGGGAAGGCGTAGGTAGGATTGTGTACCACAAACCAGCCCATAGAGCTGCCCTCCCCCACACTCAGACACAGAGCATATAACTCAGTGTTGGCATCATTTGCCCCGAAGACTATGCCAGCGTTAGCCCAATAAGGATAGTAGTTATACTGAGTGTAAGGTGGCTGCCCTTTTTCGAAGCGCATGGTTGTCTCGACACAATACTTATCGGAGGGTGGAGTGAAGGGCGCCAGGGCNTCGGGCTGGTAGAACCATATATACGGTCCTCCCTGATCTATCATGATGCGGTAATGGCCATACTCGTAACGCAATCTGTAGTGGGTGCCGGTTTCCGGTATGACCAGTACTTCCATGCGGCTCCAACCGCTCTCGGGGTCGCTGAAGTCGTCAAAGTAGGTTATGTAGAAGCCCAGCACGCTGCTCCACGGTCCTTCCCCCCACCAGCGTGCGCTGTCGGCACGCACGCGATAGTAAAGTGTTCTGTATGTCCAGTCCAGGGGCACAGCCTGAGACGTGCCGGCGACAACCCACTCCCGTCGCACGCTGGCAAAGTCCGCACTGGTGGATTCCTGCAGCACGTAGTGATCTACTGTGACGCCCGAAGGAACGGAAACCGGAGACCAGCTAACCAGGTATGAGCCGGCCCCATTGAACCTGGGCTGCTGGTTCAGCACAGGTGGATCAGGTGGTAAAGCCGCTCCCCGCCTGATGTTGCTCCATGGTCCTGCTCCCCAACAATCATCGTCGTCGGCGCGCACACGGTAATAGAAAGCACCGTATGAGGAGACTCCGGAAAGCTGTAGCCAGGTCTGGGAGGTGCGGAGTTCCTGCCTGATCTCTTTAAATTCGGGGTCGAATGCTTCCTGAAGCACGTACCGGTCAACGGCGACCCCTGGACGCTGAACGGGAATATTCACAGAGGACCAGTTGACTACAAAAGTTCTGTCCGTATTGGGGGCAGGCACCTCGTTCAAAGTGGGTGGGTCAGGAGGGGATGCCTTGCCCTGCCTGACAGGGCTCCATGGCCCCACCCCCCATCCTGCAGTATAGTCTGCCCGGACCCGGTAGTAGTAGGCGCAGTAAGCATTTTCCACGTATTGGGAGGCGCTGGTCGTTCGCCACTCCTGATCCACGGTTCCGAAGCCAGGAGTGCGGGCCTGTTGGAGCACGTACACGTCAAAGGGTACCAGCAGGCCATCCCACGACACAGTGTAAGCACGATTGTCCGGCTCGGGGATGGGATGTAAGTTGAGCACAGGAGGATAGTTACGCAGGATAACAGGGAGCCACACGGTGAACCTGGGCACCACGTCTACGCCCGCCTCGGCCCTGACCAGCGATCCTGTAGCGGTGAGCTCCGCTGTGTTTGTCAGGCGCATGCTTGTTTTTAAACCAGGCGTTATTTGTACGGTGAAGGTGAGCGCTGCTGATTGCATAGACGGTAGCCATACGGTACCGGTTGGTTCAAGCGTGATGTTCCACGTAATAGTGCCGCCTGTTACGCCAAATGTGCCCATGGTAGCGGTTATACTGCCCGGTACCAGACTCACCAGAGCCGGCAACGTATCGCTCATCCAGACCGGCCACAGCAATGTGCCTGAAGTGTTGGTGATACGCACGGTATAGGTCAGGTGATCGCCGGGGTGAGCCTGGGAGGGGTGGACGGTCTTGACCGCTTCGAGAGGCTGCGATGTCGCGTTCTTTATTGTACCGGGTTTTATTTCGGAGGGCATACCCCGGGCCTGCGTTGTGTGCGGCTGGCACAGGCACACCAGGGTTATAAGAGGGATGAGTATCACGGGAATTATTACTGCCAGAGGGTTAATTTTTCTGATCATATCACCCACCATAAGCAGGACGGCGCCGGACAAAAAGCGAGTGGCATTGTACTATGGCATTGTGGTTTTGTCAATGACCCCGTGTTATATCACATAAAATGCTACCGAAGTTATACAGTGGCCCAAACCATCCTGCTGAACCAAGTCTACCGCCGTGTCTTGGTCTACTTCAACTTCCTCCAGCCGGTGATGCGGCTGGTGGCCAAAGAGACACTCACTCCATTCTCCACTCACCCGGTAATCAACGGCTCGCAGCGCAAGAGCGCGAGCGCGCTGTGGCCGTCCAGCATCTCGCCGTTGCGCGCCATAGTCAGTGCGCGCTCCGGTGGCATGATGTGCACTTCGATGATCTCGCCTGGCTCGCGGCGCGGCAGGTGGCTCAGGCGGACGTTACGGGCCAACACGATGTGGCAGAGCTCATCAATCGTGCTGACGCCGGGGCGGAAATAACCCACGTAAAGCAGATCATCGCTCTCGCCACCGATTTCCTCGGCCAGCTCCTTCTTCGCCAGAGCCAGCGGGTCGCCTGCAAAGTCGTGAAAACCCCCGGCAGGAACCTCCCAGCACCAATCATCAATTGTGTAGCGGAACTGGCGAATGAGCACGATCCTCCCTTCGGGGGTCACCGGCACGACCCAGACTGCGTTCGCACCCTGTACATAGGCGTAGGGTGAGATGTGGCCGTCGGGCCAACGTACCTGGTCGCACCGGACGCGGAACATGTGATAGATGTATGGATAGTCGGTGGCCAGCCGCTGCCAGCCATAGGCGCGCGCATTGCGCTTATCGTCCGGTTCGTCCATATAACTCCCCTTGATTGGTCAGATTCACGCCCGGCGAGGTAACATCACCTGCCAGGCTTGGATTGCCTGGAGACACATCTGTTTGCGCTCTTATTGTGTCTGGTTGCGGTCGGTCTTCTGGCCAATGTGGGTGCCCGGGTGTTGCCCACGACCTGCTCCTGGCAGAGCGGTTACAGGCTGCCAGAAACCAACAGGGCCGCCTGCCGGCCAGGACCAGGCGACCCTGTTTCCCTATTGCGCTGTGGCGACAAGAACGATGGGCAGGTGACCCGCGCAGGACTCGAACCTGCAGCCAAGGGATTAAGAGTCCCCTGCTCTTCCTGTTGAGCTAGCGGGCCCCAGGTGGTAGCATTATACCGCGCGTGAGCTGTTTGTCAAGGTTATGTCGGTGAGCGTCACGGGTTTGGGACGTGGCCTTGGGCGACCTCCGGCGGCCAATCTACGCTCAGACCGGCGCAAAGCGCAGCCATCGGCACCTGGCGAATGTCGTAGCCGGCCAGCTCCAGATGACCGTGACCTGGTGCCCCGCCAGGGCACATGGTGACTGCGGTGCAAACCGAGACTTTTTCAGCAGCCTCCGATAGCGGGAGCAAGGCATCAAACCAGGGGGCAGGTTGGTAATGGTATAGCGATGCTATGCCCCTACAGCCTGAATAGTGACCTTCTTTTCGGCAAAGATGGGCTTGAAGCGGGCGAAGCGCTGGAGGCCGTTCACCAGGGGCACGCTGGGCCAGTCTTCGCCTATGAGCGGGCGTGCATAGTGCACGAACTCATCGCTGACGTCGGTGCGCGAGGGCAGGATCCAGGAAGCCGGGAAGGTGCGCTCAGAGTTTGCCACCACCTCCAGCGGGACTTTATCGTAGTGAACCCGATACAGCGGCCCCGGGTCGCGCAGGATGGTCGCCATATAGCCGGTGCCATGCTTCAGTGCTATGAACACTGCCTGCTGTCCCACCTGATACGCCTCCTCCAGGTCCACCGTTGAGGCGTAGATGATGTCGTGACGCTGGAGGGTGCCCGGCATGTTACCCCGTGCCGGCAGTCCTGCCTCGTTCAGGTAATTGACAATGCATTGTGCCACAGTCATCCTGCTGGCGGAGAACATCGTGTGACCAAAGGCATCCTTACGGGCACCGATGTCCCCCACATCGAAGCCTTCACTGACGATGACGATCGCACGTCTGTGCTCGCGCACCGTGTCGGCCACGCGGTCGGCCAGTTCCTCCAGTGAAAGGCCGGATTCGGCCATAAATATGAGCAACGGCATCTGGCGCTCTGGATCGCCCAGGCGAGAAGCCGCAGGGATGAAGCCTATCCTGCGCCCCATAACCTGCACCACCAGCACCGGAGCGGAGGTGTAGGAGCCGCGGTTCTCCTCGTCAAGATTCTGGACGGTGAGCGCCCAGTAGCGCGCCGCGCTGCCGTAACCGGGCGTATGATCAACGAGCCTGAACTCGCTATCGCCTACATCATTGTCAATCGTCTTGGGCACGCCGGTAACGACCAGCTCCATCCCTTTTTCCCGCGCCAGTCGCGCGATCTTGTTGGCCGTATCCATCGAGTCATTGCCGCCTATGTAGAAGAAGTAGCCTATCTGATGGGCACGCAGGACGGCAATGACGCGCTCGAAGTCCTGCTCACGCCTGAGCTTATAACGGCAGGTGCCAATTGCGCCAGCCGCTGGCGTGGTGCGCAGCAGGGCGATCTCTTCCGCATCCTGTGCGGAGAGATCCAGCAACTCCTCTTTGAGAACCCCCTCGATGCCGTGAAGTGCCGCATAGATGCTGCCGAAGTGTTCGGGCATAGCCATGCAGGTTTCGACAACGCCGCGCAGTGAATTGTTGATCACCGGCGATGGCCCGCCTGACTGGGCAACGAGCACATTATACTGTGGCAAGTCCACCTCCTAAGCCTGATAAGATGTGGAAGTCGCACTGCCTCCGCTCCCGCTCCAGTCAGTGTGGAAAAACTCGCCACGCGGCCGGTCAGTGCGTTCATAAGTGTGCGCGCCGAAGTAATCGCGTTGCGCCTGGATCAGATTGGCCGGCAGTCGCTCACGCCGGTAGCCATCGTAGAAGGCGAGCGCACTGGACATCGCCGGCACCGGCAGGCCGGCATATGCTGCCTGTGCCACCACCCGACGCCACCCGGTCTGCGCTGCCGCGACCTCGGCGTTGAAATAGTCGTCGAGGAGCAGATTTGAAAGGTCAGGATTCTTATCAAAAGCCTCTTTAATCTTGCCCAGGAAAACGGAACGGATGATGCACCCCCCACGCCACATCAGCGCGATGCCGCCCAGGTTGAGGTTCCAGCCGTACTCTCTGGCTGCCTGGCGCATCAGCATATACCCCTGAGCGTAGGAGATGATCTTGGAAGCGTACAGAGCATCGTGAAGGTCGCGGACGAAGGCCTCCTTGTCTCCGGTGAAGGCGACGGATGGACCATTAAGCACCTTCGATGCAGCCATGCGTTCCTCCTTCAGCGCTGACAGACATCTGGCGAACACAGCTTCGACGATCAATGTGAGCGGGACGCCCATATCAAGCGCTGAAATAGCCGTCCACTTCCCGGTGCCCTTCTGGCCGGCGGCGTCAAGGATCTTCTCCAGGAGCGGGGAGCCATCATCGTCTTTATAGGCGAGGATGTCGGCAGTGATCGCGATCAGGTATGAGTCCAGCTTACCGCGGTTCCAATCGTCGAAGATGTGGTGCATTTCATCGTGGTTCAGCCCCAGCAGCTCTTTCATCAGGAAATAGGCTTCGCTGATGAGCTGCATGTCACCGTATTCGATGCCGTTATGCACCATTTTGACATAATGGCCGGCGCCGTTCTCCCCTACCCAATCGCAACAGGGGGTGCCATCGTCTGTCCGGGCCGCGATGGCCTGGAAGATTGGCCTGACATGCGGCCAGGCAGCCGGAGAACCGCCCGGCATAATGGACGGGCCGTAACGTGCTCCTTCCTCACCGCCGGAGATGCCAGTGCCGATGTAGTACAACCCCCTGGATTCGACTTCACGGGTGCGGCGGATGGTGTCCTCAAAATTGGAATTGCCCCCGTCAATAATGATATCGCCCGCCTCAAGTAATGGGATGAGCGCCTCGATGAAATCGTCTACCGGCTGGCCTGCTTTGACCATCAGCATCACCCGGCGGGGTCTTTTGAGCAGACCGACCAGTTCCTCCAGTGAATACGCGCCGATAATACCGGTGTCCCTGGCTGCTCCCTGGATGAACTCATCCACTTTCGAGAGGGTGCGATTGAACACCGCCACTTTGAAACCGTGGTCGTTCATATTGAGGGCCAGGTTCTGCCCCATAACAGCCAGACCGATCAGTCCGATGTCCGCCTTGCTCACATCCAGCCTTCCTTTCTTATCATCCTGACGGCCCGCCATGCCCCAACGATAGAATTGGCCACTCCGGCATTGCTTTCGCTCTGAGCGCCCACGAACCACAGTCCCCGGATCGGTGTCCTGTGGGGTGCTCCTGACCTGCCGAGCACCGGGGCCACACCGCCGAAACTGTGATGTTCCTGAAGCGTGCGCACACGGAAATCATGGGGGGTGAGGATGACCTTTACCTGGGCACGCTCACCCAGGCCCGGTATCACCTTGCCGGCCTCGGCCAGCAGCTTATCGGCCATCTCGTCGCGGCGCTGGGTCCACGTTCCCTCGCTCAGGTGATTGGGAGCGATGGTATAGACGGTCACTGCGTGGTGGCCCGGCGGCGCCATCTCCGGCGAATGTAGCGAGGGGATGTAGATCAGGAAGCCGTCCTTGCCCTCGTGATATTCACCGCGCCTGCAGCGTTCAATGCCGCCTTCGACATCGTAGGTGTTGTAGTAGTAGCAGAGCGGTAGCGGCTGGTAGGGGGTCGGATCAAAGTCAATCCCGACGTGTACCATCAAGACCGACTCCATAAAAGGTACATCGGCGACGCGTGCAGCAAAATCCCCGGGCAGGTGGTCTCGACCGACCAGCCCGAAGAATGTCTCGTGTGCCCCTCCGCTTGCTATCACCAGCCCGGCCGGCTCGCAACGGCCGTCTTCAAAGCGTACCCCTGTGACCCGTCCGTCCTCGACCATGATCTTCTGTACCCGTGTGCCGGTCCGAATATCCCCGCCGTGCTGGCGCACCACATCTGCCAGCGCTTCCACAAGTTTACCACAGCCCCCGATCACGTAGTGGAAGGCGGGGCGCGCGCCGGTCACCGAGGGGGAGAGGCGGGTCGGGATACGCTTATCAAAAGCGGTCTCCGGATTCACCAGTGGCACGAGCAGCCCCGGGAACAGGCTGGGGGGCACGACGAAATCGGCCAGAATGACTGTGTAGATCGCCTTAAGCCTGGGGTCGCGGAAGAAGTGATCCATCACCCGGGCAGCGTTCCAGTTCTTCATTTGCATTACCCGCAGGAAAGCCAGCCAGAGGCGCGCCTTCAGCAGGAATGCGCGCAGGCCGGCAGCCCGTTCGGCGTGGTTGGAAAGCGCGACCAGGTCCATCATCTGATCGTAGAAGCGGTAGTAGCGATCCAGCCCCTCTTTCTCGGCGGGGAACAGTTCCTTGAGATATTCCCGTCGCCAGTATGGACCGCCATAACTGGCGGGGGGCAGGATCCGGAAATCGGGGAAGCAGATACCTCGCTCTCCTCGCTCGAGCCTGATCCGCCGGGCCACGCCCGCTTCGGCCAATACCTCACCGGCCGGTTCCCCTGGCCCGATGCCCTCCAACATTAATGGGCCCAGGTCCCACCCGAAGCCCTCCTCCCACAAAGTGGCCGTCACGCCGCCGATTTGCCCGAATTGCTCACAGATCGTCACCTGGTGGCCGTCGCGTGCCAGCAACGCTGCTGCGGTAAGGCCGGATACGCCTGAACCGATGACAATGGTCTTCATGCNGGCACCTCCCTGGATATGATTCGCGCGGACTGTTTTACCTCAGGCCCAGCTCCTGGCGCGCGATGACCAGGCGCTGAATCTCGCTGGTGCCCTCGTAAATCTCGGTCACCTTGGCGTCGCGGAAGTAGCGCTCAAGTGGCAGCTCTTTGCTATAACCCATACCACCGTGAATCTGGATGGCCTGTGTGGTCACCCACATCGCGGTCTCAGAGGCGAANAGTTTGGCCATAGAGGATTCCAGCGTATAGCGACGGCCAGTTTGCCTGGACTCTTCCTTTGCAAGAGCCGCCTGATAGATCAGCAACCTGCTGGCCTCGATGCGGCACTTCATATCGGCGATTTTTTGCTGGATCATCTGGAACTCGCCGATTTTCTGGCCGAAGGCCTCCCGTTCCCTGGCATAAGCCACTGCAGCCTCGTAGGCAGCCTCCGCAATGCCCAGTGCCTGAGCGGCGATACCGATGCGGCCNGCATCGAGCACCGACATGGCGATCTTGAAGCCCTCGCCTTCCTGGCCTAACCGCCTCTCCACCGGACACCGGTAATCCTCCAGGTGGATTTCGCAGGTGGCGGAGGCGCGGATGCCTAGCTTTGGTTCCGTCTTTCCCCGGTGAAAGCCCGGCTCATCTGTATCAATGATGAAAGCACTGACTCCCCGGTGGCGTGGTCTGGCCTCCGGATCGGTCTGGGCGAAGAGCACGATGTATCTGGCTGCCGGGCCACTGGAGATCCAGGACTTGGTGCCGTTGATGAGATAACGGGAGCCATCGGGAGAAAGTGTGGCGGTCACGCGGATATTTCCCGCGTCGGAGCCGGACTGGGGCTCAGTAAGGGCGTAGGCTCCGATGACCTGGCCGCTGGCCACCGGGCGCAGATAGCGCTGCTTCTGCTCCTCTGTGCCGTAGCGGAGGATACCGTAACAATAGAGGGAGTTGTTGACGGACATGATTACCCCGTGTGCGGCGTCTACCTTAGAGATTTCCTCGAGGGCCAGCACGTAAGCGAGCGTGTCCATGCCGGCGCCGCCGTATTCCTCCGGGACTTCGATGCCCATGAAGCCCTGTTCGCCCATCTTGCGTACCGTCTCGTAGGGGAACTCGCCGCTCTCATCGTAGTATGCAGCCACCGGGGCGATCTCCTTTTGGGCGAACTCCCGTGCCATGTCGCGGATCATACGGTGCTCTTCACTCAGTTGCAGGTCCATTGTGTTCCCTCCGTATACATATCCCAAACCCGGTTTGGGATAAATTGGGATAAATTGGGATATAATGGGTCAGGGCTTACCCGGAGGCGCCGCGGATGACCTCCATTCCGCCCATCCGGTCGCGCAGGACCTCTGGCACCACAATGCTGCCGTCTGCCTGCTGGTAATTCTCCAGCAGGGCGATCATTACCCGGGGCAGGGCCAGGCCGGAGCCGTTGAGTGTATGGACGAAGCGGGGTCTGGCCCCTGGCTCAGGTCGGTAGCGGATGTTGGCCCGGCGTGCCTGAAACGCCTCGCAATTGCTCAGGCTGCTCACTTCGAGCCACTCTCCGCATCCTGGCGCCCACATCTCGATGTCATAGGTCTTGCTCACGTGGAAGCCCAGATCGCCGGTACATATCTGCACCAGCCGGTGCGGTATGCGCAGGCGCCGGCAGATGTCCAGTGCATCCTCGACCATTGCTTCAAGCTCTTCGTAGCTATTCTCCGGCGCGGTGATTTTGTACATTTCAACCTTGTCAAACTGGTGTCCCCGTTTGATGCCACGCACATCTCGCCCGGCGCTCATCTTCTCGCGGCGAAAGCAGGCTGTGTAGGCCACATAGCGCAGGGGCAGCTCGTCTGCATCCAGAATCTCGTCGTGGTGCAGTCCGGTGAGGGGTATTTCAGCCGTCCCGACGAACCATACATCATCTTCGACGTCGTGGTAGATATTCTCGGCCAGGCGGGGGAGCTGACCGGCCTGCCACATACATTTCTCTTTCACAACGAAGGGAGGGTAAATCTCTGTATAGCCGTGCTCCCGGGTGTGTACGTCAAGCATCCAGGAGATGAGTGCACGCTGCAATTTCGCGCCGGCTCCACGCAGCACATAGAAACGGCTGCCTGCCAGCTTGACCCCGCGTTCGAAGTCAATGATACCCAGCTCCGGTCCCAGCTCCCAATGGGGCACCGGTTCAAAGCTGAACTCAGGGAGCACACCCCATTCCCGCACCACCACATTATGCGTCTCATCCGGGCCTACAGGGACGCTGGGGTGGGGCAGGTTGGGCATGTCGAGCATGGCCTTCTCCAGCTCAGCTTCCACCTGACGTAGCTCTTCTTCGAGCCTTTCGATGCGCTCTCCTACCTGGCGCATTCTGACGATAAGTTGCTCTCGTGCTTCTTTGTCCTTGAGCTGCGCGATTTCTTTAGATACACGGTTGCGTTCTGCCCTCAGCTCCTCCACCTCCTGGAGCAGCCGGCGCCGTTGTGCGTCGCGTTCGAGTATCTCATCCACCCGGCCCGGCTCTTCTTTTCGGTTGCGCAGCGCCGCTTTGACAATTTCCGGGTGCTCACGAATAAGTGCGATGTCAAGCATAGGCAGTCCTCTCTGAGTATGTGGTGGTAATGGGGGCCTCCACGAGTCCCCGGCAGCAGATTATAGCATGAGGTGAAGGTGCGTCAAATCTGGAGCCCGCGGTGATTTCGCCACTGCGGTCAGGGGGAGTTGCAGAGGTGGTGCCGCAGGTCATTAGCCCCGGCAGAAGACACACGGGTGTATCAGCTCAAAGGGGAACTTAGTAACTACCTACCCGACTGGCCTGCCGCTATGCGCTGATTGGAAATCAGCCTTCCTGGGCACGTTGTGCCGGGCGTTGGCCTGCGCCGACGCCCGACACGCAGCACCCCAAAAAGCCGTTTTGTTTCAATCGGGAGGCGTCCGGCGCGTAACTCAAAGTGTTAACCAATTGTGAACCTTCCCTAACCCCGCATAATTATCCCGGAGAGGAATCAGTACATCGTGTCCGTCTCTCCGGTTCCTGTTCCTCCCACCACGGTGAAGTGACGCTGCCCCGGCCAGCTCTGCGGATAGTACATCATCCTGTCGGCCGGCGTTGGGAGGCTGCTCTGAACCCCGGGCGGCGCTATCACCACCACCGGCGGGTACACCCCGGCCACGCTCTGCCCTCCCCCTGCCCGCTGCTCATCCCGCCGCCGCGAGACAAACACGATGAGCAGNCTGGTCGGGAGCGCCGCGCTCACGCCACACACCGCCCCTGCCAGCACCGCCAGCGCTTCGTCGCTCAGCCGCTCGCCGATGATCGCTGCCATCGCCACCGCAAAGACCACCGCGAACATCACCACTGCCGTCCACCATCTCCGCCCGGTCTCGCGCACCTGATGTCCCTGCTGCTCAAACATCGCCATAACCCCCACTGAGAAACCGACCATCCCGCCCCGCCGGAGTGGGTCGCCGTACCGGCTCGCCTGTCCCCAGCCGCCTCAGCTCGCAACCTGCCGCTGAAACCGCTCTCCTCTGGCGCACCATCTCCACCACCGCCTCGATCTCCCTCTCGCTCACGTGCGCCCCCTGGAAGCGGATCACCCGCCCCTCGGCCACCGCCAGGAAGTCGCCGCGCCCGGCCAGCCGCTCCGCACCGCTGCCGCCTATGCCGGTGGCAGTCCGCGCATCCTCAACGCTCGTCACCCGCCCCACCAGCCGCACCGGAAAGTTTGCCTTGACCAGTGGCCCCACCACCGCCGCTGTCGGCTTCTGCGTCGCCGCGATGATGTGGATGCCCGCCTCACGTCCCCGTTGCGTCAGGCGGGTCAGGTTGTGGCGCAGCGTCCCCGTGCCTCTGTATTCCCCCTCGCTCAGCAACAGGTCGGCCAGTTCGTCAATCACGACCACCACCCGGGGGCCGTCACCGGCCGTACCGCGGTGTTCCATCAGCCGCACCAGGCTGCCCAGTGCCTCTGCTGCCTCCTCCCTCCTCCAGATCACCCCTCGCGCCAGGTGCGGCAGCCCCTCGAACGGCCCGAAGGCGCGCCGCTTGGGGTCAATCAGCACCACCGCCAGCCCTTCACCCCTCGCAGGTGGTGGATTGGCCAGCGCCAGCGAGAGGATCATCGCCTGGAGCAACACCGTCTTGCCGCTGCCGGTCGTGCCGCTCACCAGGATGTGGGCCACATCAGGTGAGGGGAGACGGATGAGCAGAGGTGCGCCGTCCCTGGCCAGGCCGAGGATGGCCGTCGCGGGCGGTATCTCCCCTTCGAGTTGTTTGTAGAGCGGGAGCAGTCGCACCGGCTGGGGGTTGTCGCGTGGTATTTCGACGGCCACTGTAGCGCCGTGCCGCGAGACGCGGCAGGCGGGGACGTCGAGCGCGGCGGCGAGTTCCTCGCTGAGGTTTTTGATTTTGGAGATTTTTGCTCCCACGGCGGGGAGGAGCTGGAAACTCACCCAGCGTGGTGTGACCGTGCCGCCGGTGACGCGCGCGGGCACTTTATGGAGTGCCAGTACGGCCTCGATTCTATCTGCCTGGAACTCGAGTGTGGTACGCATTTCTTGCTTGCACAGGAGTGATTAGAACAGATGTTCTTAAGGGTAATCATATCAGAACATTTGTGCTATGTCAAGGGCCGGTTATCCCAAACAGTTTGGGATTT